>OUNM010503254.1_pt1 | contig 20554 bp, 12 predicted proteins | sample 1769961 | NCBI WGS metagenome assembly OUNM01 (sample SAMEA3914820, study PRJEB12502) | metagenome | biome: forest; material: soil | place: USA | collected 2012-03-12 | depth 0.3 m
AAGAGCCATGAATGACCCGCTCGTCCGAATGATCCTGGAGTGCACGTTGCGGGGCACGATCCTGATCGCTTTCGCCACTCTCGCTGCCCCGCTGGCGCGTCGCTTCTTTGGAAAGAATGGCGCTCACTGGCTATGGCTTGCCACCTTGCCGGCGCTCCTCTGGCCGGTCCCTCCGAGAACGTCGCTCAGCCTGCAGAACCTTTGGGCACACAAGAAAAGCGCGCCGATTTCGTACGTCGCCCCCGCTCCAGTCGCGGCGACTGCACCGCCGGTCGTCGCGAAGATCCGCCAACTGGAACCTGAACCAGCGGTGCCGGCTGCAATTACCCATTCGCCCGCCAGCCAATCGCCAGTCCTCCTCTCCCCGAAACCTGCCCACCCGGTACATTGGCTCCTCGGTCTTTGGCTCAGCGGCGTGCTACTCAGCCTCGCATTGCTCGCCCGACGCTGGTTTGGCACCATGCGAATGCTGCGCGACGCCCGCCCAGTCAATGCAAACCGCGCGCTGCAGTTGCTACGTCGTTTTCCAGCATTTAAGCGCGTCAGCATCGCCGTGACATCACAAGTCCGGGCCCCCGCCCTTGCGGGCATCTGGCGTCCGCGCATTCTTCTACCCGAAGGCTGGCTTGATAGCCTTCCGGATCACGAACTCGAATCGGTCCTTCTGCACGAGCTCGGCCATTACCTTCGAGGCGATCTCGTCTGGGAATGGCTGTTCGCCTTCGCGCGCTGCCTGCACTGGATGAATCCAGCCGTCTGGCTTGCGGAACGCATGGCCCGCCACGAACGCGAGCTTGCGTGCGACGCCTGGGCATTGGAACGCAGCGCCTCGCCGGTCCATTACGGGGAGGCATTGCTCGAAGCACTGCAACGCGTGCACCACTACACGGCTCCGACGTTTGGAGTCGTCGCGATGGCCGATGGCATTCGCCAAATCTCCCGCCGGTTGCGCTGGATTACCAGCTATCGTCCCGCGCCACGCTGGCGCGCTGCCGCCGCCTGGATTCCCGCGCTACTTGCCCTCGCCGCAGTTGGAAGCAATCCCCTGCCGCTGCAAGCCGATGACCCTGCTGCCCCACCCACGCCCGCGCCGGCGGCAGCCGAAGCGTCGCTACCGCCAGCTCCTGCAGCAGCACCACCGCCCGCTGCAGTGGAGGTGCCGCCGAACGATCCACTGCCTCTCGCCAAGAGACCGATCGAAATTAAAACCGAGATTATCCGGCTGCCAGAATCTGCAGCAAATCAACTCGGCTGGCCGATCGCAGAGAATGGATCGAAAGGAATCCAGCGCATCCTTTCGCGTGCGCAATTTCGTCAGATGATCGGCTCAGTGGGTCCTCAGGCCGAGTTACTGTTAGCACCACGCCTGACTTCGCGCAGCGGATATCGTGGGCAGACACAGGCCATCCGGGAGTTCCGTTACGGCAAGGATTACAAGGCCAGCGCACCGTCCGTGCCGGGGTCCATCCAAACAGTCAATCTCGGCATGACTCTCGAATGGCAGGCCGACATCAACAGCGAAACAGCAGTCCACCTGAACATTCTCCCGACCCTCACTCGCTTAAGTGGATTTGAAAATGCCAACCACACGCTGACTCCATCGCTAACATCGCCTCCAGGCACTGACTGGTATCATCGCCTGGTCGCCTACGCGATGCCGGACGGAACGAGTGGCACCCCAGTCATCTCTACTCAGGAAGGCAACGCCGACATGGATCTGAACTGTGATCAAACCGCGGTCGTCTTCGGTTTCCGTGACGCCGATCGCACCCCGGCTCCCGGCACTTCGAAAGAACAAACCATGGTCGTTTACTTCGCCATCCAAATCGATATCGCACAATGAAGACGAGCCTCCCCCTTCTTCTCGGCATCGGCCTTGTCATCGCTTCCGCTTCGGCGGAAGCACATTCCGCGAAGCCTCCGCCACCTCCACAAATCGAATACGAGTCGAGGTTCATCACGATCTCCGTCGGCGACGCGAAGCGGCTCGGGCTGATTCAATCACCGGAAGAGCCAGACAGCAAATGGCGCAACATCCTGTCGCCCACCGACGTTGAAAAACTCATGCAAGCCACCGCAGCCACGAAATCGGTCGAACTGCTGGCCGCACCGCGAGTAACCTCAAAATCCGGCCAGCGTGCGGTGATCGAAATCATCCGTGAATTCCGCTATCCAACCGAATTCGAAGACACCAAGGGGCTTCCGACACCAACCACTTTCGAAACAAGGAATGTCGGAGTCAGCCTCGAAGTGAATGGAACCGTCACAGCCGGAAATTTGATCGACATTACAGCAATCCCATCGCTCATAGATTTCGAGCAGTTCGTCCGCTATCACGACGGCAAGATACAAGCTAGGTCAAAGCCAGACCCAACTGATAAGTCGCCCTGGTTTTTGCAGCCTGTCTTCGATGCAATGCGAATTCCAGTGAACGTGACGCTGCGACCTGATCAGACGCTCCTATTGGGAGGTTTTCCACGAATGGGAACCGGGCTTCCGTACCAGTTTGATATAGAAACGACTCCGGACGAGGCGCGGCGCAAGGCCGGGGCTTCAACCGAAACTAAGTTACTCTTCGTCTTGCTCACTCCCCACACTAACGGCGGCATAATTGCGGTAGGTGGAGACACCGCCGCGATGGTGAAGCCGGGCGACCCGATCGAGATCGAATCACAACTGATCAGCGTAGAGCGTCATCGGTTGCCAGCCGGGATTCAGATGCTCATCGAGCACCCCTCGACGACGCTATCGAACTCCAAGTCAACATGGCCCAAGTCCGATTTTCAGCCACGCCCCAAATCTCCTTCAGTAGAGACGGGGGGCGATCCGCACGAGCCAAGTCCCATGCGATTGACGGCAGTTTACTCCCGCCTCCAAGCGGGGCAGCTGCGAACCATATTGCAGCAAGCTTCCGTCGACGACTTCCCAAACGGTCCGCGAGAGGTCACGTCATCGAAAGGGCAATACTCTGTCGAAGCGGTCAACACAGTTCGCTATCCGGCTGTTGCAAAGGACAACGCGGCCAAATCCAAAGCGGACACAACCAACGCCCCTCTCCTTGAGCAGATGATTCTCCAACTCAAGGTCGAACCCGAAGCCGCGCTGGACGGCTCAATCAACCTCGATCTGACTGCCGATATCAAGATCACTCCAAAATCCGCAGGCAACGGAGCCGCCGGCTCCCAGCCAGAGGCTTATGTACGCCAATGGAATTCGCATCTGAGCGAAGCTCCGATTTCTGCGAACTTCCGCGGAAAGCCGCACACCAGTTCGCTCACGGTGTACAGCGGCGCGACAGTCATGCTCGTATCAGCATCACCTTCAGAGCCGGATCATCTCCAGATCCTGCTCATCACCGTCAAAGGCGCTGGCGACGGCCGCGACAAACTCGCCGAAGCAGCGGATGACGGAGATGGAAACAGTGATCCGCAGAAATTGCCGAGAGCGATTCCCGCAAAGGACAAGCCCGGCTTCGTCGTCAGCCCCTACGCTCCAGATGCCGGTTTCGTCGACGCACGCGGCTTTCCTTCCGGAACTCAGGTGAAGGACCCCTACTCCAATAGGTACTTCGTTCTGCCGTAGCGTTTGGTTTGACGATTCGCACCATATAAGAGCAAAGCTCGACTAAAGCCCATTGGCATATCTAGGATACAATATCGGGCGAGAGCCAGAACGGAAAGCGCTCCCTCGATCCGATGCCCCTCGATCCGATGCCCCTCGATCCGATGCCCCTCGATCCGATGCCCCTCGATCCGATGCCCCTCGATCGCAACCCGCGGCATCCGATTCTCGACCCGACCGGCTATTCCTCTTCCTCGCGCTCCGCCGTATCCTGCAGAGCTGCGGCGCAGGCGTTCCCGACAAGCTCGAGATCCTCGAGAAAGCGTTCACGCCGGTCCGGAGGAAGCACGCCCAGGACTTGTCCCTGGAGCTCCAGCGCAATCTGCCGCGCATTTTCGAAGGCCTGCTTCCCAAGTGGCAGAAGCTGCACGCGATGCGCGCGACGATCGGTCTCGTGTGGCTTGCGAATGATCAGCCCTGCCTTTTCCATCCGAGTTAGCGTCGAGGTGATCGTGTTTGGATCGCTCGCCATCAGATTCGTGATCTCCCGCTGCGTGAGCCCGAGCGGATCTCCTTCGTTGAGCCAGCGCAGGATACTGAACTGGTCCGGCGTCACCCCGAGATGCGCGATGCGCTGCCGAAACGTCTGGTTGAGACTGTACCACGCGCGCCGGAGCAGCGGTGGAAGCCGCTTCGGATCGTTCGGTTTCGGAAGGTGAAGGAATTTGCGTTCGAACATCGGTCGCGGCTAAGGAAGCGGGAGGGAATGCCAAAGGGCAAGCCGCGAAGTGCGATGGGAATGGATCATCGCGACAATTTCCGACACAAAGTTAGCTAAGAATCCGTGTCCCGAAAAATAATACGTGTAAGTATCTTTTTGACATCCGCATTCCAATCTCCGTAGCTAAGCAGCGTTTCCCCCAAATCGGTCACAGCCTTCCTCGACCCATGAAGTTCCGAGTCATTCCCGCCGTCGCTCTCACACTCGTCACCGCCGGTCAACTCACCGCAAAGACGCCAGAAAAACCGGAAGCCGCTCCGGCAAAACCCTCCGACAAAGCAGCCTCGACCGGATGGTTCGACTGGCGAGGCCCCGAGCAGACGGGCGCCTCGCGCGAAACCGGCCTTCCCGACAAAATCGATGCGAAGGATGCGCTCTGGACCGCTGATTTTCCCGGGCAATCCGCTCCGGTCATCGCCAACGGCAAGCTCTACATTATGGGCTACCAGGGCGAAGGGCCCGACCTTCAGGAAGGCGTCGCCTGCTTCGATGCTGAGACCGGCAAAAAGCTCTGGCAGCAGCTTTTCAACGATTTCCTGAGCGACGTCGTCTACCTCCGCTACGCGAATTCCAGCCCGGCAATCGACCCCGAAACCGGCAATGTTTACATCCAGAATAGCTCCGGCATTTTCGCCTGCTTCACCGGAGACGGAAAGCTCCTCTGGAAGAAGTCGATGATGGAGGAATTCGGGCGCATGACCTTCCCGAACAACCGCACGGCTTCGCCTCTGATCGACAAGGATCTGGTCATCACGCGCGGCATCACGGCGGCCTGGGGCGCTTACGGACCTCCCGGCGACCGTTTTTACGCCTTCGACAAAAAGACCGGCGATCTCGTGTGGGAGAGCGCACCCGGCGGACGTCCGCAGGACAATACTTTCTCGCATCCGTGGCTCAGCTTCTACAACGGGATGCGCGTTCTCTACTCCGCTAACGGTGACAGCAGCCTCGTCTGCCTCAACGCGCGTACCGGCGAACCACTCTGGCGCACGCCAGTAGCCAAAGCCGGAGCAAAGGGTGGCATCAATGCGGCTGTCGTCGAGCACAAGGGCAACATCATCGTCGTCCACGAGAGCGAAAACATCGACACTAGCGACGTGGGCCGGATGGCCGCCTTCAAGATTCCTCCCGCAGTAAAACCGCCGAATCCCCAAAATCCAGAGGTGCTGGAGACAAAGGATCTCGAGCAATGGCGCAACCCGGTCGGTTCGCTTGCCAGTTCGCCAGTTCTCGTCGGCAATAGGATCTATGAAGTCACGGGCACGGGCGATCTCGCCGCAGTGAATGCCGACGATGGCAAGGTCCTCTGGAAGAAGAAGCTCGGCATCGAGGAGCGCCAGAGCAGCCCATTCTATGCCGACGGCAAAATTTACGTCGCAATGTATATCGCCGCGGCGGCCAATGGCAGCACCACGCCCGCCGATGCCAGCGGCGGCGGTGAATCCGTGGGCGACGGCGAGCTCTTCGTCATCAAGCCCGGCGACACCGATGCGGAAATTCTCAGCCACACAGTCCTGACCGGCAAATGCTATGGCTCGCCGATTGCCTACAACGGCAAGGTCTACATGCAGACGGAAAAGAAGCTCTACTGCTTCGGCAAGAAGGGCTCCAACGCCGAGCACATCCCCGCCGTCGAACCGGAGAAATGGCCGGCTCCAGGCGAAGCGAAGAAGCTGCAGATCATCCCTGCCGAAGTGCTCGTCAATCCCGGCGAGAAACTTCCGGTCCATGTCCGCGAGCTCGATGCCAAGGGTTACACGGTCGTGGACAATGTTGATCCCAAGACGGTGAAGTGGGAGGCATTCATTCCGCCGACCGCTCTGGTAAAGGCCACGATGAAGGCGACCGTCGATGAGTCCGGCAATCTTGTTGCCGACAAGGAAAACGGCCCGTCGGCCGGACAGCTCCAGGCCTCGGTGGGCGAAATGAAGGGCTACATGAAGGGCCGCGTATTGCCCGGCATTCCCTTCGTCCAGGACTTCGAAAAGTTCGAACTAAATCAGGACACGTCCAAGCCACCGGCCCCAGGTGTTCCAAACACGGTCGAACCGCCCACGCCCTTCGCCTATCCGCCGCTTCCCTGGAACGCTGCGCGCTTCAAGTGGGAAATCCGCGACAAGGACGGTAACAAAGCGCTGGTCAAAACGATCGACGACAAGAAGCTCCAGCGCGGCATGGTGTTCATCAATCGCTCGGACCTGAGCAACTACACGGTGGAAGCCGATGTGCTTAGCGAAGGCAACAAGCGCAAGATGTCGGAAATCGGCATCATCAATCAGCGGTACATGATCACCCTGAAAGGCAACGCCCAACAGATGGAAGTGACCTCCAACCAAGAGCTCTTCCGGCAGGCCGCTCCGTTCAAGTGGGCGCCGAATGAATGGTATCACATCAAGGCCCGCGTCGATGTTGCGAAGGACGGCTCCGGCGTAGTTCGCGCAAAGGCGTGGAAGAAAGGCGATCCGGAACCCGAGGCGTGGCTCATCGAAGTCCCGAACAAGCATGCCAACACGGAAGGCTCACCTGGTCTCTTCGGCTTTGTTCCGCAGGGGCAGCGAGCCTGGGTCGACAACGTGCAGGTCACGCCGAATCACTAACAATCGCGGTTCTGTATCAATCTCTTACGTCCGAAGCCTCCACTTATGACTAACAAGTTTTGCTCCTCCCTCGTTCTGACAACGCTGATTGCGTCCACCTCTCTCTGCTTCGCCAATGACTGGCCGCGGTGGGGTGGCGAAGATCCCGGCCGCGATATGTATTCGCCGGAGAAGGGCCTGCCATCGGAGTTCGATCCCGGCAAGTTCAAGCCGAACAGCGAGGAGATCGATATCGCAACGACCAAGAACGTGAAGTGGATCGTGAAGCTGGGTTCCCAGACTTACGGCAATCCAGTCGTGGCCAATGGCAAGGTGCTCGTCGGCACGAACAACGCCTCACCGCGCGATCCGCGCTTTACCGATGACCGGTCGATCCTTCTCTGCCTCAACGAGTACAACGGCGACTTCATGTGGCAGCTCGTGGTGCCCAAGCTCGCCAGCGGCAAGGTCAATGACTGGGAATACCTCGGCCTGCTCGCTTCGCCGGACATCGTCGGTGACAAAGTCTATCTGGTAACCAGCCGCTGCGAAGTGCTCTGCCTCGATCTCAATGGCCAGGCCAATGGCAACCAAGGGCCGTTCAAGGACGAAGGCCAGTACATGGCCGGCCCGGGCAAGCCTCCGGTCGAAGTCACTGCGAAGGATGCGGACATCCTCTGGCGCTACGACATGATGGATGAGTTGGGCGTCTTCCCGCACAACGCTTCGAATTGTTCCGTGATTACGCTCGGTGACGAGCTGTTCACCTGCACGTCCAATGGCCAGGACTGGACGCACGTGAATATCCCTTCGCCACAGGCGCCGAGCTTCATCGCCCTCGATAAGAACACCGGAGCCTTCCTCGCGGAAGACGACGCGGCAATCGGGCCAAACATCAAGCACGGCCAGTGGAGCTCGCCTTCGATCGGTACGATCAATGGCAAGAAGCAGGTCTACTTCGGCGGCGGAGACGGCGTGCTCTACGCCTTCAATCCGGAGCCTGTAAAAGAAGGCGATTCGACTTATCTGAAGAAAACCTGGTGGTTCGACTGCGTGCCCGAAGAGTACAAGCACGACAAGAACGGCAAGCCGATCAAGTATCCCGCTGCTGAAGGCCCGAGCGAGGTCAACGCGACTCCGGTCTTTTACAAAAACCGCGTTTATGTCGCGATCGGCCAGGATCCGGAGCACGGCGAAGGCGTCGGACGTCTCGTCTGCGTCGATGCCACGAAGACTGGCGATATCACCAAGACCGGCCTCATCTGGGATTACAAAGGCATCCACCGCTCGATCTCGACGGTGAGCATCGATCCGGAAAAAGGACTCGTCTTTGTCGGCGACTTCTCCGGCTTCGTGCACTGCCTCGATGCCGAGACTGGCAAGCTCTACTGGACCCATGACACCCAGGCCCACATGTGGGGTTCCACGCTTGTTGCCGATGGCAAGGTTTACTGCGGCAACGAGGATGGCGAATTCTTCGTCTTCGACGACTCGAAGGAGAAGAAGATCATTAGCCAGGTCAACATGGGCGCTCCGGTCCTCTCCACGCCGATCGTGGCGAATGGCACGCTCATCGTTGCGACGCAGACGCATCTCTACGCCATCGCGCAGGATGCCAAGCCTGTGCAGCCCGGCGCAACTGCAGCGAAGGCCAAGCCCTGAGTCTCAGTAAGTTCAAAGCCCCCTCTCTCCTATGTCCGAATCATCCGGCCTGCGGCTTACCTTCCGTCAATGGCTCGTGCTGGCGATCGCCAGCATTGGCTTTCTGTTCGACACTTACGAATTGCTGATGACGCCGCTAGTCGGCGTGCCCGCAATCGCCGAACTGCTGAACCTGCCGCCCAGCAATCCAATTGTCACCAGTTGGATGGGCCGGATGCTTTGGATGACCGCACTGTGCGGGGGAACCTTCGGCCTTCTCGGCGGGTGGTTCATTGACCGCTTCGGGCGCAAGCGGATCATGACCGCGAGTATCCTCTTGTACTCGCTGTCGCCGTTCGCAGCAGCGTTCAGCACGAAACTCGCTTGGTTCGTCTTTTTCCGCTGCACGACCTTCATCGGCGTGTGCGTCGAGTTCGTCGCGGCCATCACCTGGCTGGCCGAACTCTTCCCGAACAAACGCCAGCGCGAAATCGCACTCGGCTCCACGCAGGCGTTTGCCTCCTTCGGCGGATTGCTCATCACCGGCATCAATGCCTGGATTCTGGCTCACGCAGCTTCGCTGCCCGCCCTGCCGTTTCTTCCCGATGTCTTCTATGCACACGCCACTTGGCGCTATGCCTTGCTGACCGGCTTTCTCCCGGCGATTCCGATTTTGCTGATGCTGCCGTTCGTCCCTGAGTCGCAAGTCTGGCGCGAAAAGCGCGAAGCCGGAACGCTCAAGCGCCCGAGCTTCGGCGAGCTGTTCGCTCCTCGACTTCGCCGAGTCACGCTAGTCACCGCCGGACTCTCCGCCTGCGCTTATGGCGCTGCTTTCGGCGCTCTGCAGTTGACGCCCATGCGCATCGCTCCCGGCGTTCCAGAACTCGCCGAGGCGCGCAAAGGAATCGCCCCGCTCCAGAAGGAAGCGAAGGAACTGAACGAACAGATCGTTGCGATCAAACCTTCGTTCGAAGCAGCGACTCAATCGATCCCCGGCCTTGCTGAAGTCGCAGCCCAGCGCGCCAGGATTCGCGTTGCCCAGCGTGCGACGAAGAAGACCGTCGACGATCCCAAGTCCGACGATGCCACCGAGGCTGGAGCCAAGGCGAAGCTGGCCGGACTCGCCCAGCAGTTTACCGCGCTGGACGCCAAGCTGACCGAACTCACCGCTCAGAAACCGGACGCAAAGAAGACCATCATCGATCGTGAAAAAATCCTGAAAGGTCTCGGTGATAACCGCGATAAACAGGAACCGCTCGATCACGCAATCAAGGGCCGAGGGAATGTCTCGCAGGGATTTCAGGAAACTGGCGGCCTGATCGGCCGAATCCTCCTCGCTGCACTCATCGTCATCTCCATTCGTCGCCGCGCCCTTCTGCGAATCTTCCTCATCCCCGGGCTGGCCGTGTTGCCGCTCACTTACTTCTCGCTCTATCATGGTGGCGGTGCCGCCTTTGACTGGGGCATTTTCTTCTGCGGACTCCTGATCGTCGCGCAGTTCTCCTACTTCGGGGAATACCTGCCAAAGGTCTTTCCAGTGCATCTCCGCGGCACTGGCGGATCTTTCGCCACGAACGTCGGCGGTCGCATGATCGGCACGTCTGCCGCCCTGCTTACGACTGAAGTGCTGGCCCCGATGATGAGCGGTGCGAATACTTACGACAAAGTCGCAATGGCCGCGGGCATCGTCGGTACGGGTGTCTTTGTCATCGCAGTTGTCCTGAGTTTCTTCCTCCCTGAACCAGAGCAGGAAGCCCTGAGCGAAAGCGCCGAAGCCGCAACGGCCGCGGTGCAAAATCCGGCGAGCGCACCTGCAGCCTGATTCAGGCTGCTAGTCACGCCCCTCGCCTGTTCAACCCAGCTATGATTGGCCCGCTCCCGGCATGACCACTGCGGATCTATCATCCGGTTTGAAGCGAGGGGCGCTTTTGCAAAGCCGCACAACTCTGTGCGGCTTTCAGGCTCGCAATTTGAGCAAGGAATACCGCCGCAACCGAAGGGCCCGCGCGGTGCGATTGCTATCGGTATTTGCCGCCCTGGCATGCTGCGTACTTACTGCGCGTGCGGCCGATTGGCCGCAATTCCGCGGCCCTTCCGGCCTTGGTTACACGGAAGAACGCGACCTGCCGCTCACATGGAATGCGAAGACCGGCGAGAACATCGCCTGGCAGGCTGAACTACCCAAGAGCGATAATGGTTACTCCTCGCCAATCGTGTGCGGCGATCGCGTCGTTATCACTTGCGTCCGCAATGAGCCTCTTGAGCATAAGGTCTTCTGCTTTGCAAAATCCGACGGCAAACTGCTCTGGTCTGCGTCCGTAACTCCCGGCCCGTTGCTTCTGAGAGATCTCCGAGGTGGATACGGCGCGCCTACTCCGTGTTGCGACGGAAAGCGGATCTTCGCGGTGTTTGGCTCGGCAGTCATTGCGGCTCTCGACCTAAACGGCAAGGAGCTCTGGCGCAAGGAACTCGCGAATTACGCCTTCGACGTCGCCCTCGGCAGCAGTCCGGTTCTTTTTCGCGACACGGTCATCCTCGACTGCGATCAGACAGGAAAAACGTCGACCATCGTCGCCTTCGACGCGGCCACCGGCGAGATTCGCTGGGAAGCCAAGCGTCCCGACACCGGCTTTGCTCATAGCACTCCGGTCATCGTCGCGGTGGACGGGAAGCCGCAAATGTTAGTCAGCGCCACGTCCGCCATCCAGGGTCTCGATCCTGCGTCCGGAAAGGTTCTGTGGTCCTGCGCAGCACAGGGCGATGCGTCGTCGCCTTCATTTTCCAGAAACCTCGTTTTCAGCGACAGCGGTCGCGGAGGAAAAGCCGTGTGCGTCGATTGCACGGGTTCCGGCAATGTTACTCAAACGCACCTGAAGTGGAAAATCCCGCAAATCCCGGAAGGCCTCTCCTCCGCCGTCATTGCGAATGATTCAGTCTGGCGCACGCATTCCCCGGAAATCCTGAAATGCTTCAGACTCGCGACTGGCGATCTCATTTTCTCCGAACGGCTGCCGGGCGTTTCGACCTGGGCCAGCCCGTTCGCGACACCGGATGGCCGCATCTATTTTGCAAGCGCCGGGAAAAGCTATGTCGTGAAAGCCACGGATAAGCTGGAAATTCTCGCGACAAATGAACTCGGCGAGGAGAACCGCGCCAGCGCAGCCGTCAGCGATGGCAGGATCTATCTGCGTGGCGATAAACACCTGACCTGCATTTCCAAAAAATGAAACCGCTCCTTTTTTTGCTTATCCTTGGGTTGACCGCTAGCTTCGCCAGCGCTGCCGACTGGGTTTCGATTTCCGATTCCGTCACCTCGCAAGTGAAGCCCGGATATGCCGGCCCCACGGCGGGCGTGGTGGTGGACCGAACGAATGGCGACTTATTCATGGTCGTGAACGATCAGGGCTTGTGGCTAAGTCACGATCACGGCGGCACATTCACCCGCTGCGACAACAAGGCCATCGGCGGCCGCTGCGAAACCGGCTGGGCGCTGCAGGCAAATCCGGCAGGCAAGGGTCTCGCGTGCTTCATGATCTATGGTGACAGCGCCATGACGACGGATGGCGGCACGACGTGGACAAAGTTCAAAACAAGCCATCTCGATTTCGGCAGCGTCGATTGGAGCGAGACCGGAAAGCGGCTGCTTGCCATCCGGCATGAAAGCGGCGGAATGCTCACCACAAGCGCTGATGGCGGCGCGACATGGACTGATCTTGGCAAAGGATTCAGCGGTTGCGGCGTGATCGACCATCAGACTTTTGTCGCAACGAAAGCGAAGGAACCAGGCATCTTCCGCAGTACCGATGCCGGGCAAACCTGGACTCAGGTTTTCGATAAAACCCCATCGGCAGCCGTGTCGGTTGTCTTCGACAAAGTCATCTACTGGCCCACGGGCCAGGGCCTGCTTGCTTCGCATGACCAGGGAGCTACATGGAGTACACTCGTCACGCCTGTCGAAGCGACTTACGGCCCGTTCTTTCAAGACGCCCGGCACTTTGTCGTCGTTGGAAAAGGCGGCTTCTTCGAGACCACGAACGCCGGACAGACCTGGCAGCCAGTCGCGGCGCTGCCGCCTGGCTTCACCATCAATCGGGTTGGCCCGAACTTCGCCTGGGATCCACAGGCTCACTTTTTCTACGCATCGTCCATGACGCACCCCACCCTACGTTACGAACTTCCCAAATAACTTACTCTACTGATCCATGAGCCAGACTGTAACTCCCGAGGCCATCACCCAGGCCCAGCAAACTCTCGACAACCATGTGCGCGAGATCATCGCGTGGCATTTCTCGCCGGAGACCGGCAGCCCCTTCTGGCTTGATTGGGCGAAGAAGCACTTCGATCCACGCACGGAAGTCCATAACTTCGCCGATCTCCTGAAATTCCCGCATTTCCAGGATGAATGGCTGCGCGATCTGCAGCCCGACGTCTGGGTCCCGGCGGCCTTCAAAGGCCAGCCCTATAACATCTTCGAAACTGGCGGAACGACCGGCATGCCGAAGCAGCGTATCGGCTGGAATGATTACAAGGTCGATTACTCCGAGTTCTCCGAGAAGATTTCCGACGAGCATTTCCCGCGTGGCGGCGCATGGCTGATGATGGGACCGACCGGCCCCCGCCGTCTGCGCCTGGCCATCGAACATCTGGCGAACGTGCGCGGCTCGAGCTGTTACTTCATCGATCTCGATCCCCGCTGGGTTAAGAAAGTCATCGCCGCCAGGCAGTTCGAGCAGGCCCGTGCTTACATGGATCACGTCGTGGATCAGGCCGTGACGATTCTCAAGAATCGCAAGATCAGTGGACTCTTCACGACTCCGAAGCTGCTCGAAGCCCTCGCTGAAAAAATCGACATTTATGAAGCGGGCATCCGCGGCGTCTTCTGCGGCGGCACGACCATGGCTCCGCAGTACGTGCGCTTTATCGTCGAAGAAGTGCTCGAGGGCCGCATCGGATTCTATCCGACTTATGGCAACACCCTCATGGGCCTTGCCGCCAGCGTTCCACTGCGCCCGGAAGACCAGTTCTCCGTCACATACTATGCCCCGCAGCCGCGAGCCGTCTTGCGCGTCGTCGATGCCAGCGACACGACCAAGACCGTGGACTACGATCATTGGGGCCGTGTGGAGTTGACCACGCTCACGAAGGAATTCTTCATGCCGCGCTTCCTCGAGCGCGACGAGGCCATCCGCCGCCATCCGCGCGCTCAGTACGCTTGGGACGGGGTCGCGGAAGTCCGCCCGTTCGGCGCATTGGAGAAGAAGATCGTCGAAGGCGTCTATTAACGCCGGCGCGAAAGCGCAGTTTTAGCTTCATTTCTGAAACCGGCTCCGGGAGACGCAAGTGATCAAACGTCTTCCGGGCCGGTTTTATTCGCTTCTTGCAATCCCCACTCTGCTCCTCCTAGTTGTGCCGCGACATGCCCAAGCAGGTTTACGGAATAGGAACCGCCTATCTAGGCAGGAAGAACGTTCGGCGGCAAACGGGCGCATGCCGCTATTGCGGAACGAAATCCAACCTCGAATCCTATAGTACCCGCCTGGTTTTTACGGTCCTGTACATTCCGCTCATCCCAATCGGTCGAAAGCGGATCGTCGACCAGTGCCCACGCTGCGGCCATCATATCTTCGCCGAGTTAGGGTTGTGGGAAACCGCGCGGCAACTTGAGATTTCAGGAGCACTGGAGCGTTATCGCGCGGACTCCGTCGCCGAACGCGCCATGGAAGCTCATGCGGAGATGCTTCGCTTTCACGAATTCGAGCAGGCCCAGCGCTTGCGGGGGGAAATCGTCCAGCGTTTCGGAGAAAGCGCGCAGGTTCAGGCTTCGCTCGGCACTCACCTGCGTTTCGTGGGGCAGTTTGAGGAGTCCAAACAATACTACGCAAACGCGCTCCAGATTCGCGCTGATCTTCCTGAAGCCCGCGTCGGCGCAGCGTACAACTGCATGTCTTCGCGGGAGTTCGACAAGGCACGCGAACATCTCGCCTTTCTGTGCAAACCCGGCGCCGCACACCTTTATTCCCTGGAGCCGCTCGAGATCCTGGCGAACACGTACCGCAATACCAATCGCCACAGGGAATCGCTCGAGATCTGCGCGATCCTGCTCGAGGCATTGCCCAACATCGGTCTGGTGCCGAATTTCCGCCGACAGGTGCGCGTATCGGAACGTGCACTCGGCCGCGGCAAGACAATCCTGCCAAAGCGCAAGTGGGACTGGAGCGAACTGTTTGCCAGGCAATCTGACGGCCGGTTCTCGCCCTGGTATTATGTTTCCTTCGCTTTGGTCACCGCCCTGGTGATGGCGGCCGCCATGGTGCTGGAGAATGCTTACGTCCAAGGCCATAGAACGCTCTATCTCGTCAATGGCTTTCCGGCTGAAGCATCGATCACGATCGACGGACACGTTACGACCAAGGTTAGTCACGCCCCTGTGTCGATCTCACTTCCCGAAGGCCGCCACCACGCTGCAATTACCGGACCGGTTACGGAGGACTTTGATTTCGACGTCACTTCCCCGTCATATCTTGGCCGATGGTTCGATCAACCAGCGTGGGTGATTAATGTAGGAGGCGAAGCCCCGATCATTCGGGAGGCGCTGCGACAAGGCGGCAGACTGGAGCCGGAGATCTCATTCCCGTCAGGGGACCGGTTCATCTTCGTTCCCGACGTGACCTATCCGTTCAGAAATTTCCCGGCCCATCCGTCCGATGACTCCGCGTCGCGCATCGCGGTCTTTCAAGGCCCCGTCACCAGCCTTGCTATTCAGTTGGCAGAAGCTGGCCACAATTCCGAGGTGATGGATCTGTTGGAATGGAAGATCAGCCGGAAGCGGAACGACAGCGAACTGCTCGACGCTTACGGCGCAATCGCCTCCGCGACAAATCAGAGCCAACGCGGCATCGACTTTCTCCGTAGGAATCTCAATCGACGGCCAGTCGAAATTGAGTGGCATCGCTGTTACCAGTATCTCGTAACACGTAAACCAGGAAACCGGCCTTCGCTTGCAGCAGAATACGATCAGTTGCTTGCCGAGTCGCCGAATGATTCCGCTCTCTGCTATCTCCGTGGCCGCGTCGCCGCGTCGCCGCATCGCCACAGGAGGCCCGGCAAATCTTTCAACGAGCGGAATCACTGGATCTCGCAAACCCTTGGCCATCGTACGCGCTCGCATATCAGGCAATCAGTGACGGCAAGTGGGAAACAGCAAAGCCGCTGCTTATCCGACTTACGTCGCTTCAACCGGCAAATCACTCGTTCTCACGGCTGCTCTATTTGGCGCAATTGGCGTTAGGCGACTTTTCCAGCCTGGAGCGCGAAGATCGAGCGCGGCTGAAAGAAAGACCGCGTGATCCTGCGGCCGCGATCCGGCTGTGCGAGGAATTGGTGCTTCAAGACCGCGCCAGTGACGCGATCCATGAGGTTACAAATTTCGAACGGCGTGCCGACGTACGCGACCGATACGAGTTTGCAACTCCCCTGGAGGCCGCGGTCAGGCGCCATGTCCAGTATGCCGTTGGTGACTTCAGCAATCTGCTTGCATCCACGGATCGCGAACAATCGCCGGACGGGAATTTAACCCGCTTTCAGGCCCTCATCGAACTTGGACGATTGGACGAAGCCCTCCGCGCCATGCCCATGCCGACGAATCCTCATCAAAGGGCAATCTACTGCCTCACGATGTCAATTGCTGCGGAGCTTCCCAGCGAGGGCATGAAGTCTCACTATGCGCTCAAACCTAACACGCCTTCTTTCGTCGACGAAAGAAGGACCACACTAAGTCTGCAAGCCTCCGCATTCCTACCAGAATCCCCGTCTTTCGGCGGCGATGAATCCGATCGTGTCAATCCGCCCCACTGGCGAGAGCTTGCCGCAAAGTACTTCAGTGAAGGGGATGATGACGATGTCCTCGCCGCCAAGTTAATGCGGCAAATCGATCCGCCGGGGAGCGAGGAAATCGCCGCAGTGGAATTTCAGCCGGAGGAGAAGGCGCTCTTCCTCACCGCACTCAGTTACGCCTATCCTCACAAATGGAAAGACTACGCACGCGCGGCATCCCGCCTGAATGTGGAGCCCGTCTTTCCCTACCATCTCCTGCGAAGAGCGAACGGGCGCCCGAATTGATCACCTTTCGCATGAAACGAATGACGTTTGCAGAATTCGATGGGCTCGTCCGGAGGGTCGAAACACGTTTCGCAAACCAGCCGCGCAAACTCCGCTTCTGTACTGCCCTGCTGGCAATTGTCGGCTACGTGACCTTCCTGAGCTGGATTGGCCTGGTGCTCGTGCTCGGCGCCCTTGTCTTCCGGCCCGCATTGACGGTGCGCTTCACTCAGGGCTGGATCCTTATGCTCCTTGCCAGCTTCATCACGACTGCGAGTTTATTCGGTATCATCCGCGTCCTGTGGGTACGCATCAATCCGCCGAAAGGTCGCACACTTACTCGCGCGGAGGCCCCGGCGCTGCATTCGCTCATCGACGAAATCCGGAAGAAACTGCATGCGGCTCCATACCACGAAGTGCAGATCATTCCGCACTGCAACGCCGGCGTCAGCGAAGTTCCTCAGCTCGGCGTGCTAGGCTGGCATCGCAACTATCTCCAAATCGGCCTCCCCATTTTGGAGACACTCTCCATTGATGAACTGCGAGCGGTCCTCGCCCATGAAGGCGCGCACCTGTCGGCGAGGCACGGACGTTTCCAAAGCTGGATCTACCGGCTTCGCCGCTCATGGCACCTGGCGTTCACACAAATCGAGCAGCCCACCTGGCGCAACAAGCTTTCCCTGCGCCCGCTGGTCCGGCTGTTCATTTCCTGGTTTTGGCCGCGCTTCAATGCGCACGCCTTCGTGCTGTCGCGCGCAAATGAATATGAGGCCGACGCGGTCGCCGCGCGAGTAACCGGCAGTGCAGCAATCGCAGCATCGTTGTGGCGCACAGAATTATGCGGTCGGCTCCTTGACGAGAAGTTCTGGCCCAAGCTCTGGCGCGAGGCAAATCATCAGCCCGAACCTCCGACGGACGTATTCGATCGCATGCGTATGGCGTTGAAACTGGGAGCAACTCCCGAGGAACGCAGCCGCTGGGAAGCAGAAGCGCTGCGAATCACGACGAATAACAACGACACGCATCCATGCCTCAACGAACGGCTAAAGGCCCTGAGCGTCGAACCCGCTTGCCACGAGATCGAAGCCAATCTTTGTGCTGAATGGACCGCGGCCGAAGTCATCTTCGGAGAGCGGCTTCCAGAAATGCGCGCCGAGATCGAGCGGCAATGGCTGGGTGAGATCGGAAAGATCTGGCAAAACCGGTATGCCCGCGCCGGCCTGCTGCGTGAACAATTGAGCCAGTCTTCGCTTCCGGCTCACACTGCGACCACCGGAATCGAAGCACTCTGGGAGCAAGCCCAGACGGTCATGGACCTGGAAGGAGAATCGGCTGCGGAACCATTGCTCCGCGAACTCCTTGAAAAGCGGCCCGAGCATCTCGGTGCGAATTTCTGCCTCGGCCGATATTTGCTCGAAAGCGGAAATCCGGATGGCGAAGCTTTGCTTGAGCGCGCGGTTCAGTTGGACGAGGAAATCACCCCCGATGCGTGTTCCATTCTCCATCTGTACTTCCAGCGGTCCGGCCACTCGGATCGCTTGATCGAATTGCGGCTGCGAATGGATCGCTTCCAGGAAGCAGCTGCAGCCTCGAATACCGAACGATCAAAAGTCAGTGCGCGCGATAACTTCCTTCCACACGGCCTGACCGGGGAAGAACTCGCGAGCATTCGCGACATCCTTCAGCAGGACGATGCCATTGGTTCGGCAGCGCTGGCTCAAAAGGAACTGCGCCATTTTCGGCGTCAGCGCCTCTTCGTCCTCACGGTTCAGGTCGATCGGTGGCTGCGCGGCGTGACTAAGGAGATGGCCGGCGACGAAGTCGTCGAGCGCCTCATCGGAAAGATCGTCCTGCCCGGCCGGGCGATGGTCATCCATTCCAGAGGCCAATTCCGCTCGCTGGCAAAGAAGATTCAGAAGGCACCCGGATCCGTGATCTATCACCGGGGCGCTGCGAGCGCTTCGTGAGCAGAACCGAACGATCTCCCCGATTTCAGACTTCCTTCGGGCTTCGTCCTTCTGATTTGGTCATGCCCTCCCATGACCTTCCTTCAAAAGCTCCGTCCGGCGCTGCTCGCCGCCATCGTCTTAGTGCTGGCGTTCGACGCCGCATTCCTCTGGCAACACGTTGGCGGCGCTTATGACAGTGAATTTGGAGGGCACCCGGACGAGGCCGCCCATTATGTCACAGGCCTGATGGTCCGCGACTACGTCGCAGCGCGATTTCCCAGTGCGCCGATGACCTATGCGAATGACTACTACAGTCATTACCCGAAGATCGGCCTCGGGATCTGGCCCCCGGTCTTCTACGGCACGCAGGCGGCATGGACCCTCGTCTTCGGAGTCTCGCGGCAATCCGTGCTCCTGCTCATGTGTATCCTCGCATCCGCCGCTGCGACAGTCGTTTACACCGCGCTCAGGAAGGATTACGGCGGCTTTATTGCCGGGCTCGGAGCACTGGTCTTCGTCTCGCTTCCGCTCACCCGCGAATACTACGGGATGATCATGGCGGAAACGCTCAGCACGATCTTCATGCTGGGGGCCACCCTGTCATTCGGCTCATACCTCGATCGGGAACGTCCTCGCGATGCGATCCTCTTCGGGCTGCTCGCCGCGCTGGCAATCATGACCAAGGGCACGGGAGTCGCCCTCGTACTCATGGTTGTGCTCGCAATCGTCTTCACGCGCCGTTGGAACATTCTTTCGCGTCCCGCGCTGTGGGTAGGTGCAATCATCACTGCCATCCTCGCTGGACCGTGGACCTGGCACTTCCGCACCGAAGGCAAAGGAGGATGGGAACAGCCCCTGCCGAGCCTTTCATGGAGCCGCGCAGCCGTCCCATTCTATCTCACCAAATTTGGCCTGGGGCTCGGGATCCTGCTGCTCATCTTCTTCGGCATCGGAGTCTTTGTCCGACTTCTGAAGGCTCGTGAGATCCAGCCCCCGGCGACGGAAGGGGAAACGGAAAACACGCCGATCGCGTCGAATCGCTGGGCATGCCTTGGCGCGCTCATCGTTGCCATCATCGTCTTTCAATCGATCGTCCCGGCTGGAAAGGAAACCAGGCATCTTCTTCCGGCCATCGCGGCGGGCGTGCCATTTGCCATGGCCGGCTTCGCCTGGTGCCTGCGCAAGGTCCTCACCACGTTTCGGCTTTCCACCGAGTGGTCCCCCTTCCCTCTGCGCCAGGCCGGAGCAGCGTTTCCGTTGCTAGTGGCCGCAGCAATCGTGATTACCGCTTCGATCTTCCCGATCGATTCGCACCGCAACTCCGGTTTCGCTCAATTGGCCGGCGACATTCTCCGCGAAGCCAAGCCCACGGATGCGATGCTCATATCGTCGGATGCCATTGGCGAAGGGATGTTCATCGCCGAAGTCGCCATGCGCGACCCGCATCGGCCCACCTACACCGTGAAACGGGCGAGCAAAGAACTCGCCAAGAGCGAATGGAGCGGGCGCGGTTACAAGCAGACGTACTCGACCGACGATGAACTGCTGGCATTCCTTACCAGCGGAAAGGTCCGTTATCTCATCGCCGACGACACGATGCCGGATGCGAAGCGGGAGCCGCATCACGACACGCTCAAACGCGTGCTCGACGTCGATTCCGGCCACTTCTGGCAGCTCGGAACCTCCGAGATCTGGCGCGATGGCGAAGCGCAATCCCCGGCGGCACGCGCTTTCCGCATCGAAAAAGGCAATCCTGTAAACTCGCCGGAAGGCCAAACAAAGTAGGTGCGCAAATCTTGAAGGTCGGTTAGATGATGCGCTTCTGATGGCATCAGTACCACCCACCCCATCGTTTGCCAAGCTCTCCATCCTCGTCGCTGCCTATAATGAGGAAGCGACGCTCGCAATCTGCATGGAAGCAGTGCTTTCCGCACCGCTCCCTACCGGAT
>OUNM010283432.1_pt1 | contig 20549 bp, 19 predicted proteins | sample 1769961 | NCBI WGS metagenome assembly OUNM01 (sample SAMEA3914820, study PRJEB12502) | metagenome | biome: forest; material: soil | place: USA | collected 2012-03-12 | depth 0.3 m
GTCGTGAGGTCTTCGTGCTTCGCACGCTCGGCGATGGCCAGCATGAGGTCGCGGCTGGGGTTGCCAAGGTCGAAGCGGTTGAGCAAAGCTTCGCGCAACGGCAGGTCGCCGATGGACTCTTCGCCGGTCCAGCCGCCGGCCCCAAGCATGTCGGCGACAAGGCGGTCGTTGTTGACCGGCATGATGCCCAGCGCATCGCCGACCTCATACTTCAGGCCGTTGATATTGATGGCGAAGTGGCGGGTTTCCTTAGCGGCGAGCTCGGAGGTGAGCAGGCGGTTCTCGACCAGCCGAGCGGAATAGGGATTGGCCTTGGTGCCTGTGGGAGCGGCTTCAACAGCGGGCGCGGCGGCCACCACGGTGACGGATGTTGAAATAGAAGGATCAGCAGGCAGGGCAGCCAGTGCCGCAGCCATCCAGTTGTTAAACATGGCATCGTAGTCCGTGTCGCAGTCCGCGCGGTCGTGCACGCGCTCGGCCCCCAGGGCAGCGAGACGGGCATCGATGTCTTTGCCAAACTGGCAGAACTTCTCGTAATTGGTGTCGCCAAGCGAAAGCACGCTGAACTTCACGCTCTCCAGGCGCGGCGCGGTTTCGGCGCTGAGCCATTTCCAGAAGTCGGCGGCGTTGTCCGGCGGATCGCCGTCGCCGTAGGTGCTGGTGATGCACAGCAGGCGGCCACAGGCGGCGAGGTCCACGGTGCTGTACTGGTCCATGCCCAAAATCTTGGGGGCGAAGCCACGCGACTGGGCTTCACGGGCGAGCTTCTTCGCCAGGCCTTCAGCCGATCCTGTCTGGGTGCCGAAGAGGATGAGCAAAGGCGTGGAAGCGACGGGCTGGGAGGCTTCCGCCGCACCTCCGGCGGGCAGTTGCAGGGCAATGACGCCAGCGATCCAGCCATTGAGCCAGGCGCGCTGCTCGGGGCTGAAAGGGGCGTTCGAAGGAAGCTGGGGGGCCATGGACGTGATTGAAGGAAAGGGGCGGCAGGGGGCGATGGGAGTTTTGAGTCCCCCTGCCGCCGAGGGGTTTAGAATTTGATGGTTACCTGTGAGTAAGCGAAGTCTGCATCGCTATGAGCGCCGGTGTCCTTCAGGTAGTTGCCAGCAAAAAAGTGGCTGTAACCAAGCTGGAAGCTGAGCCACTTCTTGGGCGTGTACGTGAGGGTGAGATCGACTTCCGAACCGGCGAAGTCCGAGGCCGAGGGAGTGATGGGCCGCACCATGGTGGTGCCGTTGGCGCGGTACCAGGCATCGGCGGTGTCGGCGAGCCAGTACATGCGGTAATCGACGCGGAAGCTGACCGTGTCGCAGGGCTTGACCTTGAAGTTGAAGTCCAGGTCATGCAGGTTCTGCCACGCGAACAGATCCATGTAGCTGTAGAACAGGTGGTTCGTGGGATACAGGTTCTGGAAGGTCGTGACCTTGCCATCCGCGGGATTGCTGTCGCCGGAAGCATAGGCATAGTCGATCCCCATGCGAGGCATCCAAGGAGCATCGAGGGTGTAACCGACTTCCGCATGCCCCGCAAAGGTAGCAAGATCCTTGCCTTTCAGCGTGCCTGTTTGCGCGGCAAATTCCGCATCGTAATCCCAGGGTCCGAGCTTACCCGGTGTGCTCTTCCAGCGTGTGCCAAGCGTGACGAAGTCCGTGTCGCTGGGCGTGAAGTTTTGATGCAGGTACAGGGCGTAGAGATCGGTGACCTGGAAGTCGAGCGCCGTGGTGCTGAAGTAGATGCCGCTGAGCATCTGGTCATGGCCCAGGCCGGCGTTGTTGAGCAGGTCGGAGCGGTCGAACTTGTAGTTGATCGGATTGACGACCGAGCCGGCAAAGGCATCCACCCACCAGGTGTCCGCGGCGTAGTGCAGCTTGGCGGCATCCCACACGCGGGAGAGGTTGTTCCAGTCGAAGGCACCGAGCAGGCGCTCATCGCCATAAGAGAGGATCTGGCGGCCGACTTTGAGCGAGAGGCCCTTGTTGTCATCGCCGATGTCGAACCAGAGTTGATGCAGGTCGGCGGGATCATCGCCTTCCGCGCCCAGCGCGCCGGGGATCTTGGGCCGCGGTGAATCGATCTCGCGAGAGTCCTGGCCTTGAATGTAGAACTTCAGCCATTCTTCCGGCTTGAACAGGATGCCGATGCGGGTGCGGTCCTCCAGCCAGGTGCCGTCGGTCAGCGCACGCTTGTCCTTGTTAAAGTCGAAGTTGTTTTCGCGGTACTCGAAGCGGAAGCGCTGGTCGAAATCGATGACCAGGCGGCCGTCATCGAAGCTGAGGGGATTGGTGTCCGCCGGCTGCACCGGTGTGTTGACCGGGGCTTTACCAGGATCGCCGGCGAAGAGCGGCAGGGCCTGGGCACAGAGGGAGAGCAGTGCGAGGGAGGTGATTTTTGTCGTCATTGGGGTTGGTGGGGGGGCGTTTTAGTGGGAGGTGAGAAGCCTGACGGCCAGCCAGACGCAAAGCAGGGCCAGGACATAGAATCCGGTCTTGTAGAAGAGCAGCGGGTTGCGCTCCAAGAGCGGCGCGTCTTCCTCGAAGCAGGGCTCCACCTTGTCAGGATGGGCGAGGTCGAACGCGAGTTCGGAATAGTTTTGGTACCGCAGCTCCGGCTTGCGGGCGATGGCGCGCATGATGACAGCCTCGAGCCAGTGCGGAATGTTGGGATTGAGGCGCGACAGGCGGCGCGGGGCGCTGAAGTGCGGTGTCTGGAAGCGCTCGATGGTGCCATAGGGCAGCTCGCCGGTGAGCGCCTGGTGGAGCGTGACACCGATGGCGAAGATCTCCGTTCGCTCGCTCACAGGTGCCTGGTGGAAACGTTCCGGGGCGAGGTAGCTGGGTGTTCCGGCGCGGGAGGTGACGGAGAAGACTTCGGCGACACTGCCGATGTCCACCAGCTTGAAGGAGAGGCTGGCGTAGTCGCCGATGCACAGGACGTTCTCCGGCTTCACATCGCCGTGCACGAGATCGTGGCGCAGCAGCCAGCGTTCCGCTTCGCAAAGGAACACGCCGAGCGCGATGGCGGAATCGACAGAGAGCTTGCGTGCACTGAGCACGGTGGCCAGGTTGGGGGCATCGATAAACTCCATCGCGTAGTAGCGCGCCGTCTGCCCCGGGGGCTGGAAGGCGCGGGAGAAGAATGGAGCGGCGAGGCGGACAGCGTTCCAGGTCTCGCGAGTGAAGGCGTTCAAATGCGCTTCGCTGTCGGCGGCTTCAACTGGCGCGAACTTGAGCACCACGCGCTGGCCGTCTTTTTCGGCGAGCCACACGCGGTCAGCGTTTTGAAAGGCGCGGATGAGATGATAGCCGTCGATGACTGCGCCCTTTTCCAGCGTGGCGGGGATGTCCAGAGGCCGCTCGCTCATGGCGCGCAGGGCGCTGGTCTCGGTGATGTCGAGCACGATGGCGCTCATGTCGTCGAGCGTCTCACGCACAGCCTGGGAACGGGCGGCGGTGACAATGGCACGGGCGCTGGAGCGGCGGCCCAGGGCGTCGTTGAGCTGGGATGGTGTGAGATGATTGGATACACCATCCGAGCATAGCACCACCATGTCGCCCGCACCCACGGCGGTGTCGAACACATGCGGCTCGACTTCCTGTTCAAGTCCGAGGGCGCGAGTGAGAAGATTCTTGCGGTCCGTGTCCACATGATCTTCGGAAAGCTGGCTGAAGGAGCCATCGCGCAGCAGGCACACGCGCGAATCGCCCACGTTCACGCCGTAGAGGCGGTCGCCCTCGATGACGGCGGCGGCGAGGGTGGCGACCATTTCCACGCGGTCGAAGCGCGCCATCGACTCCTGATGCAGGGTGCGGTTGATCAGGCAGGTGAACTCGCGCAGCGCCCGGCGCGGCTCCCAGGTGCGGGGCTTGGCCCAGTAGTTTTCGGTCACGGAGCGCACGGCACGCTCGGCAGCCTCGCGGGCCGGACCGCCGACGCCGGCGCCATCACAAAGCACCGCCACCACGGTCTGATCCGACTCGCGCACGGCAAACGCATCCGAGGAAGGTTTCCCTTCCTGGCAGGCGATGCCGTAAGCGGTGGAGCGGATCTTCATCGTGGTGACGGTGTGGTTTTGGGGGGGAAGATGGTCAGATACGGGCTTCGGACAGAGCGCCCCAGGTGGTGCGCCAGCGGGTCTTCACCAAGGCGAGGCCGACGAGAGCGAGCACGCACATGCCGGCGAAGGCCAGGAAGCCAAGGCTGCAGGAGCCGGTGACGCTGCGGGCGTAGCCCAGCGAGGTGGCGAGGTAGAAGCCCCCGACACCGCCGCCGCAGCCGACCAGGCCGGTCATCACGCCGATGTCCTTGCCAAAGCGCTGTGGCAGGAGCTGAAACACCGAGCCATTGGCCATGCCCAGCGCTCCGCTGATGCAGAGGAAGAGCGCCAGGTTGCCATTGAGGTTGTGGGTAAAGGCAGTGGCGATGAGCCCGACGGCGGCGACGCTGTAAAAAGCGGTGAGCGAGCGGATGCCGCCAATGCGATCGGCGATCGCACCGCCCACGGGACGGAGCAGAGCGCCGGCCAAGGTGCAAAGCGCGGCCTTGTCACCAGCGGCCACAGGGGTAAGGCCGAACTCACTCTTGTAGTAGAGCACGTAATAGCTGGCCAGGCCCACGAAGCCGCCGAAGCTGACGGTGTAGTAGAAGCAGAACCAATGGGCGTCCTTCTGTTTCAGCAGATTGATGTAGTCGCTGATCTTCTTGGCCTTCACTTCACCGGGGGCCTCCTTGGACAGGATGATGTAGAGGACGAAAACGACGAGGGCTGGAATGAGGAAGATGCCAAACACGGCCTGGAAGCCGTAGGCGGCGGCAAGACGCGGAGCAATGAGGCTGTCGAGCACCACGCCGACATTGCCGGCACCAGCGAGGCCGAGGACCACGCCCTGAAGACGCGGCGGATACCAGCGGCCGGCCTGCGGCAGGGCGACGGCGAAACTGGCACCGGCGAAGCCCAGGAGCGCGCCAAACATCAGGACCATGGTGAAGGAAGACAGCCCTGCCAGCCAGGCCGTGGCGAGCGCACCCATGACGATGAGTTGCGCCGTGATGCCCGTGGCCTTGGCACCGAAGCGGTCCACCGCCAGACCCAGGACGAAGCGCAGGATGGCACCGGCCAGGATCGGAACGGCCACCATGAGGCCTTTCTGCCCGGCATCCAAATGAAGGGACTCTCCCACCTGCGCTCCCAGCGGGCCCAGAACAGTCCAGGCCATGAAGCTGAAGTCGAAGTAGAGAAACGCGGTGAGCAAGGTGGGCCAGTGGCCCGAGGACTTGAGGTCGGAGAGTTTCATGGAGGTTAGTGCGTGGTCGTTGCGGCTTTGGGGCTGGTGGCGGTTTTGGGGGGAAGGGCGCGGTCGTAGAGGTCCGGACGGAAGGCTTCGAGCGGAGCTGCATCCGCCACGGCCACCCCGTTGAGGAGGCCGTGGCGCTGCATCTCATCAAACAACCATGAAGCCTTCCCCGGGGCCGGACGGTGGAGGTCCTGACCGTGGAAGATGGGGGCGTCGTCGCTGGCCAGGCTCTGGGAGATGAGCCGGGTGGCGAGGGCAGGAAAGGCGCGACGTTGAAGCAGCGTGGCAAGCTCGGCGCGGTTGGCCGGGGCAGCGCACCAGGCGGCGGCTTCAAACAGGGAAGCGACGAGCGCGAGGTGCTCGGCATCGCGCTGGGCGGCAAAATCGCGGCGCACCATCAGCACCTTCTCCGGGTGACCTGGGGCCAGGGTGGAGCTGTGCGCGGCCAGCCAGCCTTCGCCGCTGGCGACTGAAACCATGTTCCAGGGCTCGCCAACGCAGAAGCCGTCGATATGGCCTGCCGCGAGGCTCTGGGCCATCTGCGAGGGCGGCAGGATGACGATGCGCGCATCGCGGTCAGGCCGGATGCCACCGGCGCGCAGCCACTGGCGCAGCAGATGGGCATGGGTGGAGTAGCGGCTCACCACGCCGAGGGTGAGCATTTCGCCTTCGCGGCGGCGGCGCGCCTCCTGCGCCAGATCGGCGATGTCGCGGATGCCCCGGTCGTAGAGGCGCTTGGAAAGAGTGATCGCATTGCCCTGCTGGCTGAAGACGAAGGCGGTGACACAATGCGCCGGCACGGTGGCAAGGCCGGCATTGATGGCCAGCAGCAGGCCGGCCGGTGCGTGGGCGGCGTCCAGCTCGCCAAAGATCACATTATCACGAATGCTGGCCCAGCCGGGCTGGCGCATGAGCTTGATGTTCAGCCCGTTGCGGCGGCAGACGCCCAGCTCCACCGCGGCGATGAGCGGCGCGCAGTCCAGCAGCGGCACATAGCCCACCCGCAGGGTATAGCTGCCCTGGCGGGCGGCGGTGGTTCGGGCTGGAGCGGCGGTTTTCACGCCTCGTTTCATAAGCCGCTCGCGTGCCAAGTACCCCCACGATGGCACGCAAGCCGCTATCATTGTTTTCAGCGAAACGTTGAAAACCATTCATCGATTGATCTCTCCATGACACCTCTCGACGACCCCATCGACGCCCGCCGGCTGCGGGCTTTCACCCTGCTGGCCCGGGAAGGCAGCTTTGCCTCAGCCGCCGCGGCCTTGAGCCTGACGCCTTCCGCCATGAGCCATTCGATCAAGGCCCTGGAGACTGAGACGGGCGCGCCTTTGTTCGAACGGCGCGGCCATCACGCGGTGCTCACCGCCGTGGGCGAACGGCTGCTGCCGCATGCGGAGCGCATCCTGCGCCAGATGCGGGCGGCGCGGCTGGAAATGCAGTCGCTGCTGCAATGGGGAAAGGGCACGCTGCGCATCGCCACACCCGCCAGTGCCTGCCAGTACTTCCTGCCCTCGGTGCTGCTGGAGTTCCGCGAGTGCTTTCCTGAATGCACTCTCAACATTACCGCCGTGGATACCGAGACGGCAATCCGGCTGGTGGACGAAGGCCGCATCGACCTGGCGCTGTGCGTGAAAGCGGAGATGCCGCCAACGCTGAAGTTTCACCTCTTGTTTGAAGACACGCTGCAGTTCTATGTGAGCCCGATGCACCCGTGGGCATCGATGAAACGGCTCACGCGCAAAGACTTGGCGGGCCAGAACATCATTGTCTATGACCGCAGCGCGGTGACCTCCCGGCTGATCCTGTCTTCCCTGAGCAAAGTGGGCGTGCCGCCAGTGGACCTCCTCTCGCTGGGCAGCATGGAGGCCATCAAGGAGATGGTCAAAGTCGGCCTCGGCGCCGGCGTGCTGGCCCCGTGGGTGACCAGGAGGGAAACGGAGGCCGGGTCCTTGGTCAGCGTGCCGTTTCAGGCCGCGCCCATGCGCCGTGAATGGGGCGTGGTGGCCTACGACGGGCCGCGTTTGTCGTTCATGGCCGAGACGTTTCTAGGACTGTGCCGGGAGGTGACCAGTGTGTTCATGGAGGAGCGGGAGGAGATTGCATAGAAGTCGGCCAAGGCAGTCCGCTCATTCACTCCCCCTCCCTTTCCAGCAGAACCTGCACAAACGCCTGGTTCACGCCCAAGGGCGAGGGACCTTGCGGAAGCAGCAGCGAAAAAGACCGGCGCAGGGTCAGCTCGGGGCATTTGATTTCCACCAGTTCACCGGCGGCGAGTTCCTTCCTCACGCTGATGCGAAAGACATAGCTGACGCCCAGCCCGGCGGCGACGAGGCGCTTGATGGCTTCGGGGCTGGGGATTTCCTGCACGACGTTCAGCTTGTCGAGAGCCAGGCGCAACTGGCGCAGCGCCAGTTCCATGAACTGCCGGCTGCCGGCTCCTACTTCGCGATGAATGAGAGGGCGCGCGAGCACAGCCTTGAGGCTGGGGCGCCGCAGTTTGGCCACGGGATCCGTGGGCGAGGCGATCCAGATGATGTCGTCCTCCAGGAAGGGCTGGATTTGAATCTCCGGGCGGCGGCACGGGCCTTCGATCAGGGCAAGGTCGATGCGCTGGTCGAGCAAGGCGCCGATGATGGTGTCGGTGTTGCCATCGATGACATCGCAGGTGACCGAAGGGTAGCGGATTCGAAAACGTGCCAGGATCTCGGGCAGGCAGTAGGCGAGCACAGTCTTGTTGCTGCCCAGGCGCAGGCGGCCGGTGAGGTTGCCCGTGGGGGCCTGAAGGTACCGCGCCATGCTTTCATGCGCGCGTGAAACCTCCTGCACGTGCTGCAAATAGACGATGCCAGCCTGGTTGAGATTCATGCCCTTGGCGGAGCGGACAAACAGAGGCACGCCCAGCGACTCCTCCAGCAGGCGGATGTGACGTGTGACGGCGGGCTGCGAGATGTGCAAGGCGCGGGCGGCGCGGGTGATGCTCTGCAGCTCGGCCACCTCGCGGAAAACCTGGAGGCGATAATGAATCATGGTGGCAGATTGGCAAATCTCATAACTTGAAGTTATGCCCCATCTTTAGATGTGATTGGCCGCAGGGTCAATTCTCCGGCACCGCTGGCGGCTCATGAGCACCAGCTCCGGCCCGTTGAGCCGGTATTTCCATCCTTCTTCCTTCCGCTATGCGCTGGCGCTATGGCTGGCCACGGCGCTGGCGCTGCTGGCTGCCTTTGTGGTGCAGCTGGAGCCTGCGCAGTGGGCGGGGATCACGGTGTGGATCATGTTTGTGCAGAACCCGCGCATCAATTACTCGAAGATCATCTGGTGGGTGTTCGGCACGGTCGTTGGCGCGCTGATGGCGGTGGTGCTGATCATGCTTTTCAACCAGGCGCCGGAGCTGTTTTTGCTGTCGCTGGCGCTGTGGCTGGGCCTCTGCACGGCGGCGGCCACGCTGGTGACGAGTTACCGCGCGTACGGCGGCGTGCTGGCGGGTTATACCTGCGCGATTGTGGCGATGTCCGCCGCCGAGCGGCCGGACATGGTGTTCAACCTGGCGGTCACGCGCGTGTCCTGCATCTTCATCGGCATGGCGGCGGCGGTGCTCATGATGACGGTGCTGCTGCCGCCGCACCAGCACTGGCGTGATACACTGCATCACTTGGAGGAGCATCTGAAGGGGGCGCTGGCACAGGCCGCACGTGCGCTGGTTCCAGGAGCGCCGCACCCGGTCCATTTCACCTGGCGGTACATGGTGGACCGGCTGTCGATGGTGGAGCACACGCTGGATGTGACCACGGCGGAATCGCCCGGCTCCCGCGCTCATGCACCCCAGGCGCGCAGCCTGGTGGCGACGCTGTTCGGCCTGCTGGCGAAGGCGCAATCACTGGAGGTTCACTTGTCGCGCACGGGCGGCGAGGGCCTGCCGGAGGACGTGAAAAAGCTGCTCCAGCAGACCCGGCTCCTTCTTGACGAAACAGCGGCTGCGGTCCCGCCGGAGCTTGCGGAATGCCTCACCAAAAAAGTGGCGGCCCTGCACGAAGAGGTCCTCGCAGCGCGCAAGGCAACGGCAGGCCTGCCCCTTGATGCCGCGATCTCAAGCCGCTTCGTGCTCGACCGGCTGGACGAGATGCTGGAAGAAACGGCGCTGGCAATGCTGGACTGGGCGGGGCTCTCCGGCCCATGGAAGGCGCGGCGGCCGGTGCGGCTGGCCGTGCATCTGGATTATCCCAGCGCCTGCATCTACGGCCTGCGGATCATGCTGGCCATCGGCCTGGCCAGCGCGATCTGGTTCATCACCGCGTGGCCGGCGGGCTCGCAGCTCATCCTGTTCATCGCGGTGGTGTGCTCGCTGCTGTCGCTGATGCCCGAAGCACCGGTGCTGGGCATCGCCCTGCTCAAGAGCGCCGTGTTCTGCGCCACCATCGCCTACATCGACACCTTCTGGCTGCTGCAAAACGTGGAGGGCTTTCCCTTGCTGGCGCTGGCCCTGGGGCTGTTCCTGGTGCCAGCGGCGGCGATCTACCGGCACCGCCACCTGCACGGCAGCGCGGTGGTGTCGATGCTGATCTTTTACGGGCTGAGCAACCTGTCGAACAAGATGAACTACGATGTCTCTGCCTTCCTGAACAACGGCCTGGCGTTGCTGACGGCGACGGTCTGCGGCTTTTTCTGCTTCCATGCCGTGCCGTCGCTGCGGCCGCTGTGGAAGCGCTTCTGGCTGTTGCACGCGGTGCGCCGTGACCTGCGCAAGGCCGGGCGCGGCGAACGCGGCTTGTCGGAGCAGGGCTGGACCAGCCGCATGTTTGACCGCCTGCGCCTGCTGCACCAGACGCATGGTGACAACGAGCCATCCGACGCCCTGCGTGCACCGGAGAACGACCTGCTGGTGGGCCTGCAGCTGGGCCTGCGACAGCGCAGTTTGCGCGGGCTTCTGGACGGAGGTTTCAGTATTCATTGTGCGCGCCTCTCACCAGTCGCGGCCCGCGCCGCTCGTAAAGCCCTGAGGAGGTTCCGCCGCCTATCGAACAAACCCGAGGCAGTGGTGCAGGCGCTGCACGGCGCCTGCACCGTGATACCGCCCCATGAGGACAACCTGGGCCTGCTGGCGGAGCTGCGCGAGATGGCCTTCCTCATCGAGAGCCCTTCGCCCCTGTACATCGACTGACCGCCGCTCATGGGATTCTACAAAGAGATCAACTTCTGCGGCATCTACCTCGCGCCCTTCTTCCTCTGCCTGGTCGCGGCATGGCTGGCCTGGCTGCCACTGCACTGGTGCTGCGACCGGCTGGACATCGGGCGCTGGTTCTGGAACCGGCCGGTGGTGGAGGCGGCCCTGTTCATCATCCTGCTGCGGCTCGCAGCCCTTCTTTTATGACAAGCAACAAACACATCCCAAGCGGCGACCGCTGGCTGCGGCGCCTCGCCAGCACGGCCTTCATGGTCCTGATCGCCTCCTTCGCCGGACGGGCACTCTGGCAGGAGTACATGCTCTCGCCCTGGACCCGCGACGGCCGCGTGCGCGCCGAGACGGTGAATGTGGCCGCGGAAGTCGCCGGCCGGGTGACGGAACTGCGCGTGGTAGAAAACCAGCTCGTGCACAAGGGCGACGTGCTGTTCATCGTGGACCCGGAAGAATTTCATCTGGCCGTGGTGAAGGCGCAGGCCACGATGGAAAGCCGGCGGCAGGACATGGAGGTGCGCAGCGCGCTCTCCCAACGGCGCAGCCACATGAGCAGCGAGGCCATATCCAAGGAAGAGCAGCAGACCTCGGAAACCACGGCCTCGATGGCCGCCGCTGCTTATCAGGAAGCGAAGGCGCAATGCGACCTGGCCAGGCTGGCCGAAAGCCGCACCACCGTGCGCTCGCCGGTGAACGGTTACATCACCAACCTGCGCCTGCGCGCGGGTGACTACGCCACCGTGGGCCAGCCGAAGCTGACGGTAATCGACAGCGATTCGTACTGGGTCTCGGGCTACTTTGAAGAAACCAAGATGCCACGCATCCGTGAAGGCAATCCGGCGGAGATGGCGCTGATGGGCGTGGACACGCCGCTGACGGGCCATGTGGAAAGCATCAGCCGCGGCATCGCTGACCAGAACGGCACGGCCGATGCGCAGGGCCTGGCCAATGTGAACCCGGTTTTCTATTGGGTTCGGCTGGCCCAGCGCATCCCCGTGCGCATCCACATCGACCACGTGCCTGAAGGCGTGATCCTGGCCGCCGGCATGACCTGCACGGTGACCGTCAACCCCGGTGCGAAGCATTCATGAAGCGATTTCTGCCCCTGGCATTGTTCCTTTCCGGCTGCCTGACCGGCCCTGACTACAAGAAGCCCGCCGTGATCACCCCGCCCGGCTGGGGCTGGAAGATGGCTGAACCCGGCGACAAGTCGATCAAAGGCGACTGGTGGCGGTTGTTCAAGGACCCCGTGCTCACCCGTCTGGAAGAGCAGGCCACGACGGCGAATCCCAGCGTGCGGACGGCCATGGCAAAGGTGGACCAGGCGCGGGCACTGACAGGGCAGGCGCAGTCCCGCTTCTCACCGCAGGTGGCGTTCGATCCTTCTGTCTCACACTTTCATACACAAAAGAACCATGTGCCCTCTTTGCTGACCGAGACAGCGAAGACGCTGCCGCTGGACTTCAGCTATGAGGTGGATTTTTGGGGCAAGATCCGCCGCTCGGTGGAAGCGGCCAGGGCGAACGCGGATGCCAATGTGGCCGCCTATTATCAGGTGCTGCTGACACTGCATGGCGACGTGGCGACGAACTACTTCCAGTTGCGGCAGTACGATGCACAGATCGCGCTGCTGCAAAAGACCCAGGCGCTGCGGCAGAAGGGAATGCAGATCGTGGAGGAGCGCTACCACGGGGGCCTGGCCCCTGAACTGGACGTGGACCGCGCCCGCACCGAGTTTGCCCAGACGGAGACGCAGGTGATCGAGACCCAGCGCCAGCGCGCTCATCTGCAGGACGCGCTGGCGCTGCTCTGCGGCCAGCCCACGCCTTCCTTCCACATCGCGGCTGATGCCCTGCCCTCTCCCCTGCCCCGTGTGCCGGTGGCGCTGCCCTCCGCCCTGCTGGAGCGGCGGCCGGATGTGGCCGAGGCGGAACGCAAGATGGCCGCGGCCAATGCCCAGATCGGCGTGGCCAAAGCGGCCTTTTTCCCGTCGGTGTCGCTCACCGGCACGGCGGGCTATTCGTCCTTCCACACCGGCACGTTGTTTGACTGGCAGAGCCAGCTCTACCAGCTCGGCCCCAGCATGGCGCTGCCGCTGATCAACGGCGGGCGTTTGAAGGCAGGGCTGGAGGAAGCACGAGCCAACTACCGCGCCGCATGTAGCACCTATCAGCAGCAGGTACTGGCGGCGTTTCGCGACGTTTCAGACTCGCTGGTGGACATCAACAGCTACGGTAAGCAGGCTGCTACCGAAGGCTCGGCGGTCACCTCTGCCACTCATGCTGCGGATACTTCGCGTGAACGTTACAGCCAGGGACTGGTGAACTACCTCGATGTGCTGGATGCTGAACGCACTCAGCTTCAGACGGAGCTGCAGGCTGCACAGATTCAGGCGTCAAGGCTGGTGGCCACGGTGCATCTGATCAAGGCGCTGGGTGGTGGGTTTGAGCAGGGGGCGAAGGGAAGGTAGCGAAGGATAGAGCAGACTCGCAATTGATGCCGGCAACCTTGGGCAAAGACATTCTTCATGAGGCCCGAAGGGCCGCAGTTCCTTAGCCCAGCCCATCGGGCTGGGTTACCGATGGTGTTCTCGACACGGCCTGAAAGGTCGTGATAACCCGCTTCGCCATGCCACAATCTTTGTCCCGCCTCCTGGTTCATCTCGTTTTCAGCACGAAGAACCGTGAGCCCGTCCTGACTCATGAAATTCAGCGTGAACTGCATCCCTATCTCGCCGGGGTGCTCAATGGCATTGATTGCCCTTCATTTCAGGTGGGTGGTGTGGAGGATCATGTGCATTTGTTCTTTGGCCTCGCGCGTACCCGCTGCATTTCCGATGTAGTGGAGGCGGTGAAGACCAGCTCCTCGAAATGGCTCAAAACCAAAGGGCCGTTCCTGGCAAATTTCCATTGGCAGGCCGGTTATGGGGCGTTCTCCGTCAGCCAGTCCGATGCGGAGGCGGTGATTCTGTATGTCAGAGACCAGGCTCGGCATCACCAAAAGATGACCTTCCAAGAGGAATACCGGAAGCTGCTGGAACGATATCAGGTGGCCTATGACGAACGTTACGTGTGGGACTGACGTGCCTTATCTCGCCCCTTCAGGGCTCGTTACTTCGCGTGGCGTGTACCCAGCCCGTTGGGCTGGGCTAAGGGACCTCGGCCCTTCGGGCCTCCTGATGGCAGCACGGTGAAGACACAGATCAACCCCATCGGCTCTTGCATCGTCACCGGCTCTTGCATCGTCACCGGCTCTTGCATCCTCACCGGCTCCTGCATCCTCACCGGCTTCTGCATCCTCACCGGCTTCTGCATCCTTACCGGCTCCTGCATCCTCACCGGCTCCTGCATCCTCACTGGCTCCTGCATCCTCACCGGCTCTTGCATCGTCACCGGCTCTTGCATCGTCACCGGCTCCTGCATCCCCACCGGCTCCTGCATCCTCACCGGCTCCTGCATCCTCACCGGCTCCGCCCCACCGTGCTGCGGTAGTCACGCGGGATCGTGCCGGTGACCTTCCTGAACCACCGGTTGAAATTGGCCAAGTTGAGAAAGCCGCAGTCGAGGGCGATGCTGGTGATCTGGGCATCGGTTTCGGCGAGCATCTGGCAGGCGCGGCCGATGCGCAGCTCGTTGACGTACTCGGGCAGGGTTTTGCCGGTGCGGCTGTGGAAGTAACGGCTGAAAGCACCGGCACTGAGGCTGGCGACGCGGGCGACATCATCGCGCGCAATCTCCTCGGTGAGGTGCTGCTGGATGTAGCGCAGGGTGCGGCCCATGCGCTCCTGGTCGCCGGCATCGAGCTGGGGGCGGAAGCCGGCGCTGGCGAGCGGGCGGAGGTCCTGGGCGCGGGAAAGAACGTCGAGCACACCGAGAAGGATGAGCACACGGCCCAGGCCGGTGGCCGCGGGCAGCTCCAGGAGGCGGGCCTCCACCTCACGGCGCACGCGGCCGGTCACTTCCAGGCCGCGACGGGCGCGTTGTAAGAGCCGGGTGATGCGGGCCATCTCGGGCAAGGCAAGGAATTCGCGGCCGAGGAAGTCCTCGCGGAAGCGCAGCACCAGGGCGTGCACCTCAGAGCCGCCGGCATCGTCCTGCTCCCACACGTGAGGCACCTCGGAACCGATCAGGACCAGGTCACCATCGCGCAGCGGAGAAATGTTGTCGCCGACGATGCGGTAGCCCTTGCTGCGCAGGGAAAGGGTGATCTGCACCTCGGGATGGAAGTGCCAGCGGGTGCCATAATCCCGCCCTTGGATGACCTCGCAGTCGAAGGACTCATCCTGACGCCGGGGCACTTGTTCGAGGATGGGCTTGGCGGGCATGTGCGTGAAATTTTGACTGAAGCCGGGACAAAAAACAAGGGACACGAGCGAGGCCCGTGTCCCTTGCAAAAAATGATGAATCCGAGATTAGCGGGAGTAGAGTTCCACCACGAGCTGCTCGTTGGCAATCGGGTTGATTTCCTCACGCACTGGCACGCGGTTGACGGTACCCTTGACGGCTTCGCGGTCGGTGCTCACCCAGTCCGGGACGGGGTTGCCCTGGGTGATTTCCAGGAAACGGCCGATGAGCTGCTGGCTGCGGGGGCTGGCCTTGGGGGTGATCACGTCGCCCGGCTTGCACTGGTAGCTGGCGATGTTGACGTGGCCGCCATTGACCTGGATGTGGCCGTGGCTGACGAGCTGGCGGGCAGCAAAGCGGGTGTTGGCAAAGCCGAGGCGGAACACCACGTTGTCGAGGCGCAGCTCCAGCATCTGCAGCAGGTTTTCACCGGTCACGCCCTTGCGGCGCTGGGCTTCGGCAAAGAACTTGCGGAACTGCTTTTCCAGCACGCCGTACTGGTAGCGAAGCTTCTGCTTCTCAGCCATGGCGGCGCCGTATTCGGAAACCTTGCGGCGGGTGTTGCGCACGCCATGCTGTCCCGGGGGGAAGTTGCGCAGTTCAAGGCCTTTGGAGGGGCCGAAGAGGGGCACGCCGAAGCGGCGGGCGATCTTGTCACGAGGACCAGTGTAACGAGCCATAGAGAAAGGAAAAAGTAAGTGGGGTTAGGAGCTGGCTCGAATTACACGCGGCGGGCCTTGGGCGGACGGCAGCCGTTGTGCGGCATGGGGGTCACGTCCTTGATGACCGTCACTTCAACGCCAAGGGCCTGGACGGCGCGGACGGCGGATTCACGGCCCGAGCCAGGACCACGGAGACGAACTTCCACTTCACGAAGGCCGTGGCCCATGGCCTGACGGCAGGCATCCTGGGAAACCACCTGGGCGGCGTAGGCCGTGCCCTTGCGGGAGCCGCGGAAGCCCATTTTGCCGGAGGTGGACCAGCCGATCACATTGCCCACTCGGTCGGTGATGGTGACCATCGTGTTGTTGAACGTGGCGGTCACATGAACGATGCCGGAGGAGATGTTCTTGGAGCCCTTGGCACGCACGATCTTCGGCTGCTCGGGGGCGCCGCCTTCGAGGCTGAGGAAGACGTCGTTGATGGTCTGCGGCTTGGCCGGAGCGGCTTCCGCGGCAGGGGCGGCGGGAGCAGCAGCGGCGGCGGGAGCCGGGGCCGGCGCAGCCACAGGGGCGGCGGCAGGAGCGGGAGTATCGGTGGATTCGGGCGATGCCATAACAGGGGTAACGTAAAGGTGGGGGGCGCAGGGCTTACTTCTTCTTCGCGGCGCTCTGGGCACCCACGGTCTTGCGCGGCCCCTTGCGGCTGCGGGCGTTGGTCTTGGTGCGCTGGCCGCGCACGGGCAGGCCGCGACGATGGCGCTGGCCGCGATAGCAGTTGATGCCCAGCAGGCGCTTCATGTGCTGCTGGTCGGCACGGCGAAGGTCACCCTCGGTCACCAGCTTCATGCCCTGGATCGTCTGCACGATCTGGGTCATCTGCTCATCAGAAAGCTGGCCCGCGCGGATGTTCGGATCAATGCCGGTGGCGGCAAGGATTTTGCGGCTCAGGGGAAGACCGATGCCATAGACGTACGGCAGGGAGTACTCGATCTTTTTTTCGTTGGGGATGTCAATGCCGAGGATACGGGCCATGAGAGTAAGAAGTGGAAAGTGGAAACGGGTTAACCCTGACGCTGCTTGTGGCGAGGATTCTTGCACACGACACGGACCACACCCTTCCGACGGATGATGCGGCAGGATTCACACAGGGGCTTGACGGATGGACGAACTCTCATGGCTGGTAAAGGCGACAAAAACAGACGCGCTGACAAGCGCGGCGGGTGGGGAGCCTACAGGAGTGCCGCATAAAATGGCTTTCGCAAGCTCATTTTCCGACTTTCTCAGGCTCTTTTGCCCGTATTTTTGACTTCTACTTCTCGAAAAAGGACTCTTCTTCGCGGTCGGCGACCTTGAGGTAGCGGTAATACACTTCGAGCTGAAGGGTGCAGAGGGCCACCTTGTAAATGCCGCCCTCCATGTTGCCGGCCCCAGCGTTGTTATTGGAGCGTTCGGGCTTCCAACTGCCATCGGGCGCCTGATTGTTGAGAAGCTGGGGCAGGAGCTGCTCGTTGTAAAATTTCCAATCGTCACCGCCCTTCTGGAAGAAGGCCTGGGTGTAGTAGTACCAGCAGTAGAGGTTGCAGTTCTTGTTCCAGTCCAGGGGCTCGGCGGCGGTGAAGGCGTGCAGGAATTTGATGCCTTTGTCGATCACGCTGGTCTTCCCCTTGCCCAGGGTCTGCAGGCCCAGCACGCCGGTGCCGGTGAGGTTCCACTGATTGTAGGCGGCGTCGCGGTTGAGGTTGCCGATGCCACCGTCCTTGGTCTGCATCTTTTCCAGATACTTCATCGTCTGCTGGATGGAGGTGGTCAGCTTGGGGATGCGCAGGCCGGTGTGCTTGGCGGCCTTGAGCGCCTGGTACTGCCAGCCGGTGACGGAGAGGTCGGAGCCGCCCTCGGGGTTGTAGGCGATGTCGCCCTTGCCGCCGTAGCCCCAGCCGCCTTCCGGCTTCTGGTTCTTGATGATGAGGTCCACGCCTTTTTCGAAGGACTCCTTCATTCCGGGCAGGCTCTTGGAACCCAGGCGGGCCAGGGTGTACATCTCGCCCAGGGCGTAGGTGGCGATGCCGTGCTCATAGGTGGCGCCGCTCTGCTTGAGATTCTCGCTGATCATGCCGTATTCGTTCTTCTTCGACAGCTCGATGAGGTAGAGGATGCCCTTCATCACGTTGTCGCCATAGAACGGCGACTCCGGTGTCTCACACCGTCCCAGGTAGCACAGCAGCGCCAGGCCAGTCATCGCCGACTTGTAGCCCGTGCCCCAGGAGCCGTCCGGGTTCTGCTTGGTCTTCAGCCATTCGAGAGCCTTTGAAACCGCTGCCTCGCATTCGCTGCTGCCACCGTTTTGCTTGAGCTTGTTGAGGCGTTCCGCCGTGGAGCAGCGTGCGCGCATCGAGGGCGGCAGGCTCACAAAACCGGACTGCGCCCCCATGCCCACGCCCTTGCCAAAGCCGCCGCCGGCCCCGCCTTTGCCAAAGCCGCCGGAGCCGCCCATGCTGCCGCCCATCATGCTGCTCACATCCGGCACATCGAGGATGTCCGGCGGCGCGTCTGGCAGGGAAAGCGAGGCTGTCTGGCTGGTGCTCACCACCTTCTTCATCGGCGAGGTCTTGCTGATGCTCTTCTGCTTCTTGTTCTGCACCTTGTGCTGCAGGTCCTGCGAAGCCGCAGCGCCTTGGTTGGTGCCGCCGCCGGGAAGGAAGTCCACGGGCTTGACCAGCCCCTGGGTGGTGAAGATCACCAAGCCGGCGAGGACCACAATGCCGACATGGATGGCAATGCTGAGGGTAAGCGAGCCGCCACCCAGGGCCGCCCACCAGACCAGGAAAGAATTGCGCCGGGGAGCCGGGCCGAAGTCGTGAACGGCCGGAGGGTGGTAGGCACCACCGGGTTCACCGGAGGCATCACCGCCCGCCCCGACCACCGGCACGGCGACTGAAACGGGCCGAGGCATCGCAGCCATCGGAGAAGGTGCAGGCACGACCACCGGTTGCGGGGCTGGCGCAGGAGACCCCGGCGGCGGCACTTGAGCCGGCGCATGAGGATGATGCAGGGCCTGGGAATCGTGCGGCAGCGGGCCGGTATGCCCGGGCATGGGCATCGGGTATCCAGGAGGCGGCAGCGGCCCTGTCTGACCAGGCATGGGACCCGGATAGCCAGGAGGCAGGGGGCCTGTCTGGCCGGGCATCGGCATGGGATAGCCTGGAGGAATCATCGGCTGCCCTGGATAGGGCATGGGATAGCCCGGGGGCATCATCGGCTGCGGATAGCCCGGCGGATAACCGGGATACCCCTGCGGCGGCGGCATGTAGCCCGGGGGATACCCTGGCATCATGCCCGGCTGCGGATAGCCGGGGGGAAAACCTGGCGGTGGCGGATAGCCGCCCTGGGGCGGGTAGCCCGGCGGCATCATGCCTGGCATGGGCGCGTACCCTGGCGGAAACCCTGGATGGCCAGCCTGCGGATCGGGCACCTGGGGGGGCGGTGGCGGCGGCGTATTGGGATCGGCGGGGTCCTGGCTCATGACTTGAAGGGAATAAGGGATATGCCTGGGGGGCTTCTGTTCTGACCGTACATCAGAACAAAAACCGTCCATCTAGGAAAGACATTTTCTGACCGCGGTGCAGACTACAGATCCTCGCTGCCGACGGTGAAGGTGACATTGCTCACTTGCGCACGGGTCATGGCGTCGAGCACGTCGATCACGCGCTCGTACCGGGCCTGCTCTTCTGCCTTGATGGTCACAAGCACCTTGGCGTTGCGGGTGTCCGCCTCCTGCTTGAGGCGCATCATGGTGGCAACAAAATGGGGCATAGACTTGCTGGCGGCCGGATCAAGCTGCTCCTCGTTCAGAGTGACGGAGCCAGTCTCTTCCACCCCCACCATGATTTCCTCCGGCACCGGGGAAGTGTCGGAGCTCGACTGCTTGGCAACGGGCAGCGTTTGCTTCAGTTCGCGCTCGACCTTGACCGCACCGGCCATGGCCATGAAGAACAGCATGATGACGAACACCACATCGATCATCGGAGCGATCTGAAAGCCCAGATTGATGGATCCGGCTTCCGGCAGGCGCTTGTTTTTTCCAGAGCTGGCGAGTGCGAACATAGGGCGGGATGGTTCCTGGTTCAGTGCGCTGGGAGAGAAAAACGTCCAGACTCTGTTTTCCGTCTGCTCAAAGTAAAGATCGTCCGCAAAAGGAAGCCGCTTCTGAAGGAACAGCCGCTTAGAGATCCTCGCTGCCGACGGTGAAGGTGACGTTGCTCACCTGGGCCTTGGCCATGGCGTCGAGCACGTCGATCACGCGTTCGTACTTGGCCTGCTCTTCCGCCTTGATGGTCACGAGCACCTTGGCCTTGCGGGTATCCGCTTCTTGCTTCAGGCGCTTCATGGTGTCCACAAAATTGGGCATCGATTTGCTGGTGGCCGGATCGAGCTCCTCTTCATTGAGAGTGACAGACCCCGTCTCCTCGACCGTGACGACGATTTCCTCCGGCACATCCGAGGTATCCGAAGAGGGTGCGGCCACGCCGGGCAAGGTCTGCTTGAGCTCACGCTCGACCTTCACCGCGCCGGCCATGGCCATGAAGAACAGCATGATCACGAAGACCACGTCGATCATGGGGGCAATCTGGAAACCAAGATTGACGGACTCGACTTCCGCGGGCCGCTTTTTCCTTCCTGGAACTGCATGTGCTGACATAGGGCGGGCGGGCTATTCTTGGTTAAGGGCCGAGAAGGAGATTTCGTCGATGCCAGCCTGACCAACGAGGGCCATGACCTTTTGAATCTCGACGGCAGGCATGCGCTTGTCACCGCGGATCACCACGCGGTACTTGGGATTGCGGTCCTTGCGGCCTTTCAGCAGTTCAACCAGGGGCTCCACTTCAGGGTACTGCTTGTCCTCAAAGGTGATCAGGGACTTCTGCTGCGCGGCCTGCCAGCGGATGTTGAGGGCCGCCTCGTTCATCGACTGCTTCTCATCCTTTTTCTTCGCATCCGGGGCGACGGGAAGCTGGATTTCCTTGTCAATGCGCAGCACTTCCGCCGAGGTGATGCTCATGAAGAAGATGAGCAGCGTGAGCAGCAC
>OUNM010002870.1_pt1 | contig 20548 bp, 10 predicted proteins | sample 1769961 | NCBI WGS metagenome assembly OUNM01 (sample SAMEA3914820, study PRJEB12502) | metagenome | biome: forest; material: soil | place: USA | collected 2012-03-12 | depth 0.3 m
CTTCGCCCTGTCGATGATCAAGCTGCGCGGCTTCGGCGGCAAGACGCAGTTCTGGGAGCACAATCTCGAAAGCTTCACCCTGATGGCCGGCCTGGCCGCCGTGACCAGCCGCATCAAGATCTATGCAACCTCCGCGACCCTGACCCTGCCGCCGGCCATCGTGGCGCGCATGGCGTCCACGATCGATTCGATCGCACCCGGCCGCTTCGGCATCAACCTCGTGACCGGCTGGCAGAAGGCCGAGTACGACCAGATGGGGTTGTGGCCCGGTGAGGAACATTATCTCAAGCGCTACGACATGCTCAGCGAGTACGCCCAGATTCTGCACGACCTGTTCACCACGGGCGTGTCGGATTTCAAGGGCAAGTATTTCGAGATGACCGACTGCCGCGTCAGTCCGCGCCCGGCCGTGCCGCCCAAGATCATATGCGCCGGGTCTTCCGACGAAGGCCTGGCCTTTTCGGCGCAGTATGCCGACTACGCCTTCTGCCTGGGCGTCGGCGTCAATACGCCGAAAGCCTTCGAGAAGAACAATATCCGTTTGAAGGCCGCGACCGACAAGACGGGCCGCGACGTCAAGACCTTCGTGCTGATGATGGTCATCGCCGACGAGACCGACGCGGCCGCCGAGGCGAAATGGCAGTCCTACCGCGACGGCGTCGATGAAGACGCCGTCAAGTGGTTGAAGACGCAGTCGGCGCCCAACGCCGTCAACAAGACGACCAACACCGTCCAGCTGTCGGACACGGTATCGGCGGTCAATATCAATATGGGGACACTGGTCGGTTCCTACGCCAAGGTCGCCGCCATGCTGGACGAGATGGCCGAGGTCGAAGGGACGGGCGGGGTGCTCTTGACCTTCGACGACTTCGTCAAGGGCATGGACGACTTCGGCACGAAGATCCAGCCGCTGATGAAGACGCGGAGACACGTCCAAGCAGCGGCGTAGATTGCTGGCGTTGTCGCGCGCTGAAGCCGCGCAATGCCCCTTCCGTCACTCGCTTCGCTCGCGCCACCTTCCCCGCTGCGCAGGGAAGGAAGGGAGTTACTTCATTCCTTCCCCGTTTACGGCGGATCGAGCGAAGCGGAAGTATAGCTTCCGCGAGGGAGGGGCTGGGTCGGCGTCAAGCCGATCCAGACGGAAGGGGGATGCCGATGATTAGACATGCGCAGACGTTAAATGCCTTCGCTGCGACGGAAGTCTTGCCATATGCCGTGCAACAGACAATGAAGTGATCATTGTCGATCATAAGTGCGCATTTCGCATAGGGGACGTCATGGCCAGGGCCGCATCTTTTGCCGTAATCGCCGGCCTTCTGGCCTGTCTTGTCACGCCGGCCTTTGCCGCGCCAAAGTCAGGCGCTGTCACGGTCACCGACAACGGCGACTCGTGGACGCTCGACAACGGCATCGTCAAGGCGACGGTTTCCAAAGACAGCGGCCTGATGCCGTCGCTCAAGTACCAGGGCGCCGAGGTCCTGGGCGGCAATGGCGGCAGTTGGGAGCACACCCCCAAGGGCGCGCCGCACCTGGCCAACACCGTCACGATCGACCCCGGGTCGAATGGCGGGGAGCGCGCCGAGGTCTCGATCAAGGGCGTGACCGACGGGACCTTTACTTTGTCGCCCAATGCGCCGGGCGGCGGCGCCCAGGCCGATATGGAGATTCGCTATGCGCTGGGGCGCGGCGACAGCGGCATCTATGTCTATGCCATCTACGACCACCCGGCGTCGTATCCGGCCGGCGGCACGGGTGCCGAGGACCGTTTCATCACGCGGCTGTCGCGCACCTTCGACTGGATTACGGTCGATGCCGACCGCAATATGCTGGAAGCCTCGCCCGCCGACTGGGGGGCAGGGGTCGTCGTCCACGCCAAGGAACAGCGCATCCTGTCGACCGGCGTCTACAAGAACTCGGTCGAGCACAAATACACCTATTCGGGCATGCAGTACCGCACGCCGGCCTATGGCTGGTCCTCGACAAAGGACCATATCGGCGTGTGGTTCATCAATCCGACCGTCGAATATTTGAGTGGCGGGCCGTTCCGCATCGATCTCGACGCCCACTTCGACGCCAATGACGATCCCGACCCGATCATCCTCGACTACTGGCACAGCGGCCACTATGCCGGCGCCTCGACGCCGCTCCAGGCCGGCGAAGCCTGGCACAAGGTCATCGGGCCCATCTTCGTCTACGTCAACAAGCTCGACGCGCCGCAAACCACCAGCGACGCGGAACTGAAGACGCTTGCCGACACCGCCGGCAATCCAACCGTTCCCACAAGCTGGACCCACAATGCCGACGCCCTTTGGCAGGACGCGCTCAAGCAGGCGAAGACCGAGAATTCCAAATGGCCGTTCGGCTGGGTCAAGGACGAAGGTTACACGCCAGCGGCCGAGCGCGGCACGGTGACCGGCCGTCTGGTGCTTGATGACCCTCAGGCGAGTTCGAAAAAGCTGCCGCACCTGATCGTCGGCCTGACCGCGCCGTCGGTGACGACCGCGCCGGCAGGCACGGATCCGCGCAAGGCTGCGTTCTTCGGAGGCCCCGACAGCTGGATGCACGACGCCAAGGGCTATCAGTTCTTCAACGACGGTTCCGACGACGGCAGCTTTGCGATCACCAAGGTCCGCCCCGGCACCTATACGCTCCATGCTTACGCCGACGGCGTCCTTGGTGAATACGCCCAGGCGAATGTCACGGTCGAAGCCGGGAAGACGCTGAACCTCGGCGACATCAGGTGGACGCCGGTGCGCCACGGCCGCCAGGTGTGGGAGATCGGCACGCCCGACCGCAGCGCGCAGGAATTCTTCAAGGGTGACGGCAAGAACGTCTGGCTGTGGGGGTGGAACCTGCGCTATGCGCTGCTATTTCCCGACGACGTGACCTATACGGTGGGAAAAAGCGACTGGCATAAGGACTGGTTCTCCGAGCAGGTGCCGCACGCCACCAATTTGAGCTTCGTCAATCCAGACGCCAAGGACCCCGCCAACCAGCGTTACGGCTGGGTCAAGGCGGAGTCGACGGCGCAATATCCGCATACGGATCAAGCCGGCCCGTGGCGCGTCTACGGCCAGGGCAGGACCTCGGTGTGGACGGTCAAGTTCACCCTGCCCGAGGCGCCGCACGGCAAGGCGGCTTTACGCGTCGCCCTGGCCGGCGAAGACGGGCTGGACGGCGTCCTGTCGGTGGCGGTCAACGGCAGCAGCGTCGGCGCCATCGGCGATGGATCGAACTCCGACAATGCCCGCATGATCCCGTCGAACGCCATCCGCTACAATACCGACAAGGGCTTCTGGCAACAGCGTACCCTGACCTTCGACGCCGGTGTGCTCAAGGCCGGCGAAAACACCCTGACCTTCACGGTGGCCGGAGGCAGCCTTCAAAGCGGCGTCGTCTGGGACTATGTCCGTCTCGAACTCGACGACGCCGCGAAGTAAGATCAGCGGTAGCCGCGGAAAACGACCTGCCGGACCGTACCGGTCGTGGCGTTGAGGAACACCGTCACGACGTAGCGTTCCAGCCAGGCTTCGCGCGCCAGGGCTTCGATGTGGCGCTCGCGGCTGAAATACCTGTGCTGGACGCCGTCGAAGGTTTCCAGCCAGAAGCCCTCGAAATCGCCGAAATGGTCGAACTCCAGCCCGCTGATTTTCCCGGTCGCCTCGTGGCCGGGATGGGCCTTCGGGCCGTCTCCGTACCCAGGCAGGCCCGGCGGATTGAGCGTGCCGCCCGGACCGTCCGTACCCGGATCGTCCTTGCCGCCGTACAATCCCGGCCAGTCGCCACCCGGCGTCGCCGGGATGCTGTAAGGATCGCCACCCAGCGCCTTGACCTTCTCGGCCAGCAGATCGACATAGCGCCGGAAGGTCGTATACCAGCGGCTGTTGCGGGAAAGATGCTCGGCGCGCCAGCGCAGGCTCGACAGGATGCGCGTGTGGTAAAGCAGCATGTCGGCCTTGACCGAAACGGGAATACCCAGCTGGAAGGCGCCGATCGTCTGGCGCCACTGACCGGCGGTGCGTCTGGCTGCCGCCACCTTGACCGGGTCGGGGTGCTCGACAATCACCGCGTGGTCGCCAGACATGTCGAGCAGCCGCAGGTCGGTCACCAGCACGCGCGTCGGGCTGAGCGTATAGACGCCGCGGTGCGGCACGCCGGCCGCCTTGGTGTCGCGCTTTTTTGTGCCGGTATGCTCGCGGATCAGTTTTTCGGCCTCCGCCAGGCTGATCTTTTCGGCCCTGGGCTGCGGGGTATCGATGGGGCGGCTGCGCGTCGTCACCTGTTCGACGACGACGTCGTAGCGCTGGCCCTTTTTGACGCCGAGCGGGAAGTCGGCGATGAGGATACCGGTCTGGCGTCTGTCGCTGCGCGGTAACGGCACATAGCGCGTGCCGCCCCCCGGCAGCACAATCGTCTCGGCGTCGATGGCGCGCAGCTCGTGCCGCGCATAGATGCGGTCGGCCAGCGCGATGACGTCGGCCGCCTTCCAGCCCGGGATGATGATCCGGACCTCCGTCCCGTCGAGCACGCCGTCCGGCCAGTCGATCTTCAGCTCGTCCGGCAGGATGTCGGCGCTGATGGCGTGCGGCGTCGCCTCGATTTCGAACGTGGTCATCGCCATGCGCGAGGCGTCGAGCCCCGGATTGGCGATTGTGCTGAAGGCGAGATTGCGCTGGGCCAGCTTGTCCGAGGTCGCCGGGTTAGCGCCCGACGGAATGGGCGCGCCGGGATACTCGATCTGGGCGACGATGCACTGGTGCTCGTTCATCATCAGATCACGGAGCGACTGCATCGGCCCGCCTGAGGGCGTCTGGGTCAGATAGAGGTCGTCGAGATTATTGTCGATCAGCGCGCCGAAGAAGGTCGAATGCTCGCTGCCGGGCGTCGGAGAGATCGTCGTCTTGGTGTTGTTGGGATCGCTTTGCGGCGAGCCGCGCACGTGGTCGAACATGGGGAAGGACAGCCATTCCGTCCCCGCGCCATTGGTGCCGGGTAGCGCCACCGGATCGGCGCCCGCCGTCTTCTTGTAACCCTCGATCGGCACACCCGCCGATTCCGTATAGGTCAGCGCCGCGGTTGTCTGCGAGGTGAAGATGCGGAAGAAGACACGGACATTGTTGGCGGCCGCCGAATGTTCGGACAGTCTGACGCGCGCGATGGCGAAGTTGTAGACGTTCTTGTGGCTGGAGGTCGTGGTCGGCAAGGGACTGAGCGCCGAACCCGGCTCGGTCGGATCGAGCCCGGTAAAGTCTCCAGTCGAAATCGTGCCCAGCACAGTGTCGAGCCAGGCCAGCGCGTCGGCGCGCGTCGCATTGTTGGCGAGCGTATGTCCAAGGAAGTTTTGCCCGGCCACGACCGGGAAGACGCGGACGTCCGAGCTCAGCCAGGTCGTGGTATTGCCGCCGTCGAGGTCGAGCATGAACGGATTGCCGGCCTTGATCAGTTCGATCCAGGCAAAATCCGTCAGCGGCGCCGAAACCGCGGCCGAGGTCAGGGAAGCGTCTACCCTCAGTATACGGAAGGTCGTCCCGAAGGCGGTAAAGGCTGCCGCGCCCGCCGTCACCCGGTAGGTGAAGGTGATACGTTGCAGCCGGTCGGGCAGGGTGGGGTCGTCGCTCGATACGGCTGTCGGCGTAAGCGTCAGGCCCGTCGGGTCCTCGGGCGTCAGCACCGGCGCCCAGGCCAGCAATTGCGCGGGCGTCGGCGACAGGGTCGTGATGCCGCCGCCGGGAAACTGGCCGGGCTTCAGCCCGTCGACGGTGACGAAAATCGCCGCGTCGAAGTCGGGATTGGCCGTGGCTTCGTCCTGGCTGAAGGTGCTGCGCTCCAGGATCAGATGGAGGACGGGCCGTGGCCTGGCCAGCCACGCGACGATATTGTTATAGATGGCCTTGATATCGGCGAAGGTCGTCTCGGCGCCCGGGAAGCCGTAACCCTGGCCTTTTTCGGCGCCGGGCCCGGTCAGGGCGTCGATCGTGGGACTGTTGACGTTGCTGTCGCCCGTCAGGTTGATGTCGATATAATGGTGGAAGGTCGAGCCGGTGACGATCCGCCCGACGCCGGAATTGCGGCCGTCGTAGACGCTTAAGGTATTCACGGCCTTGGGATCCGCCTGGGCGGGATCGAGGAAGCCCGCCGTATCGAAGACGTGCTTCGAGCTCTGCTGACGCACCTGGCCCGTGGCGATGACCTCGGGCATGGCGCGGACGCCGGCGACCGAGGGGAATTCGGTAAAGTTCGCGCCGTTGATCGGCAGGACCTGGGTATAGTCGAAGCCCATGACCTCGCCGAGCGTATTGCCCTCGTGCATGTGGTCGGGATAGACGACGATGTCGGCGCCGTCCTTGCGCAGGATGGGGTGGGCCGGGCTGGAGACCGGGGTGATCGGCTGGGGGATCGGGTCGGACTGGTTCTCGAACCAGATGAAGCCGTCGTCGGTGCCGTTGTTGTCGAGGTCGTAGTCGCCGCCGGGGTTCTTCTGCGTCGTGTCGGCGCGGCCGGTGCCGAGCGCCGGGAAGTTGCGCGGGAAGCTGGCGGGCATGGGCGATACGGGGTCGCCCGAGCCGTACCAGCAGCGCATGGCGCGGACGCGCGGAATGGAACCGCACATGTCGGCGCCGATGCTGTCGTGGTCGCCCGTGGCGAAGACGCCGCCGCCGGCCTCCATGAAGCGTGCGATGGCCGCCAGCTGCGGCGGGTCGAGATTGAAGGTGCCGCTGGTGCCGGTGATGTTGCGGCCGCGATTGCCGATCATCCACAGGACGTCGAAATCGAGCAGGTTGACGCTGCTGTTGAAATTGAAATTCTGGATATCTGCGGTGACGTCGGTTTCGCGGTGCGCCTTGGTGACAAGGACGCCGGCGTCGGTCAAAGCGCCGACCAGGGCAATATAGGTGAAATCCTGAGTATCGTGGGGCTCGGCGAAACGGTAGGTGCCGTCGAGCACAATAAGAACCTTGTACGCCATCCTGGAACTCCCTTGGTTGAAACAAGCGGACGTTGGAACGGGACGCGAATATGGATTATGTCTGGGAAGGTCGCGCGGGTTTACGTTACGGCACCCGGGCACCGTCGCTATACAACCAGTAGGGTATTTCAGCAATCGAAATACGTGGTTAACGCGAACTATTTGTGGCGGGTGCGAAGGCCTTTCCCACTTTACGGGATCAACCAGTCTGCTATTACTCAGACATAAAAATGCGCCGGAAAGGCGCCATAATCATAATCCTAGGGAGACCATCCATGCGCCTTTTGACATCCGTGGCCGCGATCGCCGCGGCCTTCGTTCTGCCTGCCATGGCCAGCGCCGCCGATGCACCCGTCCAGGTGACGCTGGATGCATCCAAGCCCGGCCCGGTCATCGACCGCCATATCTTCGGCCAGTTCGCCGAGCATCTCGGCAGCGGCATCTACGGCGGCATCTGGGTCGGCAAGGAGTCTCCCATTCCCAATACGCGCGGTATCCGCAATGACGTGGTGGCGGCGCTGAAGGCACTGAAGGTGCCGGACGTGCGCTGGCCGGGCGGCTGTTTTGCCGACGAATATAACTGGCGCCGCGGCGTCGGTCCGACGCGCAAGCCGGCGGTCAATTCCAACTGGGGCGGCGTTGTCGAGCCCAACACCTTCGGCACCGACGAATTCATGGACTTTGCCCAGCAGATCGGTACGGAGGCTTACGTCTCGGTGAATCTCGGCTCGGGCAGCGCTCAGGACGCCGCCGAGTGGCTCGAGTACATGACGTCGTCGACCGACGACGGCTTTGGCCAGGATCGCGCGAAGAACGGCCATGCCGAGCCGTACAAGGTCGCCATCCTCGGCCTCGGCAACGAGTCGTGGGACTGCGGCGGCAACATGTCGCCCGACTTTTACGTCAGCGAGATGAAGCGCTTCGCGCGCTTCCTGCACAATTATAACCCCGCCCAGCCCATGAAAATGGTGGCGGTCGGCCCGAACGGCCCCAACACCGCCTATACCGAAGCCGTCATGAAGGCGTGGCAGGGCCATTCCTGGGCCTGGAATATCGAAGGCCTGTCGCTGCATTCCTACTCGACGGGCGGCTGGCCGCCGCACCTGCCGGCGACCGGTTTCGACGAAAAGGACTACGCCATCCTGCTCAAGGACACGCTGGGGATGGAGGACATGGTCAAAACGCACTCGGCGATCATGGACAAGTACGATCCCGAGAAGAAAATTGCGCTGGTCGTCGACGAGTGGGGCGCCTGGCTGGCGCCGACGCCCGGGACGCACGAGGGCTTCCTGGTGCAGCAGAACAGCCAGCGCGACGCCGTCCTTGCCGCGCTCAATATCAACATCTTCGCGCGCCACGCCGACCGCGTCCGCATGGCCAACATAGCGCAGATGATCAACGTCCTGCAGGCCATGATCCTGACCGACAAGGACAAGATGCTGCTGACGCCGACCTACCACGTCTTCCACATGTACGTGCCGTTCCAGGATGCGACGTCCGTCCCGCTCAGCTTCGACGCCGGTCAGTACACGACCAACGGCATCACCCTGCCGCGGGTCGATGCGGTCGCAGCCAAGGACAAGGCCGGCAAGGTATGGATCGCCATCACCAATGTCGACCCGAAGTCGCCGGTGACCTTCAGTGTCGCTATCAATGGCGTGAAGGCGACCAAGGCGTCAGGGCAGACCCTGGCGGCTGCCAAGATCGACAGCGTCAACACGTTCGACGCACCCAACACCGTCGCGCCCAAGGCCGTCTCGGCCAAGGTGGCGAACGGCAAGCTTTCCATCACCGTCGCCCCGGCCTCGGTGACGGTCATCGGCCTGGAACCGTAAATCGCGGATGGATGCGCCGCTTCGCGCTGAAGCGGCGCATTTCGTCTCTTACCGATACGGCGGATAGAGCTCTTCGACGAGATCGTGGCGCAGCTCGGGCACGACGCGCGCCAGTTCGACGGCGACCATCTTCGAAAAATAGTCGGCGCCCTTGGGGCCCAGGTGCGTGTAGTCGAAGACGACGGTCGGGTGGGCTTGCGGTTTTTCCAGAATTTCCGTGCCGGTCGCCGTCGCCGTCGCCGGCGCGGCAGCCGGCGTGTTCGGCTTCGGCGCGCCGATCGTCGTCCCGGTTTTCGCGGCCTCGATGACTTCGGGCGGCGGCGCGGTTTCGGCGAGCGTTATCGCCTCGACCGGACCCATCGCTTGAACGGCGGCGACCGACAGGGCATGCAGATCGACCAGCGGCACGTCCATCTCCTTCGCCACCGCCTTGACCGCCTCGGCCCACGGCTGGAGGTCGTCCTGCAGCGAGCCGCCCTTGAAGGCGCGGCGCGTCAGCGGCGTCACCAGCACGGGTATGGCGCCCGCCGCCCGCGCCTCGGTGACGTAGCGCTTGAGATTGGCCGGATATTCGGTGGCAAGGTCTGTCGAACGCCCGGGCTTGCCCGGCTGGTCGTTATGGCCGAACTGGATCAGGACGTAGACCTGGGCGTAGCCCGGCGCCTTCATTTCGCTAAGCGCGATGTCCCACGAGCCTTCGGCGCGATAATCGAAGGTGCCGCGTCCGCCGCGCGCCAGGTTCACGCAAGCGACGTACGAACTCAAGTGGTTGGCGCAGAAGGATCCGCCCCAGCCGCTGCCGACCTGGGTCGTCGAATCGCCGACCAGCACGATCTTCTTCGGTACGATGTGTTTGATGGCGGCGCGCTGGGCAGCATCGGTAATCGCCGGCGGCTGCGCCACGACAGGCGCCGGGACGATCGTCGGCTGGATCTCGGCTGCGGCGGGCAGGGCGGTCATCAGGCCGGCGGTCAAAATGAAGATGGCCTTGTTCATTTCACGTCTCTCCTTGCGGTCTGCGGAATCCAGGCCGTATCGCCCTTGTAAAAGGCCTCCAAACGCCACGACGCGGCCTGGGCGTCGGTCAGTTGCAGGCTGTAAGGTTCGCGGCCGGTCGGATTGGCGCCGGGACCGGTTGATCTGTATTCGGCGTAGTAGGCGAAGGGCAGGGTATTGGTTTTGCCGGGCGTCCATTCGCGCCAGCCGGCCTTGATGACATTGGCCTGCATGTCCGTGTCGAGGAAGATCACCGTCGCATAGGTCCGCCAGGCGCGGCCGAGCGCGATATCCTGGGCGCCGGGCTCGGCCGTCAGGGTGCAGTGGTCGAAGACATAGGCGCTGTCTTCGGCCGGCGAATTCTTGCTCTGCGCCGTGTACATGACCGATGGATGCGTCAGGCCGTGGATGTGGCAGTTCTGGAAATAGGCCTTGGCGTTGCCGAAGATGAAGTCGACATGGCCTTCGATATAGCAGTCCGAAAAATACTGCCGGCTCATGCGGCCGCCGGGCCCCTTGTTGGCGTAGAGCGTGTCCTGGTGGCCGAGGAGGCGGACGTGCGTCAGCACGGCCCGGTCGCCCGTCAGGTTCAGCGCCACGGCTTGCGACGGCTTGTTGTTCGGGTTGAGCCAATAGTCGTTCTGGATGGTCAAATTGTCGGCATGGAAATCGTCGCCTGCGGCGAGCACGCTGTAGGACTTGAAGGTACCGCCGGCGTTCGCCGCGCTGTCGCCGTAGACCAGCACGGTGTCTTCGGGTTTGGCGCCGGTGCCGTGCAGGCGGACGCCGCTCTTTGAAATAACGATCTTTTCGCGATAGGCCCCTGGCGCGATATCGATATCGCCGCCCGTGTCGGGCAGGGCGTCGACGGCCGCCTGAACCGTATGATAGGCGGCGGTATCACTGGCGGAGACTTTCAGCGCGCCGGCCTGGACCGCAGGCGGCGGGGTAGCGACGCCCAGGGCTGCGCAAAGCAGCAACCCGCCAGGCAGGAATCGGGACAACATGCGGCATTCCTCCCGTCATGTCTTTTTATGAGCGTTGCCCTGACATTGACACCGGTATCATTGGCACAGGTCGGGCAAGGCATCAAGCGCGATGCGGAGGATTTAACCGAACACGTGCTTCAGCAGGTTCGAGCCGGTCTTAGCCGGATCACGACGGATCGCCGTCTCTTCGACGCCGACATAGTGAAAGAGGCCGTTCAGCGCCAGGCCGACGGCGTATTTGCTGAGGTACGTCTTGGCGTCCGTCTTGACGACGCCTTGCAGCCGATTGCGGCGGACGGCGGCGTCGAGCGACTGCACGGCGCCCGTATGGTCCAGGGCGTCGGCCATCGGCGGAGTGAAGGCGGCTGTCAGGCGCGGCGTCGTCGTCTTTTGCAGATATTCGGTGCCCGAGGTCGGGCCGCCCTTCACGATGCCGATGGCGTCCTTGATCGTCATGCCGCGGATGGCGTCGAGGAACAGGTCGCGCGCCAGGGGCGCGGCGGCCTCGGCCGCCCGGTTCATGCGCAGATGGACGTCGTCGAGCGCGCCCGACATGCCCAGGGGCCTGGCGATCGCCTGGACGCTGGCCAGGGTTTTTGGCAGCGGGATGCGGATGACGCCGTCGCCCCAGTAGCCGTCGGGCTTCGACACCTGCTTGACCGCGCTGAGCGTGCCGTCGGTCAGGGTTTCGCGTAGGGCCCCGTCGGCGTCCTTGCTGCTGAGGCCCGAATTCTTGTTGACCGCCTTGTCGATCAGCGATTTCAGCGTGTCGGCGTCTGCCGTGCCGGCCAGCCCGGCCGCGCCCAGAACGCTCAGGAATATACGCCGGTCCATCGTTTCGCTCCCGTTAATTCCGGGCGGCATTAATCATCGGAAGCGAAGGCCTGTCGAGTCGAAAAGCAGTGCCGTAGCGGTACTTGGAGTAGCGATATCGAAATAATCGCATTAGGACAAGGTTGTCCATTGTCAGTTCTGCGCTGACAGAATTTAGTATAAAATATTATATATTTGCCAAGCCGACATTTTTTGCCATTTCATATTTAAATATTTAGTCAGAAAGCAATTCTATGCCGGTTACGGTGTTATTTTTATTTATGTCAATTATTATGTCTGGTCCATCATAGGGTCCTATTAAGTCTATTAATCTCACGTTTCTTCCAAACTCCCCGCGATCTTTATCGTCTTTTATGTATATATAAGCTGAATAGCTGCCGTCTTCTTCGGTAGATGTGATTTTTAATATTGGCGTCATGGTATTACCGGGTTTGCATGTAGTATGGTTTGCACTGATGCCGTGCCATTTTTGGCAATTTTGTACACGATATAGGTGTCGTTTGTAAAAGGAACTAGAACTCTGGCCGGCCCATCGTTTCGCTCCCCTTATTTCCTAGGGCATTAACCATTGGAACGGAAGAGCTGTCGAGTCGGAATCCGAGGGGATTAAATGTTTACATGGAATAATATGGCTAAACAGAAAGGAGCAGGTAGCTTGGCTTTCCTCATATGACTACCTAAGGCCAATTTGCATATGTATATGATTTAAGAATTCTTTTGAAAGGCCGACATTGTAATTTTCTATATAATAATAAAGATCTGTCGGCCATACCCACGATCCGTCAGTTTTTATTCCAATTCCTCCAATTTTTGTCTTTTCACTACTTAATATATCGATGCTGATTTGCGGAGAATATGAAATCAAATTTCCGCCTTTTAGATAAGATATAATATCTTCCTTGTTTGCAACTTCCATATTTATCCAGTCGTATATGCTATCTCCATTTGGATCACCGTAGGGAAGTTCCGAAAAAAAACCAAATCTATTTATCATTTGATTCTTGGGGTAAAAGTTATCCAATTTCCAATATTCGTCTCGGCGTCCGGACCAATCGTCAATGCGCCGTTACGATGTCGAATATGTTGCAACAACTACTGATGTGTAATATATATTGTATGTTTCGTAATAATATTCTTTTGAAGCGCTTCCGCACATGCGATTCAGTACATAGTGCTGCGTCTGCGTATCGTATAGTTGCGTGGATGAGCATACATATCCGGCAAACGCATAATTTGTAGACGTTCTAACGACAGACTCCCCCTGCAGGGGTTGGTAAGGCGTGCCGTCGGTCGTTCGGGTAAATGTCGTTGTCGTGTGGCTGAAGTCGCCGATCGCGAAGCGGTAGGTCTCACCACCAAGTGAGACTTGAGTGAACATAAAGGGGTCGTCATCGACTTCGCCCCCAACCCAGCCACTGAACTGATCGTCAAATATAGTTGGGGACAAGCTCAGCCCGCTTTCCACCGAGCCGATCGCGACATTGAGCCGGGGGAGAATATAGAGGCCGGAAGCTTGGTCCACGCCGTGTTTATCAGGCATGGAGAGTAAACTTGGCATGGCAAGGCCCGTATCGGTGGCGCTTGCTGCCGTTGCTCCCGAAAGCGCGAGAATACCTCCGACAGTTGCCGCGCAACGAAGCGCGAATTGTTTCAGCTTGTCCATGAGCCCCCTTAGTTCGTCCAATGATCCGGCCATTGTGTGGTTCTAAATGCAAGAATTTTGTTCAATCGAAGGTAGCTGGCTTCGGAGTTTCCAGCCATTCCTACGACGTGGCAAAAGGGCAACAAACGCGCGCCGCCGTCACATCGTCATCGCAAAAATGACGTATATCGTATAAAATATTTTGACTACGTTGCGATTTCGTGGCCTCTTCGCCGCATGGATTTTGTCCGGCAAATGGGGTTTTGGAAATGATAAAGACGACGCGTAGAAAGACCTTCCTCCTGGCGGCCACGGGTCTTGTGGCGGCAATGACCTGCGCGCCCGCGCTGGCGCAGGACAAGGCAGCGGACACGAAGCCAACCACCGAGACAAAGGTCGAAAACGGCCAGGAGGTCGTTATCGTCCGCGGCGTGCGCGGCAGCGTCAAGGATTCCTCGGATAAAAAGCGCCGCAACAAACAGATCAGCGATTCGGTGTCAGCCGAAGACGCCGGCAAGCTGCCGGACAACAATGCGACCGAAGCCCTGGCCCATGTCACCGGCGTGCAGATCACACGCCAGCATGGCGAAGGCGCCGACATGGCGATTCGCGGCATGCAGGAGGTCGGCACCACGATCAACGGCAACGCGGCCGGTGGCGGCAACCTGCGCAGCATGAATCACAACGCCGAAAACGGCGGTACCTGCAATATCGCCACTATCACCGGCATCTGTAACGACCAGGGACCGACGCTAAGTGACGTTCCCGCAGCGTTGATCAAGTCTGTCACAATCTACAAGACGCGCACGCCAGATCAAATCGAAGGCGGCATTGCCGGTACGGTCGACGTCGAGCTACGCCGGCCGCTCGATCTGCCGAAAAAGCTGACCGTGGCCGGCAGCTATCGCGATGTCTTCAGCAATATCGGCAACACCGAAAGCCCGAATGCCAGCCTGCTGGTAGCTGATCGCTGGGATACGCCACTCGGCCAAATGGGGTTCTTGGCCAATGTCGGCTATTCGAAGAACAATTACGAAGAACAGCACCTGGTGTCGGAATCGGTCGGCACCTTCTATAGCGGAACCTATAACGGCAATCCGGCGTCGAGCCTGCCCTATATCGGCGTTTACAAGGTGTGGAATGGCATCCAGACCGGGACGAATAAGCGTCCGTCGCTGAACCTGACCTATCAATGGAAACCGAACGACAATCTCGACCTGGTGCTCGAAACCTTCTATTCCGGCAGCCGCGAAAACGCCGAAAACGACTACATCGCGCTGCGTACTCGCGGGGACGGCAATCCGACGTTTAGCAATATCGTGCTTCAGCCCGACGGCGTATCGGTCAAGTCGTTCTCGATGACGACGACCGGCACCCTGCCGCTCGATATCGTCTCGTCCTACTGGCAGAACAAGAGCGACACCTATAATTCGAACTTCGAAGCCAACTGGCACAATGAAAAACTGACAGTCAACAGCAAGTTACAATACGCTTCGAGCGACATAGTCGCCAACAGCATCTACCAGGTCATAAATCTTAACGGCCTGCATTCGGCCAACGTCGATCTCGATTCCAGCGCAGTTGACGGTGGAGCGCCGCAGATCACGTTGCAGCCAGGTTACGACCTGACAAGTGTCAGCAACTACGTGATGACCAATTTCCACAACCAGATCGACCATACGGTGAGCCGCGATTTCAACGGCCAGGTCGACGTCAGCTATCGCGTCAGCGACGACGGGTTCGTGCGGTCACTGAAGTCCGGTATCCGTATGACCAGCCACTTCAGCCACTACTTTACCGGCTACCGCGACTCTCTGCCCGGCACGGCTCCGGCGATCACCAGCTTTCCGACCGGATCAACTCTGGTGACGTCGTCCGTCGATACGCCGGGCTTTCCGTCCTCGACCTGGTATCACCTCGATAATCAGGCGCTGCTGGCCAACTTCAGTTCCGTTCTGACCTATCTGAACAATTCGGCTCACTCAAACCAACCGCAGAACTGGACCACCCTGACTGCGCCGGATAACGACCGAAATTCTAACGCCGACAAGGAGTTCTCGACGGCCTACTACGCCCAGATGGAGTACGGCTTTAACTTGGTTTATCCGATCGATGGTATCCTCGGCGCCCGTGCCGTAGAAACCAAAGGCCAGTCGATCAGCAATTTCTTTAATAACGGTACGGGCACGGTCGATACAACGGTGTCTCCCGGCAAATACTTCGATGTGATGCCAAGCCTGAACACCACGGTGCATTTCGACAAGAACTTCCAGCTGCGTCTTGGCTACACCTACAACGTTCAGCGTCCGGCCTTCCAGCAGTTGAATGGCGGCCTGCACATCGATTACACGTCTGGCAAGGCAACCGGCGGCTGGGGCGGCAACCCAAATCTGAAGCCGATGAAGGGGCCGAACTACGACGCGTCGCTTGAATACTATTTCGGTCGCGGCGGGGTGGCTTCGGTCGCTGCCTACTTAAAGGAGCCCGACAACACCATCTTCTATTATCAGTCGAGCAAGACCTTCCCGGATCTCGGTATCACGACGGCGATCCCATACTGGACCTACTTCAACGCGGGCCAGGGCACGTTCCAGGGCTACGAGTTCAACGTCCAGGGCTTCTTCGACTTCCTGCCGGGCTTCTGGCACAATTTCGGGGGCGGCTTCAACTACACTTACAACCAAATTTTCAAAATAAAGCTGCCAGCGGATGCCGTCTTCGGCTCGACGGATGCCTCCTATACGTCGAAGAAGACGCTTAATCTTCAGATCTACTATGATACGCCACAGTTCAATGCGCGGGTGGCATATAACTATCGGTCCAAATTCCGCTTCGATCCGAACCTCGACTTCCCGCAATACACGATTACCAATGCGCCAACCTCTCGGCTTGACGTGTCGCTTGCGTGGACGCCAAAAAGGTGGCTGACACTGACGCTGGAGGGCACTAACCTCCTGAATAACAACCAGAAAGCCTATTACGGATACGAATACTTCCCCGAAGAGCGGCGGTTGCAGGCCCGGACGATCCAAGTCGGAGCGCGGTTCCGCTATTGACGACAAGAAAAAGCCCGCCAGTCTCCGGCGGGCTTTTTGAATTTGGGAAGGCGATCAGGCGGCGCAGGTGCGGGAAATATAGGCCTCGTGTGGGGGCATGGCGCGGATCAAGCCTTCCGTGCCTTGGCGCACGCGGTCCATACGCCATCGGAACTCGTCCTCTGGCATGGCGTCGGCCAGAGGGTGATAGGCCCTGGGCACCATGCCCTGGCCGGCCAGGACGGCGAACCAACTGGCTTCGCGGAAGAGTTCCTCATCGGTGACCAATGACGTGTTGTAGCTTTCGAAAGCTTCCAGCCGCATCTTAAGGCTGTCAGGGATGTCCATGGTGCGGCAGTAGTCCCAGAACGGCGTGTCGTCGCGTTCCGTCAGTTTGTAGTGCGCGATCAGGAAATCCTTGACGTTGTCGAACTCGGCAAGCATCTCGATGTTGAAGCGGTCGCGCAGGACGCCACCAGTGTCACCGCGAGGGAAGAATTTAAGCAGCCGTACGATGGCCGACTGCACCAGATAGATCGAGGTCGATTCCAACGGTTCCAGGAAACCGGCCGAAAGACCCAGTGCCACGACGTTGTTCTTCCACATTTCGCGCCTGTGGCCGGTCGTGAATTTCAGCACGCGCGGATCGGCTAGGGCCTTGCCGTCCAGTCGCTGCAGGATAAGGCGTGAAGCTTCGTCCTCCGACAGATAGGCGTCACAAAAGACGTACCCGTTGCCGGTGCGATGTTGCAACGGGATGCGCCACTGCCAGCCGGCCTCGCGCGCGACCGAGCGGGTATAGGGCAGGAGCGGAGCCGTCTTTTCGCACGGCACGGCGACGGCGCGGTTGCACGGCAGCCAGTGGCTCCAGTCGCTATATCCCGCCTTTAAGGTTTCCGCGATCAGCAGGCCGCGGAAGCCCGAACAGTCGATAAAAAAATCGCCGCCGACTACGCGCCCGTCACTCAAGTTCACGCCGGTGATGTCACCGGTTTGGGCATCCTGGGCCGCCGAGACGATGCGGCCCTCGACGCGCGTGACGCCGAGCGTTTCGCTGAACTAGCGCAGGAATTTGGCGTAGAGGACGGCATCGAAGTGAAAAGCATAGGCTACGGGTGGGATATTGGGGTCGATATCCTGGCTTCGTCCGAAGATATTGCGCCGCGCGGCCAAAGTCTGCGGATTGAACAGACCAAAGTCGGCCGAGCCGCCCGACTTGCGGTAACGTAGCCAGTGGTTGGTGAAGTTGATCCCGCTCATATCGATGCCGAACATGCCGAATGGGTGGAGGTAGTCGCTACCGGGCTTCGACCAGTTCTCGAAACGGATGCCTAGCTTGAACGTGCCGTTGACGGCCTTCATGAAGGCATTTTCGTCGATACCGAGCATTTCGTTAAAGGCCAGGAACGGCGGAATCGTCGCTTCGCCGACGCCGACCGTGCCGATCTCTTCCGACTCGACTACGGTGACGGAATAGCGTTTCGTGCCCATGACTTTCGCCAGCGCTGCCGCCGCCATCCAGCCCGCAGTTCCGCCGCCCACCACCACGATCTTTTGCATCGCCATCCTCCCGCAAGAGCGCGATATTCAGGGCAGGGCATTTGTAAGTCAATATCTACGTATATCGTATAAAATATTTGACTTGGGCGCCAGAGTTCGGACAAGGTGAGACGAGGGCATGCGGCCCGAAGGTTTGGGGATACGATGCGTTCGACCTGTCTTGTTATGGCTGCCAGCGTGCTGGCGCTTTCCACCGTGGCGCAGGCGGAGACGCCTTCGATCGATGAGCGCTATGCTACGGCGGCGTCCTATTTTACCGGCAAGGTGGGCGAGCTGGTCACCGATCTCGACGTCAGGCCCGTTTTCGTCGCCGGCGGCGCGCAGGTGCTTTACCGTCATGGCCCCAGGATGCACGGCACGATCGTCCTGGCCGACGCCGCGACCGGGCAGGGGCGCGATCTTGTCGGCGATGACATCCTGTCGCAGGCGGTGGCGTCTGCGACCTCCCAGGCGGGCCCCAAGACCATCATACCGCAGGACTATGACGCCGTCAGCAACGTCCTGACCTTCGGCACCGGCGACGCAAGCTGGCGCTATGACCTGAAGGCACAGCACCTCGACAAGGCGCCGCCGCCGCCGGCCGCCGACGAGGGCGTGACATCGCCCGACGGCCGCTACAGGATCGTGCACCACGGTTACGATCTGGCGCTGATCGAGGTGGCGACGGGGCGCGAAGTCCCGCTGACTGCCGACGGCGGCTACGACCAGCGCTACGGCATGAACTATCCGCAATTCGCCGACATGGTCGCCGCCAACTCAGAGACGCCGCCGATGCGGGTGAGCGCGCAATGGTCGCCCGACGGCAAGTGGGTCCTGACCTACCGCATGGACCGCAACGGCAGCTATATCTGGCACGGCGTCCAGCCGAATCCGCCGGGCAGCCAGTTTCCGCGTCATTTCGACTACGTCTATCCCACCGCTGGCGCCGCCCAGGTACCGCAGGTCGTGCCCGTCGTCATCGACGTGGCGGCCGCGCTGAAAGGCACAATAAAGCCCAAAGTGCTGAACGTACCGAGCCTGCCGCTCTTGTGGCCCGGTGATCCGGATCTCGGCTGGGACGGAAGCCGTGTCCTCTATCAGTGGCAGAAGCGCGGCTATGGCGAGCTCGATCAATATTCGATCGACCCCGAGACCAATGTCGCCACGATCACCGTCCACGAAGCGATCAAGCCGCTCGTCACCGTCACGGCGACGGCGATCCGCCCGGTGCCTGAGCTGAAGGGCAATCTCGTCATCTCGGAACGCAGCGGCTGGGCGCAGCTCTACTTCATCGCCGACGGGACCGACCCTTCAGGCGGCAAGGCGCTGACGAAAGGCAATTGGGAGGTCGAGGAGATCGTACGCGCCGATCCCGGCCAGGTCCTGATTACCGGTATCGGGCGTGAGGCCGGCGTCAATCCCTATTACCGCAGCCTATACCGTGTCGGCCTCGACGGCACGATCCGGAACCTGGCGCCCGAGCCCTTCGACCACGACGTGACGGTGGCCGACGACGGCAAGACCTTTATCGACCGCATGTCGAGCCCGACCGTGCCGACACGGACATTGCTGCGCAGCATTGACGACGGTCACATCATTGCCGAGCTGGGCCACGCCGATCCTGCGGCCCTGATGGCATCTGGCTTTGTTGCACCGGAGCCGTTCGAGACCGTGGCCGATGACGGCAAGACCAGGCTTTACGGCATGATCTTCCGGCCGAAGGGCTTCGATGCTTCACGGACCTATCCGGTCATCGAATACGTCTATACGGGACCGACGACGCACGTCATCGACTATGGCTACCGCCGCACCATCGGCGGCCCGGCCGAATCGATGGCGCAGTTGGGCGCCATTGTCGTCGAGATCGACGGTCGCGGCACGTCGCAGCGCGGCCAGGCTTTCCGGTCTTCGGCCTACCAGAATCTCGGCGAAGTCGGGCTCGACGACCACATCTACGTGCTGAAGGCGATGAAGGCGAAATACGCCTATTTCGACCTGTCGCGCGTCGGCGTCTTCGGCCATTCGGCCGGTGGCTACGACACGGCGCGCTTCGTGCTGCGCCGGCCGGATTTCTACAAGGTCGGCGTCGCCAGCTCGGGCAACCAGGACCTGCGTTTGGATAAGGCGTGGTGGCCGGAAGTGTCGATGGGTATCGCCGACGACGCCACGTGGGAGCGCAATTCCAATACGTCGGTGGCGAAGAACCTGAAAGGCCACCTGATGGTCATGCACGGCGATATCGACGACAACGTGCCGATCGCCGCGACGCTCAGGCTCGACCAGGCGCTGACCGAAGCGGGCAAACCGCACGAACTGGTCATCCTGCCCAACCGGACGCACGACACCTATACGCCCTACTTCTGGCGCAAGCACTTCGATTTCTTCACGGAATATCTGCTGGGCGAAACCCCGCCGGCGCCATAAGGAAAACAGGCCGTGATGAAACATCACGGCCTGTTTTGTTTTTACGGCGTCACGCGCAGCAGCATCGCCCCGTGGCGCGGAACGGCGACGGTTTGCGCAGCCGCCGGAGTGAGATCGGACTTGGCCCAGACGTCGCGCACCTTGGCTGGTTTCAGCCCCAGATCGGCCCAGTTCACCGTCACGCTGGCGGCGTCGTCGCCGCGATTGAACAGGCCGACCGCCGTCGAGCCGTCTTTCAGCTTCTTTGTCCAGACCTCGTATCCGCCGTCCTTTTTCGCCGGCAGGCC
>OUNM010191095.1_pt1 | contig 20539 bp, 21 predicted proteins | sample 1769961 | NCBI WGS metagenome assembly OUNM01 (sample SAMEA3914820, study PRJEB12502) | metagenome | biome: forest; material: soil | place: USA | collected 2012-03-12 | depth 0.3 m
CGTTCGCCATAACCGAACTGGTCCATCACGTCTGTCACGTAGGCGATCATGGGCGTATACCCACCTCCCAAAGGGGTAGCTCTGTACGCCGCATACGTGCTTACGGAAGAGCTGAGGGAAGGATGGGTCAAGATAAGGTAAGTAGAATCAGTTGGTGTGTAGGTTTGAAAAGAAACCGGCAACAAAGAGGAAATGGAATCCAATGCAGTGGCGTATAAAATGGAAGCTGTGCTGTCCAAGGCAGGAAGGTAGGCTGTTGCGGCCAGGGTCGTATCCAAGAGCAAGCGCGATAAACCCTTGTCGTCAAGAAGTGCGAAATAATGGATAGGTTGCACCTGATCGATGGCCAGTGCTTGGGTAGAAGAAGGGGAAAAATGACTTTTTTGAAAGGAAGAGAATTGGCTCGTCTGCGAAGAAGTGACGTGTATATAGCCAAAAGAAATGCCTCCTCTTCCACTGTGATCTAAGTAAAGAGTGAGGTTGCCATCGGTCAAATAAGGACTCAAATCATTCGATAAAATATAGCGTACCTGTGCATATCCAAAAGGAGAATGTAACGTGTCGATCGCTTGACCAAGTAGGAGAGAGGTGGGATTGTTTTTGTCCGAGATATAAATGGAAGGAGAAAACCCCCGTTTGTCCCGACCTATAATAAAAAGTTCCAAGATCACTTCTGAACCGGGAATATAGTTGTTGAGAGGGAAAGTGTAAGTCAAGTTTTCCGAATTTCCCGAACACCACCCTTCTCCAGGAACTGAAAAGGTTTGGGATGGATCTTCTCCGTCAATGGCCATTTGGGCATATTCGTCGAAGAAGGATTTAATATATTCCGTTTTGATCGTCCTAGAAGGGAAAGTGGAAATTTCTGCCCGAACGGTATCTGTCCTCGCAAGGGGAGCATCAGAAGAAACGGTAAGGAAATAGGCTGTCGTATCGGTATAAAGATTGGCGTACGGGTTGTAAAAGTTCGTGGTGGGATAGTACAGAGACGCGTCTTGCCAACCGTCATTTTTCTTTCCATAAAACACAAGGTAATCGCCTTGAATCAAACGGTTGCCCGAGCAGTGGACGGAAAGATGTTGTTGAACTCCTCTGTGCCAAAGCTGGAGCTTACCTGGATCCAAGAAATTGAGGCTATCGTAGGAAGCCAACAGTTCATAGGAAATTTTATATAGCCCCTCTTCTGCAATTTGGATTTTGTAATAGGGTTGAGAAAGGGTGATCCAGTCATTGCCGAATCCTTGTCCCTTGACCAGGGTTGAAAAAGAAAAAAATAAAAAATAGGTCAAGTAAACGTTTCGCATAGGCATTAGTGTACTCCTACTTTCAAGGAGAAAACATTAGAATACAGTCCATTGGAACTTACATCTCCGGCATTTGCCAAGGCATAATCAATCTGGAAAGTCTTAAAGCGAAACCCAATGCCGAAGTTTACCTGGGCTGCCAGTTTCGAATTCTGATTGAAATCTTTTTCATTTTGGATATTGCCTAACCCTGCCCGTAGGAATACAGTCTTCACATAGTTGATTTCCAGCCCCACTCTAGGATCGATCGAAGCAAAACCTCCACTCACCAAGGTATTGCGCTTGCCGTCGAAAGTAAAATTCAGGTCCACAGTAGGAAGCGCGCCGAATTTCTTGGCCACCACTATATAATGGGAAATGCCCAAGATCCATTTTGGGAGGGTAATTTCTACTCCATTTTGGGGAATTGTATTGTCTGTTGCTGCAAAGACCTCTTGCAATTCCGAAGTATTGAAGGACCATGCATTGTAGGTGCCCGTGACATCTTTTCCCATCAGTCCAAAGCGCCAATTCCGGTAGACATATTGGGCTCCCAAATCAATTCCAAATCCCCAGGCATTTGCAAACTGCCCTACTCTTCTGTTGATGATTTTAAAATTGGCCCCTACACTTAGATTTTTTACAAGCACATTTTTCTTGGCATAAGAGAGCAGGGCACCATAATCTGCCACCGCGAACGAACGGATATTGTTGTAATTATAAGTCCCGTCTGTACTTTGGAAAAAGCGGGTATCCGGAATATTGTCTACCCCGAATCGGATCAGAGATACTGCCAATGAACTGGTAGTATCTAATTTGAGGGCCATTGCCCCATAGTCGAATTTTGCGATGCCGCCAAAATATTCCGAGTGCATGAGGGCGCCTTCGTACCGGGTTTTTATGCGCGTCAAACCCGCCGGGTTCCAATATCCGGCCGTTACATCCTCCACTACGGCCACTTGGGCGTTGCCCATTCCCATGGCAGCAGCTCCTGCGCCTACGTTTAAGAATTCATTGCTATATTTGGGAGTGGACGTTTGAGAAAAAGAGAAACGGGCAAAAGCCAGTAAAGCGGGCAAAATTATTTTTTTGAAAGACATTGTCTCTTTGTTTTCAATCGGGATAACGGAGCTGTTGGTCTAAAAAGTATCACGCAAAGAACAAAAGTAATAGGCGTGGCCCTAAGTTTCCTTTTCTTGGTAAAAATAAAAATAAATTTTTCGTATTTTAGAACAAAATAACTAATTTTGCAGATTCAAACTAGAAGAGTAAAAAAGAAGATATGTACCTTACTTCGGAAGTAAAAAAAGACCTGTTCAAAAAGCATAGCATTGCCAAGACAGAAAAAGACACAGGTTCACCAGAATCCCAGGTAGCTTTATTTACGTTCAGGATCAATAGCATCAACGAACATTTAAAGCAGTTTCCCAAAGATAATCACTCGCGCCAAGGATTGTTGAAGTTAGTAGGAAAGAGAAAAAGACTACTTCACTACCTCCAAAATTCGGACATCGAAAGATACCGCCACCTTATAGCTGAATTACAGTTAAGAAAATAACATACTGTTTCAGGAGGTAAAACAGGGGATTCGATCAGATTCCCCTGTTTTATTTCGTTTACATACAGCTTACCATCTTTACACTCCATAATGTACAATTTAGTTTCCAAAACATTTTCACTCCCAGATGGTCGGCAAGTCACCATCGAAACGGGTAAACTGGCCAAGCAAGCGGATGGTTCCGTCGTAGTGAAATTGGGTGATGCCATGTTGTTGGCCACCATCGTTTCCGTCAAGGAAGCAAAAGAAGGAGTCGATTTTTTACCCCTTTCCGTAGATTACCAAGAGAAATTTGCCGCCGCTGGGCGTATTCCTGGTGGCTTTTTGAGAAGAGAAGCGAAACTTTCCGACTACGAAGTTTTGATCAGCCGATTAGTAGATAGGGCCCTCCGCCCGCTTTTCCCGGAAGATTACCATGCAGAAACACAAGTGATCATCACCTTGATTTCGGCAGACAAAAACGTACAGCCTGATTGTTTGGCCGGATTGGCTGCTTCGGCTGCCATTGCTGTTTCTGATATTCCCTTCAATGGCCCTATTTCTGAAGTACGGGTAGCCAAGGTAGATGGGCAATTGGTGATCAATCCATCCCCTGCCGATATAGAACGTGCCGACTTGGAATTGATGGTGGCGGCTTCTATCAAGGACATTGTCATGGTAGAAGGAGAAGCCAACGAAATTTCCGAAGTAGAAATGGTAGAGGCGTTAAAATTCGCACACGAAGCGATCAAAGTACAATGCCAAGCGCAAGTGGAATTGGCTGCTGCCGTAGGAAATCCAGCGAAACGGGAATACAACCATGAAGTCAATGACCTTCAGTTGAAGGAAAAGATTTATGCGGAATTGTATCCAAAGGCATACGAAGTAGCCCGTCAATGTATCAGCAATAAAAACAAGCGGACGGAGGCATTCGGCAAGATTGTAAAAGATTACATTGCAGCTTTGCCAGAAGATTCTACAGAAAGCAAAGACCTGATCAAGAAATATTACCACGAAGTACTCTATCATGCCGCCCGTAATTTGGTATTGGATGAGCGAGTACGTTTGGATGGCCGTAAAACGGATCAAATACGCGGCATTTGGTCTGAAGTAGGGTACCTCCCCGGTGCGCATGGTTCCTCAATCTTTACCAGAGGAGAGACACAGTCGCTTACCACCGTTACCTTGGGAACTAAATTGGATGAACAGATCATCGATTCTGCCATGGTAAATGGGATGAACCGCTTTATGTTGCATTACAATTTTCCAGCCTTTTCTACAGGAGAAGCAAAACCAAGCCGTGGCCCAGGCCGTCGGGAAGTAGGGCATGGCAATTTGGCTATGAGAGCGCTGAAAAAAGTGCTTCCTCCCGATAATGAAAACCCTTACACGATCCGTATCGTATCCGACATCTTAGAATCGAACGGTTCTTCGTCGATGGCTACTGTATGTGCTGGCACGCTTGCTTTGATGGATGCAGGGATCAAGATCAAAGCACCTGTATCAGGGATTGCCATGGGCTTGATCACGGACGAGAAAACAGGTAAGTATGCGGTTCTTTCTGATATCTTGGGAGATGAAGACCATTTGGGCGACATGGACTTTAAGGTGACAGGCACCGAAAAAGGAATTACCGCCTGCCAAATGGACTTGAAAGTGAACGGTCTTTCCTATTCCATTGTTGAAGAAGCGTTGGCACAAGCGAAAAATGGACGCCTTCATATCTTGACGGAAATGAAAAAGACTATTTCCCAGCCGAACGTCGATTTGAAACCACATGCCCCACGTTCTGTGACGTTGACGGTAGACAAGGAATTCATTGGCGCAATCATTGGTCCAGGTGGCAAGATTATCCAAGAAATCCAACGGAGCACAGGTGCTACGGTGGTGATCGAAGAAGTAAACAACCAAGGGGTCGTCAATATCTTTGCGGTGGATAAGACCTCGCTGGATGCGGCCGTGAAACGCGTGAAAGATATTGTGGCCGTTCCAGAAATTGGAGAGGTGTACGAAGGCAAAGTGAAATCGATCATGCCATTTGGGGCATTCATCGAATTCATGCCGGGAAAAGACGGCTTGTTGCACATTTCAGAAATCAAATGGGAACGGTTGGAATCCATGGACGGTGTGTTCGAAGATGGGGAAACCGTGAAAGTGAAATTGCTGGATGTGGACAAGAAAACTGGGAAATTCAAACTTTCCAGAAAAGTACTTCTGCCAAAACCAGAAGTGGCGAATAATTAAGGTAGCGTAACTAAATAAAGAAGGATGAGACAACTAAAGATCAGCAAACAGATAACCAACAGGGAAAGCCAATCACTGGATAAATACCTGCAGGAGATCGGTAAGGTGGATCTTTTGACTCCCGATGAGGAAGTGGATTTGGCAAAGCGTATTCGCGAAGGCGACCAATACGCTTTGGAAAAATTGACCAAAGCCAATCTTCGCTTCGTCGTATCGGTGGCGAAACAATACCAAAACCAGGGACTCTCTTTGGGCGATTTGATCAACGAAGGCAACTTGGGCCTGATCAAAGCGGCACAACGGTTCGACGAAACCCGTGGTTTTAAATTTATCTCGTATGCCGTATGGTGGATTCGTCAATCTATCCTGCAGGCATTGGCAGAGCAATCGCGGATCGTGCGTTTGCCCTTGAATAGGGTAGGATCATTGAATAAAATCTCCAAGACATTCTCTGAATTGGAACAAAAATTCGAACGGGAGCCTTCTCCGGACGAATTGGCCGAAGTATTGGAAGTGTCCACTTCGGAAGTGGTAGATACCTTGAAAATCTCGGGTCGCCATGTTTCCATGGATGCGCCTTTTGTACAAGGCGAAGAAAACTCGCTCTTGGATGTATTGGAAAACGACGGAGAAGATACACCCGATTCAGGATTGATCAACGATTCGCTGCGCAAAGAAGTGCAACGTGCTCTTTCTACTTTGACACAACGTGAAGCCGATGTGATTGCCCTTTATTTCGGGTTAAACGGCGAACACGCCATGACCTTGGAAGAAATCGGGGAAAAATTCAGTTTGACTCGTGAGCGGGTGCGCCAAATCAAAGAGAAAGCGATTCGCAGGTTACGCCATACTTCCCGTAGCAAGGCTTTGAAGCCTTATTTGGGATAATAATCTATATCTCTTTTAAGCAGAAGGCATTGTCGGTCGGCAATGCCTTTTTGTTTTTAAAGAATGTTAAGATCTGTGATTTTTAACCATCCCTTCGTTACTTTCTTGCCGAAATAAGAACAATAAGCCCACTCTTCCTCTATCTTTTCTATACAGACGATATTCCCCTTAATTAAATACGATTTGAGTTTTCTGTCATTGGATTTTTCACTATAAAAATAAGTCTTAGTTGCGGTGACATACCTTATTTGAAGCCAATTGAAACCATTTTCAAATATAAATTTGACCGGTTCGTCTGCGAAATGTTGTACATTCCAACAACCGCCATGTTCATTCGGTAATTTTAGGCTAACAGTTGTGTCTTCTGAAATCTCTAGCACGCCTTCAATCAGATCTTCCGTTTTTTCTCCGGGATAATAGGTATTTATTTTGTTCTTAGACCCGGTAATTTTTCCCTCAAGATAAAAGATGCATGAAAATCTAGGGTTATTTGTCCTTTCGTCCCAACCTGTATAGCTCTCAAAATAGCCTGTTACCATCTTTGCTTTGCCATCGTAAGCCAATTTTAATTCACTGCTATATTCTCCTGAAAGAATGGTTTTCTGGGCAAGCAGGAAATGAGAAAATAACGCTACGAGGAGAGTCAATGTGAGATTCTTCATGAGGAATAGTGAGAGTGCTTTTATTTTTTACATAACAATTGGTTGTTTATCCAAATCGCTAACGTGTCTGTCCCCACTTAAGTTTTTGCCAAGATGGTCCATTATTTTGAATTTGCGTGGATTTCGAAAATAAGGTTTCTTTCTCATAGTATTCAAAGACAATTTCATTTACGATTGGATTTTTGTAACTTTGAATTACAAAGTACTTTTAATTTAATACAATGAAAACACATCCTTCTCTCCGGCAAATCCGGGCCTTGTTGATCTTATTTATAACAGGCCTCGTCATAAGCGGTCTCACTGCTTTCCCTATCGAAACACAATTACGTTTCGCTCATCGTTTTGTAACCCAATTGGGTTGGCACAATGAGCTGACGCATTGGTTGGAAAAGGTATATCAAGGAGTCGCGGTCACCAATGCACAGTATCCATTTATGGCATATGGAACAGACTGGTTGGCTTTTGCCCATATCGTGATCGCGATCGCGTTTATCGGGCCATTGCGCAACCCTGTCCGAAATGTCTGGGTGGTAGAGTTTGGGATCATCTCCTGCATGGCTATTTTTCCCCTAGCTTTTATAGCAGGCCACATCCGTGGCATTCCTTTGGTATGGCAATGCATAGACTGTTCTTTTGGAGTATTTGGAGGAGCGCTCTTGTTCATCATTTGGAGAAAAATTAAACGGTTGGAAAATGAACCCCATTTCGGAGATCACGTTAGTAAGACTAGAGAATTCTTTCCTGTGCAAAGAGATGCGATGGCAGATTAAGAACAATTGGTGGGTAAATGGGGCGTTGACACTGTTTGTCTTGGCAAACGGGATTGCCTTTTTCCATGCCTATCAGTTCACCCATTTCGAGGAGGCAGAGGCACTGAAAACAAAGTCGCCCCGTACGCTTTCTTCATTGCAAAAATTGAAAACCTTGCTTTTCGGAGTGAGCAATCCCAAGCCTATCCCGACTAAATTTCCTTCGCTGCCTTATACGACAGTACTCTTGCAAAGCAACAAGAAAATCGCCTGCTGGGACATCCCTGTGGCACAGGCAAAAGGGACAGTCGTACTTTTTCATGGCTATGGAGGAGAGAAATCGGACATGTTGGGGTATGCACAAGAATTCATTGCCATGGGGTATGAAACACTTCTGGTCGATTTTATGGGCAGCGGCGAATCGGAAGGAAACGAGACAACGATCGGGGCGAAAGAAGCGGAAAATGTCAAGACTGCCTATGAGTACGTGAAATCTAGGACAAAAAGTCCTGTCTATCTGTTTGGGGTATCCATGGGGGCAGTAGCGATCTTAAAGGCTTTGCACGACGATGCATTGCAGCCTGATGCCATTATCTTGGAATGCCCCTATGGTTCTTTGTATAAAACGACCTGTGCCAGATTTAAAAATATGGGAGTTCCATCCTTCCCCTTGGCAGGTTTCTTAGATTTTTGGGGAGGGGCACAAAACGGGTTTTGGGCCTTTTCGGTGGTCCCCATCGAGTATGCCAAGTCGGTAACTTGTCCCACGCTCCTGTTGTATGGAGAGAAGGATGTCAATGTAAGCAAGGAAGAAACAGACGATATATTTCGGCATTTGGCTGGCCCCAAGCAACTAAAGACGTTTCCCTTGGCTGGCCACGAAAACTATTTGTTGAAATACAGAAAAGAATGGGTGAAGCAGGTGAATGCATTTTTAAAAGAACAGGACGTCTAGCCCTTTTAAGATTCGTGGCATAACTGTTTAGGATAAAGGCAAAACAATTAACACCTAAATAGTATGAAAAAGTTAGTAATTGTATCCGCTCTAGCCCTTTTCGGCACTGTATCTTTTGCGCAAACGGCAAACCAAGAAACCCGCGAGCAAATCAAAGAAGACAAAGAACTGAAAGTAGACGAAGCCAAACACGATAAAAACCAAGCCCGTCAAGAGGCCAAAACAGAAGTGAAACATGTCAAGCATGTGGAGCACAAAAAAGTGCAGCAAGCCAATATGGACAAAAAAAATGCCAAGGCTGATGCAAGAAGAAAAGAAGAGAACTTGGAGAAATAAGAACCTCTTGTACTGTTCAGAAACGCTGAAAGCTTCCTCATGGGAAGCTTTCGGCGTTTTTAGAAACCAAGGGACAAAAGAGTTTCTTTTTACTAATCCTCTGAAGTTTTGACCGAATACCAATCAATTTTCCGGGACAGATACATCGTAATTGCCAAAACGAGGAACAATCCTATGCTTCCCATCAACAAGGCGTAATCCTCCATTTGGATGATAGAATAGATAAAAACATATAGGCAGGATAGAATAAAGCAGATCAGCCAAGTCAATTTCGTACGATGGAAAATGCTATGGGCATACAGCGTGATCAATCCCACAATGGAAATGCTGGAAATCAAATAACCATACCGGAATGGGACATGTTCGGAAAGGGCAACAAGTAAGGTATAGAAGATGCAGAGGGCCAAACCCACCATGATGTATTGGATAGGATGGATCCGCACACCATTTAAAATTTGCACAAAGAAGAAAATCAAAAAGGTGAGCGTGATAAACATCGCCGCATATTTGGCGGAACGCATGCTCTTCTGGTATTCGTCGACCGGTACGATAAGGTTGACCCCAAAAGACGACTCCATGATGCCGTTGACGGCACTTCTAAATTGTTGTGGATAAGAGCGGTTCAGGTGCAGGATTTCCCAGTTTGCCGAAAATCCGTTTTCTGTAATGTCCCGCTTGTCTGGCAAGAAGGCCCCGTCGAAGCTCGGACTTTTCCATTTGGAATCCATATTTACTCGGGTTGTTTTTCCTAAAGGGATAAAGTGGAGGCCTGAACTTCCGTTAAAATTCAGGGGGAGATGAAATTCGAATCCAGAAAGATTCGTGTCTTTTTTGAGGGGAATTCGCGTGCTTATCCCGTTCTGGATCACATCGTTTGTCGGAACTCCTGGGTTAAAAAAATAGGATTTCCCATTCCATGAGATTGCCATGTTTTCCTGAATACTCCTCAAATCGGAAAGACCCAGCGAGATAAAAGCATCTTCCCAAAGAATATCGGCCTCCTCAATTTTCCATTCCTCGAAATTAGGCATAGGAAAACGCCCGCTTAGTTTGAGCTTGGAATTATATACGATCACCTCATAAATGCCCCTGTACCTGATCTCGGGAGAAATATCTCCTTGTATGTGCAGCACTTCGGGCAAGAAGTGGGCATATTGCGTGGATTCCACAAGCTTGAATTTGATTGAACCTTCTTTCTCGTATACTTTTTCATAGGTTATATAGGGTACCGTCAGGACCGGCCCCAGTACTGTTTGCTGCTCTCCCCATTTGGAGCTTACTTCTTTAATTGCATCTTGTTGCCTGTATTCGCGTTCCCGTATGAGGCTCTCGATCATGGAAACGGGAATCAGCAACAAGAGGATCAAAATTCCGATGGTAAGAAGGCGGATCGTAATGGATCCTTTGAGCCAATTGTTGGCTCTTTCAAAGAAGGAAGGTTTCTGAGTGGTCATTTCTTTTTTTTTTAAGGTGGAAAAAATGGGATTTCAACTAGGTGCAATTTGATACTACAAGAGCGAGCTTCATTGCAAAAGAAAATAGTGCGCATGAGGCCAGAACAAGCATATGCCGATGATACTTGCCACAATGGCCACTATCAATACCGCTCCAGCAGCTATATCCTTTACAATGCCCGCCTTTGGATGGTATTCCGGCGAAACCAAGTCTGTTAGCTTTTCGATGGCAGAATTGACCATTTCGCAAGTAAGGACCATTCCGACTGTCAACAGCAGCACGCACCATTCCCAACGGGACAATTTGGCCCAAATTCCGAGCACCAAGACGGCAACAGTGGCTACAAGATGGACCCGGAAGTTGTTTTCGTGCGCAGTACAATGTTTCACGCCCTTGGCGGCATAGCGGAAACTACGAAGGCATTTTTGAATCTGTATCATAGAAGGTTTTGGAGATTTGTTGAAACAGTTGCAGCATGGCCAGTAAACAAGCGGCAAAGGCCACCGAAACAGCCAAGGCTTTTGGATTTGTCAAGTTGTGGAAGGAATTGTATAAGAGGGCAAAAGGATGGGTGAGGATGTCCCAACTGTTCCATCGCTCAAATCGGCCTAAATATACCCCAAAACCGGAAAGCAGGAAGACGCCGATAGTGAGGAAGCGGTAAATAAGAGGCGGTAAAGCCGGTTGGAGCAGGGAGCGCATATGAAGTAAGGAAATCAGGCCGGCTACCAAAGAGGTCATCGCAAACGAAAACAATAGGAGGCCATCGATCCAAGGCACATCCTTGTAGTGGCTCAAATGCATCAAATCTGTAATGATATAAGGAGCATTCGGGAAAAACAGCAGCCACAAGAGGCCGCCGATGGCCATTTTAAGGGACGATCTTTTGGCATCCTGCACAAGAAAGTAGGAAATACACAAGGGAATGTACCCGAGAAATAGGTTCCACAGCAGAAAACTGTAATGGCTATTGCCACTACGGAGCATACGGAGTTCAAGCAAGGCGACAGAAAAGGCAGAGGCAAGGATCAGGCCCTGCCATTGGGAGATAAAGTGACGTAGTTTCATTGAATAGGGTGGGTTTGAGTGAAGGGGATGCAAATGCGTTCGCTTTCTAGGTTATAGGAAGGCCAGCCAACAGATTGATACGCTTGAACGTAGTGGGCGCGTCGGTCATTTTGTGCGTAAAAATCTTCTACCGGGATATGGCTTTTCTGAGGAAGACCTAATACATGAAGATCGGCGATAGCAGAGACATCCAACGTAGAGAAATAGTCATAATCGATTTCACACTGTGCACAGGTTGTATTGTAACGTACGATCCATCGGTCCCAATGAATGCCGCTGTAGGCCAAAAGAACGATGTACACACTCCAGCTATTCCTTCTTACTAAGTACCAGGCCGACTTTTTTTGATGTATTTTGAGGTAGGTCCATAGAAGGCCGATTGCTACTAGGGTCAACCAGATCAGGACGCCGATTCTTTTATGGGTAAGGCCATGTGAGTGGATGTAAAGGAAATCTTTGTAGCAAGTAGAAAGGACCAGAAAGACATTTTGAGTAAGCCACGCGTAAGTAAGTCCTTTAAGAAACCTGTTTTCTTGAAAAAAATTAAGTGCTCCCCGGAAGAAATACACGACCACAAGAATGGCCAACAAAATAGAAAGGATCAAACTATTGACTCCCTGATGGACATTCTGTGAATGATTGAGGCCTATTTTTGGATGGATGAAGGCATACAGATCGGTCATATGGAGACTAAGGGTCACCAAGTTCAACATAAAGAAGAGGAAAGCACTGGCTCGTAATTCGCTTGCCATTGTTCCGAATAGGGGCGATTTGTCGTCTGCTTCCTCTCTTTCCAAGTCGTTGGAGCATCCTAAATCAAATGCTTTCCAGATACCGGAATAGGTAGGCGCCACGATGCTGGAAGCCAGGATGAGTCCGGAAAGGAAAAAGAAAAAGAGGCCAAAATTCCATGGAATGTCCCAGATGCGTTCCCAAAGACGGCTATACAATTCATTTCCGGAGGCATACAGGAGCACAAAAACAAGCACGACCGGAAAGGTGATGACATAGGCACCCCAGCTCAATCCGCTTGACCTGCCTTCGGTAGGAAATAACTTTCCCCATCGGAAAATCCGGAAAATAGAAAGGAAACTCGTGATCACCTGTTGGGACAAGGCCAAATAGGGAGAAAGTTCTGCCTCATAAAAATACCGCACAAACAGGCCGAAGCTGATCCAGTGTAGGAGCAAAGGCGCAGTGTTATTGTGAATAAAAAGAAAGGCCGAACAACCCAACATGCCTAATCCTGTCATAAGGACCGATTTTTTGAACAGGGAATCTGGATCTGTACATCCCAATATCAAGATCACCAATGCATCGAAGAGCAGGTAATTAATCCCTGGCAATTGATCGTAGAATAAATAGGTATAACCTAACGCGCAAAGCAAGATAAGGAGGGGCTTTTTCATAGTTTGTAGAATTTAAATTATTTTAAAGTACTTTGTATTTCAAAGTATATGGATAAAAAAATATCAGGTGCCTAATTGCGATTTGATCAGTTCTTCTAAGGCATTCAAGTGTTTCTGAAATGCGGTTTTTCCTGCCTCAGTCACGCTATAGCTCGTGTTAGGTTTTCGCCCGATGAATTGCTTATTTACCGCGAGATAGCCTGTTTCTTCCAATGCACGGAGGTGGCTTGCCAAGTTGCCATCTGACAAGTTCAATAATTCTTTCAGGCTCGAGAAGTCCATGCTCTCGTTCACCATTAAGATCGACATAATGCCCAAGCGCACCTTCCCGTCAAAGGCTTTGTCGTATGTAGCTAAAAGGTTTTTCACTTCTCGAACTTTAGGTACATATAGACGCCATACACGATATGGAAGAAGCCGAAACCGATCGACCAAAAAAAGAGGCCATAGCCTGTGATGAAGGCAGAAATGAGCCCCAGTGTCACTTCGGCCAAGCCTAGGTAACGAACGTTCTCAAAGGTAAAGTTGCTGGCATTGATCAGTCCCAAGCCATAGAAGATGAGCATGGAAGGAGCCATTAAGCCAAACAATCCATAATTCAGCAAGGCAATGCAAAAGATGCCCCCCACGCCAAGTGGGAAAAATAAATGGGCCGCTAAACGCAAGGCCGTTTTGTCAAAGATAGATTGTCCTTTTTCGGAAGCTTTCTGAGTAGTAAAGTAAATGGCAGTCAATAAAGTGAGCAAAAGCACGAGGGCAGCGTCAATGAAAAAGAACATCAGAAATTTGAGCATCGCCTTTTCGGAGGATTGCAAAGCGGCATACCGTTGTGTGTCATACACGTTTGCCTTCAATTGCCAGTAAGCGGCTCCCGCACCGATGAGCGCATAAATCCCGGCAAATACGCCTGATAAACCGCTCAGGGAAAGAAAACGGGAGGAGCGCTCCATGAGGTGACGGATCTCCGCCAGTGCCTCTAATTGGTCTTTGTGGGTTTCTGACATTTTAAAGTACTTTGTGATGCAAAGTTAAGTAAAAATGGAAAACTACCAACTCCCCTTCAAAAAATAATACGCTGTTTTGTTTTCGGTCAGCACCGAAGGTCAGACCGAAACAAAGGACAACTCATGTAAAAAAATGGTAGGTTAAAAAATCTGACTAGGTATGCAATAAAATATTTTTTTAATATACATACTAGTTTTCTTGCAATATCGTTTTTGATAAAAAACCAAAATCAAAATGAAAAGCAAAAAGATCAGAATTCCCCTTTTCCTTTTTTCATGCTTGGCGCTGTGCGTTTCTTCCTGTAGGAAAAAATCAGAAGAGCACCCAACACCTGGAGCATCCACGGATCAATCCAGTACCGCCCCATTGTTCAAAATAAAGAACGTCTATGTAAGTGAGGATAGTATGAATTTTGAACTGCGTTATTCCTATGAATACGATTCGGCAGATCGGGTACACGTGTTTTATAATTATCCGATCAGTACGGATGGTTCTTTCTACAAGGATGAAATTGCGAAGACGAGGTATGTCTATTCTTATTTTCCCCATTTGACAATGGTTACTTCGCAGTTTCAATCTGCCCGAGACAGTCTATACTATTTTGGATCGTACGACAGCTTACGGCTAGATGACGCAGCGCGCACTGTTTCTTCTCGAAGTTTTTATGTATATATTAGCATGAGCGAGACCGGAAACGATTCAGTAGGCGTAAAAGTGTACAGAGACTACCTGTATTATAAAGATGTACGAGGAAATGTAGTGGTATCGAAAGGTACAAGTGTCAATGACCTCAATGAATCGACAAGCACACAGGTGTATGACGAGGACATGGATCTCATCGCGATAGACAGTAGCTATTCTAATTTTGTCTATGATCCCAACCATTTCGGCCAATTACCAGTAGGAGATTTTTCTATTCCCGGTAATAATCATAAAAAACTCCTGGTATCCTACGACGCGTCTATGGGCGGCCATTACAAGATCAATTGGACATTCGATGCACAAAACAGGCCAATAGCCCAAACCGTCATTCAGTCAGATACTTCAGGTACTTCCAAATCTTATCGGAAATTTACCTATTAGAAACTTTGTAGTGCATTGCCGTAGGGTTTTGAAGACCCTACGGTCTTTTTTATGTCAAGGCCTTTCGTTAGCGCCCATATGCGCTCAATCAGATAACGGCGCTTCTGCTTCTTTTCTTCCCCAAGTTTTGTAATTTCGCGCCTGTTCACAATTTGTACTAGTTGCCGTGTCTAAAAAAACATTCCAAAAGCTCGTCGCCACCTGCGTTCCTGTCGAAGTAGACAATATCGATACCGACCAGATCATCCCTGCCCGCTTTCTGAAGGCGACTTCAAGGGAAGGATTTGGAGAAAACCTTTTCCGTGATTGGCGTTACAATGGCGACAATACGCCAAAAGCTGATTTTGTCATGAACACGGGCAAATTCAGCGGTAAGATCTTGGTAGCGGGCAATAATTTTGGATGTGGGTCTAGCCGGGAGCATGCCGCTTGGGCCATCGTGGATGCAGGGTTCGATGTGGTAGTGTCCAGTTTCTTTGCCGATATTTTTAGGGGCAACTCTTTGAACAACGGGTTGTTGCCAGTGCAAGTGAGCCCTGAGTTCCTGCATAAAATGTTTGCCTTGATCAACCAAGATCCCAAAACGCAAGTAGAAGTCGATTTGGAAAAGCAGACCATTATCTTGTTGGCTACCAACGAATCGGCCTCTTTTGAAATCAACGAGTATAAAAAGATGTGTTTGATGAACGGATTTGACGACATCGACTATATTTTGAGCTTGAAGGACCGGATCGAAGCATACGAAGCAAGCAGGGCCTTTAATTTTTAGGAAATCCGATTGCTATGGGAAGGTTTTTATGGTCAGTACCGCAGGTTGGACCGTAAAAAATTAGTTACCCTAAACTTCGTACTCCTTGCGGTGAAAATGGCTTACTCTTTTTTCAAAAGCATTTCCCTTGCATGCTGATACGCAGATTCGCTAGGCGACTTGCCTCCGATCATTTTGGCGATTTCCTGCACTCTTTCTTCGCCCTTTAGCTTGCGGATATGGCTGATAGTACGTGATGCGCTGTTATCTTTGTATACAAAGAAATGGGCAATTCCTTTGGACGCCATTTGAGGTAAATGGGTAATGGTGAATACTTGGTGCCGTTTGGACATTTCTTCCAGCATTTCGGCCATGTTATGGGCCACTTCACCGGAAACACCTGTATCGATTTCGTCAAAAATGATGGTCGGCATTCGCTTTTTGGTTGCCAAAAGGTATTTAATGGCCAGCATAAGCCTCGAAAATTCGCCTCCGGATGCTACTTCGGCCATAGGACGGGCAGGTATGCCTTTGTTGGCACTGAAGAGGAAAGTCACTTTGTCCATTCCATCCACGGAGGCGGGTTGTTCTTGCACCAAAATTTGAAAGGCGGCATTGGGCATACCCAATAAACTCAATTTGGATAAAACAGTCTCTTCAAATTCTTTTGTGGTCGCTTTTCTTGAGGAAGATAGAGCAGTTCCTGTCGCTTTCATGGACGCTTCTGTTTCACTGAGGCGGGTGTGTGCCGCTGCCAATTCCGCCTCCATGTTCTCGATCTTCGAAAGCTTTGTTTCCAATTCCCTTTGAAGATGAAGCAGTTCTTCTACCGTACTCAGTCCATGTTTTCGTTGTAGTCGGTAAATGCTGTTCAATCGGTCCTGCACGAACAGTAAACGTTCGGGGTCTATCTCTGTCTTGTCGGCCAGGCTTTCGATTTGCCGATTGATATCCCGTAATTCGAAACGGATATTGAATAACTTTTCTTTTAAGACCAGATATTCTTGGGAAAATCCGCTCAACTGATCGAAAAGAGAAGAAAGGCTTTGAACGCCCGCTAAAACAGACAATTCCTCTCCGTCCAATAGGGTATGGGCCTGCAATAGCTTTTCTTTTATTTCCCCCGAATTTTCAAGGACTGATTGTTCGTCTTCCCATTTTTCCTGTTCCCCTTCTTCTAAATGGAGATCTTGTAATTCTTTTACGATGAAGGAAAGGTAATCCAATTCTTGCGCACTGGCTTTGGCCGAGTTATGCCATTCTTCGTATTGTTTCTCTGCTTTCTTAAATTCTTTGTAATGCGTCACATACCTTTCCCTGAGGGCCGCGTTTTGGGCAAAATCGTCCAGCACCTGTAATTGATAAGGTTGCTTTTTCAGTAGAATGGTTTCGTGCTGTGAGTGTATATCGAGCAGTTCTTGTACGATATCGGACAATTGATCCAAGTTGACTGGTGTGTCATTGATGAAAGCCCTAGATTTGCCTGCCGGGCTTATTTCTCTCCTAATCAAGCAAAGGGGTTCATAATCCAAGTCGTTTTCCTCGAAAAGGGGTTTTAGTTCCTCCGTTTCAAGTACAAATTGTCCTTCGATCACGCACTTTTGGGATTCGTCGAACAACGTCTTGGAGTCGGCCCGCTGGCCCATCAGCAAGCCGATAGCACCTAGTAGGATGGATTTCCCGGCACCCGTTTCTCCCGTCACGACGTTCATGGCCGCGTCGGGTGTTATTTCCAATTCCTTGATGAGGATGTAATTTTGTATGGACAGTTTTTCCAGCATGATTTAATAGGGGCTATGCTGGTCGTAAATGACCTCTTTTATTTCTGAAAAGGGAAAGCTGAAATTTTTCCCCCGCTTATTTTCGCAGAAGACAGTCGTTGCGTCCATTTCTTTCAGGTTACCAAAAAAAACGGTGGCATTGTGCAAGACAAGATGGATTTCTTTGCCCAGCAATGCTTCTTTTTGTGCTTTGGCCTCCAATGGAAGAAGTCTGTAGATCCGTTTTCCCAACTATAAAACTGTTATGCAAACTTACGGCTTTTGAAAATATAAGAAAGGGCCTGGTCCATTTTAGCTGGATATATGAAGAGAGAGGGGAGAGACAAGGCTCCCCTTTTTGGATTTAGCGAGGAGTTGGTAGTAGCCGAATGCGACGATAAACTGTGTGCCAATAGCCACCGCAATGGCTCCTGCTACGGAACCTTGGGTAAGCAACGCCAGGCCATACCCTAAGAGAGTCGCAGAAAGTCCAAACAACACGGACAGTCCCAGCATTCTTTTCAATTGGGTAGTGAGCAAATACGCGGTGGCAGGTGGGCCTACCAAAAATGCGATCACCAAGATAGCGCCTACCGCTTCAAAAGAAGTGATGGTCACCAAGGTCACCATGCCCATGAGAGAATAATGCCACAGAAGGGCAGAAATACCGGATACCATCGCAAATGCCGGATCGAACGAATTGATTTTGAGTTCTTTGTAAAATAGGGTGAGAAAACAAATGACCAACAGGGAGACACCTGACATCACCCAAATGATACGGGGGCCCAAATTGAGTCCGCTTTTCAATAGCCAGGCATCTAATGGGACATACGCAATTTCGCCATACAACACACAATCCTGGTCCAAATCTACTTGGTCTGCAAACAAAGAAATGAGAATGATGCCGATGGAAAAAAAGGCTGTAAACGTTACCCCTATCGAAGCGTCGGATTGCAGTCCTGCTGTTTTATGAAGGTATTCGATCACGAAGGTACTAAGGAGGCCCATGGCACATGCTCCCAAAAGCATGGGGATGGAACCACGTTCCCCGGAAAAGAGGTATGCGAGTACGATGCCTGGAAGTACAGCGTGTGAAATGGCATCGCCCATCATGACCATTTTTCTTAAAATGAGAAAAGAACCAAGCAGCGCACAGGGAAGTGCCACCAAAAACCCGGCCAATATGATTTGAAAATCGAAAAGTGTCATAGAAGGATACCGCTCGTCGGAGAAGTCTAAGTTACAATTTTTTCCTCAATCTTGCTACAGGGATCCCCAATTGCTCTCTGTATTTGGCTACCGTGCGTCGTGCGATGTTATATCCCTTTTCATTGAGGATTTCTTCCAATTTTTCATCAGGAAGCGGTTTGCCCTTGTCCTCGTCTTCGATCAAATCCTTGATGACACTTTTTACTTCCCTCGAACTAGCATCTTCCCCGCTGTCTGTGGAGATGCCTTCCGAAAAGAAAAATTTGAGAGGAAATACGCCAAAATCGGTTTGAACAGCCTTGTTGCTGGCAATTCGGGAAACCGTAGAAATGTCCATATCGATGGCTTGGGCGATGTCTTTCAACACCAGCGGTTTCAATTTGGCTTCATCTCCTTCCAAAAAATAATCGTATTGGTGCCGAAGAATGGCATTCATCGTTTTCAACAAGGTTTGTTGCCGCTGTTGGATCGCGTCAATGAACCACTTCGCTGCATCCAATTTCTGTTTTACAAACGAGACGGCTTCCCGCATTTTTTTATCTTTTTTGCTGCTCTTGTCATAGGTATGCAGCATGTCTCGATAGGCGGGGCTTACACGCAGTTCCGGTGCGTTTTTTGAATTTAAGACTACTTCGAGTTTGCTCCCGTTATTCACGATAAGGAAATCGGGGATAAGGTATTGTGATTTTATATCTCCCGAAGTGCTGTCACCTGGTTTAGGATTCAGATGGGTGATGACCTCAATGGCCTTTCTTAAGGTCTCATCTTGGATGTTGAGGCGTTGCTTGATGCGGTCGTAATGCTTTTTTGTAAATTCTTCAAAGTACTCTTTCACGATGCTTTTGGCGTATTCCACCTCCGGCTCGGGATCGTCTCTTCGTTTTAATTGCAAGTAGAGACATTCCTGTAAATCGCGTGCAGCAATACCGGCAGGATCGAATTCCTGGATTTTAAAAAGCACTTCTTCGATCTCGTCCTCATCGGTTTCCAGATTTTGGGTAAAAGCCAAATCGTTGGCAATCGAATATAAATCGCGCCGGATATAGCCGTCGTTTTCGATGCTTCCGATCAGGTGTTTGGCGATTGTTTCTTTCCGCTCATCCAAATTCAAATAATCCAGTTGAGCCAGCAAAGAATCGTACAAATTGGAAGAAGAGGCAATGGGGATATCTTTTTCTTCCTGTTCGTAAAAATCGCCCTGCATTTTATATCCCGAATAATCATCGTCCGACAAATAGTCATCCATGCCAAATTCGTCCCCTTCTTTGTCGGAATCGAATTCGTCTTCTTTGTTTTCGTCGGGAAAATCCTCGTCAACTTCCGTCTCGTTGGATTTTTCTTGCATCTCTTCCCCTTCCTCTAACGCAGGATTTACTTCCAATTCTTCTTCGATACGGGCATCCAACTCCGCTGTAGGGATCTGCAGCAGTTTTATAAATTGGATCTGCTGGGGCGTGAGCTTTTGATGGAGTGAAAGATGTAATCCTTGTTTTTGCATCGTCACAGTAAAAGTACTGCAAATGTTATTAACGGAAAACAGGACGGAAAAGTGCGGATCGGAAGATTACAAAGTTTTATTGTCCGAAAGATCGTACAGATAAAAGTGTAAAAAAATCAGTATAAATCATCCAGCCGCTTGCCGAGGAATAGGGTAACGGCAAAAAAGGAACTTAAAAAACACAACACGCCTCCTCCTACTACGAGCCCGCCCAGCATGATAAAGACACGTTCTATAAAAAGTAAATTATTTATCTCCGGAAAATAATTCTTGCTGTATTCCATCAAGAACAAAACGAGAAGCGAAGCTAAGATACCTCCTACAAGGCCTAGAATTAAGGAACGAAACAGGTAGGGTTTCTGAATGAACCAACTTTTTGCGCCGACCAATTGCATGCTTCTGATCAGGTAACGTTGCGAATACATGGCCAAACGGATGGTATTGAGGATGAGCAATACAATGACCACACACATGGCAATAGTAAAGGCAGTGGCCGCCCACACGAGTTTTTGGATGTTTTGATGGATGATGTCTGCCATGTTTTCGATATACGCTACTTCGAAGATGCCTGGTTGTTCGATCAGGTCTTCTTTTATTTTACCCAATTGGGCAGATTGGGAGAAAGAAGGGTCGATATGTACAATCAACGC
>OUNM010252744.1_pt1 | contig 20538 bp, 20 predicted proteins | sample 1769961 | NCBI WGS metagenome assembly OUNM01 (sample SAMEA3914820, study PRJEB12502) | metagenome | biome: forest; material: soil | place: USA | collected 2012-03-12 | depth 0.3 m
CCCAGGGGTGCCGGGGGATATTTTCCGGCCCTTTCGCGGGCAGAGTACAGAATACTACACAGTTCCTCGTATGACTGTAATAGTATGAGGCACAGAATACAGAATACAGACCACAGAACACACAACCACCAAGTGTCAAGTGTGATGTGATGCATGGCCTCCAGCCAGCCAGCCGCGCGGTCGGTTTGAGCTGCAGGCGATGCTCTCCAGTGACCGTCTGCCTTCCCAGTTGGCCACCCTCGCTTGCCGCTGTCTTGGACGGGCAGCGGTGCGCGGTGAGACACAAAAAAACGTTGCTGTGTGGGTGTGACAGGTGACACCTCGATCCGCCCTTCTGGCTGGCTCGGCTGGCTCGTGTTGTTGCCCGCGGGCGGTCGGCACTTTGACATGGTGGGGCGCTGGCAGCCGTCGCATTCTCCCATGGCGTGCAGCATGCCCAGCATGCCCGACCGAATCGAAGATCGCGGATGACCACACCCTCCATCCCACCTCCCTCAGCCGAAAGGGGGAAGAAGAAAAAACCTTCCAGGGGCCTCCCGCTTCCCAGGCTCCGACCAGGGGTGCAGAAACTGTGGGCCAATCACGGGCCGAAGGTGCCTGGCCGCCTGTGCGAGGCCTGACACGGGCTGATTGGCTGATTGGCCAGCTGGGCGGGGCAGCCGGTGCATGGTCAGGGCGAGATCCTGGGGAAACCAGACCTTGGCGCCCGACTGGCCCGCACGCATGAACCTGAAACACTGCCCCCTTTCCCTTGCGCAACGGGCAACCCTGCTGCACCACTGCGGCCCCTGCCTGGGCCATTCCACTGGCTCGACTGGTCAGTGGTCGCTGTTCGGCCCAAGCCCTGCCCATGCTGCCTCGGTCTTGGACCGTTTTCGACCTCCCTTTCCACCCTCGACTCGGACGAAAACCCGGTGTTTGCTCGACATGCTGACCGGGGTGTCATGATGGGTGTCGGGGTCCCTGTCGTGCGCCGCTGCACGTGTGGCGTGGCATCGCATCGCATGGCTTTCCCGTCAACGGGCAACGACAGCGTCGACAGGCATGCCAACCGGGCAAACCGGGCAGGCCACTGACCGCCCGTGTTGCTTGTTCCTGTCGGAGCAAGAGACAACAGCCGCCATCCGTTCAGCCCGGGCGAATGGCGGAGACACCCACACTGAGCCAGACCACGCCCGCAAGCCAGCGATGGCCGTGTTGTCCGTGTCCCACGACGCTACCGTTTCACCACCCAGCGATCAGAAGCGACAAGCGGCCGCAGCCAGCGGACCACGTCAAGCTCCCGCAGACGGATGTCCGCAGATGCAGCCACGCAGCCGTCCGATCTGGCCCTCACCGATCTGGCCTCGCCGCGCCTCGCAGTCACCGAATTCGGATGGACGCTCGCAGTCAGACCAGACGAAGACGTCGGACGACAGGAACACAGAATAGACTCCAACACGGCTGCAGATAACGGCAAGGCTATTCTTTGCCACCTGCATTTGCCAAAATAGCTGATATTTCTTACCACCACCACCACCACCACCACGACCTTTACCCGAGTCGGGGCCATAAAAAGCTTTCGGCGCCTCCCATTTGCTTGCTTCCGCGGTGTGCAAGCGCTGAGTTTGCCGTCAGCCCCTCCCCTCCATGATTACGTACTGCACGAGGGACTGGGTGCTGAGACGGCAGATCCGCTCGGGGAGCCCCGCCGGCCAGTCGCGGCAGAGGGCTGAACAAAAAAGCGCCTTGCCCGTGGTCCAGGCGAATCCCGACCGGGCGAATCCAGCCCAGCCCAGCTGATCGACGAGGCCGCCAGCCGCGCGGTCATGGTCATGCATGATGCTCACCCCAGCGGCTTTTCGGACGAGAAGATCGGACCAGGACGAGGGAAGCAGACCGGACGAGAAACAAACATGCGACCGTCACGTACAAGACCGCACAGGGGGCCAGAGGAACACAGACGCCTTGGACCCGGACTGGACCCGGACCCCAACGACCCCGCCATACCCTTCCTTGAATCCTTCGTGCCCGTACCCGCAGGTGCCCGTGCTGATGGCCGCACAAACCGCATCCTGGCCTCCGCTTTGCACCGAATACACTACGGACGCTGACATGGAGGTTGGAGTGATGCGGCGGGTGCGGCGCCTCTCTAGTCCACCGTAGATTTTGCGGCGACAGGCTCAGAGTGGGGTGGGACAAACCGCCGCCATGTCTGTTCTTGGAACAGGGATTCAGCGCTCGGCCAGCACAAGAAAGAAGCATCTCGAAAACGACACCGACAGGGAAGCACCAACAATTCGCCCCTCACCGCCGAGACCGGGAAGCCAGACCGGGAAGCCAGACCGGGAAGCCGCCAAGGTGAAGGGCAGGCAACGTTACGGTGTGCTCAGGACGATCGATCCCTTGCGAAGGCGCAGTGCCAATCGCCGAGCCGACGGCAACGTCCCCCAGAAGTTTGCAAAAGCATCTTCATGCGTTTTGTCAGGGACCGCAGTCCAGACCGAGATGACGGCCGACAAACATGCCATTCCCAAGTCCGACCTAGGCTGCCAACATTGCATTGCGACATAACTCTTTGGTACTGTAGTAGTAGACTAACAACAAGAATGAACACAGAATACAGGTCACACAGGATCCACAGCAGACGAACAACTTCCCCAATCCGTGTGCATCTCCCGAACTGAAGGGATCACTTGTGGAGCTCAGAGCTGGGACCACGACTCCTCCCCCATGAATCGGGATGGTCCTTCGGATCCCTAACCCCGTCCCAGCGAGCCAGCACACCCCGGCTGCCAACGCCGTTGACCAACGGCCGTTCATGCGACGCTAACAAATCTCCCCCTGAAACGCGCCAGAGCCTGTTAGCCTCCTGGCTGGTTACGCAAGACCCTCGCCACGAATGGGACCGAGACTGGAGACCAACAACGCACCGCCACCGTCCTTGCTCATTTCATGATCCCATGCCCAACGTGCTGCAGGACACAGGTGACAGCTACCCAGCGGGCGGGGACAGGACAGGGAGAAGCGAGGATCCTCTCAATCCCATCTCGATTCCATCGCAATTCCATAGGCCCATCTGCAAGGCATCCGTCCACTAGCATCGCTGGAGCAGAGTGTCCACGCCGAGAGCGTCGAGACGCGCTACCACGGCCACGACCCCGACTAGACCGTCCCTGGCAATAAAGAGAGGCCTTGCTGTCGTCGTTCTCATTCGGCAATCCGTAACATGAACAGAGGAGTGGAAAAACACGCAATCTGGCAGCGTCGACGTGTCCGCGCTGTGGCGGTGATGTTTCTTCCCTCGCTCGCCCTCATCAGCCCCGAAACACCCTCAATGAGAACATTCCCCTGTAGAAGCCAACCACGTAGCCATCACCATCGCAATCTGGCAGTCAGGGTCAACAACATATCCCTCACGAGATGTGTAACATTAGGCACAATTACTCTCACAACTAGTCCAGTGGCGCGAGATGCCCTGTTCCCAGATTCCAGGACCGCACCGCCCATGCCGCCCTCGCCCCTCGCCCCCACGAATCCATCTCGACCGAGCCCCCTGGCCAACCTGTGCGTCCCTGACTGTCGGATACGCGGAGATGCTCAGCTTCAATCCGGGCATCATTGACTCGGTCCAGTGTGTAGCCTCCGTGCTCTGTAGACCGAGGGTAATGCCGCTCAGCTGCCTGTACGCCGCCCATCCACCGCCCATCTGCCGTTCATCTGATCTTCTGTGTTTGCTCCGAGAAGGGACCGGGGCCTGGCGAAGGCAAAGAAAAGCGGACGGCCCTCGACAAACACAGTGTTCTGGCCCCTCCTGCTCACTCAGACCTCTCCCCTTTTCCTCGCCGCCCGTGCCCAGAAGTAGACCAAGATGATGCAGATAGTTAGTAGACACCATTTCACAGACATCAAACCGAGATGAAGTACATAGTTAGTAGACACTGTAACAACCAGCTTTCTTTCACTCTCGGCACGGCCATCTCAGTCCATATCCATCTGCTTTCTCGTTGAATTTGCACGTCTGCCATCCAGCCCTGCCCTTCTCCGAGTACCTGCAAGGGAAGAGCGTAGAATACAAAACAAGCAGGACGGACACACACCTCCTCGCCCCAAAAGGTCCATTCCAACGGAAGACCAGCTTGCACATATCCCAAAAAAGCACTCACCCTGGCCAAGCCTTTCTCCTCCCCCCTCTCCCCTATTCCGCTGGTGTGGCCTACTAGTCGACCTCCTCCCCGACCTCCACGGCCCCCACAGCCTCCAGAGATGGCCTCCAAAGATGGCCTCCCCGATCCCCACAGCTCGTACCTAGCCGAGGACACAAGGGCAGAAGGAACAGTTCCCACACGGCCTGTATAGTAGACGAGCCCCCAGGAGGGGAAGGAGAAAGAAGGTCTGTTCCTCGTCCCCATCCCGCCAGGTCACCCCCTGGGCCTCTCCACCCCCCTTCCTCCTCCCCGCGCCGTGCCTCTATCCCTCTCTTCGCGCTGTGCCGCCCGTCCTCCTTGGCTCTCCCTTCCGTGCTATGCGTCCCTCCCTCCTCCCGCATTTCATCTCAGTACCCGGCGCTGACATGCCTCCATCCTCCCCCCCACAACCCTTTCCCATGCGTCTGTCTCCATCTGTGTCAACAGTTCTTGGAATCTAGAATTACCCAAAGTGTGAAAAGTCCAGCTCTCTCAAACATATCTCTTCCTCCCTGTGCGATGTGTTGTGTCTGCCTCCATCCTCCTTCTCACATCCCTTACACATCCCTTACTCATGGGTCTGTATGTCTGTCTCTGTGTGTGTCATGTGTGTCAATAAATTATTGGAACCCAGAAGAACCAAACCCATGCAAGCTCAGCTCTCCCAGCATATTTCTTTTTCTTTTCTGTGCCTTGTGCCTTGTGCTGTGCCTCCCTCTCCCTATCCATAAGTCAGGTACCTTCTGGGCAATCTACCTGTTTCTCTGTGTCGGCAGTGAGAACCTGATAGTCGAGCCGAGAAAAAGAAGTGTGCAGCTCAGCTCTCTTCAAAAAGATTTCTTCTTTCCTGTGCCTCCCTTTTCCTATCCATCAGTTACCTTTCCAATATGTCTTTCTATGTATGTGTCTCTATTTGTGTTAGCAGTGATGAGGACCCAAAGCCCGAAGTGTGCCATTCAGCCTTGTCATCCCACCCTCATCATCTCATCCACACACACCACTCAACAGGTCTAGGTTTGTGTGTTTTAAAAAAAAGTTCAATTGATGCGAAGCGTTGCAAAGCGTGCCGCGTGAGTGTGAGCGAGCGAAGAGGCAATAAAGTAGGTAGGTTTCGCAAGCAAGATAGAGAGGTGGGGTGATAAGAGACAGAGAGGCATTCATGATCTTGATCTCTCCCCACCCCATCACCACCTCCCTACTGCCAACCACACCCCTCACCCGCCACAACAACAAACCAGCCAGCCCCTTTGCCCGCCCGTTCGCCTTCCTCGCCTGCTTGCATGCCAGCCTGCCTGCCACATCACAACCTATTCATCCTCCCTCCCAAAGCCCGCCTCCTTTTGACCATGCATCCACCCCCTCAACACAACCCCAGCTCGCCTCCATTCCCTCTCCTTTCCACTCTAGCGCCTGCAGGATACAGACCCGCCTCGCCTCATCCGCCAGTCAAATCAACTAGTCAAGCTGGCCACGGCAAGACAGAGACACGGGTAGTTGCATTTTAGCCCCGTCGAGTTGGTAGGGACAACACTTCCCAGACTCTGCGCGGGGCAACACCCAACCAGCCAAGCCTGACAAAATACCCGGTCAAGCCCATTCCACTTGCATCGCCTTGCCGGGCTCGGAACGAGTGAGTGAGCGGTTGTATCCCGACAGCTTGGTTACTTTCGCACGCAGGCAGCAGCAGACAGGGAGGTAAACAGGCAGGCACACGCCGCGACACGACCTTTGCAGTTATCCGGCTCACTGCGGGCGCTGGCCCGAGAACTTGCCCTGCTGTTGCTGCTGTTGTTGCGGCGTGTAGGCTGGCTGTTGGTACGGCATCCCCGGGCTCATGCCGTACATGACCTGCTGTCCCTGGTGCGAGCCCTGGTGCGCCATCATGGGCGCCGCGGGCCGGCCAGGGCTGGGAAACCCGTTGGACCCGGGGACTGGTGGCGGCGGCACCGCGCCAGCTGGTATGAAGTGCGGCTGGGCTCCGGGGTACATGGGTGCTGCGACCATGCCGTTGGGACCGGTCATGAACCCCTGTTGTACCATCATCGGTGCCGCCATGTGGTGGGGTTGTTGTTGTAGAAACTGCGGGTTGTGGGAGAGGCTGCGGTACTGCCCCATCTGAGGGGCGGCGCTCAGGTAGGGCTGCATCACGGGCTGGCCATACGGCATCTGTCCCGGAGCATTCACCCCCGGCGGGTAGGCCATGGGCACCGGTCCCATTCTAGGGGACGTGAACGATTGCGCCGAGTTGGAGTGCATCATCCTATGATCGTCCGGGTTGTTGAACGGCACGTGAGGGACGTGGCCGTGCTGCCCGGCGTGCATCTGCATCGGCGGCATGTGCGGCGACTGCCGGGGTGCCAGGTTCTGGGCGCCGTGCTGCAGGTGGAACGGAAGCTGGTGCTGGTGCGCAACCTGGGGCATGACGTGAGTCGGGTTGGGCGTAGCCACCGCGGCGCTCGACAGCGGCAGGCGCTCGAAGTACTCCTTGTATGTCAGGTGCATGGTCGAGTCCGGTGCCTCGGCCTCCTCCTGGAGCTGACGCCAAGTGGGGAGCGTGTCAAACGAGGGCTTGAGGCCGTCGTTGTCGTCCCAGTGGCGGCCCTGCGGAGGCTGGATGGTCTCGATGTGCGACAGGATGAAGCACTTTTTGACATCCACCGCCCTGGTCTTGCGCCGGATGAGCTGGCCCTTGACCGGAGCCGGAGGGGCGGGTGTCTCGGCAATGTTATTCACCGACGAGCGAGGAGAGGAGCCCTGGCTCGGGACGGCGGGGTTGAAGGGTTGCGCAAACGCGTTGGGCCGGAACTCGTGGCTGTTAGGGTTCAACTTGGGGCCCAAGTAGGACGGCGGGACGGCGTTGATACGGCGTCCAAAGTTCGGGTCGACACCGCTGTTGGCGGGGCCGGTGGGAGGGAGGCGCATATCCGGGGGAGGATGTTGGCCCATATGGGGGTGTTGTTGCAGCTTCTGCTGCTCCACGTTTCGGAGCCGTTGTGCGAGGTTACCCGTCGGCTGGTTCTGAGGGGCCAAATGGGGCGGCGGGCGGCTGTTTCTGTACGGGTAGTGAGACTGCGGGTTGTATCCGGAGCGGGCGCCTTGGTGGCGGCCGGGGATTCCCGTTGCCGATCCGGAGTGCGGCGGCGCAGCCGGACGCGCACTGCCCCGGGCATCGGGGGTCGCGGCCGGCGTGGAGGCGCCGGAATGTTCGGCGCTGGTCTTGGCCTGAGTCTCCTTGACTGTCGTGACATCCTTTTGACTGGCAGCGGCCTCCTTTTGCTTTGCCAACTCCTCCATGTTGACCTTGGCCTTGTCCTGGATTTGCTTTTGCTTCGCGGGATCCTTACCAGCGATGATGCCAATTAGGTCCTTGGGAACGGGAGTGAAGAGCTTGAAGTTCTCTGCGAACTTCTTGAGCTCGGTCAACTTGACTTCCTTGTCAACCTTGGCCTTGCTGCTCCTGACCTTCTCGGCCATGAACCTCTGGGAGTTTGCAAATGTCCTGAACGAGGTCAGCACGTCGCGCTCAACAGTGGCGGCAGCGCTAGGCTTGGCTTGCGACGACGAGGGAGCAAGGGCCGCGGCCGCGGTCGCCGAGGGCCGAACAGCTGTTGCATCTTTGGCATCAGCCGTCTTGGCGTCCGAAGGGGCATCGACCTTGCTCTCGGCCGCCTTTGCTTCGGGCGGCGCGCTTGAGCTCGGCTTGGAGTCGGCAGGGACAGGCGCGGCCGGTTTCTCAGCTGCGGCCTGGCCTTTGGACTCGATGGGCTTCGGGGTCGGCAGTTTCGGGCTAGGGGTGCTCTTGAGTTGAGCCGAGATGATAGCGGGATCGACCGGAGCACCCTTGACGGTGGAGTGGGCGGTGGGAGCGCGCCGAGCCGGAGGCGTGTACTTGTTGTCCCGGCTTGTCAGCGGCGGGAAATCCTGTCGGCGGACGCCGCTGTACCTGGAAGGGGGTCAGCATCAGGATTACGTGTGCGGGTCGGGCCGGTGGAGGTGTGGGGTCTCGTACTTGTCTTCCTCGTCTCGCTGGTCGTCTCCGCCCACAAAGTCCATGACACGCTCCTCGGCGACGTGCGAGGTGGAGGCGACGCTCCGCTCAATCTCCCGCGCCTTTCTCTCCGCGGCCGCCAGCCGTTCCTTATACTGGGGGTGGCTCTTGTCGATGGCGGTGGTATAGATATTCTCGTCGTAGTCGGTCTTGAGGCCGAAAAGCCGCTCATTCTCGGCAAACTGGTCCCAGGCGCCGCCGCCGCCGCCCTGCTTCTCGAGCGACCCATCAATCTCATAGCTTGCATCGGGAACCCAGGCCTTCAGAGACCTCTCGGCGCCAAATCGAGAGTTGGAGATGGCGGTATCCGTCCGGAACGAGGAGCGGTTACCTGGCAGCAATGCATGCGTCAGCGTGGGAATTGGAAATACAAGGCCATGCCACGACGTGTCTGCGACGCACCATTCGGGGCCTTGCCGTCATTCTTGCCGCTGTTACCGGCAACAACGCGGGCATCCGCAATATCCTTCCGCTGGATGGTCATGTTGGGCTGGTCTCTCCTGGAGGGGCCGTTGGCGGAATCTGCAGAGTTGGGGAGTTTCTTCTGCTGGACCATGCTCAGGCGGCAGGTGGTCGGCTCGGGGCCGTTGTTGTAGATGCCCTCAAGCTCGGCGCCGGACGTGAGAACAAGGCGAACTCGCTGGCCCTGTTTGGGTTTCAAAAGGGTCAGCTCCAAGTCCCTGACAAAGTCGGCAAATTTATCATGTGCGCAAAAGCAAAGCGAAACCTGAGCAGAAGCTCGGGCCCCAGAGATGTGACGAAAGCTCAAACTCGGCGAGGCCGGGAGCTGTGGGGCAATCTTGATGGCGGGATCCAACATACCTCGCGGAGGGAGCTTGTCGGCGATTGCTTGTTCTGGGGGGTTTGCGAGCGACCGGTGATGGGGTTTCGGTTGGAGGTCCAAGCCTTCTGCTGGGCGGGAGGCTGCTGCTGTCTGGTGCGGGCGTCAGCCAGTCAGTCGGTGCGGTCAGGTCAATCAACCAATCGATCAATCCATCAATTGCGCTGCAGCTCCACCGATCCTTTGCCGCAAATGCGCAATGCAAGCCCCGGCCCAGACGTGGTGGGAGCGGCGCTGCGACTCGGGCGGGACAGCGCTGCGGGCTGCGAGTTGGACAAGGGAAAAGTGCATAGAAAGGGGAGAGAATCAAGGGGAGGGTTGGTTGGATGCTCGGTTGGCGCGACTTGTCTTTGTTGGCGGGGAGGTGCGAGGGCAAAGGCCGTTGCAAAATAAAAAATAAAAAAAAGTTGGGGATGCATAGAGAAAGGGTCTCGTGTGTCTCACCTCGCAGTCGTTGGGGGCGAAGCGGTCGCCTCTGGGGCTCGCGGGCGCTGGTCGCCGAGCTTGGTGCTGTAGAGCGGGCGGGAGGAGGCGGTCGGCTTGGAGTCGGCGGCGGTCGAGGGCGATGGCGATGCGGCGGGGGGGTTGGAGGCTGTCGACCGGTCTTCCATCATTCCTGTGTCCTGTGTCCTGAGCTTGGCCGGTGGGCAGCAAGTCGGTGCCGCTGTCCAGACTTTCCAGACTTTCCCAGACTTTGGGGAAAGAGGGTGCGGGCGGGAGATGTGCGGGAGCGGCAGAGGGCGAGTTTGTACGAATTGGGCGATTCCGGCCGCCGATTGGCTGGCGTTGGCCGGGGACCGGGGGGTCGCAGTGGATGCGCTCTGGTGGTGGGTGCAACTCACTGCGGTGCGCCAGCAACGACCCGATCGACGATTTGCATCAACTCAACCGAGAGAAGGGCTCGGTCACGACAGCCTGCCACGCTCCAGCCCGAGGAGGGCATACGACAGAGGGGAGTCGACGTTGGGCCCAGTCTGCGGTCTTGCCTTGCAGTCCTGTGTTGCAGTCTTGTCTTGCAGCGCTGTTCTCAAGTGCTTGCAGATCTCCAAGTGCTGGCGCTTGTAGTTGGCTGTTGGCTCTTGCACCGGCGGCTCGACGCTCCCTTTCAAAGGGGAGACGTTCCGGGTTGTTGGCCGTCGTCCGAGTCGAATGATGCAATGGAAAGGGGGGTGGGCGGAGGTGAGGTGGAGGGTAGGAGCGAGACCAAGAGGGATGCAGATGCAGAGAGAGATGCAGAGATGCAGAGATGCAGAGATGCAGAGGGGAGGAACAAAAGCGCCGGCGCTGCAGAGGCGTTCTTGCGGAACGGAATGTCTCGCGGTCGGTCTTGGGCGGGGAAGCAGAGGCTTAGGTCGGCTTGCGCAGCCCGTTGTTGCACAGGAGCGGACGGGAACCTGCGGTGGGAGACAGGGAGGAGGCCGAGAAAATAAATCGACCGGTGCGGCCAACAGGAGCAGAAAAGGCAGCGGCAGCAGGGCGAGCTCGGCGAGGCGAGAAGGGCAGCGGAACAGGGCGCAACTGATAAATCCCCGTCACCGAATACCTAGGTAATCAACCTTTGGCTTGAAAGGGGCTGCGAGTTGCACTGTTCATAGCTCCCAAATGACCCTGCGAACGGCCCTGCTGCGTAGGTCCTCGTGGATTGGCAAGCCCGACGAGAGCAGCACAAAGCTCCCCCAACAAACACCACACCAGGCTGTCCCAAAGTTTGCTGGCAACAAGAACAATCTAGATGCCCTGTGGAGGCGGATGGGGCGGGCAGGGTTGCAGCTCAGTCCCGACTTGACATAGCACCGTTTCAGCAGAAAGCCAGCACTTGGCATGCCATTGATTGCCAACTGCCCCACGTGATGTTGCTTCTTTGAGTGCATTGCCTCAGGTTGCGCACCCCTTGGCAATCGGGGGGTGGCATCCACTCCACAGTCCACACTCTATTCAGACTCGAAAGGTGCCAGTGCCAACATATCCACCGCGGGGTAATTTCCGAATATCCATCGCGGGGTCATGTTGACGAAATCCTACCCGGCTCAGGACAGCTTTCTTCTCCAGGGTTGGCATGTCGTGTTCTAGAAGCATCAATTGCATCAATGTTAAATGTTGATAGCCCGTGTTGCTTTGCTTGCACTACCCTAAGGTCATGTTTTCTATGTTCTTTCCCGTCACAGAAGCTCTTTTACTCGCGAATGATGCAACTGCCCCACGATAAGGAGAGATTTTCCTCGCCGGCCATGCTATCAATTCCAGAATCACAGGAATCCCGGACCCCACGGTGTCTGGTAGTGTATCTGCCTACTGTGTACAGTGGTCGGGAGGCGGTCAGCTCCGAGCTCAACGGGCTGGCCAGCGTTGGCAGCGTGGGGTGGCTTCTGCAGGGCTTCCAATGGGCTTGGTTGTCCATGCAATCGATCACGATGCCTTGCATGTGCAGGACAGGTTCCTCGTCTTCCTTTCTGAGCGGCGAGCACTGCCCGTGATTGACCTAATTTACACTATTTCCCCGTCTCTCCAAACCGAGAAGTCAAGCACGCCAAGCACGCCAAGTGAGTCGGGATGCTGCCAGTTCAATGTCTATTGAGCGAGAGAAAGAAGCCAAGAGAAAGACTCTAGAATAACACACCCAAATAATGGAAGTAAAGCCCGCCTTCTCCAAAACCGCAGCCCAAGAAAAGAAAAGCAACCGTTTTTGACCACTCATGCCAACCCAAATATTAACCAACCTCGGACACACTTCTCCCTGAACCAAACCCCCTTCCCTACCCTTTCCCATCCTTTCCCACCCCCCTTCACACACATATCAACCCCAAAACTTAAACCCCCAACCCAGCAGCAGCAACCACAACCGCCACCCCCACCACAGCCAACCCCACCCTCGCCTGCCCCCCGCCAGCAGCCCCGTTCAGCGAGGTCGGCGTGCCCGACGGCTGGGAGCGGGTCGTCGTGGGCGAGAGCTTGGGGCTCTCCTTGGAGGACGACGAGCCTCCCCCGCCATTAGTCGGCTGGGACGAGCCCGAGGCGCCCTGGGACGTGGCGGCGGTCGTGTCGGATGCGCTGCCTGTGCCCGTGGCGGTGGAGCTGAGGTTGGTGGTCTCGGAGCCCGTGGCGCTGCTGCTGCTGCCGGTGTTGGTTCCGGTGTTGGTGCCGGCGGTGGTGGCGGAGCCGGTGAGGCCGGTTAGGCTTGAGAGGGAGGTTGAAGAGGTATGGGAGAGGGAGTCCGAGGAGGAGGTGAGGCTCCCTGAACTGGTGGTGGTGGTGGTGGTGGTTTGGGCGGTGGCGAGGGTTGCCAGGAGGGCTGGGAGGAGGAGGGAGGTGGGGACCTTCATTTTGGGTGGTCGGGGTGGTTGTTTTGGCTTGTGGGTGGGTTTTGTGGGTTGTTTTGGACGGGGAACGGCTCTTCTTGGTGCCGGGAGAGGTTGGGAGAGAGGGAAGGGGAGAGAGGGGCTAGAGAGGCAGGGCGACTGGTCCAGCTTTAAGGCAGGCTAGAGACACGGTAATGAGAAGAGCACGCGTCGTCTGGGAGACAGAGGCGGGTGCCGAGACATGGCTCTGCGATGGCACGAGAATTTCTTATTCGAGGGCCTCGGAAAGACAGTGCGGGTTCCCGATGGGCAGACGAGGCTGTGCTGCTGGCAGCTGCAACGGCCCACGGGACGCGTGTATGTCGGTGGGCGATCGCCAAACGCCTCCCCGGAGCGACAGACGGCTCGGGGTGCGATCATTGGACGATGGGCGGCAACCAACGCCGCATGGACTGCACACAGGGTCAGAGCAAGGCGTGATGGCTCGCGAGAAGGAGGTCTGGACCCGTCGGGAGGCTGCCGATGCCCCTGGATTCGTGTCACCAAGTCGACGTCGAATTCCGAGGACGGGGGTCGAAATAGAAGAGACAGACAAAAGTCGAGCCGAGGCTGACAACAAACGCCCAAATTGGTGTCTCAGAGCCGGCGGGTGGAAGCTGGAGGTTCGAGGGATCCTCCCTGGATTCCCTCACCCACGATATCCGGGCATTTTTGGCATTCCTCGGTTAGCGGGGCCGGACTGATGGTGTGTTTGGATATGGACAGCTGGACTTGAGCATTCTGTATGGTATCTGAGCTTTTCAAGTGCCTCCGCTGGCCTTCGCCCACGCAGCGTGAAAAGTCAGGCTCGTCCCTTGAACACACACAGGACCCGGCCCGTACCGCCCGGCTTATTCTTCCTTGGGACAGACAGCGGTGGCTCAACCGGAATCCAAGGTTGAGGACTTAACGCGGACCGGAGGGTTCCAATTCCTCACTGACATCCGGGGTATATCCATCCCCTGATGACCTGCCTGGACCACCGTCTGAAGGCCTCGTTTCCCAGCCCTAGAGCCCCAGCGCAGCCCATGGCATGACGTTATGATGGGGCTCGAGTGGATACGGCGGCGGCGGGGAGGAGATGGGATTGTTTCGAAACAAACGGGTTTTCGTGGGGTTTGCACATTCACAGCGTTTGGCAGCTGTTGAGCTGTGGCAAGGCCGGGAACACGAGACACGAGAAGGCCGCCTCTCCAACCACAAAATACGAGCGATGATCGAGTCGATGTCGGCCTCAAAGCTGGAAATATCAGGTGCTGAAAATAGACGGTGGCAGGAAACGCAACGCGTCCCCGGATCGATCGCACATCAGTACGAGCCGGAGGTGTTGCAGCAGCAGAGCAGCACAGCAGCAACTGCGCAGCAACAGCACTGTGGAAATGGAAGCTTGAAGCTGCATTTTCTGTAGCGGCTTGCGGGTCCCCGCATCCGCACCCGCAAACCCTCCGACCGGCGCTCGCTCCTTTCGGGCATAGCGCAGCCTGGCTTCAGCTGGCCGCTGGAGCGTCGGTGGAGACCCGCGACCCCGTCGCATCCACCCACGAACCCAGCGAGCCTCCGCGCACCTGACCAACCAGACCAACCAGACCAGCGAAACGGAGCAAAGACAGTCTAACCTTCTGCAACATCGTGTCGCGAGTCCCCTCCGCCGTCAGCCCGTGTTCCCCGACGTGTCCGGACTCGAAGCCCAGCAGCACCAGCAGCACCAGCACCCCGACGACGAGACAGCCGCGGCCCGCCGCTGGGGAGCCGCTCCATTTGCATCCCGCCCCAACCTCCGAATAATTCTCCCCACAAGCAGCAGCATCAAGCGCCATCTCAAAATTCCGCGCACTGGGTCCTGGCCGGGTTGGGCATCAAAAATACACGGTACCGACGAGTAGCGCCAGCAGACACCGCCGCGAGACCCCCGGCGGCCTGAGAGACGCCGAAATGAATTCCACACGAAGCTCGCAGCGTCGCTCGCCCGGCGCCGGCGAGCCAGGCCCGCCGCCAAACGTCCCGTCGCGCTCCATCTCGCCTGCCGTCGGCGTCGGCACCAACCGCCCTGTTGCGCCTCGCTCCTCGACGGCCTCGCGATCCATGCAGCAGCCCCCGACGGCCGGCCCCAGCGGCAGCAGGAACGATGGAACGCGACGGGCCAACGTGAGTCCGCATTTCCGGTTTCCCTTTTTCCATGCCGATCCCCATTCGACCGCCGGCTTCATGCAACACCACCAGACCACACAACCCGACACAGGTTTCAACCGGGGGGGCGTGCGCCCCGCAACTCGCTCGTGTCTCCGAGTCGGATACTGTTGTCGTCGTTGCTCTGTGTCCGTCTGCTAGATGTGGACTTCCACTACAGACCTTGATTGCTGACCATCATGTCGTCCAAAAAGTCGTCGGGGGCCAGCACCTCGGTGCCCCTGTCGCAGATCGAAAAGAGCGTGACGCACCTCCTTGTTGCGACCAAACAATTGCTGGAAACCCTAACACAATGGTCGCGAGGAAACGCCACCGACACCCAGGTGTCCGACGTCTACGTCCGCCTGGGCTACGAGTTCAACATGGCGTGCCGTGCCTTTTCCGCCATCAATGTCGACACGTCGGACCTCGGAAACGTGCCCGAACTGTTGAGGAATATTCTGGAGGCGACTCTGAGCCAGGAGGCGAGCGCGGAAAGCCTGGAGAAGTACCTGCCAAAGATCCGTGACATCATCATCAACCTGCTTCACGGGCTCAAGAGGAAACAAACGAGGCTGCGGCAGCGGCAGCAGCGGGAAAAGGATGGCGTCCCGACAGAAGGCGGCTCTGGTGACGGTGCCGGGGCTGCCAACCCTCCTGTTCCGGCCAGGACGACGAGTACCAGCACCATGGGCAGTGTGAACTCGGGCTTGACGACCTTGTTGAACGAGAGCCTGGAGGAAGGGTTCCGGCCACAAAGCCTGCCAGACGACCGCACTGCGATGCCCTCTCCTACAAAACGCTTCCTGCAGCGCGAGCAATCACGCGGCTCCGTGAACTCGGAGCAGTCGAGCCTCTCCAGCAACACGATGCAAAGCATACCTATCCTCCCTCCTTACCCTGGCGACGAGACGATGCCCTCTGCGCCTTCGGCAAGCGACTTGAGCAGCCTGGATAACTTCCCGCCGCCACCTCCGCCGCCAAAGGCTTCGCAGCAGAGCGCACTGGCAGCCCTGCAGAGGGGCGGTGATTTGGAGAGGCGTGCCTCGCGCAGGTATTCGGCCTACCAGATCTCCAAGCACCTGGGCTCGCAGACAGGGATTCCCATGATGCCTCCTCAGACAACCCCAATACCGAACCGTGGGAGGGGCGAGATCCGGGAGTCGATGCGGGCGATGCACGCGAGGGATACCGTCCGCCACAAGCGAAACGCGTCGAGCCAGTCTCGAACCGCGACGCTCGATACGTCTCCTGTCCGAGTCCCGAGCCGAGTGTCAGAGGAGCCGGACGAGCTATCGGCCGAGCTCCCCTCTACCAGGGCTGAGCTGCCCGGAACTTTGGAGGACGAGAGATACCGGCCGAGCGCGACCCTCAATGGACCTCCGTCCGACATCCTGCCGGCCATGGATGTGGATGACGGGGTGCCGGACAAGGCACCCACGCCTGCACCGGCCCCAGTACCTGCAGCCGCTCGGGCCGCCACCCCCGACAAACCACCAAGCACATTCACCGAGACGCCACCGGCAACCAAAGAACTGACCCTGTTTCTGCAGTACAAGTCCAAAGTCAAGAAGTTTGTGCTCCCCGGGGGTTACGAGGAGCTCTCGATTGGGCGCTTGCAGCTGGCATTCATCGAGAAATTCTCGTGGAACACGCAGCAGAACGGCGCCGATCTGCCGGATATCTACATCCAAGACTCCGTCTCAGGCGTGCGGCACGAGTTGGAGGACTTGTCCGACATCAAGGACCGCACCGTGCTAGTCCTAAACGTCGAGCAGCTGGACGAGGTCAAGAGGCACATTGACGACGGTCTCGGCTCGCTCAAGCAGATGATGGTGGAGCTGAAGCAGAACGTCGATGACCAGGGGGGTGCGCTACGGAGGGTCTCGGACCGGCAGCAAGAGACGGCTAAGGACCTGGCTCGGCTGGCCGCCGCCCCTCCCACGACCGTCATAGCAGCACCCGTCGAATCACCCAAGCAGGCGGGACAAGCCTCAGCACCGCGCAAACTCACGCCGGGCCAGCTTACCGAGATCCAAAGCCTCCGCCGTGACCTCGCCGTCCTCCGGCAGACATACTCCAACTTCCAATCCGAGATCCAAGGCTCCATGACGGCCCTCCGCTCCAAGGCCAACAACGTCAAGATGACCGCCGCCAAGGTCTCGGTCCCCGGCATCGACGGCGACTCGGGCCACGCGTACGTGGTCGGCGGCCGCAAGCAGCTCAACGCCGACAGTGACCGCCTCGTCAACAAGGTCGACGACCTCCAAGACCTGGTCGAAGACCTCCGCAAGGACGTCGTCCACCGCGGCGTGCGGCCCCTGCCCCGCCAGCTCGAGTCCGTCACGCGCGACATCACCCTCCTCACCAAGGAGCTCGTCAAGATGGAGGACTACATGAAGCGCGAGAAGCCCGTCTGGACCAAGATCTGGGAAAAGGAACTCGAAGACGTCTGCCGCGGCCGCGACGAGCTGCGCCTAGTCGAGGACCTGATCGTCGACCTGCGCGACGACCTCGAAAAGGCGTCCGAGACCTTCGCCCTCGTCGAGCAGGCCACCAAGGAGCAGATGAAAGACGCCGGCACGGGCGGCGTCGGCGGGGGGATCGTCGCGCGGCAGTTCAGCAAGGGCCTCGTCTCGATCCGCGAGAACGCGGCGCTCGCCGACCCCAGCGCGGCCAAGGAGGGCGTGCTGGGCGAGGTGCGCGCGCTGCAGCCCAACCACGAGAACCGGCTCGAGGCGATTGAGCGCGCCGAGAAGCTCAGGCAGAAGGAGCTCGAGCGGCGGCGCGAGAACCCGCTCAAGAAGGAGCTGGTGAATTTTGTCGAGGAGGGCAAGCTCAAGAAGTCGGGCGGGTTTGAGGAGGTCGAGCGCGCGCGCAAGGCCAAGGATGATCGGATTCGGCGGGAGGTGTGGGAGAGGCAGAATGGGATTGTGCCTGAGGATCCGGTTGGGGAGGACGGTGGTGAGGAGGGGGAGGTAGGAGAGGAGGGGGAAGAGGTCAATGGCGTTGCGGTTGAGGCTGTGGAGTGATGCGGCAGGGGTTGGTTATATTTTGGTTGAGGAGGATTGGTTGCTACTATGATGCTGGCCTGTTTTGTTTTGGCTGGATGTGTGATGCGCTCGATGGTTTGTCAGGCTGGGGGGGTTGGAGGGAGGAGCGTGGTTGACGAAATATACCCACTGTCTTTTGCTGGTTGGCTTGGTTTTGTTGTGCTTGGCGTCGGCCGCTGTATCTCTTGGTTATGAGCAATGGAGTGTTCGAGTTGTTTGGATATGCGTGTTTGCCTGGCAACGGTGTTCTCCTGGCCAGCTTGTGGGCTGTGCTATACTCGGTTTGTTTCCTTTTCTCACTGTCTTGGTTCTCAACGCTTTGCTCCGTGGTTACCCCAACCACTCCCTGTCCCTCCCCAGGCCCTGTCCCTCCCCAGGTTCGTTGAGGGGTCTCGACCAGCAGGATCTCCACTGCCGGGTGCCCCGCATTCGGCCGTCGGCATCCAGAGTTGTGGACACGCTAGGGGACGGGGTCGGGCTTGGTCGTCTCCGCCTTCCTGCTTGGCTTCAGGGAATCGCCGACGGAGAGTTGTCAGGCACCAACATTGGCGATGAGGGGACACGTCGTTGGTCATTGCCAAACCCGGCGAGCATGTGCCACGGAGAAGGAGGGGTTGTGCGATCGGCGCTGACTGCATATATCATGCCCGCTTCTCCGCACCTCCTCCAACTCCCTCCTCGTCACCCGTTTTACGTCCTGATCTTGTCTTGTTGTGGGCGACTTACACGACGTTGGGATTTTGCACATCGACACCAACACCACACAACATCTCACAAAGCACATCCACCATGACCCCCGAGTTCGAAGCCCGCCTCAAGAAGGCCGTTGAAGATGGCATCATCCCCAACGCCGTCGTCCTCGCAAAGGACAAGTCCGGTAACCCTCCCATCGTCCATCCCCGACCTGCACAAACCGCATCACTGACCATCCCAGGAAAAATCAACTACTCCTACGCCGCCGGCCCAACCTCCCTCCAACCCAACGCCCCCCCCATCACGCCAACCACCCTCCTAACCATGGCCTCCATGACCAAGCTCATGACCACCATCTGCCTCCTCCTGCTCGTGCAGGAGGGCACCCTGGCCCTAGACGAGGACATCACGCTGTACGTGCCGACGCTGGCCGCGCAGCCCGTGCTGGCCGGGTTCGACGACGCCGGCCAGCCTATCCTCGCCGCGCGCACGCAGCCCATCACGCTGCGGCACTTGCTCACGCACAGCGCGGGGACGGGATACCTGTTTTTGGACGAGCGGCTGAATCGATGGGCCAAGGCCACGGGCCGGCGGCTGCCGGTGCCGCTGAAGCATAGTCCCGTGTCCGGGGGGTCGTCGGTCGACACGAGGTTCAACTACCCGTTGCTGTTTGAGCCGGGTGCGGGGTGGGTGTATGGGAGCGGGCTGGACTGGGCGGGGCGGTTGATTGAGAAGCTGACGGGGGCGTTCTTCGACGATTTTCTGTATGAGAAGGTGCTGGCGCCGGTCGGGGTGCCGCGCGGGGGCATGACGTTCCACCCGGGCCGGTTCGGGAAGCCGCCCGTGGACGTGCTGGCGGGGATGGCGCTGCGGGACGGGGAGACGGGCAGGATGGGGTTCATGGAGACGGAGATGGACAACGACAACGAGGCGTTTGGCGGGGAGGGGCTGTTTGGCGGGATGGGCGAGTACATCAAGGTGCTGCACTCGCTGCTGGTGGACGACGGCAAGATCCTGCAGCCCGAGACGGCGCAGCTGCTGTTTGAGCCGCAGCTGGAGCCGGCCGAGAAGGCGGCGCTCAACAAGGCCATGAGCGACCCCGACTGGGCCGTCGGCCACATCCCCACGGGGGTCGAGTACGACTGGAGCGTGGGCGGGCTGCTGACGACGCAGGACGTCGGGCACCGCAAGAAGGGGTTTGTCCAGTGGGGCGGCGCGTTCAACTTGTCTTGGGTGAGTGCAGCCGGCGGTTTGCGTGAGATGGCGTGCTAACGGTGGCAGTTCATCGACCGCGAGTCTGGCGTCTGCGGCGTCTTTGGGACGCAGGTGTTCCCGCCGGGGGACTTGACGGTGCGGACGTACATGAAGGAGTTTGAGGAGGCTATTTACTCGAAACTTTGAAGGGGTTTGGTGTCATTGGACTACGCATTGATAAGGAGAGAGGCATGCGGGTGGTTGGCATGATAGAAAGACGACATTCATATGGACGAGCTTCACAGAGTTCAAATAAACAGGATACTGTCAACCAGTGGGAAGGCCGTAGAGATCATTTGCCAGGTCGCCGGGAGAAACACCGAATGTTGTCGTGACTGAAGTGGCGACACCCCAATGATTCACATCCGAACATCATCTATCATCTCGTGTGATTCGCGGGTGGTATCTCCGATGTCAATCAGCTGGTGACCCTTGTGTCCATCCCTCTCGGGAGTGCGCGGGTCCATCCCTCTCGAGACTGTGCACATTAACCAAGAGTTGACGTCAAGCAGTCCGCAAAATAGAAGTAAGTGTAAGGTAATCAAGATAATTGCTTCAGCTACTGTAAAAAAAAAAAGACCCCGAGTAATTATCTAAACTCCATATCCCCTCACCATACGCTCTTATACATGCAAACATCTACTACCCCCAAGTGCTGCAGGCCAAATAAATGCATCTTCGACACCAGTTCCTCCACCTAAACCCAACCCGTAAGCAGGTCGCGGATGCAAACCCAACCCTATCCACGACAACTTGAACACAGCTCAACACAAGCACAGCTCATGTTGCCAATTTGAACCACCTGACACAATGCAAACCCAATACCACTTCCCATCCATGGATCCCTCTCATACCTCAACCCCACCTCACAGCACAGCACAAGATGGAACTCAATACCTCCCCCTCACAGCACAAGATGGAACTCAACACCCCCTCTCCACAAACCAGAAACAAAATCAATACCTCCCCCTCTCATACCCCC
>OUNM010639881.1_pt1 | contig 20528 bp, 14 predicted proteins | sample 1769961 | NCBI WGS metagenome assembly OUNM01 (sample SAMEA3914820, study PRJEB12502) | metagenome | biome: forest; material: soil | place: USA | collected 2012-03-12 | depth 0.3 m
CACCGAGCGCGCTGCCGACGATGGCGAAGGCCGTCAGCTCGATGCCGGCGTTCTGCAGGATGACGACGGCGCCGAAGATGAGCACCGCGTAGTGCACCAGCCCGGCCACCGCCAGGCGCTGGCCCTGCTCCATGTGCGTGCGGCTCAGCAGCCGGCCCAGCGTCCAGCGGCTGAAGCGCCCGGCGACGAACCACAGGACCAGGCCCGAGATCGCCAGTTTCAGCAGCGTGAACAGGGTGATGTCCGTCTTGCCGAGCGTGAAGAGCGGGATGTCGTAGCCGGCGAGCGTGTGGGTGAAGGCGGACCAGTCCAAGAGGTCTCCTGTCGAAATCGGCCCCTCGGATGGCAATTTGCGTGCGAGGCCGTGCACGCTATGCTGAAGCCATCGCCAGGACGTGGAGGGCCTCGACATGACCGCCTCTCGATGGATTCCCGTTGCGCCCGCGCCGGACGGTGCGTGGATGGATCGGTTCGCCGGCCACCTGCTCGCCAGGCGTCCGGAGCTGCCGATCTCCAGCGTGCGCCAGATGGCACCCGAGGCGTTCGAGGCGATGCACCTGCTGGCGCCACTGGAGGCGGCCGAGTGGTGGGACCAGCGCCTGCTGGCGATGGATCCCGACTGGCGGCGCCAGGCCGGACGGTGAGCGGCGCATCGGCCGCGGCGGCGTCGCCCGATTGGGCGCCGCTGCGCGCGGCCATCCTCGAGCACGACCCGAACGCGAAGCGCCTCGCACTGATCCGCGAGATCGAGACGTGGCTCGTCCAGCCGTGGGATGCCGCGCTCGCCGCCTGCTCGCTCGCGTCGCCCACCCTCGAGCGGGCGCGCGAGGTCAACGCGCTGCTCAACCTGGTGCTGCGTGCCTTGCGGCGCGATCTCGGCCTCGTCGACGGGCCGGCCGGCGAGCCCCGGTTCCATGCGCTTGCGCAGGCGTACCAGGACGGCACGTTGCAGGCGCAGGGCCGACGCCTGTGGGAGCGCGCCAACATCGCCTTTGGCCTTTGGTACGCGCAGCGCCAGCACGACCCTGCGGTGGCCGAGGTCGCGACGCCGACGGCGCAGGAGGCGGCCGGGCGCGCCGCGCTCGATGCGCTGATCGAACGGCAGAACGAGACGCAGCGGCACGCGGTGCCGGGCGCCGCGACGCCCGAGCGCATGGAGGCGCTGGAACGGGTCGTCGGCGACTATCGGCGCGAGATCGCGGCCGCGCAACCCGCGTCGGCGCTGCACGTCGACCTCTGCTTCTACGCCGCGCACGCGGCCTACGCACTGGCCCGCGGCTGGACGATCCTCGGGAGCAACGAACGCGCCGCGCGCCTCTATGCCGAGGCCGCGATCCTGTTCGGCCAGGGTGATCGACCCGACGATGCGACGGCGTCCGCCGACAAGGCGCGCCAGCTCGGTCACGCGGTGGACGGCGACCTCGCCGCGGCTTCACGCCAGGATCTGCGCGAGCTCGTCGAGCGCGATGCCGACCCGTTGACGCGCGCCCGCGCCCAGGCGCGCCTGTGCGCCCTGGCGCGCGCGGCCAACGATCTGTTCGATGCGGCGGCGTGGGCCGACAAGGCGATCGCCAATCTCGTGCGCGCGGGCTTCGCGAGTCCGCTGGGGCAGGCGTCGGACGCGCTGTGCGACGGCTGGATCCTGCGCGCCTGCCGCGATGGCGGGCCGGCCGGGCCGCTGTCGCTGCTGATGGAGGTCGGCAACCTGTTCCAGGATCTGCTGGGAGCCAGGCATGCGCGCTGGGTCGGCGTCGATGCGGCGCGGGCGCAGGAGACCGAGGCGGCCCTCGCCGTGCTGCGCGGCATGCTGCTCGAGATCGCCGCGCAGCCCGCGGCCGCGCGCCGGGCGGTGCGGGAGGGCCTCGCGCGCTACATGCCGGCCCTCGCGCCGGCGGACGAAGCGCCGGCACACGACGACGGCCTGATGGCGCGCTGGCAGGATCTCGCCGCCCGTCTCGAGGCGATCAAGCGGGAGGCCAATGCCGCCGATGCGCGCAGCGGCGCCTCGGCGTTGCAGGCGCTGCTCCCGCGCGCGGCCGCCTGCGTGGCCGACGCGCGCGCCACCTTGCTGCTGCCCACCATCGGCCTGGCCTGCCAGACCGAGGGCTACGTGCGCCTGCGTGCCGGCGATGCGGCCGGCGCCGCGGCGAGCGCGCAGCTGGGCGAGACCCTGCTGCTGGAAGGACTGTCGCCGCTGCCGCACGACGTCGCCGGCCATCCGCAGTTCGACCTGCTGCTGGAGCTGCGCCGGGTGCGCCTGCAGGCCCTGGTGGTGCAGGGCGACAACGAGGCCGTGCTGGCGCTGGCGCAGGCGTCGGTGGAGCTGGTCGAGGCGCGGCGCTGGCAGGTGGCCGACCCGTACCAGCAGGGCGCATTCCTCTCGAGCCGCACGTTGTTCTACGAGATGGCCGTGCTCGCCTGCTTCCGCATGAAGCGCTGGGACGGCCTGCTGGCCGCGATGGAGTTGATGAAGGCGCGCGCCGCGCTGCTCGGACGCATGGCCGCCGCGCACGCGGGCGCGGACGCCGGCCTGCTGGCGCGACTGGACGCCGCCAACGCGCAACTGGCGACGTCGCCGCCCGCCAGCGAGGCGCGGCTCGCGGCCGCGGAGCAGCGCCGCCTGCTGCTGGGCCTGCTGGCCGTCGACCGGCCGCCGGCGCCGACGGCCCAGCCCGCGCTCGACGTCGCAACGTTGCAGGCCAGCCTCGACCCCGACGAGGCCATCGTGGCCTGGGTCTGGGTCGCGCCCTCCGTGGTCCTCCTGTTCGCGCTCGATGCCACGCGCGTCCATGCCGAGCGCGTGTTGCTGGCGCCCGAGGCAATGGCGCTGCTGGAAGACCACGTGGCGCTGGTGCGCGAGAACGGCGTCACCGTGCGCGCCTTCGACGGCCTGGTGACGCGGCTGGCGGACCTGCTGCTGCCGCCTGGCACCCGCGCCTTCATCGCCAGGGCTCGCCGCCTGATCCTGTCGCCGCACCGCGCGCTGCACCTGCTGCCGCTGCATGCCGCGGTCGTCGACGGCCGCTTCCTGATCGAGCGGGCCGCGATCCGCTACGTGCCCAACCTGTCCAGCCTGCTGCTGCCCGCGCGCACGCCGTCGAGCGCGGCGGCACGCGCGCCCCTGTTCGCGCTGGGCATCGACCGCTTCGACGTGGCCGGCCACGATTGGGCCGCGCTCGACGCGGCGGAGGACGAGGCGCGCGCGGTCACCCAGGCCTGGACGCGGCACGGCGCGGCAGCCGACCTGCTGCTGGGCCCGCAGGCCACCGTGGCCGCGGTGCGCGCGCGTCTGGCCGATGCGCCGGCCCATCGCGTGCTGCACCTGGCCACGCACGCGAGCAGCGTGTTCGAGCCGGGCGCTGTCGACGATCCGTTCGCCGCGCGCCTGATCCTGCAGGACGGCGAGATCGACGCGTTGACGATCTCGCAATGGCGGCTCGACGCCGAGGTCGCCGTGCTGAGCGCCTGCGACTCCGGCCAGCGCGCGCTCGGCGGCCGCGGCCTCGCCGAACTGCCTGGCGACGACCTGTTCGGCCTGCAGGCCGCGTTGTTCCAGGCCGGCGTCGGAACGGTGGTGGGAGCGTTGTGGCCGGTGGACGACCGCGTCGCCCCGGCCATCATGGCGCAGCTGCACGACGGCCTCGCCGCCGGCATCGCCCCCGATCTGGCGCTGCAGGCCGCGCTGCGGCACTACCTGGCCCAGCCCGGAGCACGTCGCGGCCTATACTTCTGGGCCCCCCTGTTCGTCACGTCGCTCGGACGCCTCGCCGCGCCCGGCCAGGAGAATCCCAGTGCCTGAGATCGTTTTCCATTTCGACGCCGGCACCGACGCGCAGGCGGTCGCCACGCAGCTGCAGGCCCAGGCCAACGCGTTGCCCGGCGTGACGTCGGCACAGGCCGAGGCCTACCCCAAGCGCGGCGCCCCCGAGATCATCCTGGCCCTCACGGTGGCGGCCACGGTGCTCAACTCCGGCGCCTCGACGCTCGACGCGCTGAGGAAGTTCATCGACGCCTGCAAGGGCGTCGCCACGTCCCTCGGCCTGGGCAACCTGCGCATCGAGATCGGCACGAAGCAGGTGGCGCCGGCGGCGTTGACCGAGGAGCACGTGGTCGACATCGAGCGCGGCGGCTGAGGCATGCGCCTGCTCTCCCGAGACTCGAGACGGGCGGCTCGAAGTCACGTCCGGGTCTGACTTCGCGCAGACCCTGGCAAGCGATTGCGGACGACTGCGGAAGTGACGTGAAATGTCCGAATCCGCGGCCAGGCACCAAAGTGCGAGGGCGGGAGAACGGAGGATACAGATGTCGAACGAATCCAGGGATCAGCCCTATGGCCCGAATTCGATCGCCGGCGCCTTGCCGCCGTGCATTCGCGGCGCGTTCGAGACCATGAGGTCGCTCAACCCCATTGTTAGCCTCGTCGTGACCGTGCTCTTGACGATCTACTTGCTGAACGCGGTGGGCTACCTGTCGTCGGACGATGATGCCGGCACGATGCCCGATTTCGAAAGCGCGTTGAAGACGGCTCTCGACGCCACGAATGTCGCGACCCGCCGCGGGTCGACGGCTCTCAGCGGGATCCTGCTCGCGTCGACGGTCATCCTCTCGCTGACTGCCTTCATGTGGCTCCTCGGCAACCTGCTGAACAGACCGCGCACGTCCCTTTGCTTCGTCGCGAGACGCTTCGGCGCGACGCTTCTCGCCGCGGGCGTCATCGTCCTCGCTATCGAGTGGCATCCCGGGATCAATGGCCCGATATCGTTCACCTCCAGCCTGGCGCTGAAGTTGCTGGAAGTCGGCGCCAAGCAACTGTCGAGTGCGCACTGGCTAGGCAGCGTGCCGCAGATCATGTTCTGGCAAGGCATCCTGTTGCCACTGGTGCTTGCCTTCGGGGCAAGTCTCTTTCTGGAGCCGATGCCGCAAGATCTGGATCGGAAGATCGCGCTGGAGTGTGCAAGGCGCGTGACCTCCGGCGTTCGCGAACTCGACCAGATGCTCTACATCGGGGCCCTCGCACTCGTGTGCGGCACGCTTCAACTGTCGGTCGCGCTTTCCGTGCCGCTGGCAACGATGCCGTCCGTGAGCGACGTGAAGACGACCGCCGACCTTTGCAAGGCACTCGTCCCTGCAACCGGCCGGAGTGCGTTCCTCATCCCCTCCGCGTTGCCGTCGACACCGCCCGACGCTCCCGCCAGCAGCGCAGCTGGAGGGACGGCCGCGCAGGCAGGCGCGACAAGTGCCGCGCCCAAGGAGGCCGCTCCGTTCCATCGGCGCTTGACGATGCAGCAGTGCGAGGCCGTGCCGACCGACTTCGACCGGGCGGCTGTCGCTACTTCGGTCAGGTCACTGATCCACGCGCTGACACTGTCCATAGGCTTGGCGTTCAGTCTGATGTTGGCGGCCATCTACGTGCCCGCGATGATCCAACTGCGAGAATGGCGTGACGAGTTCGGCCTGGCGCTTGTGAAGGCGTCGGAGTCGGAGGTCGCACCGGATGCGAACGCAAAGAAGGATGGCATCGATTTGGTCGACGCCGATCCGATTCGTCGCATCGCTGCGGCGTTCGCGACGCTCAGCCCCCTCATTGCCGGCCTGGTAGCCAACACGTTGACGGCGGGCTGACTGATTGGCGTAACGGCGGCATTCCGCCATCAAGCACCACCAAGGCATTTGCGCAATCCCTCGGGCAGGACGCCTCGTCCTTGAACCTGGCGGCGAGCCGACGGCATGAATGCGTGCGCGTCATCCTCGTCGCCACTTCACCCAGGAGCTTCCATGTCGCAGGTTCATGTCTCTTTCGCTCGCCGCGTCCTGCGCGGTGCGGTCCTCGCCGGCGTCGCGGCGGCCCTGTCGGGGGGCGCCGCATTCGAGGCGTTCGGCAAGGACGGTGGAGGCGGGGGCGGCACGGTCGCTGCCTACGCCGTCAACAACCTCGTGTCGAACGGCGTGTTGCCCACGCCGTTCCAGGATCCCGACCTCGTCAACACCTGGGGCGTCGCCTTCAACCCGACCGGGCTGGTATGGGTCACCAACAATCGCAGCGGCACGTCGACGCTGTACGACGGCCTGGGCACGCCCAATGCGTTGGTCGTGACGGTGCCGCCCGCGGCCGCGAGCGGCACCGGATCGCCGACCGGCATCGTCTTCAGCGGCACGAGCGACTTCGTGGTCGGCAACGGCACGGCCAGCGGTCCGAGCCGATTCCTCTTCGCGAGCGAAGATGGGCTGATCTCCGGCTGGGCACCCAACGTCGACCTGCACCATGCGATGCGCGCCGTCACGACGCCGACGGCCGACTACAAGGGCCTGGCGGTGGCCATGAGTTCGACCGGCGTGCGCCTGTACGCGACGGACTTCCACAACGGCCGCATCGACATGTTCGACGGCCAGTTCCGCAAGGTCAGCGCCGCCGGCGCGTTCTTCGATCCGACGCTGCCCGCCAAGCTCTATCCGCTGGGCATCCAGGCGATCGGCAACCGGCTCTACGTGACCTACGCGAAGCAGGGCGGCGGCCTGGCCAGCGTCATGCGCGTCGCGCCGCTGGATTCGGGCAGTGGCAGCGGCGCGGACAGCGTGATCGACCTGTTCGACGCGAATGGCAAGTTCATCCGCCGCGCCGCGGCGAGCAGCGGCGCCAGGCAGCCCTGGGGCGTGGCGCTGGCGCCCGCGGACTTCGGGCCCTACGCGAATCGCCTGCTGGTGGGCGACTTCCACGATGGCACCATCAGCGCCTACGACCAGAACACCGGCGCGTTCCTGGGCCAGTTGGCGGACGCCAAGGGCGATGCGTTGAAGATCCCCGGCCTGTGGGGCTTCCAGTTCGGCAACGGCGTGAACAGCCAACCCACCAACGCGCTGTTCTTCGCCGCCGGCCCGAACGGCCAGGGGGGCGGCGTGTACGGCAGCGTCACGCTGGTGACCGCCAAGCCGCGCTGACCGGCCGCGGCCCGCGTCCGCGCTCGCGACGCGGCCCCACGAGATAGGCGTGGCGCCGCCGCCGGTGCGGTCGCACAATCGCCTCAGGCGGCGAGCCCTCGGAATCGGCGCGGCACGCGCCGTCTCGCCGCCGCACCTGGCTCCGGGAGGTCCTGGAATGACGCAGCACCGCGGTCATCACGACTCCACGGCCATCCTGATTCAAGAGGCCGGCCGGTGAGCACGCTGACCGAGCTGATCCAGCTCGCCGCCGAAGCCGACCAGCTGGCCGCCGCGTTGAACAAGCTGCTGGACCTGCTGAACGCCAGCCGCGCCAAGACGGGCAAGACCTGGAGCTGGCATCTCGCGCTGACCAATACGTCGACGACTGGCGGCCAGGGAGAAGGGGGTGGCCCGGGAAAGTCGCCCGAGGTGCAGCGCTAGTCGACGCGCCCGCCGCCGGACCGCCAGCGTCCAGGCGGCAGGTCTCGCGCCGTGCCCGGCTCAGTAGTGCACCGCGACGCCCGAGATGTAGTTGCCCGGATTGACCGGGTCGACGTCGATCAGGTTCATGACCTGGCGATCCGGCGACACCTGGATGCGCAGGTTCCAGCCGCAGCCCACGCCGCAGGACAGGCCGGCGGTGCCCGTGCCGCTGGCGTTGAGCGCGGTCACCTTGAACGACTGGCTCGCCAGGACGCTGTCGCCGCACTGCTCGTGGGTCGTAAGGGTGGCGGCCGACCCCCGGCGCCGTTGATTAGGACGCGCCGCAGTCCACAAACCGGACACGCGCCGGCATCCCACGAATCGGTGTTCGAGGCCGTGTCCGCTTTCGCGCCCGCAGCGCGTCCTGACTGGCATGCCGCGCCATCCGATGGCGCCTCGACCGAGGAGATCCCGATGAATGCGATGCGTCGACAGACCCGTGCCCTTGACGTTGCCCTGCTGATGGCCAGCCTGTTGCTGGCCGCGTGCGGCGACGGCCCCGCGCCCGCCGGGGAGGCGAGCGCCCTCGCGGACGACGCCGCTGCGATTCAGGCCGGCGCGACGATGGCAATCGCGCGGACGCCGGCCGCGAGTGCCGACCGCGCTGCGTCCGCGCCGGCCCGCGCGGCACGCGCGTCGGACGCTGCCGCTGGCATGGCCTGTCCCTCGCCGCCCGCCGAGCCCGCGGCCAGCGATGCCGGTCGCGAGGTCATGCAGGCGGCCGACCCCGACGCCGTCGTCCCGGAGCCGGACCCGGAGCCCGTGCCGGCGCCGCCCGAATCGAGTGCGGATCCCGGCTGATCCAGCGCCGCGTCCAGTCAGCCCGATGCGGCGATTTCTCCGAGTGCACTCAGTCCGGGCAGGAAGAAGTAGCCGCCTCCCACCAGCCGGGTGAACCTGGGCAACTGGGTGAGACGCTGCGCGAGCAAGGGGCACTGCGCCGTGAAATTGCGATGGGAGGTGCCGAGCAGCGGATCCGCCTCGTCGGCGAGATCGCCGAAGGTCGATTGCTGGATCCACTGCCCCTGGACGAAGGCGAACTGGCGGTCGAGATCGGCGTTCAGGGCCATGAAGAACAGGCCCTGTTCGCCCGAGTCGAGCACGTAGGAGCGTCCGCGGCGAAGCAGGCGATGCAGTCTCGTGTCAGGGCGCCCCGTGGTCGGATCGACCCCCAGCAGGTCGCGCGGGTTGGCGCGTCGCACGTGCGCGCCGCGCGGGCAGCCGAAGCCCTGCGCGTCGTACATCTGGTATCGGAAGTCGTCGAAGTCCGGCTTCGCCCGGTCGGGCAGTCCCAGCGGCCTGCCGTCGCGGTAGCGACCGACCATCCGCTCGACGATGCTCGGGCTGGCCGGGCCGCCGCCGACCGCCGCCGCGTGCTCCGCCTCGAAGGCGCGCAGTCCCTTCACGTCCTGGACGATCTGGCGCACCGCGACATAGCTGCCGTTCGCCGCGAACCGCGGGCTCCCGCTCGCGCGCAGTGGCGCACCGGCGGCGCTGTCGGGCGCGTAGGCGAGGTCCCCGTATTCGTTCGGGTAGCCGAGGACGAATTCGCCCGGCGCGATCAGGTGGTCTCTTGCCTGCGGCCGCGCGGAATTGTGGATGTGCCGGTGCCGCTTCGACTGCCCCCCGCGCAGCCCGTCGACGACGGGTTGCGCGATGCCGTCGCGAAAGCCGAACGGTTCGATCGCCGATCCGTCCTTCTGGATGAACGCGGGGTCGGCGGGAATCTCCTCCACGCGGAAGCCGGCCGCACGCAGCGCCGGTGCTCGCAGCAGCGGATGGTCCGAGCCGCGCTGGCCGTCCCAGTAGCAGGCCGCGAGCCAATGGGCAACGAACGTCTGCGGGCCCGCGGCGCGGGACGTGTCGGTCCAGCGCCAGTCGGCCGGCGCCTGCGTGTCGCCCAGCTTCTTGCGATGCAACAGGTTTCCCATGCCGTCTGCGAACGTGGACGGAAACGGGTGGGTCGACGAAGGCCGGACGCCTGCCTCGATCAGGCCCTCGTGCGTCATCGCGATCGAGACGGCGGCGCGCAGGTGCCCCTGCCGCAGCGCGTCGCCGACGGCCGGCACGTTGGCGACCAGGCCTGCGTGGAGCACGTCGCGCAGCCACTTTTGGGCGGCGGACCGGTTCGTGACCTGCAGCAGCAGGAAGCGCGCGCTCTTCAGCGAATTGAAGCCGGTGGCGACGATGGCCTGGATGTCCGCGCGGTTGTCGAACACGTTCGGGACGGCGGCCGGCCGAGTGCGGTTGGAAGTCATGATTCGAGGATCCGCAGCACGAGGTCGTCCTTCTCCGTCGTGCGCTCGCCGAGGAGGGCAGCGCGCAAGCGCGTGGCGCGCTGGATGTCGTCGTTGGAAAGCTTGTAGGCCTGGTACAGGTAGAGGTGCGGCACCATGCTGGCGCGCGCATAGGCCTTGAAATGCTGCTCGTGGCGGCAGCCCAGGAACGACAGGCGGCGCGTCGGAGGGAATTTGCGCGCGAAGGGCACCGCGGGCTGTCCGGCCAGCGTCGCGGGCCGGCGGTCGAGCCGGGTCCAGCGCCAGACCAGGTTGATGCCTTCGGAGGCGCCGAGGATGAACTGGTCGAGGTAGCCACCGAAGTCGCCGTCGAAGTTGCTGACGAAAAGCAGGCGCCTGCCGCCGTCGATGAGGTGCCAGTGGGCGAACTTGATGCCGCTGGCGGTCGCGAGCAGGCCCTTGGTGAACCACGCATGGCCGATCTGGCCGACCACGTGCAGGAAGACCCAGGCGAGGCGCCACATCCACGCCTGCCAGCCGCGGACGTCGGTGACGCTGATCATGTGGCTCGGACCGCCGGCAAGCGAGGCTTCGTTGGCGGCGATGGACTCGTGCGCGACACAGGGCCGGAAGTGGCCGCCGCTGCCGGGCGCCGGCTGGTCGAGCGCCGACTCGAACCGCATGATGTCGGGAATCAGCCCGCTGGCGAGGCCGCGCAGCGCCCAGAACACCAGGCCTGCGACGACGAGGAGGCAGGCGCCGCAGACCCACGCCGAAGGCGCCCGCGGCCAGGTCGCTCGCAGTGCCGGGTGCAGGTGGAAGAACAGCCAGTCGCCGCCCCATCCCAGCAGGAGCGCGAGGCCGACGGACACGGCCAGCACCACCGCCAACGGAATTCCGAGCGGCGCGCGCGGCGAGGCGAGCCTGGCGAAGGCGAGCAGGGCGCCCGCGATGGCGAGCAGCAGGGGAACGCCCACGAGCGCCAGCACGCCCAGCGACAGGTAGATCAGTTCGGACGTGAGCGGACCCACCGTCAGCAGGTCGTGCCGCCAGGTGGCCGGGATGACGGGCGCGACGTAGTGCACCAGCGGAAGCAGGACGAGCGTCAGTGCAAGGCCCACGGCCAGCACCCAGCGCGCGATCACGCTGCTGGCGATGAGCCACAGGGCCAGCGCGCCCGGAAGGTAGTAGAACAACGCAGGCCAGGAGACCGCGGAGCAGAGGTGCATGGTGCCTCGCGCGGCGGTCGCCAGCATCATGACGGTGACGGCTGCGCCGGCGATGGCGCTGACGGTCATCACGCCTCGCGTGACCGCGTTTCCGAGCAACTGCGCGATCGCCCAGACAAGGATGAGGCCGCCGGCGACCGCCAGGTCGAGCGCGGCCCAGGGCCTCAACCACGGGGCCACGTGTTTGGCGTTCGCCACCATCGCGTAGTCGCCTGCCAGCACCGCGTAGAAGGCGATGAAGCCCGCGACCGAGATCACGACGAAGAAGACCAGCATCGAGATGCCGCCTTTGCGCATCAGTGCCCAGATCAGCACGATGGCCAGGAGGAAGGACAGCACCGCGGCGATGCCCAGTCCGAACAGGCCGGAACCGGCGGGCACGGTATGGGGCGTCAACGCATCCGCCAGCACGCCGACCGTGGCGATGGCGCAAAGAAGCGCCGGCACCGGCAGCACCGCCCAGACGAGCGCCATCAGCAACTGGAGCAGGGGCGACCGCGGCTTGCACCAGAACGAATGGGGCGGCGGCGAGCGCATCGCGACGTGCGCCGGGTCGGCGGCCAGGGTCGCCACGAGCTCGTCGACGAGTTCGGCCGGCGCGGCCGGCGTGGCCGGCGGCCGCGTCCGGGCCGAGTCGCGGATCCGGATCATGTGCTCGCGTGCCGCGAGGAAGTAGTCCTGTTCCGCGCCGATCTGGGCCACGGTGCGATCGCGCATGCCGATGAAGCCGCCGGCCGGGCGGGCATGGTCGATCGACGGCAGCAGCAGGTCGCGCAGCGAGCGTCGCATCGCGTCGATCGACGGCGTGGGCCCGCCATCGGCGGATCGGTAGAGCGGCCAGATCGCTGGCGCCGCCGCGTCGATGAAGTCGCCGACGGAGCGGGCGGGATCGATGCCGTCGTCGACGGCCAGTTCGAGCATCAGCGACGGGAGCGTCGCGGGGGGCGAAGGCGGGAGCAGCGCGAACGACGCGAAGTGGACGTAGCCCAGCGTCGACAGCGCCGCGTCGAGATCGTCTCGGGCCGCCTGCAACCTGGCGTGCGGATCCACATCGCGGCAGGGGGCGATGACGCAGAGCATCTGCTGCAGGTACATGGCCAGGCCCTTTCGCGCGCTCAGAACCGCAAGGGCATCTTGACGATGACCGGTCCGTCGTAGACGCGCCTGCGCCACGGCTTGCCGGCGTAGCGCAGGGGCTTCGGGCCCAGCGACAGCAGGCCCGCGAGCGCCGTCACCAGGATCTCGACGACCTGATCCTGCGCGATGCAATGCCGCGGCCCCGCGCCGAAGATCAGCCAGCGGTCCGCCTCCACGGCGAAATGCCTGAGGGGGGCGTATTGGCGCGGGGATGGCGTCTGGCCGGCCGGATCGAACAGCGCGCCGATGGTCAGCACGTTCAGGGTGCCCGGCCTGGCCGTCGCGACCTGGCCTTCGCCGAGCGGATAGGAGGCCTCGCGCGGCACCGTGCGCGCCAGCAGCGGGAAGGGCGGCCGAAAGCGCAGCAGTTCCAGGACATGGGGTTTCAGCGCGGTGCGCCAGGCTGCCGACGACGGGTCGTTGCCCGGTTGCGCGGCCTCGCGCCGGAGGAACTTGTACAGCGCCGGGCGACCCAGCAACTCCTGCAGGTTCAGCGCGCCCCCCTGTGTCGTGGCCGGATGTCCCACCCAGAGCAGGCCGATGGCATCGCGGCGCCGCTCGAGGAAGCCGGGAATGGACGCGGCCCACTCCGGCCGCAGGTCGGTGGCCGCGACGCCCATCGCGTGGCCGAAGGCCTGGTCCAGGATCGCCTTGCTGCGCAGCGCGCGCTGACGCTCCGCCGCAGGGGCGACCTCGCCGATCAGCAGTTGTGCGCCGAGCCAGCGCGCCGCCTCGAGCAGGCCGGGCCTGGCTTCCAGCGCCTGCGCAGCGGGCGCGCCATAGGCGAGGGCGATCGAGCGCCACACCAGCGGCACCAGGTAGTCGTCGATCAGGTCGAACTGCCCGTCCGCCGCCATCCTCGCCTGGACGTTCGCGCGGATGCCGGCGAGGGCCGTCACCGAGCCGGAGGCGACATCGGCGGGCTCGGGCAGCAAGCGATGCAGGCAGGCGCGCTTGGCATCGTGCGCCGGTCCGGACGGCAGTCCGATCAGGAACGGCCCGTCGACCAGCAGCGGTGCATATCGGTCATGCGTGAACGCCGCCTCGCGTGCGAGCGCACGCCGCACGCCATCCGCGCTCGCGACCGCCGAGAGGGCCGACGACAGGAACCCGAACCGGCGCAACAGCCAGGCGACGGCGCGGAGCAGCAGCGGCTGGTGGAGCATGCCCGACACCAGCCGGTAAGCCAGGGCGCTCCCCTGCGGCTTGTCGTCACTCACGGCCGACCAGCCTCGTCGGGGCGACCCCTTCCGACTGCACGGTCTCGATGGGCTCGCGCAGGCGTTGCATCGCCTGCGCCTGCAACAGCTCCATGCCGCAGGCCGCTGCGAGCGCGCCCGCCTGCTCGTAGTACTGGCGCGCGACGGCGACGAGGCCGGATCGTGCGGCGATGTCCGCCGCCAGCATCGTGCCCTCGGCTTCGTGGCCGCGCTGACCGAATCGGCGAGCCTCGAAGATCGCCTTGCGGGCGTTCGCCAGCGCCTCCTCGCAGCGGCCCGCCTCGAACAGCACGCAGGCATGGCTGGCCGGGAAGTAGTAGGCGTTGTAGCGGCCCCCCAGGCGTTCCAGCTTCTCGAGGATCGCGTTCTCGATCAGCGTCAACGCCGGCCCGACCTGCCCGGCACGCGCCATCGCCATGCACAGGCGGGCGACCACCGGCGGCTCCATCGTCGGCACGTCGTGCCTGCGGCAATCCGCGTTGGCCTTCTCGAGCACCTCCACGGCAGCCGCCGGGCGACCTTGCAGCAACCAGACGTTGCCCTGCACGAAATCGAGCAGGATGCGCGAGAAGGCGTGATCGCCGACGGCCAGCTCGGCGTAGGCGATGTCGCAAGCCGCCTGCGCGGCGCCGAAGTCGCCGAGGGCGGCGCAGGCATCGGCGGCGAAGGCCTGGGCATTGACGATGGCCATCACCGCCCAGCGCGGCAACAGGCGGCGGGCCCGCAATTCCACGGTGAATTCGCGCAGCACGGAGCGGGCCTCGACCACGGTCTCGCGATAGCGCCCCTGGGCGTGATGCAACATCATCCTGGCCTGCCGGGCGGCCATCAGCGCGCTGCGGCCGGCGCAGCGCACGGCGCTGGCCTCCGCCTCGCTGGCGGCGGCCAGGCCGCGCTCGTATTCGCCCAGTGTCCAGAGAATCACGGCCAATTGGAGCGAGACGCCGGATTCGCGCCGCAGGTCCCCCAGCTCGCGCGTGATCGCGTGCGCCTGCTCGAGGTTCGTCACGGCGTCGTCCATCTTGCCCATCGGCAACTGCGCCCCGAGGGCCTCCATGCGCAGCGCCAGCGCGAGCGGCCACGTCGTGGCGGTGTCGAGGCCGGGGCGGCCCGCCGCGTCGAGGCCGAGTCCGAAGAAGGCCAGCGCGTCGCGATTGGCCGAACGCGCGATGGCGCGCGACATCGCGCTCAGCGCGCATTGCGCCGCCTCCGGCCAGGCCTCGGCGGCATAGGCGTGCTGCAGCAGGACGGCGTCGTCGGCGGCCTCGCTGTCGCGGCGCAAGGCATCGAAGGCCTTGTGGTGCAGGCGCTTGCGGTGCGCGTGCGCCAGCGTGCTGGCGACGACCTCCTGCACCAGGGCGTGCCGGAAGACGAAACGCTCGCTCACGTCGCTGGCGGCCATCAGCAGGCCGGCGGATCCCGCCAGGCGCAGCGAGGCGTCGGCCTCCGCTTCGGGCACGCCCGCCATGCGCGCGATGCGTGCGGACGTGATCGGCTCGCCCAGCACCGCCGCACATTCGAGCATCGTCTTGGCGGACTTGGACAGCCGGTCGACGCGCGCGCCGATGGTCGCCGACACCGACGCCGACGGCCGGATGCCGGCGACGTCGCAGGTGCACCGGTAGGCCCCGGGCGTTCCGATCAGCCGCCCCTCGTCGACCAGCGACATGGCCAGCTGCTCGAGGAAGAACGGATTGCCGTCCGCCCGTTCGACCAGCAGATCGCTGAGTTCGCGCACCGTGGGGTCGCGCCCGACGATGGCCGCGGTCATGCGCTGCATGTCGTCGTCGGCCAGCTGTCCGATGCGGTGCTCGAAGAACCAGGGGTTGTCCGACCAGCGTTGCGTGAACTCCTGGCGCGAGGTGGCGCAGACGAGCAGCGGCGACTGTTCGAGCCGCTTCGCGAGGTTCTCGAGCATGCGCTGGCTTTCGGTGTCGGCGCAATGGATGTCGTCGATGACGAGGAGCATCGGCCCGCGCTTGAGCCGGGTCTCGAAGAGGCTGTGCAGGGCATCGCCGAGGCGGCGCCGGCGTTGCGCTGGCGTCAGCGCGAGCCACGCGTCGCCGGCGTCGCCCAACCCCAGCAGGTCGACCAGCGCGGCGGAATGGGGTGCCAGCCGGTCGCCCGCCTCGGCGATGGCCGTGAGCGAGGCGACGCGCTGCGCCTCCAGCTCCAGGTCGCCCGGGATCTCCAGCAGCGCGCGCGCCAGGTCGCCGATGGTACTGTAGGGCACGTCGATGGTGCGATGCGGTCCGTCGACGAGGTCGTAGCGCACGCGGCGCGCGTACGGATAGGCCGTGACCCAGGCGCAGGCCAGTCCCGCGCGGGCCAGGCGTTGCACCGCCTCGATGGCGACGCGCGACTTGCCGATGCCGGCTTCGCCGCAGATGCCGACGAAGCGCATGCGGCCCTCGCGCGCGGTCGCCGAATGCGCCTCGATCGACGCGAGCACGAGCTCGCGGCCCGTCATCGGTGCCAGCTGGCGTCGCTGCGCCAGCGGCGCGAGCGCGGAGCGCTGCATTCCCCCGCGCAGCTCCCACACGCCGACCGGCTTGTCGAGGCCGCGCAGCACGCACTCGCCTCGATCCGTCACGTCGACCTGGCCCTCGCAAAGCCGCTGGGTCGCGCTGCTGACGAGCGTCGTGCCCGGCGCCGCCATCTCTTCGAGGCGCTTGGCCCGGTGCAGCGTGAAGCCGTCCGCGCGGTAGTGCGACGGCAGGAAGCCCCCGACGCCGCCGACGATCACCTCGCCCGAATCGATGCCGACCCGAAAGACGTAGCCGCGCTCGCCTTCGCGGGAACGCGCCTGCGCGCGCTCGTGGATGGCCAGGGCCGCCAGGCAGGCTCGCAGCGCGTGGTCTTCCTGGGCCACCGGCGCGCCGAAATAGGCCAGCACCTCGTCGCCGCGCACCTGGCTGACGGTGCCGCCGAACGACAGCACCGCCTCGCTCATCAGGCGCAACGCGGGGTCGAGGTTGGAGCGCGCTTCCTCCGGGTCGTTGGCGGCGATGCGCTGGGTGGAGCCGCAGAGGTCGGCGAACAGGATGCTGACGTGCTTGCGCTCCGCGACGCCCTGGAGCGGCGTGCCGCAACGCGAACAAAAGTGCTCTCCGCGCCGGCTTTTTCGCCCACATTTTTCGCAGATGTTCATCGCCTTCCCAATCGCCTTGCGGCAGCGACCTCGTTGAGGCGCCGAATGTAACAGTCCGTTTGTCGTCGCGCCATCCTCAACTCGACGGATGCCGGCGGCGCACAAGCGGTGCAAGATCGCCCTGCCGCTTGATGGCGGTGGCCGCACCAAGGAACGCCGACATGAACCCAGCCGCCGCCCCGCCGCCGACGACGTTCCGCCTGGGCCTGTCCTTGTCGGGCGCGGTCTCGGCTGGCACCTATGCGGCCGGCGTGCTCGACTACCTGGTCGAAGCGCTCGATGCGTGGCAGGACAGCCGCGCCCGAGGCGAGCCCGACGTGCCCGATGGCCAGGTCGTCCTCGATGCGATCGCCGGGGCGTCCGCAGGGGCCTATGGCGCGGCCTTGCTGGCCGTCGGCCTGCGCAGCCGCTTTCCTCACGTCCGCCTGAGCGGCTACCGCGATCCGCCCGATTGCCAGGAAAATCCGTTGTACGAGGCCTGGGTGCGCGGCACCGGCGTGCGGGACCTGCTGCAGAACCGCGACCGCAGCGACGAGGCGTTCAAGTCGCTGCTCGATGGCACGCGGGTCGCGGAAGTGGCCGCGCTGGCGCTGGCGATGCCCGCGAAGTCGGAGCCCTTTGCCGGCGGCGGACGAACCTGGGTCGCGGATCCCTTGCGCCTGAGCTTCACCGTGACCAACCTCGACGGCATCCCGCTGCGCTTCGAAGGGACACGGCTGCCGCGCGACATCGCCAGCCTGCGCCAGTTCGCCGACGTGACGCGCTTCGCACTGCGCGGGCTGGGCGTCGCGACTAGCCATCCGGTCGCGTCGGACGAGATGGCGCTCGACTATCCGGCCGATGCCTCGACGCTGCCCGTTCGCTGGCAGGCCCTGACCGCCGCGGCGACCGCGTCGGCGGCGTTTCCGTTGATCTTTTCACCGCGCATCGTCGACTGGTTCACCGCGGCCTACACGCCGCTGAAGGTGCCGTGGCCGCCTGGCGTGAGCGGGCCGCCGCACGCGCGCTTCATGCCGATGTGGCCGCAGGCGGTGCCGCCGCAAATGGCCTACGTCGGCGTGGACGGTGGCGTCCTCGACAACGACCCGGTCGCCATCGTCGACGACAACCTGCACGGCCGCGATCCCGCGGCGCCCTCGCTGACCGCCAACCACGGCGCCTGGACGGATCGCGCGGTGATCATGATCCAGCCGCTCGTCGACAAGTTCGACATCGAGTCGCCGCCGTCCTCGAGCCCTTCGGACTTCGGGCCGCCGCACCGGCTGCTCGCACGCCTGGCGAGCGCGGTCTGGACCCAGGCGCGCGGGAACGTGGTGGACTTCGCGCTCGCACAACGCGAGGACTGCTACAGCCGCTTCCTGATCGCGCCGACCGAGGCCGCCGCGTCGAGCCGGCCCGGGACGCCGGCCCTGGCCGGCGCCTGCCTGGGCGCGTTCGGCGGCTACCTGCACGAGGACTATCGCCGCCACGATTGGCAGCTCGGTCGCTGCCACGCCCGCGAGGCCCTGAGGACGCGCCTGACCTTGCCGGCAGGCCATGGGCTGTTCTCGAACTGGACGCCCGCGCAACGCGCGCGATTCGCCGTGCCCGACGGCCCGAATCGCGGCGAGCTGCCGATCATCCCGCTGATGCCGCACCTGTTCGACGCCGACGAGAAGCCGCTGGCCTGGCCGGCAGGGCGCGATCCGACGGCCGGACTCGAGAAGCCTCTTGCCGCGCGGCTGCGGGTCGTCGTCAAGGGCCTGTCCCGGCTCTACCTCCCGCGCTGTCCCTTCGGCCGGGCCCTGATCCTGCTGGCGTGGTGGGCGTGGCTCGGCAGAAAGGTTCGCCGCGGCGTGCTCGCGACCATGCGCGAGGCGCTGGCGGCCAACGGGCTCTGAGGCAGCGGACGGCGGCCGCCCGCGAGCGGGCTCGCGCCTGCGTCAGCGCACGGCGGGCGCGTTCAACGTGGGGCGCGCGAATGCCGGCAGCGATGCCGCGTGCCCGCGCGGCACCGAGGCGATCGCCTGCTGCAGTTGCGCGATCGCGGCGCGCGCTTCGTCGCTTCGCGTGATCGCCCCGACGACCGCCACGGCCCACGCGCCCGCACGCATCGCGTCGCGCGCGCGCGGGGCGTCCATGCCGCCGATCGCCACGATCGGCGTGTCCTGCAGCAGCGCGCACCAGTAGGCGAGATTGGCGTCGCCTTGCGGGATCCAGGGCATCTGCTTGAGCGTCGTCGCGTGGACCGGGCCGCAGGCGATGTAGCTGGGGCGCAGTGCGCGGGCACGGCAGATCTCCCAGTACGAGTGGGTGCTGATGCCCAGCAGCAGGCCGGCGTGGTGCAGGGCGTCGATGTCGGCGCCGTGCAGGTCGTCCTGGCCCAGGTGCACGCCGTGCGCGCGCAGTTCGAGCGCGAGCTCCCAGTGGTCGTTGACGATCAGCGTCGCGCCCGCGGCGCGCGCGATGGCCACCGCGGCGCGGATCTCGCGCACCAGCGCGTCGGCCGGCGCGTCCTTGATGCGCAGCTGCACCAGCCGCACGCCCGCGGCGAGCACCCGCGCGACCCACTCGCTCGAGTCGACGACGGCGTAGAGCCCGCGCGTGTGCGGTGGCATCGCGGGGAACGTGAAGCGCGAGTCGGCGTCGGGCAGCGGATCGAGCACCGGCAGGTTGGCGAGCCGGCCGGCGAAGCCGGCGCGCGGCGCCACCGGGCCGGCGCCGCCGCCGGCCGCATAGGCGTGGCGCAGGCCCTCGCTGGTGGCCATCTTCGCGAGCACGACGGCGTCGGCCGCGACGAAGCCGTGCGCCAAGGCGGCCGCGGCGGCCGACGCGAACACGCAGCCCGTGCCGTGGTCGTGCTCCGTCTCGATGCGGCGCGAGGCCAGCCAGCCGCGGCTGCGCAGGCCATGGTCGGCATCGAGCCAGTCGTGCGCCCAGGCGGCACGCGCGTCGATCTCGGCCAGGCGCGACGCCAGCCGCGCGGTCGACAACTGTTCGAGCTCGTCCTCGGCCAGGCGGTCGCTGTCGCCGCCGGTGACCACGACCGCACGCGCGCCGAACGCGCGCCACGCGCGCGCGAGCGGCACGGGCCCGAGCAGCTGCGACGCCGGCACCAGCGCGCGCGCCTCGGCCACGTTGGGCGTGGCGAGCGTGGCCAGGGGCAGCAGCTCCTCGCGATAGGCGGCGCGCAGCGCGTCGCCCGCGAACGAGGCGCCGGTGGTGGCGCCGAAGACGGGGTCGACGACCAGCGGCACCGGGCGCTCGGGGAACCGGGCGCGCAGGCGCCGCACGTGATCGACGACCACGCGCAGGTTCTCGAGGCTGCCCAGCAGCCCCGTCTTGATCGCGTCGGGCGGCATGTCGTCGGCCAGCGCGGCCAGCTGCGCATCGAGCACCGTCGGCGCGACGGGCTCGACGTGCGTCACGGCCAGCGAATGCTGCGCCGTCACCGCGGCCACCGCGCAGGCGCCGTGCACGCCGAACGCGTCGAGCGCGCGCGTGTCGGCGTGGAGGCCCGCGCCGCCGCCGGAGTCGGTGCCGGAGATGGTCCAGACGACGGGGCGGCGCGGCATGTCGGCGTCGGCCATCAGTCGATCAGGATCGGTTCGCTGCCGCACGGCGTGCTCGGGCGCGCCATGTCCTGCGGCGCGATCAGGCCGGCCTCGTAGCCGAGCCGGCCCGCGGCGACCGCCTGCGCGAACGCCATCGCCATTTGCGGCGGATCGACGGCCTGCGAGATCGCCGAATTCAGCAGCACGCCGTCGTAGCCCAGCTCCATCGCGAAGGCCGCATGCGACGGCGCGCCGAGCCCCGCGTCGACGATCAGCGGCACGCCCGGCAGCCGCGCGCGCAGGCTGCGCAGCGCGGCCGGGTCGAGCACGCCCTGGCCGGAGCCGATCGGCGCGGCCCACGGCATCAGCACCTCGCAGCCGACGGCCAGTAGCCGGCGGCAGATGACCAGGTCGTCGGTGCAGTACGGAAAGACCTGGAAGCCGAGCCGCACGAGTTGCGCGGCGGCGTCGACCAGCTCGAACGGATCGGGCTGCAGCGTGTGGTCGTCGCCGATCACCTCCAGCTTGATCCACGGCGTGTCGAACAGCTCGCGCGACATCTGCGCCAGCAGCACCGCCTCGCGCGCGCTGCGGCAGCCGGCGGTGTTGGGCAGCAGCCG
>OUNM010652335.1_pt1 | contig 20519 bp, 18 predicted proteins | sample 1769961 | NCBI WGS metagenome assembly OUNM01 (sample SAMEA3914820, study PRJEB12502) | metagenome | biome: forest; material: soil | place: USA | collected 2012-03-12 | depth 0.3 m
ATCCTCTCAGACCTGACAAGTCAGGTGGGAACCATGTGATAGAGACCACGGTCTCAGTCAGGGACAGTCCCCGTTCTAAGTGATTAAGGTCAGAAGGATTGGTGATCGTCACGCGAGCCGCAGCAAGACCCGCCGTCTACCAAGATAGGCCGTGGACGGAGGGAACTCAAGATGCCGGGACCGAATGACCGATCAAAAGCCCGAGATAAAGGGTATCAGGCGCCCAGTTGGACAAGAAGGTCGTCCAGTTGCTCGAACTGCTCGGGCAACCCTTGCGCCGCGCCTTCCATCGCCTCGTCGCGCGCTGCCGTGGTGGGATAGACCTCGCTGAGCGTCAGGAAGGTCTTGCCGTCCTTTTCCACCAGGGTCAGGGTGCTGACGGCGCCGTCGTCGCTTTCCTCGTTCGTCCAGACGATGCGGGCATCCTGCACGACTTCGAGGTACTTGCCGAAGAAGGCGAAGGTCTGGTCGGACGACGGATGGCCGAATTCGAAGCGATAGCTGCCGCCGGTCCTGGCGTCGACTTCGCACGACACCAGCGTCGAGCCGATCGATTTCGGCGCCCACCAGCGCTTGAGCAGGTCGGGCGAGGTCCAGGCCTGGAACACCAGACGCGCGGGACCGTTGAAGGTCCGCGTGACGACAAGTTCGCGGTCGGATTTCCGCTCCGCCCGGGTTTGATGCTTCACGGGGCTGGTCTCATTTGCGTTCATCGGTTTTCTCCTTCTGTTTCAATTCCTCGACGATGTCGTCCAGCGCGTCGAAACGCGCCTCCCAGAGCCGGCGATAACGCTCGATCCAGGCCGCCTCTTCGTCCAGTACGCGCCGGCCCAGCCGGCACGTCCGCACGCGCCCGATCTTTTCCGTCGTTACGAATCCGGCTTCCTCGAGGATGCTGACGTGCTTCTTCATGCCCGTGAGGGTCATGTGGAAAGCGTCGGCAAGATCGGTGATCGAGGCGTCCGACCGGCCGAGCTGCTCCAGCACACCCCGGCGCGTGGCGTCGGATAGCGCGGCAAAGGAATTATCAAGTCGGGCAATATACTGAACCATTCGGTTCAGTATTAGCGCATGGGCTGAAGACACGCAAGCCCAAAATGGAAGCGACCGGTCGGGAGCAGCGCTACCGCCTATGAAATCTAAAACGTTGAATGGCCCTCCCTTCTCCCCACCTGAGGGGAGAAGGTGGCCACAGGGCCGGATGAGGGGTTTTCCCTGCACGTTCAGCGCACGTATCTGCTGAAGATTTACCCCTCACCTTGGCGCTTCGCGCCTGTCCTCTCCCCTATTCAAGGGGAGAGGAAAAAGTAATATCGGTGTACCATGGATCACATGCGAATGCGCCCGGTCAGAGACCTGACCAGGGCGCCGTAACCGTTTGCTTTATATCGATATTCAGCTCGCCCCGAGCAGGCGTTCCAGGCGCGCGGCGGCGTCCGTTATGGCAAACGCCGCGCGGCGTTCCATCTCATGCGCCCCGGCCGAGACGCGCGCGACTCCGGAATTGGCCTCGCCGATCTGTTCGCGCAGGTCCTGCATCTCGTCGATCATCAACAGCGCCGCCATGAGGAACAGGCGGACCTCGCCGATGGCGCCGACGTCGGACACCACCATGCCGACGTGTTCGTCGAAGACGCGCGCCAGATCCTGCACGCGCGCTTCCTGGCCGTCGGCGCAGCCAACCGTGTAGGGCTTGCCGTTGACCCTGACCGTGACCTCTCCCATCAGGCGGCCTCGTCGGCAAGCAGGGTGCGGATATTGACGGCGGCCGCGCCCAGGGCGTCGAAGGCGCGGTTGGCCACGGCGGCAAGCTGGTCCTTTTCGGCGCGCACCGCGGCCAGTTCGTCCAGCACGCGCTGCACGTCCTCGGACCCGGCCGACGGCGGCACGTATTCCGGCAGGGGCTCGCCGTTGTTCAGCGCCCGGACGCGCTCTTCCAGCGCCATCAGCGCCCGGTCGAGCCGGTCCACCGCCAGGCTGAGCGACCCGCCCAGCTGTCCCGAAGCATGCGTGTTTTCCATCATGGCGATCCTTGAACCCAGATTCGTGGCCGTCTTTGCGACAAAGGGCCTACCCAATGTGAACGCTATCGGGTAAGGCTCGCGCAAATCAAACCTTGCCACAAGCTTAATAGAGACTCACCCATGGCTACAAGCCCTTCTGAATCCGCGCCTGAAACTGTTTCCGGCAAACCGTCCGGCACGCTGATGGCCGACGCCATTCGCGTCCTGTCGATGGAAGCCGTGCACAAGGCGAAGTCGGGCCACCAGGGCATGCCGATGGGCATGGCCGATGTCGCAACCGTCTTGTGGACCAAGTTCCTGAAATACGATCCGCAAAAGCCCGACTGGGCGGACCGCGACCGCTTCGTCCTGTCGGCCGGCCACGGCTCGATGCTCCTCTATTCGTTGCTGCACCTGACGGGCTTCAAGTCGGTCGGGATGGAAGACATCAAGAATTTCCGCCAATGGGGCTCCGCCACCCCGGGGCACCCGGAATTCGGCCACACGGCCGGCGTCGAATGCACGACGGGCCCGCTGGGCCAGGGCCTGGCGACGGCCGTCGGCATGGCCATGGCCGAACGCCACCTCAATAACCGTTTCGGCGACGACCTGGTCAACCACCGCACCTGGGTGATCGCCGGCGACGGCTGCCTGATGGAAGGCGTCAGCCACGAGGCGATCTCGCTGGCCGGCCGCCTGGCGCTGAAGAACCTGATCGTCCTGTGGGACGACAACAATGTCACAATCGACGGCTGGGCGACGCTTGCCGAAACGGGCGACCAACTGGCGCGCTTCAAGGCCGCCGGCTGGGCGGTCAAGTCGGTCGACGGCCACGACCACGACAAGCTGGCCGCGGTCATGCGCTGGGCCACGCGCCAGGACCGTCCGGTGATGATCGCGTGCCGCACCAAGGTATCGCGCGGCGCCGGCTCGCTGGAAGGCGACAAGCACGGCCACGGCTATAACCTGTTCGACGACGAAATCCGCGCGGCGCGCCAGCACATGAACTGGCTGGCCGAGCCGTTCACCGTCCCGGCCGACATCAAGACTGCCTGGGAAGCCGCCGGCCGCAAGGGCACGCGCGTTCGCAAGGCCTGGGAAAAGGCCGCGAAGGAAAACACCAAGGGCGCGGAGCTGGCGCAGGTCATGTCGGGCGCCCTGCCCGCCAACGCCTTCGACGAACTCGATGCCCATATCAGGGCGGCCCTGGACTCGAAGCCCGTCGACGCCACGCGTTCGGCGTCGGGCGCGGCGTTGGCTAAGCTGGTGCCCGCGATCGGCACCATGATCGGCGGCTCGGCCGATCTCACGGGCTCGGTCAACACGCTGGTCAAGGGCATGGCGTCGTACGACACCACCGACTATGCCGGCCGCTACATCCACTACGGAGTGCGCGAATTCGGCATGGCGGCGGCGATGAACGGCATGGCCATCCATGGCGGCGTTCTGCCCTATGCCGGCACCTTCTTCGTCTTCTCCGACTACGGCCGTCCGGCCATTCGCCTCGGCGCCCTGATGGGCGCCAAGGTCGTCCACGTCATGACGCACGACTCGATCGGCGTCGGCGAAGACGGTCCGACGCACCAGCCGGTCGAGCAGCTGGCTGCCTTCCGCGCCATGCCGGAGCTGAACGTCTTCCGCCCGGCCGACGTCGTCGAAACGGCCGAAGCCTGGAAGGCCGCGCTGAAGGCCAAGGGGCCTTCGATGATGGTGCTGACGCGCCAGAAGCTGCCGGCGGTTCGCTTCAACGGCGGCGACCTCGTCGAAAAGGGCGCTTACGAGCTGAGCCCGGCCTCGGGCGAGGCCAAGGTCTCGATCTTCGCCACGGGCTCGGAAGTCAGCCTGGCGATCGCGGCGCAAAAGACGCTCGAAGCCGACGGCGTCCCGACGCGCGTCGTCTCGGCGCCGTGCTGGCGCCTGTTCGACCAGCAGCCGGGCGCCTATCAGGCCGAGGTCCTGGGCAATACGCCGGTCAATATCGCCGTCGAAGCCGCAGCCAAGCTCGGCTGGGAACGCTTCATCGGCCGCGACGGCGTCTTTATCGGCATGAAGGGCTTCGGCGCTTCGGCCCCGCAGGACCGCCTGTACAAGGAGTTCGGCATCACCGCCGACGCCATCGTCGCCGCGGCCAAGGCCAGGGTTTAAACGCGCGTCACACCTAAATAAGTTCCAATGGCGATTGACTAAATCGCCGTTGGCAAGGGCGACCGCCCGCCGCGCACGTTTGCGCGAGCCCTGCGGCGCTTGAGCTGAAAAAAGCCTTTACTTTATCGCTCAGTCTTCATGAGCGATAAAGTAAAGGCCGTGGCAGGTGACTGCCACGGCCCTCTTCGTACGATGCCGGTGCCGGGAATACCGGCATTGTCGAAGATTCTATTGCGCCGGCGTCGCCGGCGGAGGCGTCTGATCCTTGGCTCCACCCCAGGTCCCGCCATTGCCGTGATCGTGATGGCCGCCGTGGCGATGCGCCGCGCGCATTTCAGTGGCGTCGAGATAGCCATCGTGGTTGGCGTCGAGCTGGTCGAAATGGGACTTGATGCCGGCGCTGAACTCGGCCCAGGACACGCGCCCGTCGTGATCGGCATCCAGCATGGCCAGTCCACCGCCCTTGCGGTCCTTGCCCGTCTTGTCGCCCTTCATGCCGTGGGCGGCGCGCGCGGCCTTCAGTTCATCGCGGCTGAGGCGGCCGTCGTGGTCGGTGTCGATGGCGTCGAAATGTTCGGCCAGGGGCCCCTTGGCTTCGGACTTGTCGATGAAGCCGTCGCCGTTGGCGTCGAGTTTGGCGAAATGTCCCTCCTTCGCAGGCGGTGGCGGTGCCGTCTGGGCCAGGGCAGGCAAAACCGCCGGCCCGGTCAGCACAAGGGCTGCCGTCACAATCATCAGGGTGTTGCGAGTTCGCATTCGGAGTCTCACAAAATCGGTCACGAACAGTCCCCGTTCATCGCCTTGCCTCGATAAACGCAGGTCCGGCCGATATCCGTCGCCACAAAAAGCGAGCGTAAAAAAAAGAGACCGGAGCGCGCACTCCGGTCCCTTTCTTCGCCGCGACCCCGGCGGGACGTGCCCGGTCCCGCCGGCGCCACCCCGAGAGCATGATGATTTTAGCGTCGCTCAAATCCACGCTCCAGGTTTTGTTTTGTCTCGCAATTTATCCGGAAAGTGCTTCACACTTTACCGGATTGCGCTTTAATTTCCGGGAGGCGGGGCTGGCGGCATGCCGCCGCCATCGCGCGGCGGCTGCGGCATTTCGCGGGCGTCGAGGACGCCGTCGTGATTGGCGTCCATTTCGGCAAAGTGCGCCTTCATCGGCGCCGCGAACTCCTCGAAGCTGACCTTGCCGTCGCCGTTCTTGTCGAGCGTCTTGATATCCATCGGCATCATACGGTGTACGAAATGGCCGCCGCCCGGACCACCGGGGCCGCCAGGGCCGTGGGGCATGCGGGCGGCGAAGGCCTGGAACTCCGCCTTCGAAATCGTTCCGTCATGATTGGCGTCGACGGCTTCGAAGGTCGGCGCGCGTCCCGCCGGCGCCACGGCGGTATTTTGAGCGCTGGCCTGAAAGGCCCCAAGGCAAACGATCGTTCCGGCCGCGGCGAAGGCCAGGGCGACGGCCCCGATCGCATGGTGCGTTTTGAGCATTGTGCTGTTTCCATCCACTGTTTTTACGGCTCCCGACGGCCGCGAAAGGAACGCTAGGCCCGCCGCATTGCGCGGCAATGTCAAAAAAAGCGAAAATGTGGCAGTAATTGGATATAATATTTCCCATGTGAAATTCGGAAGCCGCAACCATCAGCGAGTTTGGCGGTCGCAAGCCTGCCCCTAGCTTTGCGCGTAAAAAAACAATAGCGAGCTTTCCCCCCATGCCAGCCATAGCCACCATGACCACTTCCCCCTCCGGCCACCAGGACCATCCCCCGCGCATCCTGATCGTCGACGACGACCCCGAACTGCGCGAACTGACCGGCGACTTCCTCGCCGGCAACGGCTTCGAGGTGCACCGCGCCGCCTCCGGCCGCGACATGGACAAGATTCTTGCCCGCGGCGACATCGAACTGGTCGTGCTCGACTATATGATGCCGGGCGAAGACGGACTGTCGATTTGCAAACGATTGATCGACCATAACGGCCCGCCGGTCATCATGGTCAGCGCCCGCGGCGAGGACATCGACCGCATCGTCGGCCTGGAACTCGGCGCCGACGATTACATGGCCAAACCCTTCCACCCGCGCGAGCTTTTGGCGCGCATCCGCGCCGTCCTGCGCCGCCGCGAGGCCCGCGAAGGTCAGGGCGACGGCAAGGCGCCCGTTTCGCACTTCTTCGGCTGGCAGCTCGACAATATCAAGCGGACCCTGACCCGTCCCGACGGCGTCCAGGTCGTGCTGTCGAACGCCGAATTCGAGCTCCTGCGCGTCTTCCTCGACCGCCCCGGCCGCGCGCTGACGCGCGACCAGATCCTCGACTACCTGCATGGCCCGAACTCGGACAGTTTCGACCGCGCCATCGACGTGCAGATCTCGCGCCTGCGTCGCAAGCTGGGTGACGACGGCAACGAGGACATCATCCGCACCATCCGCGGCATCGGCTATATGTTCAAGCCGCTGCGATAACAGCGTATAGAGTACCGGCGGGGACACCATCGTCCCCGCCCCTTATCCGGTTCCTGATGACGAAAACGACCGCGCGTCCCCGACTGATCTCGCTGCCGATCTTCTGGCAGGTCCTCGGCCTGAGCCTGGTCGTGCTCATCCTGGCGCTCGGCATCAACACGCTTCTGGTGCTCAAGGCGCCGGAACCTCCGCCGTCCGGCTACAGCCTCCAGGAAGTCGCCGCCGCGCTCAAGGCCGGCCAGATCACCCTGCACAACGGCAAGAACCTGAAAGCCACGGCCAGCGACACCCTGCCGGCCGATTTCAGGCCTGCACAGCGTCCGCCCGAATGGATTTCGCGCCTGGAAAGCCTGATCGCGACACGCCTGGCTCACGAGCTCAATACGCCCGTCGGCAATGTCGCCGTGCGCTTCGCCCCCGATCGTTTCCACGGCCGCCGCTTCCACGACCATTTCGCCGGCCGGCAGCCGTTCGACGACAGCGCCCCCCAGGGCAGCCCCCAGAATGGACCCGAAGTGGGCTTCCGGACAAATGGCCCCATCGGTCCCGAAGACGACCCGCCGGTCCACGTCATCGGTGTCGCCGGGGCCGACCCCGGAGCCGCGCCGGGTGAAACACCGCCCATCGGCGTCGGCATCGACAGCGGAGGTCCGGTGACCACCGTCGTCAATCCGGGACCGGACGGCGGCCCGCCGATGGTCCGGTCGGATACGATGCCGCCGGGCGAGCCCGCGCCGTCCCTGTCCCGCGGCCCGTCGACGGCGGGTGATCGCGGCGGACCGCCCGAGCTGATGCGCGAAACCATGCGCTTCGTGTCGAACGACGGGCGCGCCGAACTCTACTTCCCGGGTTTCAGCGCCGCCTGGAAGCAGACCGACGGCAGCTACCGTATCATCACGCCGCCGCAATCGCTGATCCAGCCGTGGCAGACGCGCCTGTTGCTCGGCTTCGGCCTGACGGCCCTGCTTATCCTGCCTCTGGCCTGGCTCCTGTCGCAGCGCCTGACGCGGCCGATTATCGCCTTCTCGGACGCCGCCGCCAAGATGAGCTTCGAAAACAACGCCCCGCCCATCCTGGCGGTCGGTTCGCGCGAGGTGCGCCAGGCCGCCGACGTGCTCAACGCCATGCAGGCGCGCATCCGCAAGCAGATGGAAAGCCGCACGGCGCTAATGGGCGCCATTGCGCACGACCTCAAGACGCCGCTGGCGCGGATGCGGTTGCGCATCGAGGACCTGCCCGACGCGGTTCGCGACAAGCTGGGCGACGACATCGCGCACATGGACGGGCTGGTGAAGTCGGCGATGAGCTTCACGACGGCGCATCGTTTGGCCGACCAACTTCGTCCTCTCGATATTTCGGCCCTGGCCGAAGCCCTGGCCGAGGACATGGCCGCCGTCTGCCCGGTCCGGGCCGCCAGTATAGAACACGGCGTCATGGTGCGCGGCGACATGGTCGCGTTGAAGCGCATCCTGACCAACCTGATCGAGAATGCCTGCCGCTATGCCGGCCACTGCCGCGTTTCGGTCGCCACGCACGACGGCACGGTGACGATCACCGTCGCCGACGACGGTCCGGGCGTGCCCGCGGAAATGCTCGAAACCGTCTTCGAGCCATTCTACCGCGTCGAGGAATCGCGCAACCGCAATACCGGCGGCACGGGCCTGGGCTTAAGCGTCGCCCGCGCCTTGGCGGAGGCCCACGGCGGCACGCTGACGCTCGACAATCGTTACGCGCGAAAGCGGATCGCCGGCCTCGACGCGCGGCTGACGCTTCCGCGCTTAATCATGAAATAATGGCGCAGCCGATGAAAAGCCATGGTAGCGCCACCATATGGGATGTGGCGCGAAATAAGGCTTGACTTGCCGGGCCTTAGGCGAAAAAAACGGCCGCGCATTCGCGCTTGCACACTTGGGGCGCGGTTCCAAAGCGCAATCCGATAAAGTGTGAAGCACTTTTCGGATAAATTGCGCGACAAACAAAAACTTAGAGCATGGATTTGAGCGAAGCTAAAATCATCTTGCTCTAGAAACATAAGGATTTCCACATGGCTTTACGCGTCGCCATCAACGGTTTTGGCCGCATCGGCCGCCTTGTCCTCCGCTCGATCGTCGAGCACGGCCGTACGGACATCGAGGTCGTCGCCATCAACGACCTGGGCCCGGTGGAAACCAACGCCCACCTGCTGCGCTATGACTCGATCCACGGCAGGTTCCCCGCCAAGGTCACCGTCAACGGCGACAGCATCACGATCGAAGCCAACGGCCGCACCTACGGCCCGATCAAGGTGACGGCGATCAAGAATCCGGCCGAGCTGCCGCACAAGGAACTGGGCGTCGATATCGCCATGGAATGCACGGGCATCTTCACCGCCCGCGACAAGGCTGCCGCCCACCTCGAAGCCGGCGCGAAGAAGGTCATCGTCTCGGCCCCGTCGGACGGCGCCGACAAGACCATCGTGTACGGCGTCAACCACACCGCGCTGACCGCGTCGGACCTCGTCATCTCGAACGCCTCGTGCACCACAAACTGCCTGGCGCCGGTGGCCAAGGTCCTGAACGACCTGTGCGGCATCGACTCGGGCTACATGACGACGATCCACTCCTACACCAACGACCAGCCGTCGCTCGACCAGATGCACAAGGATCTGTACCGCGCCCGCGCTGCCTCGCTGAGCATGATCCCGACCTCGACCGGCGCCGCCAAGGCCGTCGGCCTGGTCCTGCCGGAACTGAAGGGCAAGTTCGACGGGTCGTCGATCCGCGTGCCGACCCCGAACGTCTCGGCCGTCGACCTGGTGTTCAACGCCAGCCGCGACGTCACCAAGGACGAGATCAATGCCGCCATCATCGCCGCCGCCGACGGCCCGATGAAGGGCGTGCTCGACTATACGGACGAGCCGCTGGTGTCGCGCGACTTCAACCACGAGCCTGCCTCGTCGACCTTCGCCCTGCCGCAGACCCAGGTCATCGGCGGCCGCCTCGGCCGTATCCTTTCCTGGTACGACAACGAATGGGGCTTCTCGTCGCGCATGGCGGACACCGCCGTGTACTTCGGCAAGATCTGACGAACACAACCCCCGCCGGACCGCTCCGGCGGGGGTTTTCATTCCATAGACTTCCAATTCAGCCGCGGACATTTTCATGCCTTTCAAGACCCTCGACGACGTTTCCGACCTCAACGGCAAGACCGCGCTGGTGCGCGTCGACTTCAACGTGCCGATGGACAACGGCACGATTACCGACGATACGCGCCTGAAGGTCGCGTTGCCGACGATCGAAAAGCTGGTGTCCAAAGGCGCGAAGGTCGCCCTGCTGGCGCACTTCGACCGCCCCAAGGGCAAGGTCGTCCCGGAAATGTCGCTGAAGCCCGTCGTCGCGCCGCTGGCCAAGCTGCTCGGCAAGCCGGTCGCCTTCGCCACTGACTGCATCGGCGATGAAGCCAAATCCGTAATAGACGCCCTGCCCGCGGGCGGCGTCGCCCTGTTGGAAAATGTCCGCTTCCACGCGGGCGAGGAAAAGAACGACGCCGATTTCGCCGGCGCCCTGGCGGCTGTCGGCGACCTCTATGTCAACGACGCCTTCTCGGCTGCGCACCGCGCCCACGCCTCGACTGAAGGCCTGGCGCACCTCCTGCCCGCCTATGCCGGGGAATCGATGAAGCGCGAACTGCACGCGCTTGATGCGGCGCTGGGCAACCCGCAGCGCCCGACGCTGGGGATCGTCGGCGGCTCGAAGGTCTCGACCAAGCTCGACCTGCTGAAGAACCTGGTCGGCAAGCTCGACGCGCTCGCCATCGGCGGCGGCATGGCCAACACCTTCCTGTTCGCCCAGGGCCACGACGTCGGCGGAAGCTTGTGCGAAAAGGACCTCAAGGACACGGCGCTCGAAATTATCGCCGAAGCCGAAGCGAAGGGTTGCCGCCTGCTTCTGCCGGTCGACGTCGTCGTCGCCCAGGAATTCAAGGCCAATGCCGCCAACCGTACGCAGGGGCTCGACGCGCCGCTGTCAGCCGAGGACAAGATCTTCGACGCCGGCCCCGCGACGGTCGAACAGCTGAAAGAAGTCATGGCCAACTCGAAAACCCTGATCTGGAACGGCCCGCTCGGTGTGTTTGAATTGCCACCTTTCGACGCGGCTACGGTTGCCGCGGCAAATTTTGCTGCATCGCAAACAAAATCGGGTAAACTGGTGGCCGTGGCAGGCGGTGGCGACACCGTGGCAGCCCTCAACCATGCCGGCGTGGTGGCGGACATGACGTTCGTTTCGACCGCCGGCGGGGCCTTCCTCGAATGGATGGAAGGCAAGGAACTGCCGGGCGTCGCCGCGCTCAACGCTTGATCTTTAAAGGGCTTGATTGCGAGGGATTGGCGCATTTCCTGAAGACCTGATATTCTATGATCATGTCTTGGGACAAGCCTATTTAAAACTTATCTCTGCCGGCTTCACAACGGGTCAAAAGACCAGCCGGCAGGGCTCCGGCCCTCGCCACGGGGCCGCCCGCGCCATGAACGCCTGGCGCCGGGTCTGTTCTCGGCGTTCGTGAAAGAGGGATCTATATTTCATGGCTCGTATTAGTCTTCGTCAATTGCTCGACCATGCCGCCGAGAACGGCTACGGCATGCCGGCGTTCAATATCAACAATATGGAACAGGGCCTGGCCATCATGGAGGCCGCCCGCAAGACCGCCTCACCGGTCATCATCCAGGCGTCGCGCGGCGCCCGCGCCTATTCCAACGACCTGATGCTCAAGCGCATGATCAACGCGCTGGTCGAAATCTACCCGGAAATTCCGCTGTGCATGCACCAGGACCACGGCAATTCGGTCGGCACCTGCGCGTCCGCCATCCAGCACGGCTTCACCTCGGTCATGATGGACGGCTCGCTCAAGGCCGACGCCAAGACCCCGGCCGACTATGAGTACAATGTCGACGTCACCCGCCGCGTCGTCGAAATGGCCCACGCCTGCGGCGTCTCGGTCGAAGGCGAACTGGGCGTGCTGGGTTCGCTCGAAACCGGCATGGGCGAGGCCGAGGACGGCCACGGCGCCGAGGGCGTGCTCGACCACTCGCAACTGCTGACCGACCCCGACCAGGCGGTCGACTTCGTCGCCAAGACCGGCGTCGACGCGCTGGCCATCGCCATGGGCACCAGTCACGGCGCCTACAAGTTCACGCGCAAGCCCGACGGCGATGTCCTGGCCATGGGCGTGATCGAGGAGATCCATAAGCGCCTGCCCAATACCCACCTGGTCATGCACGGTTCGTCGTCGGTGCCGCAGGAGCTGCAGGACGTCATCAATGCGCACGGCGGCAAGATTCCCCAGACGTGGGGCGTGCCCGTCGAGGAACTGCAGAAGGCCATCAAGATGGGCGTGCGCAAGATCAATATCGACACCGATCTGCGCCTGGCCATAACCGCCGGGATCCGCAAGCTGTTCGACGAAGACCCCGCCGTCTTCGACCCGCGCACCTATTTCAAGCCGGCCTACGCCATGATGCAAAAGGTGTGCGAGGACCGCTTCGAACAGTTCGGCGCCGCCGGCCAGGCCCCCAAGATCAAGCCGGTCGGCCTGTCGACCATGGCGCAGTTCTACCTGTAGCCCCCAGCCTTCGCGTTCAAAGCCCCTGTTCCGGCCGGAGCAGGGGCTTTTCCGTGTCAAGATTTGACTTGTCCGCCCATTTGCGCTTGAACGCGCCACATGATCATCCAGTTCAAACGCCGCTTTTCCATGGCTCACCGTCTGCGCTTCGACCGCGACTCGAAGTGCATGACGCCGCACGGCCACAACGAGTTCGTGACCGTGTACCTGGAACCCAAGCCGTCGGCGCGCGGCATTGACTGGGGCAATGCCAACTATGCGGCAAGCTTCGCCGCGCTGAAGGGACACTGGCACGGCTTCGTCGACGACGCGCTCGACCACGCCTTCCAGCTGGGCGCCAAAGATCCGATGATCGCGTACTTCAAGGCGCATGAGCCTGAATTGCTCCCGCGCCTTCTGGTGGTCGACGGCGATCCGACAACGGAAGCCGTCGCTACCGCCCTCTATATGAAGCTCAACGCCATTCTCGCCGCGCACCTGCCGGACTTCGCCTGCGTGCGCCTGGAGATCGAGGAAACGCCGACCAATTCGGTCATACTGACGCCGGCCGACGTCGCCGCCTGCCCGATCCGGCTCGGCGAATGGTGCCACCGCGCCGATATGAGCCTGAACGACCTTTTGCCGGTGGAGACATGGGAAAGGCTATAAGCGCCTATGCTGCATTGCGCCGCGGCAATGCCTGTACTAGGCTCCGGAAATTGTTCCTGCTAGAGGCGTCATGACCCATCCCACCACCGGCTCCCAGCTCAAGAGCTTCCTGGCCGATCCGCGCATCGTTCCCTTCCTCAACTATGCGCTTCTGATCTTCATGCCCCTGACCTACGGGTTAAGCGGCATCGTGGTGCTGATCATCTCGACCTTCTCGGAAGACAAGGCCGTCGACTGGATCAAGACGCACTACGAATTCCAGAAGCGCACCTTCTGGATCGGCATCCTGCCTATCCTGGCAACCGTCATCATCACGATCCGCTTCGCGCAAATCCTGCCGAAGCCCGTGACTCCCGCCCTGGTCATTTTGACGCTGATCCTCGTCGCCGGCCGCTGCGTGATGGGCTTCAACCACCTGCTCTATAGCCGCGCCTACCCCAATCCAAAGTCCTGGACCGTGTAGCCGTAGCGGCTATTCGACGTCGTTCCCCGGCGCATTCCCGGCATCCGCCGAGGCCGGCGGCTTCACGCCCGCCGCGCCGAACAGGTTGACCTTGACGCCGTCATTGACGACGTCGCCCGGCTGCTGCCCCTTGGCGCAGTCGCCCAGGCGCTTCGCCGCGACGACATAGTTGGCGACGCGGTTCATCTGCGGCAGGCTTTGGCTGGTCGTCTGGGCGCGTAATTTCTCGGAATAGTCATGACTGTAGTCGCCCGTGATCGCGCCCGAATATTCGGTGACGACACCGGCGCCCATGTCGCAGCGCGCCAGGAGGCCCAGTGTGCCGTCGCCGGCCTGGCTGACCGTGCGCTGAAGGCACTGGTCGCCTGACAGGTCGGTGCCGAGAATGCCCAGATGCGCGTCCGTCAGCGCATCGATGCAGATCTGCAAATCCTGCGGATCGGCGCTGCCGTCCTCGGTCACCGTCATCTGCCAAAGGCCGGGTTGGCGCGGCGGAAGGGTGATCTTCGGACGTTCAGGCTTTGCGGCAGCGGCCGGCGCAGGGGCTGGCTTCGGCCTGTCGTGGCAGCCCGCAATCGCGATGGATATCGCCAACAGGACAGGACCGGTCAGCGACCGGCGGGCAGCCTCGAACATACGCTACTTTCCCTAGCTCAAGGCCGGGACCGTAAGAGAAAACCCGAGTCCGCGCCAGTCACTTTCCGGTCAGAAACGCCTTGGACGGCAAAGCGGCCTGTGGACAATGCAAAACCGGCGCAGGTAACCCGCGCCGGCCGCAATTTGTCTTTGCCTGTTCACGCAAATTCGTCCGGAACAGCGTCCGGCCTTGAGCCGAAAGATCAGTTCTTGCGCGAGATGACGTGCAGGGTTTGCAGGGTGCGCGGCAGTTCGTCCGCCAGGCGGCGGCAGATTTCGCGGGCGCCGATCGAATAGACTTCGCCGCCGTCTGCGATTTCCAGCGCCATCTTGGCGGTGGCGTCGAGCAGCAGTTCGAACTCACCGATCTGTTCGCGGGCGAGGGCGCGCGCCTCTTCCTGGAGGCGGCGGACGCGCTGAGTGCGGGTTTCGCGCGGTGCCACCGAGACGGCGATCTCCTCGCTTTTGACCTTGTGCGCGACGGGAGCCGGAGCGGACGCCGAAGCATGAGCCATCTGGGTCGGGAGGTTGGTTACGTTTTCCACAGTAGACACCTTTCCGGCCTTCACGGCCTAGTCCGCCGCGATGACAGGACCAAGCGCGATCTCCTTCGAGACCGGCGGCACCACATTCAATCTAGTCCTACGCATCCAATAACCCCGATCAGCTTGTCGCCCGTTGCCCGGCTTTCAATGGTTTGCCAGGGGCGCTGTCCGAGTGTCCTAAGTCTTGGTTAATAACCGATTTATTTTGGAACACCCGGCTGCCCCGGACGGGTTCCGATGCACGGATCGGACCACATCAGGCCTTGATGCGAAGGTCGCTCGATTTGATATAAAAATCCAGTAGGAATCGCGGATTTTTCGCCAAATGCGGGCGATTTGGGCGGCATTGTGGGATCGAGAAAACAGTTCCGTTTCCGGACTCCGGGAAAAATCGTCCCGTTTCCGAAATTATGGAAACCTTATCCGCCGTCGCGGCCCATGGCCGCCGTTATCATGTTTCACTTCCCAGCATATCCTTGGCGAACTCGAGATCCAGCAACTTGAGTCGCTTGATTTCGTCGCGCAGGCGCGCCGCGGTTTCGAACTCCAGATTGCCGGCGGCCTCGCGCATTTTCGCTTCAAGGTCCTTGAGCGTCGCCTGGAAGTTGGACCCCATGAACGGCTTGGCGTCCTTTTCGGCCACGCCCATCGGCACCTGGACGCGGTCGCCCTTTTCGTACGGGCTGTCGAGGATGTCGGCGATGCCGCGCTTCACCGATTCGGGCGTGATGCCGTGCTCGGCATTATAGGCCATCTGCTTGTCGCGGCGGCGCGTCGTCTCCGATATGGCACGCTCCATCGAGCCGGTGATCTTGTCGGCATAGAGAATCACACGGCCGTCGACATTACGCGCCGCGCGGCCGATCGTCTGGATCAGAGAGGTTTCCGAGCGCAGGAAGCCTTCCTTGTCGGCGTCGAGGATGGCGACGAAGGCGCATTCCGGGATATCGAGGCCTTCGCGCAGCAGGTTGATGCCGATCAGCACGTCGAAGGCGCCCAGCCGCAGGTCGCGGATGATCTCGATGCGTTCCAGCGTATCGACGTCCGAGTGCAGATAGCGCACTCGGATGCCCTGCTCGTGCATGTACTCGGTCAGGTTCTCGGCCATCTTCTTGGTCAAAACCGTGACCAGGCTGCGGTAACCGGACAGGGCGACCTTGCGCACTTCCGAGATGACGTCGTCGACCTGGTTGAAGCCGTCCTTGTGCACCGGGCGAATCTCGACCGGCGGATCGATCAGGCCGGTCGGGCGGATGACCTGCTCGGCAAAGACGCCCTGGGTGCGGTCGAGCTCCCAGTTTCCCGGCGTCGCCGACACGAAGATCGACTGCGGGCGCATCGTGTCCCACTCCTCGAACTTGAGCGGGCGGTTGTCGATGCACGACGGCAGGCGGAAGCCGTATTCGGCCAGCACGCTCTTGCGCGCGTAGTCGCCGCGGTACATGCCGCCGATCTGCGACACCGAGACGTGGCTTTCGTCGACGAAGAGCAGCGCGTTGTCGGGCAGGTATTCGAAGAAGGTCGGCGGCGGCTCGCCCGGGCCGCGCCCGGTGAGGTAGCGCGAATAGTTTTCGATGCCGGCGCACGAGCCCGTCGCCTGCATCATTTCAAGGTCGAAGGTGGTGCGCTGTTCCAGGCGCTGGGCTTCCAGCAGCTTGCCCTCGGCGTGGAGCTGTTCCAGCCGGACTTTCAGCTCGGCCTTGATGCGGTCGATCGCCTGATTGAGCGTCGGACGCGGCGTCACATAGTGGCTGGCGGCGTAGACCTTGATGTCGCGCAGATCGACGATCTTCTTGCCGGTCAGCGGATCGAACTCCTGCATCGACTCGATCTCGTCGCCGAACATGTTGATGCGCCAGGCGCGGTCTTCGTAGTGCGCCGGGTAGATTTCGATGACGTCGCCGCGGCGGCGGAAGGTGCCGCGCTCGAAGGCCTGGTCGTTGCGCTTGTATTGCAGCGCCACCAGGTCGGCGCGCAGCTGCGCCTCGTCGATCGTCTGGCCGACCTTCAGGTCGAAGGTCATCGCCGTATAGGTCTCGACCGAGCCGATGCCGTAGATGCACGACACTGAGGCGACGATGATGACGTCGTCCCGCTCCAGGATCGCCCGCGTCGCCGAGTGGCGCATGCGGTCGATCTGTTCGTTGATGCTCGAATCCTTCTCGACATAGGTGTCGGTGCGCGGAACGTAGGCCTCGGGCTGGTAGTAGTCGTAATAGGAGACGAAATACTCGACGGCGTTGTCGGGAAAGAAGGCCTTGAACTCGGAATAGAGCTGCGCCGCCAGGGTCTTGTTGTGCGCCAGGATCAGGGCGGGCCTCTGGGTCTGCTCGATGATCTTGGCCATGGTGAAGGTCTTGCCCGAACCGGTGACGCCCAGCAGCACCTGGTCGCGATCGCGGGCGTCGATGCCGGCCATCAGCTCGGCGATGGCCTGCGGCTGGTCGCCGGCCGGCTCGTACGGTGCCGCCAGCCGGAAGCGTTTTCCGCCCTCGGACTTTTCGGGGCGGGCGGGGCGGTGCGGCACCCAGGTGGTGGCCATCGGGGTAAAGTCCGCCACAAAGGCGCCGGAATTATCGGAGAAGCCGGAACGGGTCATGAACGTAAAATAGGTGAGAGGAGCGAAACGTAAAGGCCGGAAAAAATTTCTTTGCCGCCGCCTTACCGGATCAGCGCAGAAAACAATGTTCGCTTTTCTGGCGCATTGCACTGCCAGAACTTGTCAGCGGACCGGCGAAACGTGGCGAAAATCACGCAGGGATTCAGCTGTTTAAAATCGTCGCCGTGACGGCTGCCGTTCGCAAAACTGTAAAAAATGCCTGAGAATGCTTCCTTAAAAAAGCGTTAACCCGAGCTTAACTGATTATCTCCAGCACTAAAGAGTTAACGCCAACAAAACTAGCGGCCCCGACTCGTATAGCATACCGCGCCAATACTGTATTCACCGCGTCAATATAGCGTCGAATGACTGGCAAGGCTCACGACAATGTGCTTGCGGATGCGCGTTTGAAATCGACAAACAACTATCCCTAACGCAGCGTTAATCATTACTTAACACATTTTCGCCACATTTGGTCCGTAGAGAGACCTCCTCGCAAGCAGGCCAAGACAGGGGATTGCCACCCCTTCCGCTGCCGCGAACACGATCTGGACGGATGACGGATTCGTCCTCCAGATGCCTTCCCCGGGGGGCCGATGGCCCTCGCCACAGAGGACAGACAGCGTGAGCTCGATCACCATGGCGCGCTACCGGATGCGCGCCCTTATGGCAGCTTCGTCAATCGGATTGCTCATTGGCGCGTCGGCGGGCGCAGCCTATCTGGGTGGCCGCTTGGCGCGAGACGCCAGCAATGCAAGAGAAGCCGCCCACCTTATGCAGGTGGCCGACGCCAACGGCGGCGAAGTGTCGTCGGTGCTGGCCTCGGACGGCGCCCGATTCAACCCTTCCGCCATGGCGATCGCCAGCCGCTTTGCCGCCTACGGCCACGCGGCCAACGGGCAGAACCCGCTGGCCAACCAGACCCTGGCGGCCCTGCGCACGACCACGGATATCCGGTCGCAACACGCGACGGTCCTGCGCGCCAGCTTTGCGGCGGCGGACCTGAAAGGCCCGCTCGGCGCCGACACCCTGATCTCCGATCATCCGGTGCGCGCGGCGGCGGCCATGGTGTTCAAGGCGCACAGCCAGACCGACGCGGATTGCCTGACGCAGGCGGTCTACTATGAAGCCCGCGGCGAAGGCGTCGACGGCATGCGTGCGGTCGCCCAGGTCATCCTGAACCGCGTCCGCCATCCGGCTTTCCCGAAGACCATTTGCAACGTCGTCTATCAAGGCGCGTTGCGCGGCACGTCCTGCCAGTTCAGCTTCGTCTGCAACGGCGCCATGGGCAACCGCGTCGAGCCTTCGGCCTGGCGCCGGGCGCGCGACGTCGCCGGCGCGGCGCTGGAAGGCTATGTCATGAAGTCGGTCGGCACCGCGACGCACTTCCACACCCTGACCGTCGATCCGATGTGGTCGGCGACCATGGTGCGCGTCGCCACCGTCGGCGGCCATGCCTTCTATCAATTCCGCGGCCGCGGCGCCCATATCAACGGCCTCGACAGCGTCAGCCCCTCGGCCGACATGCCGATGATCCAGGCCGCTGCCGACATCCTGCCCGCCGACGGCGGCGACACCATGGCTCCGGTCAAGGCGGCGGCGCCCGCCGCATCCGCGACGCCCGTGGCCACGCCGATCGCAGCCAATACCGGCAATGCCCAGCTGATCAATGCGCTGCAACGCGTCGACATCGCGACCCGCGTCGACGCGGCGCCGAAGCCGGTACAACTGACCGCGCGCATCACCGGCAAGCCGGCCGAAGCCGTGGTCAACGCCCTGACCCAGTCGCAGCCCGCCGCCCCGGCGGCTTCGACCGCTGGCACCGCCCCGGCCAGGGGCGCGGCCCAGTAGCGAAAAACATTCTACGGTACAAGGCTCCCGGCGAGATATCGCCGGGAGCCTTGTCGTTTGGGGCATTGGTGCGACAATTCACAAACCTTGTTAGGATTTCAACAACCTTAATCTGACAGGTTGCGGTTAAGCATGCCCGAATCCCGCCCGCCGGCGGGACGCGCCGCCAACCAAGACCGTTTTTAGTCAGGGGCCACAATGACGAAACAGACCGCCACCTCCGCCTCGCGCGGCTTCAACATCTCGAACTGGCCGTTTACGGTGAAGTTCATGGCTCCGGCCGCCGTCGCCACCGCCGTCATGGCCGCCCTGGCTTTCGGCTCTATTGCCATCATGCACGGCCAGAGCCAGACGATCGAGCGCATCAACTCCGAATCGGTTCCGAAGGTTTCCGAGTTCGGCGACATCAAGGCGGCGATCAAGGAAGCCAACGGCGACCTTTTCCGCGCGCTTATCAAGGAAGTCAACGATCCCACGACCGATACGGCGACCGGGGTCGGCAAGCTGGCCGAGCGCCTGGGCACCATCGCCACGCGCGTGAAGGCCGACGCCACCGCCGAAAAGGATCCCGCCCAGAAAAAGCTCCTCGAGTCGCTGGGCAAGGAAATCAAGACCTATAAGGAAGCCGTGGAATTCGCCGGCTCGGTCGCCGACGTCGACTTCAAGTCGGTCGGCCCGCTGATGTCGCAGTTCGACGACGGCTACGCCAAGATGTCGGACCTGAGCGACCAGATCATCAAGGCCAATATCGCCGAAGCGACCAAGTCCGCCGACGACGCCAAGAAGGCGCAGGCCGCCGGCGTGTCGATGCTGATCATCTTCGCCCTGGTCATGGCCGCCATTTCGGGTGGCATCGCCTTCCTGTTCTCGCGTCTCACCGTGGCGGGCATCAACCGCATCGCCAAGACGACCCAGGAACTGGCCAATGGCAACCTGCACATCGATATCTCGACCCTGACCCGCGGCGATGAACTGAAGAGCGTCGTCGACAGCCTCAACGTGTTCAAGTCGAACGCCGAGGAAAAGGAACGCCTGTCGCAGATGGAAGCCGCGACCGCCCGCACCCGCGAAGAGCGCGCCCGCCAGATGTCGGAACTGGCCGAACGTTTCCGCCACGAAGCCCAGGACATGCTGGACGCCCTGTCGGCCGCCGCGTCGGACCTCGACGCCAACGGCCGCACGCTGCTGACCATCGCCGGCGAAAACGAGCGCCGCTCGCAATCGGCCGTGTCGTCGATCCGCAATTCCGCCGACAACGTGCAGAACGTCGCCTCGGCCACGACCGAACTGTCGGCCTCGATCGGCGTCATCGGCGACCAGGCCGTGCGCTCGGTGGAAATCGCCGCCGAAGCCGTGTCGGAAGCCGACCGCACCAACGAGTCGATGGCCGAGCTCAGCCGCGCCGCCGACCAGATCGGCGAAGTCGTCGACCTCATCAACGCCATCGCCCAGCAGACCAACCTCCTGGCGCTGAACGCCACGATCGAGTCGGCCCGCGCCGGCGAAGCCGGCAAGGGCTTCGCGGTCGTCGCTTCGGAAGTCAAGTCGCTGGCCCAGCAAACCGCCAAG
>OUNM010876600.1_pt1 | contig 20495 bp, 14 predicted proteins | sample 1769961 | NCBI WGS metagenome assembly OUNM01 (sample SAMEA3914820, study PRJEB12502) | metagenome | biome: forest; material: soil | place: USA | collected 2012-03-12 | depth 0.3 m
CGCCGAAAGCGACAGACCGCTCCAAAAAAGAACGGCATGGTCTGTCGTGTATTTGGCGGCTTCCGCGCCGCCGATCACGCTGGCAACCATGGCTGTGTCCACCACGCCGCGCAGGATCGCCGTCAGGGCGAAGACAAATGGCAGGAGCGAGAAAAGTATTCGTCCCGGGAGCGGTCCGCGCCGCGCGAGAAACACGCACGCCACAACCACCGAGATGGCGAACAAAAGATAGATCGCCATGAAAATAGGGGCGCCATGGAGGAGACGTAGAAAGAATTCAGACATGCTGAGGGGTTTTTGGCCAGTAGATCATCCGTGAGAGCATCTGGCTATCGCGCCTTACCGATCCGGCGCCGACATCCGCCGCGCGGCGAATTTCCCATCCTTGCGGCCATCCTCGGCATCCACCTCTTTCATCACCGCAAAAAGCTCCTCCCGCGTGAAAAGGCCCTTTCGCTCGCCGAGACGAATGAGCGATTCGCAGACGAGCGCGACGGTGGCGATGTCTTCCTCGGCATATTCCAAACGCTGGCCGTGTTCTTTCATCGCGCGTTGCGCCGGGTCGAGCCACGGACGCGTGGTGCGGGCTTGATTCATGGCGCCTTGCTCGGCGATTTCGCGGAGGTGCATGGCCTGCGCCTGTTCGGGGAAAAAGAAATCAAAGAGGCTCATGGAGATAATGAAGGGGCGATATCACGGGGTTGCGACGCGCAGTGCAAGTCCGGGCGTGGCCGGTCATTCTCTCGCCGCGGTGATCGCCGCGAGAAGGTCCTTCGCTCCGTCCCGGAAAAAGTCGTTGTGCCCGGCACCCGGAAGCAACTTGAACGTGACGCAGCCTGGAAATTCGCGCGCGAGGGTTTCGCCCATCGTTGCGGGAATGGCCATGTCTGCGGAGCCGTGGAGAATCCAGGCGTGCCCGTGTTCGTGCGCCAGCGCCGCGAGGCCCACACGGTTGTCGAACGGATGCTCGAGCGGAAGTTGCCGCGTGGTGTGCAGGCGGCGCTGCGCCATTTCCAAAGTGCTGGTGAAAGGCGCGCAGAGTACCGCGCGCCGGAGATGAAATTCTTGCACGGCGAGCAGGGCGGCGGCGGCACCGAGGGAGTGGCCGAAGACGCAGGCGCGCGCCGGCAATTCCGCCGGATCCAGGTGCAGGGTTTTCGCGGCCAGCAGCGTGGCCGCTTTCAAGTTCTCGCGAATGCCGGCCGGGCTTGGCTCGCCGGCGCATGCTCCGTAGCCGGGATAATCGATCAGCAGGCACGCATCATGGGCGAAGGGAGCGCCGCGGCACACGGGGGCGAGTTCGAGCGCCACCGTGCCATTGCCCGGGCAGACGATCCACAGTTTCTGGGGTGCACCGCCCGCCGCCGGCGGCAGGAGCCAGGCCGCCTGCTGTCCTTGCGCCGTCGTATAGTCCAGGCGCTGGCCGCCATGCGCGGTGAAGTCCGCCATGAGTTTCGGCTCGTACTTCCGCGGATGATAAAGCGCGAGCTTTTCGAGCCGGCCTACGAGGGCGTCAATGGCGGCATCGCCATCGGGATCCGCGGAGGGGATCGTTCGTGACGCATCTCCAGCACAAGCGACGCACCCAAGCAGCACGCCGAACAAAGCCAACCAATGGCAGGCCAGTTTCATAAACGCGGTGAGCCGCTCAATTCCCCGCGCCGCCCGTCGCGGCCGGGCCGGACGCGGGTTTGCCCGCCGCAGGCTTCGCTTCCGCGATGCGGAGTTGCGTGCATAGCGCGTAAGGCACCCCGTCGATTTCGTATCCACAGTCCACGTAGAAACTCACCACGCCGTTCGCGGGCGCGGGCACCGGGATCTCATTCCGCCCTTCTTTGATTTGGATGTCCGCCGACTGCCACCGCGCCTCTCGCAGATCCTTCGTGGATGCCGTGGCCGTCCACAAATGCGCGGACAGCGGCGCCGGACTGACGGTGACGATCACCAACATCCGTCCATCCGGCATGTCCTCATGCTTCCACGTGAGCTCCGGCATGGGCTTGCCCGAGAGCAGATGCCGGGTAAACGCCGCGGTGGCGTTGAACGCGCGCATCGGATCGCCCTTTTTTCCATCGGCGCCGACCGTCGTGAGATTGTGGCCCGCATTCGGCGTGTAGCTGATCCATTTCTGGCCCGGCAGATCGTCCCAATAAATGTTCAGTCCGTCGGGTGCCCAGTAGCGGTCATTGTTCCCCAGCACCACGAGCTTCGGCATCGTGTATTTTGCGCGATAGCTGAAAGGGTCCACCCAGCCCCACAATTGCTTCGCCTCCGGCGTATCGGGCATCGGCACGAGCCCGCGAGCGACGTACGGTTTGATCTGCTCGCTTACCGCGCCAAAGCACTCGATCTGGCGCTTCATCTGGCTCGGCATGTTCAGCACGTCGATGACCATCGGCGTGATGCCCATCACCCGCGGGTCCGCCGCCGCGGTGAGCCACGTCGTCCAGCCGCGTTTGCTCGCGCCGCCCACCACAAATTTTTCCACGCGCGTGCCCCATTCCTTGGCGCTGAGTTCCTGCAGCGCATCCATGGCTTTTACGAGGCTCTTCACCATCGGGAACAGCAACGGCCACGCATCGTCCTTGGTCTCAAGATAGCGCACGAAGGTCTCGGCGATGAGGTCGTCCTCCTTTTTCCCGTCGAACAGCGGCTGGTTCGGAATCCCGAGCAGCAGCGCCACCGGCGCCTTCATCGTGTTCGCCATCATCGCGCCGTACGTCAGCCCCGCGGGCTTCCACTGTCCGCCATTGTTCAAAAGATACAGCCGATCGCGCACCGTGGCCGACTTCGGCAGAAAGACGACCAGGTCATGCTGCCAGAGAATGCCTTCCCATTCCTGCGACGTGAGCTTGATTTGAAAAACCTGGCAGTCCGCAAACTCGGATTTTTCCACCAACGTCCAGCCTGCCTTAGGCTCCGGCCGGGCGACATAGGAGAAAAGATCCGCATGGGCGAGGGCCGCAGAGGCGAGGAGGAGCAAGAGAAAGCGCATGAAGTGTCGAAACATGCCGTCCCACACAGCCCGCGCAACGGAAATCGGACACGCCGAAAGTGACCTCGGACACGCTCCGTCGTCCTATTGGTCTTATAGGATCTATAGGTCTTATCGCGCCCTAACGATCCGGAACGAAAAACTTAAAAGAATCGCTTAACCGTGGCACGAGAACTGGTCTTGTGCATCTCGACCTGCATCAGCCCGGTTGGTCTCCGTCTGTCTGTATTTTTCCGTGGATGAGCTATGCCTTTGAGTCCTTCCCGTTGCGCTTCATTTCCACCGTCGATTCGCGTGTTTGGCGTGTTTCGCGGAGCCATGCGCGCGCCCATGTCGGAATTTCAGCAAAAAGAGCGGGTAAATTTTGAATGCGGGATTGCCCCGCGGAGTCTTACGGCGCAAATCGGCGTCATGATCTGGCAAACCCGCAACCACACCTTCGACCTCGCCCGCCGCGGCGTGATCATGGGGGTGCTGAATGTGACGCCGGATTCTTTCAGCGATGGCGGCCAGTGGGTGGATGTGGAAAAAGCCGTCGCCCACGGGGCTGCCATGGTGGAGCAGGGGGCGGAAATCATCGATGTGGGCGGCGAAAGCACGCGCCCCGGCGCGGAGCCGGTGGCCGAGGCGGAGGAACTGCGCCGGGTGCTGCCCGTCATTGAGCGCCTCGCCCAATTGCCCGGTCACGGCGGGCGGGTTGTCATTTCCATCGACACCATGAAACCCGCCGTCGCCCGCGCGGCGGTGGCTGCCGGAGCCGCAATTATTAACGACGTCGGCGGACTGCGCGACGAAGCCATGCTTCTCGCCGCCAAAGAGACAGGCGCGGGGCTGGTGGTCATGCATATGCAGGGAACTCCGCCAACGATGCAGCTCGCCCCGCACTACGGGGACGTGGTGCGCGAGGTCGGGGATTTCCTTTGCGCCACGCTGAACCGGTGCCTAGAATTCGGCGTGCCCGCTACGAAAGTCGCCATCGACCCGGGAATTGGGTTTGGCAAGACGGTCGAGCACAACCTCGCGTTGCTCCGCCGTCTCCCGGAAGTGTCGTCTCATGGCCCGCTGGTGCTCGGCGTTTCGCGGAAAGGCTTTCTCGGCAAAGTGACCGGCACCACCGCGGTGGCCGACCGTTTTTGGCCCACCGTGGCCCTCACCAGCTATGGAAGAGAGCGCGGCGCGCGTATCTTCCGTGTGCACGATGTCCAACCCAACCTGGAGGCGCTTCGGATGACCGAGGCGATTTTGGCGGAATGACGCTGGTTCTTCCCGTGTTTGCCAGCCTGGCGGCCATGTTTGGCACCTTCGAGGACTTCGCCGTCGCCCACTGGAAGGACGGCGTGGAAATCCTCATCCTCTCGGTGGCGATCTATGTCGGCTACCTCGGGGTGCGCGGCACGCGCGGCCTGCGGGTGCTCGGCGGGCTGGCCGTCGTCGTGCTGGGGCTCGCGCTGCTTTCACAAGTGCTGGGACTGAGTGTGATTTCGTGGGTGCTGCGGTACTTTTCGGCCATCGTGGTGCTGGCGCTGGTGGTGCTTTTCCAGCCGGAACTCCGCCGGTTGCTGGCGCAAATCGGGAGCCACCGCCTCTTTGCCGGCGGACAGACCGGGCGCGAACTCGTGGAGGTGCTTTCCGAAACGGCTTTCGATCTTTCGAACAAGCATCTCGGCGCGCTCATCGCCATCGAGCGCGGCACCGACGTCCAGGCCCACATCGAGAGCGGCGTGGAAATCGACGCCGCGTTTTCGCCCGAGCTGGTCGTGACCATCTTTCACCCGAAGACTCCGTTGCACGACGGCGGACTCATTGTGCGCAACGATCGCATCGCCAGCGCGGCCTGTATTTTTCCCGTCAGCCAGCGGCAGGATCTCGATCGCAATCTCGGTCTGCGCCACCGCGCAGCCATCGGTCTTACGGAGGAAAGCGACGCCGTGGTGGTGGTCGTCAGCGAAGAAACCGGCCTCGTTTCGCTGTGCCATCGCGGACGAATTGAAAGAGAGTTCACGCCGGAGAGCTTGCGTGAACGGCTGAGCGAGCTACTGCTGGCGGTCGATGATGAGGGAGATCTTCACCAACAACCTGATGGCAAAGCTCGTCTCGCTGGTCCTGGCGATTCTACTTTGGGCCGTCATCAAAAAGACGCAGCTGGCAGTGCCGACGACCTCGCAGCCTGACGCCGTCTACAATTCGGGAGGGACCAGCCATGGGAAGTGAGCGCAAAATTTTCGGAACCGACGGCGTCCGCGGCGTCGCCAATCTCGAGCCCGTCACCGCGGAAACCGCACTGAAGCTCGGCCGCGCCGCCGCGCACGTCTTTACCGAGGCGGGGCTGAAAACGCACCGCACGGATCGGCGCCCGGTCATCGTCCTGGGCAAGGACACCCGGCTCTCCGGCTACATGCTGGAAACCGCACTCGCCGCCGGCGTGATGTCGCTCGGCGTGGACGTCTTCCTCCTCGGCCCGCTGCCGACGCCCGGCGTTGCCTACCTCACGCGCACGCTCCGTGCCGACGCCGGCATCGTGCTCAGCGCTTCGCACAATCCCTACGAAGACAACGGCATCAAATTCTTCCGGCACGATGGCTACAAGCTCGATGACGACATCGAGCGCCGCATCGAAAGCCTCGTGTTCAGCGGCGAAATCGAAAACATCCGCCCCACCGCGGGAAAAATCGGCCAGGCCAAACGCATCGACGACGCGCTGGGTCGCTACGTGGAGTATGCCAAGCTCAGCTTCCCCAAGGGGCTCACACTGGAGAGCATGCACGTGGCCGTCGACGTGGCCAATGGCGCCGCCTACAAGAGCACGCCGTGGATTCTGCGCGAGCTCGGGGCCACCTGCAGCGTCTTTCACGACAAGCCGGATGGCCGTAACATCAATGCCAACTGCGGCAGCACCTACCCGGATGAAATCGCCCGGCTGGTGAAGATCACCGGCGCCCATGTGGGCATCAGCCACGATGGCGACGCGGATCGTGTGCAGCTCTGCGACGAAAATGGCGAAGTGGTGGACGGCGACGAAATCCTCGCCATCACCGCCTGCGACGCCATCCGCCGCGGCGTGCTGGCCAAGAATACGCTCGTGGCCACGGTGATGAGCAACTTCGGCCTCGATGAAACGCTGCGCGACAACGATGGCCGCGTGCTCCGCACCAAAGTCGGCGATCGCTACGTCATCGAGGCGATGATGAAGCAGGACCTGAATGTCGGCGGCGAGCAAAGCGGCCACATGATCTTCCGCGACTACTCCACGACGGGCGACGGCATCGTCGCCGCGCTGCAAGTCCTGCGCATCATGGCGGAGACCGGCCGCCCGCTCAGCGCGCTCAAGCAATGCCTGCGCAAATACCCGCAGGCCCAAAGAAATTTGAAAGTCCGCGAGAAGCGCCCCCTCGATCAGCTCCACGAAGTGATGAAGCTCGTCCAGGCCGCGGAGTCCGAACTCAACGGTGCCGGCCGCGTCCTCCTGCGCTACAGCGGCACCGAGCCCAAGATCCGCCTCCTCATCGAAGGCCGCGACGACAAAATGATCGGCACCCACGCCGACCGCATCGCCGACGCCATCATTCAGGCGATCGGCGCCTAGCGGGGTGCGCCGTGGACTGCGGCAGCTCGCTGCCGCTGTGGAAGGAGCGCAGCTTGCTGCGCGCGGTGGGGATGGCTTTTCGCAAGGCGGGCAGTGTTCCCGCCTCGGCGCAGCAAGCTGCGCCCACCTACAGCGGCAGCAAGCTGCCGCAGTCCACGGCGCCTACAGCCTCGGCGCCGCCGGCTTCACCGGCGCCGCAAACGCCGGCACGCCTTTCACCTTCAGCTTCCGGCGATACACCTTGTCCCCGGCGGCGACGTAAAGCGTATCGAAGTTCGGTCCGCCGAAGGTGACCTCACTCGCCATGCCATTGGGCGTGGGTAGAATGCAGTTCACGCGGCCGGCTTGATCGCAAACCTGGACACCGAGCTTGGTGGCCACATAGAGCCGCCCAGCCGCATCCACGCACATGCCGCGCGCCTGCGAGCCGTATTCGTCATCGGGCAAGTGGAGGTGAAAATAGGGCTGCCGATTTTTCAGCGAGCCGTCGGGCTGAATTTGGTAGCTGTAGACAAATTGACCGGCCGTGTCCGAGATGTAGAGCAACGAGTGATCGGGAGAAAGCGCGAGGCCCCAAGGTGCGTGCAACCCGGATTGGGGAACCACCAGTTCGCGGATATTGCCATCACCGACCGGACCCGCCGACGAAGTGAGCGGTTTTTCCAAATGGATGTGCTCTTTGGCTCCGTCATCCACGACACGCTTTTCGCCATTGGCGGAGACATGCCAAATCGTGCCCGGGGAGAAAAGCGCGGAGCTTCTGGGCGGCACGGCGTACATCGAGCCATCCGGTAGCACGACGAAGTTGCTCACCGGGAAATCGTGAAGGACCACGCTTTCCTTGCCAGCGGCATTGTAGGTGAGGATTTCTGATTGTTCGTGCGCTGTGGTGTAATAGCGGCCATCTGGGCCGAAGGCACTGGCATGGCCGCGGATATTGGAGCCGTTGATGTGCGATTCCTTGCCATCAGGGGTGATCTGCCACGGTTCCGTAGCATCGCCGCTTCGGAAGACAACGGTGCCGGCCGGATCGACCGCCAGTCCATGAGCGGAGGCCAGCGTATCGTGCGCCACCTGCCATCCCTCACCAGGAATCAGGATATCATTGAGGAACGCATTCCCCGTCTTTCCATTCTGCGGCTCCTTCGGCCAGTCCTTCCAAATCCAGCGCACCGCGTCGGGAAAAATCTGATCGCCCTGCTTGGCGTTGTGCCCCTCCTGTCCCCACGCGTGGTTCACCTCATAGCCCGCAAAGGTGAGCGCGCGCTCCATCATCTGGTTCGCCATCCACCAATCGCCGCCATAGATGTTCTGGTCGTGGTCGCCGTCCTGCAAAAACACACGGATCGGCTTCGGTTCGTATTTGCGAATCAGCGAGGGATAACGATCCGCGCCGCGCAAGCTGACGTAGGTCCCGATGGTGGAAAACACGCGCCGAAATTCATTCGGCCGTTCCCACGCCGCCGTGAACGCACACACCGCGCCGCTGCTGGAGCCGCCGATGCAGCGATCATTGCCCTTCTTGCTCAGCACGATCCGCCGTCCGTCGCTTGTCTTTTGCTGCTCCACAAACGGCAGCAATTCTTCCAGCACGAAGCGCGCGTAGTTGTCCCCGAGGCCGTCGTATTCGTAGCTGCGATTGAAGCGATCCAGCGCCGTCTTGCCGTCGAGCGCCTTCACCACGCCCGGCGACGCCGCGATGTAAATCGTCACCGGCATCTCTCCCTTCGCGATGAGATTGTCGAACACCACATCCGCCTTATGCTGCATCCCATCCTGGTTCACCCACACGCACGCCGGCTTGGCCGGGTCGTATTGGCGCGGGACGTAGACCGTCACATTGCGCGTGGTGCCGGGAAAAATCTTCGAGGCATTGAAAACCAATGAAAGCTTTTCGCCCTTCGGCACCCCTTCATGCGGCTTGGAATCCTCGGTGATTGGGTAGTCGACGGCGACGAGTGGAGCGGCGGCCAGCACGGCGGCGGCGGCCAGGAAAAGGGCTTTCATGCGGGTACGGTTGCGAGTTCGGAATCTAGTGAGAGCGAGTCTGCGTCATTTTCTTTGCATCCATGGAGCGGCTGGCCGGAGGGTGCGGACCCTCGGATAATTTTTGGTCCGGATGATTTGTCAAAAACGGCCCATGACTCAAATCCGACTTACTTGAGCATCCTGCCCTTGCCCGTAATCTCGCGCACCTCGATGGTGTGGAAGGTGACCTCCGAGTCGGCGGAGCCGACGCCGAGCGCCTTTTTATTTCTCAATGCCCAAAATCCCTCCGGGACGCTGTCGGTAAAATCGGTGTCCCACTTGGAAAGCAGTTTTCCATCCAGGACCGCCTGCACGCCGTTCTTCCGCACTTTGAGCAGCAGGGTGTAGCGTTTATTTTCCTTGAGACCAGCCGCCTTGACCGTCGTTTTGTTGGCGCCGATGCCCGCGCCCTTGAGGTAGTGAAAAGTAAAGGAGCCGCCTGTATTCATAGCCCAGATGAAAGGGTGTCCATTACCACTGAGGATATGCACCACGACGACCGGCCCCTTGCCGGTGTGCGTGAAGGTGGTTTGATAGTCGTATTCCTCCGGAACTTCATAAGGAACTTCCAGGCGCTCCTGCCCCTTCCCGGACGAAACCAGCGCGCCTTTGTCGAGTTTGAACTCTCCCTGGATGGTGCCCTTGGCCGGATCGATCAGCGGCAGTAAATTGGTAAAGCCGGGCGTCGTCATGGCCATGGCTTTTGCTCCTTCATCCACAGCCCTGAGTTCCGCGCTGATCCGGTTGCTCTCCTCCAACTGGCCAGCCTTCATGCTCTGCGTGAGCGCTCCCTTGAGGGCCGTGGCGTATTCACTCGTCGCGCGCTGCAAAGCGGAGCGATAAGTAGCCTGCGCGGCCTTTCCGCGCAGCGAAATCAGCGGTTCATTGGCCACCGCTCCGCCGCTTTCGATGATCTTGTTGATGCGATTTGCCTCATCGAGCTGCCCGCTTTGCATGACTCCCGGAAGCACGGCCTTCAGTGCGGTGACCAGTTGGGCCTGCGCCTGCGAAACAACGGCGTCACGCTTGGTCTGCGCCGCAATCGCCGCCGGGGAGGTAAACATGCCTGGCGTTTGCGCCTGCGAATACGTGGGCATTGAGGCCGCAAGAAAGAAAAGCGCCGCGGTGGCCGCCTGTGCGATGCGTGAACGGGGAAGGGTGTCGGGCATATGATAAACGTGCACAGGAAGCTGAAGAAGGGATAGTTTCCGTTCAATCTCCAATCGCTGGGGGAGAACGCACGAACTTGCTCCAGCCCTCACCTTTTTCACCTTTTGCCAGTCTCCCAGGGCACCGCTTTTTTTCGGAATTCTTCCCCAATTCTCGCTTGCTACAAAGGCGGGGCTCTATATTTTCCGCGGCCCCAAACCAAATGCCAGGGTAGCTCAGAGGTAGAGCAGGGGACTCATAAGCCCTTGGTCGGGAGTTCAATTCTCCCCCCTGGCACCATTTGGTTTTCTCCGCGCCGCCTCTCATGCGACTTCCTGCCCTGCCCGTCATCGCCGCCGCGCTCGCGGCTGTTACCTCTCCCGTCCGCGCCGAACTCGTCGACGTCCCCGCACTCGGCGTCCGGCTGGAGCGCGGTTTCCGGATCACGCAAATCTCCGACGAGCAGCTCGCGAACGACATCTGGAGCATGACGCTCAGCCCGCGCGGCGAGGTCGTCGTGAGCGGTGCCGGCTACATTGCCACGCTGCTCGACACCGACGGCGATGGCCGCTTGGACAAGTTCGTGAAATTTGCCGACACCAAGGGCGCGATGGGCCTGTGCTTCGACGCCACCGGCAAGCAACTCCTCGCCATGGGCGAAGGCTGGCTCTCGGAATACCGCGACGACAATTTGGACCGCGTCGCCGACGGCCCGCCGCGCCATCTCTTTTCCTATGCCAGCGGCGAGCACGGCGGCCACGCCATCCGCCGCGGCCCGGACGGCTACTGGTGGGTCATTGGCGGCAACGACTCCGGCATCGCCGAGCGCCATCGCGACGCCGATGAAGTGACCCTCGGCGAAACCCGGAAAGAAGGCACGCAACTCATCAACCGCAAGCCCACCATCGCCGGCGCCATCGTGCGCCTCAGCCCGGATCTGAAAACGGAAACCGTCTGGGCCGACGGGCTCCGCAACCCGTACGACTTCGATTTCAATGATCGCGGCGACGTCTTCACGTTCGATAGCGACTGCGAGCGCGATTACTTCCTCCCGTGGTATTCCGGCTGCCGCGTCTACCACGTGCACCCGCACGAATCCCACGGCTGGCGCCTCGAGGGCTTCCAGCGCAGCTTCCGCATCCCCGACTACATGCCCGGCACCGTGCCCGCGCTCGCGGAGATCGGGCGCGGCTCGCCCACGGGCGTCCTCGTCTATCGCGGCACCGCCTTTCCGGAGCACTACCGCCAGGGCCTGTTCATTGAGGACTGGACCTTTGGCCGCATCTACTACGTGCCGCTCATCCGCGAAGGCAGCAGCTACATCACGCGCCCGGAAGTTTTCCTCGAGCCCATCGGCACCGCCGGTTTCGCCCCCACGGACATCGTGGAAACCGCCGACGGCGCCCTGCTCGTGAGCATTGGCGGACGCAAGACGCGCGGCGCCATCTACCGCATCGAGCCGGAAAAAGGTTTCGCCTTTCCCGAGGTGCCGTCGCTCGCGCATGCCGCGCCACCACCGCCGCCGGCGCTTACGCTCATCGCCGCGGCGCAAGAGCGGCTCGGCGGCTGGAAGCTCAGTGGCGCCAGTTCCGACGCCTTCGTGCCCTACGAGCCCGCCAAGCCCGAAGGCCTCACGGGTGTGGAACGCGAGATGGTCGCGCAACTCGCCGAGGAAGGACTGCTCTCGCTCGATGACCGCGTCGTCGCCGAGGCCGCGCGCCTTCTCGCCATGCTCGCGGAGAATTCGCTGCGCGCCGCGGAAAACATGCTCGCCGCGATCACGCCCACCTCGAGCCCTACGTCCGATTTCCATTTCCTCGCCTGCCTCGCGCGCCTCACCGCCGCGCCCGATCCCGCGCGCACCAAAAAAATCGCCCACGCCATCCTCGATCTCGATCGCAAGCTCGCCGGCGGCGATCGCCGGCCGAAACAAATGTGGCCCGTGCGCTTGAACGACGTCGTCGCACGCTTGATCCAAAATAATCCCGGCCTCGCCGAAGCTCTCGTCGCTGCGCCGGGCTTTGCCACCGCCGGCCATCTCTCGCTCGTCGACGTCCTCCCGCTCGCGCAACGCGCCGAGGCTGCCAAGCTCTACCTCGCGCAAGTCACTTCGTCCACGGGCGGTGCCGCCATCGAATGCAGCCCCGAACTCGTGAAACTCCTCGCCGCTGAGCCCGGCGCGCGCCCGTACCTCCGCGCCCAGTGGAAAAATCTCGGCCTCCGCACGGCACTTCGCGACGCCCTCCGCCTCAATCCCAGCCCCGAAGACTCCGCCCTGCTCGCCGAGCCCGAGCATCCCGTCATCGCCGAGGACCCCGCCGCCACCGCTGCTTTCGTCGCCTCGCTCAAGCCGGTGGAATGGACGAAAGGCGACGCCGCCCGCGGCGACAAACTTTTCCACGAACGCGCCTGCGCCACCTGCCACGCCGGCACCTCACCCATCGGCCCCGATCTCTCCGGCCCCGTCATGCGCCTCTCGCCGCCCGATCTGTTCACCGACGTCCAATTCCCCAGCCGCTCCATCGCCGAAGCCTTCCGCGCCACGCTCTTCACGCTGAAAGACGGCACGCAGCGCAACGGCTTCGTCGCCTTCATCAGCGCCGACGGCGTCATCATCCAAACCGGCCCCGGCCAGACCGAGCGCCTGTCTGAAAGCGACATCGTGAACCGCGAGCCCAGCCCCACCTCGCTGATGCCGCCCGGTCTCGTCACCGGCATGGACCCCAGCCAGCTCGCCGATCTCTACGCCTACCTGAAGACGCTGAAGAAATAGAGCTGTCCGAGGGCGACGTAGCGAGGGCGCGGGAAAGAGTGGCACGGGTTTGTAACCCGTGGCGGAGGGGCCGCGCAGCGGCTGTGGAGGTGCTTTGAAATTCTTCCCTCACCCGCGATTGGTTCGGCCAGCACGGGTTGCAAACCCGTGCCACTCTTTCGCGCCGCCTCCTGGTTCCACGCTGATAGGCGTCCTCTGCAATCAAAGCTTGTCAGTACGTCGCAGGATCAAATCAGCCGCACCACCACATCCTCCGTCCCTTCGCCCCCCGGCGCGTCGTCCAGCAGCACCGGCCCGAGCGAAAGGTCGATCTTCTGCCCCGCGACCGTCAGCTTGCCGATCACCTGTGCTTCGATGCCGTAGTTGTGCGCGTTGGCCGGCGGCGTCGCGGCCACACCCGGGCTGCCGATGGTGATGGACTTGATCGCCGCCGTCGTCACCAGCGGGCCAAAGTCCACGCCGGCGGTGTCGTCACCGTTGCCAAAGATTCCGTCATGGGCGTTCACCCCTGCGGCGAGCGTGCTTTGCGTGAACTTGCCCTTCACTACGACCGAGGCGATTTGCCCGGCGCGATGATACACATCGTCGCCTCCACCGAGTGCATGATCCCCGCCCAGCAACGCGCCGGCCACCACGGTGGAGTTGGTCATATTGCTGCCCACGTTGACGGCGCCAATGGTGCTGCCGCCGGCGAGGATGGTGTTGATCAACGAGCCACTGATGCTGATCGCGCCAAAGCTCGCCGTCGCGAGCGCCACCGCGAGGGCCTTCTTGTCGGGGGTTGGTCCGGGATCGAAGTTTTGCCCTGCCAGGATGATGCTCTGCGTGAGCGTGCCGAACGCCGTACCCTTCGATTTCACCGTGAGGCTGGCGATTTTTCCAGCCGCGTAAACGGCGAGGTCGTTGACCTGGTCCATCGTCGCGTCGCCGATGAAATTGAGTTTCCCGATACTGCCGGCGGAGGCCAGCGTCGCCGTATCCACGGCCCGCGCCGTGGCACCTGCCATGGTGCCCTTGGTCACGCTGACGGATACATTGCCGATGGAGGTGCCGCCAAAGGTCGCGTCGTCGAGCCCCAGGCTGTTGCCGCTGGCGCCGGAGAGCTTCACGGTTACCGCGCCCATTTTTCCGTCGGAGATAAAGCTGCTATTTTTGATTCCCGTCAGATCCACGCCGGCCACCGTCGCGTTGGCGCTGAGTTGCACCGTGATCGGCCCAATGCTGAGGGCGGCGATGTTCACGTTCTCAATGCCCACGGTGGACGCATTGAGTTTATTGAGAACCACCTTCATGCCGCTGAAGGCCACCGGTGACACGAGCTCATAGTCTTTAATGATGCCCGACTTCGAGGTGATCAGCCCCAGCAGTCCCGCGGTCGTGGTGATGTTGAGCCGGTTGGCGTCGCCGTCGGTGTCATCGGTGGTCGTGCCGAGGAACGAAAACGCCGTGATCGAGGCGATGCTCGGCGCCGACAGCGAGCCCATGAAGTCGCCCTTGATCACCAGCTTCTTCAGCGGTGCCGCCGACACCACGTGCCCGGTGAAATTCGTTCCCACCGTGAAGGTCGCCACGCCCTTCGCGTCCGTATCCGTGAGCGTCAGCGTGCCGTTGAACTCGCCGGTGTCCGTCACCACCTTGCTCACGCTGCCGGCCGTGATGCTCGCTCCCGCGAGGAAGGCATCCACGTCGAAGACGCCAATGTTGCCCTCGATGTCCGTGCCCGAGCTGCCCCACGCGCCGTTCTGCACGGTCATGGTGCCCACATTCGCCGTGGTATTTTCGCCCACGTGGAATTTGTCGACTTCCAGCGTCGCGCCGAAGTTGCCCTCCAATACCGTGAAACTTCCGATACTCTGCGTGGTGCGCAGCAACCCCGGAGTCTCCCAGCGGCCAATGACCACTTTCCCAAAGCCGCCGCCGCCAATGCCCTGCGCCGTGCCGTCGCCGGTCACATCGATGAGCACTCCGTTGTCGCGGATGTTGTCGATGGTGAGGTTGGGGTGGTTGTTATAGGTGTCCGGCGTGGTGGTGTCGTTCGGGATGTTGTACGGCAGATCCTGCCCGAGTTTGATCAGCGTGTTCGCGTTCACGTCGCCAAGGACGATGCTGTTGATCTTTCCGGTGACGAGAAGGTCCGGCGAAGCATCCGCCAGGCCGTCGCCCAAGACCGTGAACGCCCCAAGACTGATACTCCCCATGTGCTGGTTGGCGCCCATGGTCAGGATTTGCTCGATCGACACCGACTCAATCGGGTTGAGCACTTTCACCGTCAGGTTGGAGGCCAGCGTGGTGTTGAAAAGTTCGATACTCGAGATCTCCCCGGGCGCTCCTTCGGGCGGGGTATTCACGTGGAGATACCCAGGTCCCGTCAGGGTTACCACGACGAAGGCCTCGTGTCCATCGGCGACGCCGGCGGACAGGGTAAAGGACTGGCCCGCCATGATGGCATTGGGATCGACCGACAGCAAAAAACCGCCGCCACTCGGACCGCGCGGCGACGTTGGCAGGAGTTTCTTCACTCCCGCGCCCGGGTCCACGTCGGGATTTCCCGTGAAGGCGTCCTTGAGAATGAGCGAGCCGTTTGCCCCGAGGGCCATGCCGAGATCCGAATTGTTGCCCGGAAGCGGAGAGCCAAAGGTCAGGATGCCCTGTTTGCCAAAGTTGGTATCCTTGACGCCGCTGCTGGTGAAATGGGCGACGTAGTTCGCTCCCGGTTGTTCGCCGCCGATATAGAAGCCGCCGTTGGCATCCGTGAGAATCTTCGTGGACCCCGCGCCGTTGAAGAGGAAGGAGTCGGCGGTATTCGCAAAGTTGGTGTCGAACTGCCCGTCCGAATCATTGTACCGGCTTAGGAATACCAGCGAGCCGTTGGCTTGCACCGCCACCACGTTCCCGCTTTGGTCAAAAGTGAAGTCCACCGCATTGTCATTCACGTTGGTCGCGATACCCGCAAACCCGCTCGCGCCCCACGTGTCCACTGGGTTCCCCGCGCTGGAGGAGAGGCGGAGCGCGAAAAACTCCGTCGTGTTCACGACGACATCGGATTTCAAGCCGACGAAGTAGTCTCCATTCGGCCCCACGGCCAGTTTGAAGATGGTATCATTGCCCGTCGTGGTCAGGGACAGCGCCTTCACACCCACGGAGTTGAAGTTGATGTCCGGCACTCCGGTGCCGGCATCCAGTCGCCCGATAAAGCCGTCCACCGTCGTCGCCGAGATGCCGAAAGACTGGCCGGAATAGGCGGCGCTGTTACCCGTGAAATCGCCGGCCACGACCAATTGTCCATTGATATCGATGGCGAGCCCCGTCGCATGGCTCGGGTCGGAGCCGTTGCCGAAGGCGATGGCCCCACTGTTGTTAAAGCCGGTCGCCGCCTGGCCATCCGCGCCGTTCACCTTCAAGATAAAAGCTTGGGAGACCCCGGTGTCCACCGAGAGATTGCCATTTCCGCCATTCGAAAAGGTGGCCGACGTGGAGGAGAAACTGCCCGCGATGAACAGGTTCCCGCTGCCGTCCACCGTGATGGCGCTGGCCGTTTCCAAGCCCGTTCCGCCCCAGCTATTCTGCCAGAGCAGGGTGAAGTCCGGCGCATAGCAGGCGAGGTACAAATCCCCCGCCGGGTCGGCGGTGGTCAGCGTCGGATCGCCCGCCGCAAACCCCGGTTTCACGCTCCCGGTGAATGAGCCCACGACGAAGATATTGCCGCTCGTATCGGTCGCGACCAAATCAGGGACCGTCGGAATAGCCGTCAGAAGGCCAGCCTTGTTGAGGACGACGGCTGGGGCAATGCGCGCTTCAAGGATTTCGATCATCGGACGCAAGCCATCGCACGATCTCTGCCACCTGCCAAGGGGTTGCCCGCGCAAAGTGTTTCGTATCGATGAAATGAAATTTTTGACTTTCGGACCGCATTCATAATCCCGAAGGGATTCCATCAATCAGCCCAGGGTTGGCCCGAGCTTGTCGAGGGCCTACCCTGGGAACGAGCACCCCAAACCGCGCCGAACCCTGAAAGGGTTCCATCGAAAAGTTCTCGTCTCGTGAGATGATTTTTGGTGCCCGCCAGAAATGCGACCATTCCAGGCGCCAGGCGCTCTCTGGTTGTTGGCCGTAGCAGCTCATCTCTCCTTTCCCCATTCCTGAGAAAATTCCGGATGGAGCCCCACCCCTCTGGCCAATTTGTTACCGCAGAGAGCATGACAGAGTCACTTTGGCCCTATAATTGCTGTAAATTCCTGACCCAACCAAAAAATATGCGCTGGTTTTGCACAGGCCATTTTGCCGCGACCTGGCTCGTCTGCACGAGCCTGCTCTTCCGCTTTCATCAAGTGAGCGACTACTCGCTCACCTTCGTGCTCTTTGCCGTGGTCCTCTGGCCTGTGCTCCTGTGGCTGCTTCCGCTCAAAGGCTACTTTCACTTGAAGGCCATGACCTTGGACCGCCTGAAAGCCCGCGTCTCCCGCGGTGAGCTGAAAAGAGTGGCGATCTTCGCTTTCGGCTTTTGCACCAGCCTCCTCGCCGCCGCCGCCATTGGTTTGGCTGCCTGGATGGTGGGCGCCTTGGACGGCTGGTTCAGCCGCCAGGAGGGCCTCGCCAGCTTGGTGCACACCCTCGCCTGGTTCCCGGTCGCCTTCGCCCTTTGGGCCATCATTCCGGCCTTCGTCCTCTCCCGCCTCGCCAAAGGCGGCCACGCCGAATCGCAGGTAGTCGTGGCTCCCATTCCGTCATCGGCACGGTAAGGCTTCCCGCCCATCGGTTGTGTCCCCCCATAGGCCCTATGAGGCCTATAGGCCTTATCCATCCGCGTTTCACGCTTCCAAAGCCCCTCGAAAGGTGAGATAATTCGCCCGTGGATCAGAGAGGTAAGAGATCGGTATTCGTCCCTGCTCGGCCAGGCGCCGTCCCCCTCAAAATCGAGGCTCCAAAAATCGCGAAAAAAGTCAGCAAAAGTCAGCCTCTACCCCTGAAGAGTGATCCCCAAAATCACCCCAGCGATTCCGGCCCAAACGAGTTCGGCAGCAGCGCATCCAAAGTCGTCCGTAATTCCTCGCCCCCGCCACACGTGCTGAAAATTTCCATCGCCGCCCCAAATTCCCGCAGCACCTGCCGGCACGCCCCACAGGGCGCCGCCACCTTCTCCCCGGGCACGTAAATCGCACAGGCCCGGAGCTTGCGATGCCCCGCCGCCACCGCGGCAAAGACCGCGCTCCGCTCCGCGCAGTTCGTCAGGCCAAACGAGGCATTCTCCACATTGCACCCGGAAAAAACCTCGCCGCTCTCCGTCAGCACCGCCGCCCCCACGGGGAAGCGGCTGTAAGGCGCATAAGCCTTGGCGCTGGCGGCTTTAGCCGCGGCGGCGAGCGACGCGATGCTTTCGGATGGCAACGGCATGGCCGCATCCTTGGCAAAACGACCGGCAACACTCAATGCCCAACGTCCAGCAAATACCTACTCCTTTGTGCGTTTGCCTCCTCCGACTTGCCTCTTGCAATCTAGTGCGACAAAGCGCACACGTTTTTCTTTACGCGCACGCGGGCGGGCCACCGGTATCCGCATGCGGCCGGGCGACGCAAAAGCCGGCTGCCTCCCGTGCGAGGGCTTTACGTCATGCGGTCACGCCGGTCGGCCGCGTTCCGCTGCACATGCTTACCGAAACCGCGTCCGTCATCGCCTTTACGTCCCTGGCAGTCTGGAGCATCTGGGTGTTCCGGAGGCAGCAGCGGATCATTCGTGAGGTGCAGCGGCAAAAGGTGCGCATCCAAACGGAGGAACGGCGGCTGTTTGAGTTCTTGCACAGCATCGGCGCGGCTTTGAAGGAGGACTCCAAGCCAGGCGACCTGCACGGGAGCATTGTGGAGGGCGCGCTGGGAATCCTGGAAGCCCAGGGCGGCGCGCTCTATCTGGCCAATAAGGACGGCACCACCCTCCATCCGGTCTATGTTTCCCGGAACTGCGTGCCCTTTGTGGAATTGCCGCCCTCGGCGAGCACCTCGCAAACCACGCTCCGGAACGAGGTAAAACTCCGGGCGGCCGCGACCGGCGATGGCGTGGTCGGCGAGACCTATGCCCAGGACGTCACCGTGCTCCTCCGCCAGGGCGACGCCCGGCTGGCTCCGGCGCGGGCCTATGGCGCCAACTCCGCTTTCATCGCCGCACTGACCTATGCCGGCCAGCACCTTGGCGTGCTGGCCATTGCCCGCTGCGGCGGCGATCCCTTTGGCCAGGAACATGTCAGCACCGTAAAGGCGATTGTGGAGCAATCCGCTTTCTCTCTGTGGGATGCCATCCTGCACCATGAGGCGGCGGAAAAGAAGCAGATGGAAAAAGACCTCAAAACTGCCAATGAGGTGCAGCGCATCCTGCTCCCTACCGAGTCGCCGGACCTGCCCGGCTTTGAAATCGCCGGCATGAACGTGCCCGCGCGGCATCTCAGCGGCGATTATTTCGATTTTATCCCGCTCGACGACTACCGCTGTGGCATCGTGATTGCCGATGTCTCTGGAAAAGGCGTGCCGGCGGCGCTCATCATGGCCATGTGCCGCGGCGCTTTGCGGCAGATTGCGCCTGACCGCGAATCGCCCGCCGAAGCCCTGAGACGGCTGAACGCTCAGCTCTATCCGGATATCAAGGAGGATATGTTCATCTCCATGGCCTACGTGATTTTGGACCGCCGCGACACCAATGTGCGCCTCGCGCGGGCGGGCCACGATGCCCCCATGGTTTTCCGCGCCGAGACCGGGGCCGTGGAGATGGTAAAGCCACCGGGAATGGCAGTGGGCATTGACAGCGGGGTCGCCTTCAATAAAAGCACCTTGGATTTTTCCCTGCCGCTCGCGGCGGGCGACTGTATGGTGCTCTATACCGATGGAGTCACCGAGGCGCTCGACCGAGACGGGGAGGAATTCGGAGTGGAAGCGATGAAGCGCGCCATTCAGGCCAGCGCGCCGGAAGGGGCCGCGGCCGTCGTCCGCCGTGTGGCGGAGGAAGTGCGCGCTTTCGTCGGCGACTACCCGCAACACGACGACATCACTTTAATAGCCATTAAAAAGAAATGACCGACAACGAGATTCTCACGACCGGCGCCGATGACGACGCCTCCATGGCCGCTGCCGCCAAAGATCCAATTTCCGAGGCGCAGGCCGAGGTTGCCAAGTGGAAGGACGCCGCCGCCCGCAACCAGGCGGATTTGGAAAATTACCGCAAGCGCGTCGCCCGCGAACGCGAGGACGACATGAAGCGCGCGCGCGCCGGCTTGCTCGAAGACTTGCTCCCGGTGCTCGATAATTTCGAGCTCGGGATGATGGAGGTCCGCAAGGGCGACCCGAAATCGCCCATCGTGGTGGGCATGGAAATGATCGAGCGCCAGATCAAGGAATTCATGACGACCTCCGGAGTCGAAGCCATCAATGCCGCCGGGACGAAGTTTGACCCGAACGTGCATGAGGCCGTTTCCCAGGAGGCCAGCCCCACCGTGCCCGAGGGCACCGTGCTCCGCCAGGTCCGCAAAGGCTACAAGCTGCGCGACCGTCTGCTTCGCCCCGCCATGGTGGTGGTGAGCAAGGGGAAGGGTGAGTAATGAGGCCCGACATCGCTTCCTTCGCCCAAAATACATCGTCGCCCGGCATCCGGTCGGCTAGTCTTTACTGCACGCATGTCCGTTAAACGCGACTACTACGAAATCCTGACCGTCGAACGCACGGCCACCGGCGAAGAAATCAAGAAGGCCTACCGCAAGCTCGCGGTGAAATTTCATCCGGACAAAAATCCGGGCGATCATACGGCGGAGGAAAAGTTCAAGGAACTCGGCGAGGCTTACGATATTCTGAGCGACGAGCAGAAGCGTGCGGCGTACGATCGCTTTGGCCACGCGGCCTTTGCGCAGGGCGGCGGCGCAGCGCGGGGCGGTGGTGGCGGTTTCCACGATCCGTTCGATATCTTCCGCGAAGTGTTTGGCGGTGGTGGCGGCG
>OUNM011325055.1_pt1 | contig 20487 bp, 15 predicted proteins | sample 1769961 | NCBI WGS metagenome assembly OUNM01 (sample SAMEA3914820, study PRJEB12502) | metagenome | biome: forest; material: soil | place: USA | collected 2012-03-12 | depth 0.3 m
CGGCAAATGATATCGATCTTTCACTACCATGGACGCATCTTGCCTAACTATCTGATCATTAGCAACTTGCAAATAAACTCAATTTGAAGACACGCCCTAAAGCCGCGTGACGAAAGGATCTCTCGCTTGTTTTAGTTAGTGAGTGGAATGGCTCTTCTTCGGCGCAGGTGTTGCAGCCTTCGGAGTCGCCGGAGCCGGAGTCGCGGGAGCTGGCGTTGCAGGAACCTGTGTCCCCATCACCGCCTTCAAGTCGGCATTGTACTGCCAGATCTCGCGCGAGATGGCCTCCTCGCCCGCGTGATCCCCTGGCTTCAAGGCTGCCTTGCGAGCGAGAAGATCGGTCTCGCGTGCATGGAGACGGGCAATCATTTCTTCCCGCGTTGGCGTTGGCGCAGGCGCCGGAGTGGCGTCGAGCCGCGACCTACTGGAATTGGAAGAGCTTTCCCCTGCATTATGGAATGCATTGTTTAGTGCGCCGATTACGCCTGGCTGCTTGCTAGCAACGTCCTGGGGAAAGAGGACCGCTCCGGCCACCACCAGTATAACGCCGCTGAGCGAGCACAAAAACGGCTTCTTTGCTTCGCTCCATGCCTGGAAGAGGAAAAAGAGCAGCGCAAACGGGATCAAAAGAATCGCCAGCCCCCAAAGGATGCTCCTGGAAAACGCCACGCAAATCATCCAGATGGAGCCTGCGAGATTGATCAGGCAGCCTATCGCTATTAGTGCAAGAGCTAGTATGAACATGGGACCGCGCTCCCTATATACGCACTAACGCAAAAGTCGAGCGCTCCGCGAAGAGTGCAGCCCTGGTGTCCTGAAAGACCGCCTCCTCGCCAACCTCAATGCGACGAAATCAGGCCTTGTTGTGGAATACGCGATAATACTCCTCTTGGAAGTTGAAGTTGCGTTGGAGCCGATAAGCCGGGGCTCTGCGACTTACTTCCGGCCAGATGTGCTGATTGCAGAATTCGAAAACGTGAGACGCGGGTTCGAAGTAATTATCGAGCCACGAATACACTCGGCCTCGCGATGTCACCAGTTCAACGAAGCCTTGTGTGCCGTCGTCGGCACCGGAACTATACATTCCCTTGATATGCCTCAGGCGATCTTGCTGAATAGCGCGGACCAGGAGCGTAAGTTGCTGATGGGAAAGATAAAGAGGGACGCGGGCTGCGCGCGAGTTGTCCAATGGTGCGACAGCGTAACCAGTGCCATCGGAGAAGATCCGAATCGTTTCAAATCCGTCCATGCCCGAACCTTGTGCCACGGTGATCTCCCGGAACGACTCGTCGGTAACTTCTGGTGATCCGCGGTTACCCTGTTGGGGCCTTGTCTCGTGAAGTTCAAATTTCTCCTCGTTAGGGCGGGTTGAGAAATGTACAAGATCCGTCATCGCGCCGGGTTGAGTGGTGCAAGCGGACACAACCAGACAGAGGATCGCGACTCCAAGCTCAACGCGCGCGCAGCGTATTGCCTGCCGCGCTTTATCAGGTCCGAGTTTCATCAAGCCGTTGAGTGAATTGTCTTTCGCACGACAAGAGCCGTTGGAAACTGTCGTTATCGAATGGAGCAGGGCATCCGCTGCAATTGTAGGCAGTCTTGGCAGCATTCTCCGCGACATAAACGAAGTTGGCGTCGAGATCCTGCTTCTTATGGCTTTCGGACGGGAGAGTGACGTTGACTCGGATCTTTCCGAACAGTGCATGAGCCTCCCACCACCGGCCTCGGTCCCGGAGGAGATCGATCAACTCCTGGTACTCAGTATGTGGCGAGACAAAGGGCGACAGTCGCTCCATGATGTCCAGCGCTTGCGCAGCGTGCTCGGGCGTGTACTTCACGGTGAAATGTGCTGCGTTTTCGGCCGAGGAATGGAAGCCGAAGGTAGATTGGGCAGATTCTTCAGTCGCAATAAAGAGCGGCTCAATGCGCCAAAATACAAAATGAAGCAAAGGACATTGATTGCTGTCAGCATAGCCGCACGGACAACCTCCGAACAGAGCTGGCGCGAGACAGCAAATGCCAAAAACAGCTCGGCGAAACGTGCCGGAATGATCACGGCGGCGAGAATTACCGCTGGATAAAATTGGATTCGATTGGTGGAGTATCCTTTCGCCTGGGAGATCCGCCGAAACGCGAGCGATGCCAGAAGAGTAGCAATGAAGAGGGTAAGCATACAGGCGAACGCTTCTTTAGTATCCTGAGTGTGAAAGAAGGAGAATATTGTCGCTTTGCTTGCCCCTTGATTAGCGACATTTTTCGCCTCCCTCTGGCAGAAGGCTTCTCGTCAGGAGTGTGAAGCGGCTCTGACGGGATCGGTTTGTACATCGTCCTTCATTCAGATGACGACCCGCTAACGAGCCGCGAAATGCGATTCAGGGTACAAAATTCGTACTCGGCGGTGCGGACGTTCCCCTCTGAACCGGCGGTGTCGGTCATTGCCATGTGGTTTGGCTCGCTGTCCAGTCCAACGGGGTTCTTCTTTCGCGTCCATCCCCCGCTGCGTGCGCCTTTCATCCTATGATCGAGCGTCTTGAATCCCGAATCGCGCCCGCGGCGGCAATCGTCGCCTACACTGACATCGATGGCGATAAGGTCCGAATCACCGATTCCAGCGGGCATCTCACGATGTCCGATCTGCAATTCGTGGGAGGCGGCACCAGTGGCCAACTTTTGCTGTTGGATCTTGCCAATGCCGGGTTTGAAGGGGCGAATATCACGTTCAGCGTCACCAAAGGTCCTCAAGGCGATGGCTTGGCCAACGTTGGTTTTATCGATGCCAGCGGCGATCTCGGTACGGTAACGATCAAGGGCGATCTCGGCGCGATCACTGCGGGGACCGGCAGCATGACCAAGCTTGCGATCAAGAGCCTGAATGTCCGGTCCATGGGTGTCTACGGTCTCGCTACCCAGGGCGGTACGGGCTCACTGAACTCAACGATTACCGGAACTCTTGGTGCCCTTGTGGTCTCAGGCAGCGTTGACGGCGCCAAGCTGGCTGTCAGTGGGGATATCAAGAGCATCACCATTGGCGGTTCGCTTATCGGCGAGGATACCCAGACCGGCGTGATCGTGGGTGCCAATATCGGGCCGGTGAAGATCGCTCACGACATTCGCGGCGGGGCAGGCAACGTCTCGGGGTTTATCGAGAGCACGGGCAACCTGGCCAGCATCACGCTCGGTGGTTCTCTCATTGGCGGACCGGGAGCCAATTCCGGGGAAATCGCCAGCTCCGGAAACATGGGGAAGGTGACCATCATGGGAGATCTCCAGGGCAATATTGGCATCTCCTCCGGGCTGATCGATGCAGGTGGGGGAACGCTCACCAGCGTCAATATTCGTGGATCGGTCATTGGAGGTCAGGCGCAGAATGCGGGAGAGATCCTGAGCGCGGGCAATATCGGCTCGGTCGTGATCGGCGGCGATGTCCAGGGTGGCTCGGATGCCTCCGCGGGCAGCATCAACTGCACCGGCAATCTCACCAGCGCTGTCATTGGTGGTTCGCTCATAGGTGGTTCCGGGACCAATAGCGGAGATATCATCAGTTCGGGCTCGATGGGTTCCGTCAAGATTGGTGGAAACGTCGTGGGCGGTCTGGTGGTGCAAACCGGCTACATCACGTCTGGCGGTACGCTTGGCAGCGTAAGCATTGGCGGTTCGCTGATCGGTGCCGGGGAGGCAAACACGGGCGAGATCTATAGCCCGAATAGCATTACATCCGTCACGGTCGGGCACGATGTTATCGGCAGCATCGGTTCACACACGGGGACGATCGAGAGCAGTTTCGGGAAGATTCAAACGGTTTCGATCGGCGGATCGCTGATCGGCGGTTCCGGAGACCACAGCGGGTCGATCCTCTGCGACTTCAGCGGCGCGCCAGTTGTGACCATTGCCTCGGTGAAGATCGGCCACGATGTGCGCGGCGGGTCGGGTTCGAATTCGGGCTCGATCATTTCGCACGGCAATCTCGGCAACATTACCGTCGGCGGTTCGCTCATTGGCGGAACGAATACCGAAACTGGCGCCATCTTCAGCAACGGCAGCATGGGGGCCATCAAGGTGGGCGGCGACTTGCGCGGCGGCAGTATTAGTGGAACGGCCAGTTCGCTCTTTTTCTCGGGAATCATCGATGCCGGGGGGCGCATTGCCAGCGTGCTCGTCGGTGGTTCGATCATCAGCGGGGTCAACGACAGTATTGTGGGGCACAACCTCGAGGGTAATGCGGGTGTCCGCGCCGGCAACGACATCGGTTCGCTCACGGTGAAAGGCAGCCTCCTTGGCAATGTGACCGCCAACGGCGCGGCCACGCCTGTGATCATCAGCGCCAATGGCCAGCTCTTGCCTACGGCTACCACGGACATCGCAATCGGCAGGATCTCCATCGGGGGCAGCGTGGAACGGGCACAGATCCTGGCTGGCTACGACACGAACCTCAGCGCCTTGAATGGCAATGCGCAAATCGGCGCCGTGACCGTGGGCGGCGACTGGATTGACAGCAGCATGGCTGCGGGGGTGACGAACACGAACGGACCCGGATTCCTGGGCGACGGCCACGACAGCGTGATCGGTGACCTCGCCAATTCCATCGCCAGGATTGCCAGTATTACCATCACTGGGATGGTCGCGGGCAGCGGTTCGCCGGGCGAGCACTTCGGCTTCGTCTCGCACTTCGTCGGTCCCTTCAAGTCGCTTGGATTCAGCGTTCCCGCGACGTCAGCGCCCGAGACGACCCTGCCTCCCACGGTCACGCAGGACGTTGCGATCCTCGCGGTCTGAGCCTTTCCGCAGTTCTGCAAGTCAATCCGTTTCCTTCTCTCCACATATGATCGAGCGTCTTGAATCCCGAATCGCGCCCGCCGCGGTCACGGTCAGCTACACCGATTTCGACGGCGACAAAGTCCGCATCACCGACTCTTCCGGAACACTGACATCGGCCGATCTCCACTTCGTGGGAGGCGGCACGAGCGGGCAGCTTTCCACCCTTGATCTTAGTGATCCTGGTTTTGAGGGAGCCAATATAACATTTACCGTGACTAAGTCGGCTGCTGGCGATGGTCTCGCGAATGTCGGCCTTATCGATGCTGGTATTAATGACCTTGGGAAAGTAATCGTCGTCGGAGATTTGGGCGCGTTGCGCGCTGGCAGCGACAGCACTGCCGCCAATGCACCTGCTGCCGTCAAACTGCTGAAAGTGCGCTCGATGGGGATCTTCGGTCTCGCGACGCAGGGTGGCTCCGGCGATCTGAATACCGTCCTGAGTGGCGCGCTCAACACACTGGTCGTCGCTGGCAATATTGATGGAGCCTCTCTCACCATCGGTAGCGCGGTCAATCAGGCCTCACTTGGTTCTGTCACCATCGGTGGCTTCCTCCTCGGCGAAGGTAGCAACAGTGGCTATATCCATAGTTTCGGAGACATCGGCGCCATGAAGATCAGCCACGACGTGCGCGGCGGGGCTGGCACCTTCTCGGGGGTCGTCGAGAGCGGTGGCAAGATCGCTAGTCTTAGTATCGGCGGATCTCTGATTGGCGGAGCTGCAGCTGACTCCGGCTTCATCCTGAACGGTGGGAATATGGGGCCGGTCACCGTCGCTGGTTCGGTCGTCGGTGGCCAGGGAAATGACTCCGGCGAAATCTTCAGCGAAGGGAACATCGGGCCGGTGTCGGTCCACGGTAATCTCCTGGGCAGTAGCATCGGCGGCACGGCCCCTGATCTTTCGAACACAGGAATCATCCTTGCCAATGGGCGCATTGCCTCGGCCTTCATCGGTGGCTCCATCATTGCGGGTGTGGACAATAGCACCGGTGGCGACCTTAACATGAATGCCGGTGTCCGCGCGGGGTTCGACATTGGGGCACTGACTGTCAAAGGCAGCCTGATCGGTTCGGCAACGCCCAACGGCATCACTCATGCCGTCATCACCGCGGTCGGCCAGCAATCCCCTACCGCCACGACCGACGTCGCAATCGGGAAAATTGCCATCGGCGGCCAGGTCGATCTCGCTCTCATCGTCGCCGGCCGGAATACAGACTTGAGCCCGGCGAACGGGAATGCGCAGATCGGTCCCGTCACCGTCGGAGGCGACTGGATTGCCAGCAGCCTCGGGGCGGGGGTGCGAAACACGGTGGACCTGACCCTTCTCGGCAACGGACATGACAGCATCATCCCCGGCGGAGTTGGTCCATCCATCGCCAAAATCGTCAGCGTTACCATTGGCGGCATCGTCGAGGGCAGCGATGCGTCAAACGATCACTTCGGCTTCGTCTCGCACTCGATTGGCGCCTTCAAGTCACTCGGTTTCAGCGCCGGGCCGACCACCGTGGCGTCGAACCCAAGTCGGATCGTGATTCCAACCATCACCGGGGACGTGGCGATCGAGGCGGTGTAATCGTCCCGCTCACACAGGAGCCTTTCTTGATCGTAATCTTAATAGATCCGTAAGCGGCTGTCATAGAGTGGATTACGATCACGATCAGGATTAAGATTACGAAGGGAGCCGGAAACTCCCATTGACCGCTTCCAGACACCCGCTACTGTCATCGCTCTTCGTCCCGAGTGAAGCATCATAAACCGACCCACGAGTGCGGCGTTTTCGCCGTTTATGGCCACCCGAATGCAGCCGTACTGACGTACTACGGCCTGTTCGCATTGCAGCATCGTGGTCAGGAAAGTGCGGGGATTGTCACGGCCGCAGGGCCGAACACCCCTTTCCTGCGCCACGTCAACATGGGCCTTGTCTCCCAGGTCTTTTCGCCCGCCGATCTCGAGCGGCTGAAAGGCACCCGGGCGATCGGCCATGTCCGCTACTCGACGACGGGTTCGAGCAACATCACCAACGCGCAGCCGCTGATGTTCAATACGCATCGCGGCCAGATCGCCATCGGACACAACGGCAATCTCATCAATGCCGGCGCCCTCCGCGACGAGCTCGAGCAGCGCGGTTCCATTTTCCAGACGACGGTCGATAGCGAGATCATCCTGCATCTGCTCGCGCAGCCGCAGGGCGTGAGCGGAGTGCTCGGAGCGCTGCGCCGCATCCAGGGCGCCTTCTCCCTCGTGATGATGAGCGAGCGCGAAATCATCGGTGTGCGCGATCCCTTTGGCTTCCGTCCGCTGGCGCTCGGCAAACTCGACGGCGCCTACGTGCTCTCCTCGGAGACCTGCGCCTTCGATCTCATCCACGCCGAGTTCATCCGCGAGATCGAGCCCGGTGAAGTCGTCATCATTGACGAAAACGGCATCCGCTCGGAATTCCCGTTCAACGACACCAAGCGGTCGTTCTGTATTTTCGAATACGTCTATTTCGCGCGGCCGGACTCGATCATTTCCGACATCAACGTCGCTCGTGTCCGCACCCAGATGGGGCGCGAACTCGCCCGCAGCGCGCCGGCGGAGGCCGACATCGTCGTGCCTGTACCGGACTCTGGCAATTACGCGGCGCTCGGATTCGCGGAAGAGCTGGGCATTTCGTACAGCCACGCTTTCGTCCGAAATCACTACATCGGGCGCACCTTCCTGCAGCCCACGCAGATGATCCGCGACTTCAATGTTCGGGTGAAGCTGAACCTCATCAAGGAAGCCGTAGCCGGTAAGCGTGTCGTCGTCGTCGATGATTCCATCGTTCGCGGTACGACCGCCCGGGCGCGCGTGGTGAACCTGCGCGAAGCCGGAGCCAAGGAAGTGCACATGCGCGTGTCCTGCCCGCCGCATCGCTTTGCCTGTCACTACGGCATCGATTTCCCCGATCCGGAGAAGCTCCTGGCGAACCAGTATTCGCTCGAGCAGATCCGCAATTACCTCGGGGCTGATTCGATCGGGTACCTCGACGTCGAAGGCATGGTCCGCGCCACCGGACAGCCGAAGGAATCCTTCTGCCTTGCCTGCTTTACCGGCGATTATCCGGTGCCGGTGGATCCGAACATCGACAAGCACATCATCGAGCGCCGGCTTCACCGGGGGAATAACCTCCTGCCGGTGCGCGACGATCATCCCGAGCTCTTCGACGCGACGCGCTAATCCGGCGCGCCGCTGACTCGTGGTCCGGCCTTCAGGGCTGGATGGTCATTTGGGAAAATCTGGCACTTTGGCCATTTCTCTCCGCGGGATTCGCATTCCGAAAATGACCGGGTTTCAGGCCAGTGTTGATCAGGGCCCAATCGTTTCTCCAACGCGCCTGGTTTGTTGACCAAATTTCCAAATTTTACCAAATGACCAAAAAGGGGTGATCAGCCCCAGCGGGAGGCTCCTCGGAAAATCCTCGCCACCCGCCGCGATTTTCAAGAATTTGTCTGTAGAGATGGCTGCCAAAGCAAAATCCAAGTCCCAAAAACAGAAACCTCAGAAGGCGTACGCCGCTGCCGGAGTCGATGTCGATCTCGGCAATGCAGTGAAGAGCCGCATCCACGACCGCGTGAAAATCACGCACGGTCCAGAGGTGCTGGGCAAAATCGGCGGCTTCGGCGGCCTCTTCCAGCCGAACTTCCGCGGGATGAAGGAGCCAGTGCTGGTCTCCAGCGTCGATGGCGTGGGCACCAAGCTGAAGCTGGCCTTTGCCATGGATCAGCATGACACCGTCGGTCAGGATCTCGTCAATCACTGCATCAATGACATCGCGGTGATCGGAGCGCGTCCGCTCTTTTTCCTCGATTACATCGGGGCCGAGCGTCTCGAGCCTGCGGTCTTCGAGCAGCTGATTAAGGGTTTCACCAAAGCCTGTAAGGAAGGCGGTTGCGCGCTCATCGGCGGCGAGACGGCCCAGATGCCGGGCATGTATCAGCGCGGCGAATACGATCTGGCTGGCACCATCGTCGGCGTGGTCGATCGCAAAAAGATGATCGACGGCAGCAAGATCAAGGCGGGCGATGTGATCATCGGCCTTGCGTCCTCCGGTCTGCATACCAACGGCTACTCGCTGGCTCGCAAGGTTCTCCTCGACCAGATGGGCCTGAAGCTTTCTGCCAAGGTCCCGGGCCTGGCCAAGTCGGTCGGCGAGGAGTTGCTGCGCGTGCACAAAAACTACCAGCCACTGCTTGCCGGGCTTCCGGATGGCGTGGTCAAGGGTCTCGCGCACATCACGGGTGGCGGGCTCATCGACAATCTCCCGCGCGTGCTCCCTGCGGACTGCGACGCGGTCTTCAATACGCGCGCCTGGAAAGTGCCGGCGATCTATCGCGTCATCGAAGAAGGCGGCAAGGTCGATCGCGAAGAGATGTATCAGGTCTTCAACATGGGCATCGGCATGACGATCGTCGTCAGTCCGAAGGATGCCCCGGCCGTTCTCGACCAGACCAAAGGCAAGCTGATCGGCACCATCGAGCGCGGCAGCAAGCGCGTCCGGCTGGAGTTTTAGTCGGAGCTACCAACAACGCCGATAACGCGGCAGATGCCGTAGCTCCCTCACTTGAGCGGGACATGTGCCTGCTTCCCGGTGCGAGGCAGGCGCTGAGCTATTTCGATCTACCTATCGCCGCAGTTCAATCCGGAGTCCTTTCCAGGGCGGGCTCGAGCCGAGCTTGTGCCACGGTCTGCAGAGTCTTGGTAAGCTCCTCGGGGAGTATAGCTCCCGCTGCGGTCAGCCATTCTCTGCAACCAAAGACCATGGTAGATGTGACTGGTAAGTTTGCGATTTGACGCACCTGTCCGCAGGAATGCAGGAATTCCCGCGCGCGCCTGAAGCCGAGTCGTCGATAAAAATTCACCGCAGTCGGGACAGCCGTGAGGTAAAGTGTCACAAATGGGCGATCATGAGGGAGAAGCGCGAGCGCTGCCATGATCAACGTGGTGCCGACACCGCTACGATGCTGGTCCGGCGAGACCAGCAGGTAGCAAAGCCAATACGTGTCGCGTACGGGCCCATTTTCCAGCTTAAGTCCAAAGGTGGCGACAAGTTGCTCGCCGTCTTCTGCGAGGTATGTGACAAGGCGGCCGCTATTCAGTAGAGCAAGATATTCTTCATCATGGCCTGAGGGGACGCCATGCTGCTCGTTTTGTTCGTAGAGAGCCATGCAATCCGCGAAACGCTCTTTCGGACAAATGGAGATGCGCAGCGGGCGGATACGGCCATCGATCGCCGACCGCGGCCACGGATATCGGTAATTCCAGAAAAATTTCTCCAGCAGGGAGAGCTTTAGCGACAGCAAGATTGGTTGGCAGTAGGTCCGGCTGTTTTAAGCCGCAGGTGAATTTTCCGTTGGCGACGGGGCTTCGCCTGTTTCTGCGGGGGCTGGAGTTTCCGGTTTGGCGAGATTTGGCGTCACCAGCCGGTAAGCCATCACGAAGAGGATGAGCCCCACTGGAAGCACCAGCGGTATCCAGATGGATTGTGACGCAAAGACCGCCATGGCCGCCAGGCCGTAGGCGATGATCACGAGGATTCCAACCGTGAAAATGGTCAGCTTCTTCCGGCGGGGAACCCACAGGCTGACCAGGGCGATGACGCCGATCGTCGCGAAGTCGAACCAGATCGGCACGCGGCGAACGAATGCCTGCTTTTGAATTGTGGCGATGGCTGCGGCAAAGAGTTCGCCTTCGGAAATTTTGTGGGCTGCTCCGGCGGAGAGTGTTCGTGAGGAAGCATCGGTTCGGGCCAGTAGGGTAATGCCGCCCTTCATGTGTTCGACAGGAGCTGTGATTTTTGTTTTTGCGTCTGCCTCATTCTTCGCCAGGACGAGATCGTCGAATGCGATCGAGGTCCACGGAACGCCAAAATTCACGCGCATGCGTCCGGATTCATCGATCGGGATGTGGAGCTTGCCGCCGACGTCGATATGCGAACCAAGCACAACGCTGACATCATCGAGCGAAAGCTTTTCGCGCATCACCACTGCCTGCAGGACCAGCGAGGGTACTACGCCGCCGCGATACAGAAGCACGAGCGGGACGGATTGAATGGGCGTCGAGCTTTCCGGCAAATTCACGAAGCCGATCGTCGCAGGGAGTCGGTATTCCTCCTTTGGCTGGCGTTCGATGACCGTCCATTCGGGAATGGCCCAGATATTCCCAGAGACCTTCCGGATGAGCGGAACTTCCTGCAGTGGCGGAATCACCTGCGGATCCTCGGGAAGTCCGAGGCGCGCTGCGAGGAGCACCTTCGGACTGCGAAGCAGGCTGTCCTGGAGGATGCTTTCATATTGGACGAGCTTCTGCCGTTCACCCTGGGTGCCGGATTTGCTGTCCCATTGAAGGATGTCGGTGAACGCGGTCACTTCCGAGTGAAACGCCTGCGAGCCTTCGGCGAAAAGCGAGTAGTCGAGCGGGGTCCACGGCCCGTGATGGCCCGAGACGCTGCTGTCGTCGATGGCTACGAGTGTGACCGGTGCCGTTTCAGGATGCGTCACGCCCGGACCGTTCACTGCGATCCACGCTGAAAAGACTTCGTCAACGGTCGCGCATGGCTTTTCCTGCGACTCGCGCAACAGGAAAAAGCCCGCGAGCAAGACAAGGAGGAACATCTGCGCGCCGGTTTTGAACATGCGGCGGCATTAAAGGCGATTGCAGGCCGACGCCAAATGGAAAATTTGGGTTTTGGCGGGATTCAGCCGGCTAGCGGCCGCCGTGAGGCCGCTGGTCACCATCATTGTAGGTAATCGTATGACACAAAAACCGCAGTCACCTGAGGCGCTATGCGAAGTGTGACAGGTGGATGCACTACGTTATATGGAGTGCGATGTTGTTTCGGTCGAAAGACCGTCACGGATTTCTTCCCTGCATGTCTTCTGGAGCGCCGCGCGAAGAGCATGCCGGCCCATGCACGCCGTTTGAGAAGGGATCCATTCCACCGCCCGCAAATCTTGTCCTGATCTTGGTTGGCGGCCTTCTGCATTCTTTCCGGATTTTCCGGGAAAAAAGAAAGGCCGCCAGAGAGCTACGACAGAGGAGGTCGAACTACCGTTGCTGCATTCCTGCCCTGGCGGGGTTTGCTCGCCTCCAATCCATAGTCCCTGGCGGGATCGCGACTATGCGCGAGCCACCGTGGAACACAACTGATTTTCTTTGGGAAAAATTCGCAATATCCCTTGCAAACACCCCAAAACGCGGTTTTAAAGTCCACGCGCAATTTCCGGATGGCTGTAGCGCCGCCGTCCGCCCCCATCGTTAGACTCCCAGTACCTATTAGTTTTTTTATGGCAAAAATCTCCCTAGTAATCGCCATCGTTGTCACCTTGCTGACAGCAGGCCTCGCCTTCATGACGAAAACGAAGGTGGATGACCTGCAAGGCAACCTCAAGAACACGAAGACGGCACTCGACACTACAACGAAGACGTTGAAGAAAACCGATGCCGATCTGAAGAAGACGACCGAGGACCTCGCCGTCGCCAACAAGGATATCGAAGACAAGAAGACTCAGATCGGCTCTCTCACGACTGAGCGCGACGGCCTCGCGAAGGAGAAGATGGATCTGGCGACTCAGATTGCCGACAAGGAAAAGGCTCTCGCCGATGCGAATGGCCAGCTCACCAAGATTCAGGATCAGTTCAAGGGCATCAACATTGACGACCTGAACAATCAGATCAAAAAGAACGCCGACGATCTCGCCAAGGCTACGGCCGAATTGGCCGAGAAGGAACAGGTCATCACGAGCCTGAACAACAAGGTTCGCGAAGAGAGCGCCACTGCCGCTACCGCGAACGCTCAAGTCAAGCGTTACAAGGATGGCATCGCCCTTAATTCTTTCACCGGCAAGATCATGGCGGTGAACCCGGGTTGGAATTTCGTGGTCGTCAATGTCGGCGACAAGGAAGGCGCGACCGTCAATACTCCGCTGATTGTCATGCGTAACGGCCAGAACATTGGCAAGCTCAAGATCACCTCGGTTGATCCGACGACTTCGATTGCTGACGTGATTCCGGGCTCGATGGGCCGCGGTCAGGCCGTCCAGCCGGGCGACCAGGTGGTCTTCACCGCTCGCCGCGGTAACACCAACAGCGGCGCTCCGGCTCCCGCTGGTGCTCCGCAGCCGCAGCAGGCTTCGGCTTCCAACACGATCGGCAACTCGCTCGCACTGCCGAATTGATTATTGGGCAGAACGAGGAATTAGTTCCGGCATGAAATTTCTTCTCACGTCGATCTTCCTCGCGATGCCGCTGTTGATCCTTGGCGGGTGTGCCTCGGATCAACCCAAAGGGCAGGATCAGGTTAGTTCCATTCCTTGGAACCGGCCTGAATCATGGGAAGGTCAAGGGCCGATGGGGGCCTTTGCGCCGCAGTCGCACTAAACCTTTGAGCCGCCTCTTGCGCAGTTTTCGCCAAGAGGCGGCTTTCTTTTTGATCCGGTCGATTCCAGTCCGGTGAAGCCGCGCATACTCGTCATCCGCGGCGGAGCGATCGGAGACTTCATTCTCACGCTCCCTGCAATCAATCTCCTGCGGGAGGCTTTCCCTCACGCGCATCTCGAGATCCTTGGTTACAAGCACATCGTGGCTTTGGCCGAGGGCCGCTTTTATGCGGACGCCACCCGCTCGATCGAGTACGGGGCGCTTGCTGGTTTCTTCATTCCGAACTCGGTGCTTGCGCCGGATCTCGTCGAATACTTTTCCAGCTTTCAGCAGATCGTCAGCTATCTGTACGATCCGGATGGCATCTTCGAAACGAACCTTCGCCGCGCGGGCGTGAAGAATATTCTGCGGGCTTTCCAGCAGGTGGATGACACCGAACACGCGGCTCGGCAACTTGCCCGGCCGCTTCAGGAGATGGCGCTTTATCTGGAGGACCACGCGCCGAAGATTTTTCCTTCTGCCGACGATCATTCCACGGCGCGAGAATTTTTTGGAAAGAGCGGCGCAGTCGCCGGGAATGGTAACGGCAGCTCGGATGATGATGAGACGATCATTGCGGTGCACCCGGGAAGCGGCAGTTCGAAAAAGAACTGGCCGATCGAGCGCTGGACCGAGTTGGGCCGCAGTCTTCTCGAAAAACATCCGTCCGCCCGGTTGGTCCTGATTAGTGGCGAGGCGGATCAGGCACAACTCGATACGCTTAGCGCCGCCTGGAAAGGGCTGCCCGTGCTGTCCGCACGCGAATTGCCGCTGCCTCAGCTTGCGGCCATCGTGGCGCGTTGCCGACTTTTCATCGGGCACGACAGCGGGATTTCGCATCTCGCCGCTGCAGTCGGAACGTCATGCCTGCTCATGTTTGGGCCGACCGATCCGGCGATCTGGGCGCCGGCAAATCCGGCGGTGGCGGTATTGGAAGCACCCGACGGCGATCTGGAAGCGCTCACGTTGGAAGCAGTCGCCGAGCGGGCCGCCACCTTACTGGCCGCAAACCGCTCATAGGGCCGCTGTCTCAGGTCCGGGGCGTTCTTCAAGACGCAAAAAAACGAACCGGCGGGCGATGCTGTGCCCGCGCGGTTCGTTGAAAGCTAGGGCTGAGCGCCCTGAAAAACTCAGTGACCCGGGAATGCGGTCGAGAATCCGGAATCGTTTGACGCGGAACTGGATCCCCCAGCGGCCACAGCGCGATGCAGGGCGTGCTCGAATTCCTTCTCAAACGGGCTGCCCGTATAAAGCAACTTGCCGGTCGTATCGAAGACAAAGACGTGAGGAAGCCCGGAGAACTGGACCGGCCCCTGCATTCCAGAGGTGATGCTGTAGGTCAGGTGATTCTTCTTCACGACGTCGTTGATCTGATCGTTGGAGCTTCCCTGGCACTCGGCTCCGATTACGACCATCTTGTCCTTGTACCGCTTCGAGATCTTCTCCACCTCGGGCAGCAGCGCGAGGCACGGACCGCAATGGGTGCCCCAGGCATCGATCAGTACTGCCTTGCCTTTGGTATCGCCGACGGCCGGGCCGGAAACCAGCGAACCGACGTGGAATTCGCTGTACTGGTGTGCGGCTTCATCCGTTTTGGCGTAAATCGCCGCGACCGAAAGTGTCAGCCCTGTGAGAACAACCGCGAGCTTCGGGAGGATTTTCATCGCGGGAAGGGTAGAAGTGGTCCTTGGCAAGTCAACTCTTTCCATGGAGCGCCCGCCGGCCGACGGGATTCCGCCGGTTTTGTCAGAATCGGACGGTTCTATTACGCATTTCATGCCGAAAACGTGCCGCTTCGGCCTTGTGTGACACGCCTTGATTGAGAAAATCGTTTTGCGCAATTCACAGCACGCGTAGAGTCTTTCCCCCTTTTCAAACCTGTATGGCCATCTCCTTCGCTACTCGCTTCAACGCTGATCTGATTGACCAGAATTACGAAAAGTGGCGGAAGGATCCGGCCTCCGTTGACTCCACATGGGCGGCATTTTTCGAGGGGTTTGAACTCGGTTCGGTGGCGCAGAAAAACGGTGCGCCGGCAGCGCAGAAGAATGGCTCCGTCACTCATGAAGATGTCCCGCTCCAGACACGCGTCGATGGCCTCGTGTACGCCTATCGCACGCTCGGGCATACGATCGCGCACGTCGATCCGCTGTCCCAAAACCGCCCGGAAAATCCGCTCCTGAGCCTCCGTGAGCTCGGCTTTGAGGAGAAGGATCTCGATCTCACGGTTTCGTCCAAGTTTTACCTCGGCGGCAAGAAGATGAAGCTGCGCGAGATGATCTCCTCGCTCGAGAAGATCTACTGCGGCCACATCTCCGTCGAATTCATGCACATCCAGAATCCGCGCGTGCGGAACTGGGTGCGTGACCGCATCGAGACGCGTCCGGACGATTACGGCCAGGGCGCGGATGTCCATCTCCGCATGCTTCGCCGGATCCTTTCGGTGGAAAGCTTTGAGCACTTCCTCCACACCCGCTTCGTCGGCCAGAAGCGCTTTTCGATCGAAGGCGGCGAATCGCTGATCGCGGCGCTGTACGGCATCCTCGAGAGCTGTCCGAAGCACAAGGTCGAGGAAATCGCGATGGGCATGGCCCACCGCGGACGTCTGAGCGTGATCCGCGAGTTCCTCGGCAAGTCGCTCGGTGCGATGTTCGCCGAATTCTCCGAAAATTACATTCCCGATACCGTCGCGGGCGATGGCGACGTGAAGTATCACCTCGGCTACACGACGCGGCGTCAGGTGGCAGACGGCTACGAAGTCGAGCTTCGCCTTTCGGCAAATCCCAGCCACCTCGAAGCAGTCAATCCTGTTGTGCAGGGCATGGCCCGTGCACGCCAGCGCGTGCGCCAGGACACCGAAAACCGCTCGAAGGTTCTCGCTGTGCTGATCCACGGTGACGCGGCTATCGCGGGGCAGGGGATCGTGGCCGAGACGCTGAACATGTCGCAATTGCCGGGCTACCGCATCGGCGGCACGGTTCACCTGGTCATCAACAACCAGATCGGCTTCACCACTTCGCCGGCGGACGCGCGTTCCTCGCGGTACTGCACGGACGTGGCCAAGATGATCGAGGCTCCGGTCTTCCACGTGAATGGCGATGATCCCGAGGCGGTGCGCTACTGCGCCGAGCTCGCGTTCGAGTTCCGCCAGCAGTTCAAGAGCGACGTCGTCGTGGACATCTACTGCTACCGCCGCCACGGTCACAACGAGACCGACGAACCGCTCTTCACGCAGCCGCTGCTCTATGCCGAGATCGAGTCGCACCGTTCGGTCGGTACCCTGTACAAGCAGAAGCTGCTCGATGCCGGAGTGCTGAAGGCCGAGGACGCGCAGGCTCTGGCCAAGGAGATCGAGGACCGCTATGAGGCCGCCTTTGTGGAAGTGAAGCAGGCCGAGGCGAACAAGAATCTCAACCGCTTCTCGGAGTCCAACGCTGTCTTCCAGCCGCCGTATTCGCACGCTCCGGTCGATACCGCTATCACCAAGGAAACGCTCGACCGCCTGTGCAAGAGCCTCACGACCGTGCCGGAATCCTTCCGGGTCGTGCCGCGCCTGAAGAAGTTTTTCCTCGAGAAGCGCGCGCAGGCGGCACGCAATGGCGGGCCGTTCGACTGGGCCTATGCCGAGGCACTCGCCTTCGGTTCGCTGCTCGCCGAGGGCACGCCCGTCCGACTTTCCGGCCAGGATTCGCGTCGCGGCACTTTCTCGCAACGCCATGCAGTGCTGTACGATGAGAAGACCCGCGAGCGTTACATCCCGCTTCAGAATCTGGATCCAAACCAGGCCCGCTTCTGCGTTTACAATTCGCTGTTGAGCGAAAACGCGGTGCTCGGTTTCGACTACGGCTACTCGCTGAACTATCCGCAACTGCTCTGCCTGTGGGAGGCGCAGTTCGGCGATTTCGTGAATGGCGCGCAGGTCATCATCGACCAGTTCATCGCTTCCGCGGAATCGAAGTGGCAGCGCCCGAGCGGCATCGTTCTCCTGCTGCCGCACGGTTATGAAGGCCAGGGCCCCGAGCACTCGAGCGCCCGTCTCGAGCGCTTCCTCCAGCTTTGCGCTGAGGACAATATCCAGGTCTGCAACCTCACCACGCCGGCCCAGTATTTCCATCTCCTGCGCCGCCAGATGAAGCGCGCATTCCGCAAGCCGCTCGTGCTGATGACGCCGAAGAGCCTGTTGCGTCACGAACTGTGCGTCTCCAAGGCCGAGGACTTCACCAACGATCGTTTCCACGAAGTGCTGCCCGGACCGCTCCTCGACACGGCGGAGAAGGTCACGCGCGTCATCTTCTGCTGCGGCAAGGTGTACTACGATCTGCTCAAGTACCGTGAAGCGCAGAAGCGTTCCGACATCGCGATCATCCGTATCGAGCAGCTCTACCCGCTCGACGAAGCGCAGATCAAAGAGGCGGTCAAGCCGTTCGCGAACGCCAAGACGTTCGTGTGGTGCCAGGAAGAATCGCAGAACATGGGCGCGTGGACCTACATCGGCTGGCAGTTGCGCCGTCTCCTCGAGCCAAACCTCGTGTGGTACGCAGGCCGCAATGCCAGCGCCAGCCCGGCGGTCGGCGCCAAGGCGCTCCACGATAAGGAGCAGAAGCTCCTCCTCGAGGACGCGTTTACGCTCGGTTAATCGCTTTCTGGAATAGCTAATCCAGCCGCGCGCAGGACGATTTTGGAATGCGCGCGGGGGCAGTGGCTGCAGAAAAAACCGGCCATGCATCCTGTTCCCCAGTGAACCCCGTCCCGGTTTTAATACTGGCAGCCGGTTGGTATCTTGGTGTGGAGGTCCTTGTCTGGAAATTGAGGCAAAGAGCTAATCTCCCCACCCAAATGACCTTCTTCTTGGGAATTGCGCAGAGTATTGGGGCCTTGGTTCTTGTCGCACTCGCGGGAATAAGGTTCCGCCTGCACTGATTTCGTGCGCTCATCATTCGGAGAACGCGAATCCCGATTCTGTTCCCAAGGCCATTGCCAAGACGCCTCCGCTCGTTTAGAGCAAGCGACCGCATGTTTTTCCTCACACCGAGTTACATTAAGCACGGTCGCCAGTTTTTGAAGGATGCCCGGAAGCTGCTCGATTACAAACGCGACCTCGTCAGCGCGGAGACCAATGAGGAAGTAGAGCGCGAACTCGGTCAACTCGACGCCGTCCTGCGTTCCGGCGACAAGGAGCAGGTTGAAACCCAGATGCACCGGGTCGACGAGGTGTGCGGGAAGCTGGCGAAACCTCATCCCGAGGCGGCCTGGCGGGAGAACGTCGAGGTCTTCCTGGTCGCCATCGTCATCGCTCTCGCGGTGCGAACCTATTTTCTGCAGCCGTTCACGATTCCGACCGGCTCCATGCAGCCGACGCTCAATGGCATCATCGGCCATGTCACGAACGAGCCGGCACCGAATCCGATCGTGCGCCTTTTCCACACCGTGTGGTATGGCCGGTCCTACGTGGATGTCGTCGCGAAGGAAGACGAAGAGGTGATCAACTACGCGGAGGCGAAACGTTTTCTATTCTTCACCTACACCAGGATCGAGACCTCTCGCGGCAATGTCTATTGGGCGCATGCACCCTTCAAGACAGTCCACGACGATTTCCGCCTCCAGCGCCGCCTGTATAAGGCCGGTGAACCGATCCTTCGCGGATACGTGAATACGGGCGATCACGTGTTCGTGGACAAGTTCACCTACCAATTCGCCAAGCCCACGCGCGGCGATGTCTTTGTATTCACAACTCAGGGAATCCCGCTGCTGGCGGACCGTTATCCGACCTCGCAGTTCTACATCAAGCGGCTGGCCGGACTGCCGGGAGACACGCTGCGGGTCGATCCTCCGAATCTGTACCTCAATGGCCAGAGGGCGCAGGCAGAGCCCTTCGCGCGCGTCATGTCAGGAACCCGCCTGGAGCCGCACGATGGCTATCGCGGTTATTCCAATGTGAGCGAGGGCAATATCCGGTTCCAGTTCCTCGGCTATCCCGATGACAGTTTCGCGATTGGTGCGAAGCAGTATTTCGCCCTCGGCGACAACTCCTACAACAGCGCGGACAGTCGCGACTGGGGCACCGTGCCGCAGCAAAATATCATGGGCCGCGGAGTTTTCGTTTACTGGCCTTTCAGCCCGCACTGGGGCCGAATTCGCTGAGCCTTTGAATCTTACGGCCTGATGCGTTCAGAGATCAGATCGGCCTTTGGCGGCTCTGGCCGGGCACGAAGCGGTTCGTGTCCGTTGGAAACATCAAATTCGATAAACCGCAGGCCGAATCGAAGGTGACAGTAAAAAATCTTGCGATAATAGTAGTCACTCCGGTTTTACCCCGCTCCTCCAAGTTCCATCCTCCCGAAAAATGGCTCGTCGCGCCAGCTCCTCATCTCAACCACTCTGGGTCATTCTCGTCGTAGGCGTCCTGCTTGCGGCCATCGCTGGAGGCTATGTCATGTATGGAAGGGTCAATGACCCGTTCCGCACGATGACGGCGCTGCCGGTGCAGGATTATCTGGAAAATGCCAACAGCCTCCGCGGGAATGTCTACAAGCTCGACGGAACAATTTCAAAATCCCTTGAATGGTCTCCGACCGCGGGCCGTCTCTTCTCGGTCGAAGTGAATGGCAACGATGTCATCCCCGTGCTCGTTCCGTCACAGTTCAATCAGGTCAACATCGAACGGGGGCAGCACTTTATATTCAAAATTGAAGTCGGAGAAAAAGGCATCCTGCGCGCTCAGGACGTCAAGAAGGCCTAAGTCATGATTTCGAATCCTACCCCCAAAACATCGCAGGGCATCGGCATCTTTTCCCGAAAGGCCAGTGCCCGGTTTCTGCCGATTCTTCCGGTCCTGGGACTGCTCGCATCCGGCCTGACCTCGGCATTCGGCCAGGTGCCCGATTCGGCGCCAGCCCCGGCCGCCCAACCCGCGGCGGCACCCGCTGCTCCTGCCGCGCAACCCGCATCGAAGCCTGCAGGCAACGGAATGCTTGGCGGTGATATTCCGAAATTCGATCCGGGTTCCGAGACGTTCAACTGGGATGGCAAGACGTGGAACGTGAACAATAACCGGATCTTCGAGGCCCGGTTTGAGAAGTACCTGAATGCCCCTGAGGAAACGACTCAGGAGGACAAGCAGTACCAGGCCGTCATTACCCAGATCCTGGGCCTGCTCGCTCCCGGCAATGCCACGCAGGCCAATGTGGATGCCGCCTTCAAGCTTTTGCCTCGGGCGTCGAGTTACGACGTCGATGC
>OUNM010422728.1_pt1 | contig 20466 bp, 26 predicted proteins | sample 1769961 | NCBI WGS metagenome assembly OUNM01 (sample SAMEA3914820, study PRJEB12502) | metagenome | biome: forest; material: soil | place: USA | collected 2012-03-12 | depth 0.3 m
AAGGAGACGCCCCTCGGGCTGTACAAGGGCCTCGGCGCCGTGCTCACGGGCATCGTGCCCAAGATGGCCATCCGCTTCACCTCGTTCGAGACGTACAAGCAGATGCTCGCCAACAAAGAGACGGGCGTCGTCTCGGGCCAGTCCCTCTTCCTCGCCGGCCTCGCGGCGGGTGTCACCGAAGCCGTCGCCGTCGTGACCCCCATGGAGGTGGTCAAGATCCGCCTGCAGGCCCAACACCACAGCATGGCCGACCCGCTCGATGTGCCCAAGTACCGCAACGCCGCGCACGCGCTCTACACCATCGTCAAAGAGGAGGGCGCCGGCGCGCTGTACCGCGGCGTGTCGCTGACGGCGCTCCGCCAGGGCAGCAACCAGGCCGTCAACTTCACCGCCTACACCTACTTCAAGGAGTGGCTGTACCAGTGGCAGCCCGAGTACCAGGGCGCCAGCTTGCCCAGCTACCAGACCACCCTGATCGGTCTCGTGTCGGGCGCCATGGGCCCGCTCAGCAACGCGCCCATTGACACCATCAAGACGCGCCTGCAGAAGATGAAGGCCGAGGAGGGCACCACGGCGCTGCAGCGCATCACGAGGATCGCGGGTGACATGTTCAGGTTTGTTGTCTCCTCCCTTCGAATCAGGGGTAATAAATGCTGACAGAGTACAACTCAACAGGCAAGAAGGCGTGCACGCCTTCTACAAGGGCATCACGCCTCGCATCATGCGTGTCGCGCCCGGCCAGGCCGTCACCTTCACCGTCTACGAATACCTCAAGGAGCGCCTTGAGAAGAGCGGCCCGACTGCCCTGACGGGCGGAAGGTACGAGGAATGACCACCACCACCGCGACCCTTTCCACCCCTTTTCCCTTTCCCGACCCATGGGCTATTGGATACCTTTCTTGGGATATTCCTTTCTGTCCTGTCCTGTTACTGGACTTTGCTGTGCATACAACCCTACCTACCTGTCTACAATGTTGGCTTTGGGACTGCATGAGTATTTTGGGCTTGGTTTCTTGTTTGCGAGTGTCATTTCATGATGATATTTGAGACGGTTGTGCTGATGGAGTGGCGTTCCTTTTTCGCTTTCTTTTAGTCGCGATCGAGAGTTTGATAGCATGAAGGCCAAGGCCTCTTCGTAAGGCATGGATTGCATCGAGATGTAGGAGAGGGAAAGGGCAGACTAGAAAGAGTCTTTGGTTGGTTGGATAAGGAAATTTTTGGAGGCGAGGAGGGGGGGACACGGAAAAGAGCCGGAAGGAAGGAAAAAGTACAGGAGCATAGCCCACAGGGGCGTGTTGTTTTGTCTACTACAGTTTCTTGGGGCGGAGGATTGTGTTTGGAGCAGTCATAGCATCAGGACGGCGCTTTCATGTCGCTTGGTTTTCGTTTGGATTTTTGGAGATCTGATGTGGTTAGAGCATATACGTACTAGATTTACGCATTGCATACAGTGTTTCTTGGTTTCTTCCATGTTGTCTTGGCCATTTGCCTCGCTGTGCCGTCTCTACAGTTCTCCGAGTGAAAAGGGGGCAAGAGGGTGGAGAGACAGCTGAAAGTCGACTCATGCATGTTTCACATAAGGTTGAGTCCTTCTATCAATTTCTCGATTCTAGAGTGTCAACAAGGCTGAGAACGGAGGAACATAGAGCTTAGAGCTGATCGGACAAAAGTTGATGTTCAATCCTGTTGGCTGTTGAGGTGACTTCATGCACACCACACAGAGCCACCAACACCCCGAGTGACTCATGAAGATGACGCTCTTGAGAGGTACATACCAGTTCAGCCACCATTTAAATAATGAAACTTAGATTACCATATCATGCTCCACTCATCACCGATTCTTCTGCTTTCCAACTTCTTCCCGGCCTATGAGCGACTGCTGGCGTCAACATGAGAACTATTAAGAGAACACGGGGAGCTCTGGTCAAGAAACCCAAGGCTGTGTTCCGTCATAGAACACCCCCTGAAGCCCACCTTGAGAACCAGCCGGAACTCCCATCCACCAGCATTCAACTGCGTGTTGGTTCACCGCCCACCAAACTTGAGTCTCTTCCGCCCGAACTGAGATGCCAAATCCTATCGGCTCTTCCAACGCTGGACGACCTAAAGTCCGCCGTGCACGCATTGCCGGTGCTGTACCAACAGTACCGACAAGACCGCAAGCAGATTCTCGACAGCGTCCTGCGGCACACGCTCGGCGACAAGGTCTTTGTGGACGCCTACGCGGTTCAAAAGTCAGCGCCGATGGAGCTCCCACCATGCCTCGCCGTAGACCTGGCCGTCCAGGTGTTCATGATGGAATACCAGGAACACTACGTAAACCCGTCCATCATCTCGGGGAGAAGCGTTGTCGGGGACCTTATCGGCATGGCAGCCTTTTACTCGTCTACCATCCAACCACTCTTCCAGAGAGTCCCCGCCATACTCCTCCGCAACCTCGACCGGTCGCTACAACCTGGTCATCTAAGTAAGACCGAACGGGCTCGAATCCTGCGTGCTCTGTACCGCTTCCAGCTGTGGTGCAACCTGCACGGCACCAGCGATATCGCGGCCGCTCGAGACCGAGCGGTAGACCCGTTGGATATGCTCAAGTACTTCTTTGAGGTGTTTGAGCCGTGGGAGACCGAGGAGATCTCCCGCATCCATGAGTTGTTTCTCGACCTGTATGACCGCATCTTCGTCAAGATCAGATGGGATTTCGACAGGCACAGTATCCGCTTTGTGGACTCGCCCCCCGCCGACAGGCCGGACGGGTCGATCGATCTGGGGCATGATCAATACAGAGGTAAGTGCTGATTTTGTTGATTGCGATCATGGAACTTGAACTAAATCAAATGCTGACCATGTTGACCCCTGGGGTATAAAAAGAGGTCGGTCGAAGTGCGTTGCAAGCCGGCGTTGTCTCTCGAGGCTTGGGATTTCACCTCAAAATCCTGCAGACACAACGTCACAAGGAACTCGTCGAGAGGATGCAGCCGGTGCTCAGCGCCGGACTCAACTCGATCGGACAAGCGCTGGCGTGGGATACACAGAGAATGAGGCACGACCTCCACCCTTCGGACCGAGACAGGGCCCAGAGCAATGGCGACCGCATGCCATTCGAGCGAGATCACGAAGACAAACCGTCCCTTGCGTGGGTGGTGCTCTGGCGGGGGCGATACAGCAGCTGGTTTGGCGCCGGGATACCCGTCAGTTTGAAGCGGTGGGGTTACGTCTTTTGGGATTGCCGGCGTTTGAACACGAGCCGCGGGAAGGACGTGGTGCTGCGGGTGTGGCCCATTCAGGGACGGAGACGACGAGCTTGATGCGACGAAGGCCCTCTGCCGGAGACATCACAAGGGAAAGGGGTGCTCTGCCATCAGTTCGGCCTGCGTTGATGTCAGCCAATGGTTGACAGGATGCTTGGGGCCGTCCATTACCTCTCAAAGTAAGTAGGTTGAGGTCCTGAACAGGTAAACACACAAGGCGACCCCTCGCCTTCGACCTTGTGCGACCCGACTCCAAGTACGATATAGAGTCCGAGACAAACCCGCAATCCCACCCTGTGCTGCCATCCCAGGGGTCTGCCAAGCCTCCCTCCTGGCCGGAATTAAGTAACTGACATCCCAACCCCTGTCCTGTTCCACACTGGGCTGCACGTCGCGTCTTCATTCCCTCCCATCTTCACCATGCAACTTTAAGTCTCAACCGCCTTCCTCAACACCCTCACAAATCATTAACACCCACCCATATCTCCATCGACCCACCCCCACCATTAAAAATGCCCATCGCTCTTCCTACCACCAACCCAAGCCCAACCCCGGGCGCCACTGGCTCGAACCCGGCCCTTCTATTCCTGACCAACCTGAAAACCCGCCTCCTCCACCCCCTAGCATCCCTTTCAGCCAATTTGAACCTCACCACACCCCGCGGTGCCTCCGCAGTCACCATCCGTACGTCAAATTCAAGCTGTTTCAATGCCCCGTACCCCGGTTGGTCGTCTCGGACACCAGCCCCAACAAGTACTGAGAAGTTGCTGACTGGCACTGCTGGGTGAAGTCGTCGCACGCACCCTCTACAACCTCCTTTTCTTCAGCTGGCTGCGTGTTCTAGACCAGGTTGCGGTGGTGCTGGCGGTGGGGTGTTTGTTGGTTGCGAAGAGAGGGAAGGGAGTTTTAGGTGCTGGGATTGTAAGCCTGTCTGCCTTGTTTTTTGATGTTCTTGTTGTCACGTTGAGGCTGACATGGGGAAAATGACAATAGGGTGAGGGCTTCTTTGACGCGGTTCTGTTCATGTGTGCTGGGGCGCATGTCTTGTATGGGGTGTTCCTTCTGGTGATGGTCACCACATTTGGGCCTTATGGGCTCGTGGGGCAATCTATCATGACTGTTGTTGGGGTTGCGATGGTGCTTGCTGCGTGTTCGGCGTCGCGGTCGGACGAGGACGAGGACGCAGGAGTGACTCTTCCGTGAGGAGGTTGGGGCCTTGGGTACGAGGTGGGTGGTTTTTGGGTGCTGTGTCCGTCAGGGAATCACCATTCTGAAGCACATACCAAGTACCGTACGTCTACAGGATGGAACGATGGACGGAGGGCAGCATATGGTATTCCAATTTGACCCAATCTGGCCGTGATTCTTGAGACATGCTGATCGGACCATCAACCCCATCGGCTGATGAGCTCATCCCTCTTTGCATTCTTGCCCCGCAGGGTCGCCACGCTGGAGTCGATGCCTTTCAGCTTCTCATCCACGGTTGCCAACTCCTGGGAAAGCACGCCGATGGATCCTTCGATCTCCGGGTCCACCAGCCGAACGTCGGCGAATGGGCTCTCAGCCAGGATGGAGTCGCGGACTAGCTGGATGGCCAGCTTTCCGTCGGCTACTTGTCTGGTTGCCACGTCCTCGAAGGTCTCTTGGACATTCCGCGCAACATCGTGCACTTTCGCCTGTCGGCTCGCAAGCGTCGACGCCAATTTCCCGACCTGGGCTTGCAGGTCTGAAGGCGCATCCTCATCTTGGGGGAGGTTGATAGCGAGGGTGCGCAGAAGCTCCTCGAGCGGCGGCTCGTCGGCGATCCCAGCAGCACCGGTGGAGTATCGCGACCGCTGCTGGGGCCTGGGACGAACTGGAGACATGAGATCTTCCTGCTTGCCACGCTGCTGCCGTGTCGGAGACACATCCGGCGGAGCCGTGGCTTGAGTGTTGAGTTCGGACTTGGCAATCTCGAGGACCGAGTCAGCGGCAAGTCGGTATGCCTGGAAGACATCGAGTCGAGCCATTAGGTCCTGGGCACGATCGATGAGGTAGTCCAGACACTCGTGGATCTGTGATGTCAGCGGTGAAGGATCGAGACATGTAGCTAGTACTCACGTAGCTGGTTGCCTGTGCAGATCTCGCCATGCCGCGTCCGTTCTTTGCGGCAAGGCCCTTCAGCGCCGGCTCCAGGAATTGTTGCTCGGTGGACATCTGAGCGACTGGGAGAATTTCTGCATAGAGTGACTCAAGTTCTTCCTGTAATGCAGAGACCTCGCCAGAGGAGACCCGGTTGGCGGCTCCCGCCTGCGCCGGGAGCTCGAGGGACTCGAGGAAGAGGCGGTCCAGTTTTGTTCGGATGCCTTCCACCGTGAACTTGATCAGCCTGGCGCACGTCTCGCGCAGCACGGCGACGTCTTTTTGTTCGCTAGCATCTTCCGTTTCCAACTCCCATCCGAGCTTCTGAAGACTGGACAGGAGCTTGTCGTCAGAGCGGAACAGCGTGTCTACGGTCTGCTGAATGGTCGCGCCAGCGCCGGTGGTTTGCTGTTCCAGCTCCGTGATGCGGGAGCTCAAAGTCTGCGATAGCTCGCCTGCCTGTTGCGCGTCAGTACAAACCCATGCAAAGGCTACGGGTCTAGACCGGGCTGTACACACGCTTGATGCAAGGTCCCTGCGCTGGGCCTGCCATTTCCGAGCCTGCCCGGCCTCCCTGACTACGCGCTCTTCGCTGCTCTGGCGGGCGGCATCCACAAGACGGTCGAGGGCCTCCTGCTGCAGCTTGAGAGTCTCGGTGTGGTGGGTGATGGCCTGAGTGGAGCGGTTCAGTTCCTCGATGGCGTCCCGGATCTCCTGGTCGCTCAGGACACGAGCTGCGGTGAGGTCTGACGACACGGCGAGCCGCTCGGCCAGGCCCGATTCCTCAAGGGCGGCATATCTGATTGGGCCAGGCCGGAGGTCAGCGTTCATGCCGTGACGAGGAAGCGGAAATTCACCGACTGGTTCAGCTCGTCCGGCGTGAGCAGCGTGTCCGGGGTAAGGTGCTGTGCCGCCCATCGCACAAGATCGGACGAATTTGGCCCCGACAGCGACGCTCTCACCGCCGCAGCGTCAAACGATGCGTCGTACACTCGCAAAAGCCTAACCAGTGCCTCGCCGTCCATATTGGAGCAGAAAGCGCGCGCAGACGCGGAAGGTCCAGTGAAATGTCACGTCGTGTTGTGGTTGCAGAGTCCCCTGGCGTTTCCAGGTTGCTGTGGGGTTCAATTCCAGGGCTCTTCAGGGTCGTTGGGCCCCTGAAGGCTGAAGCCATCTGCCGGGGCCCCACGCTCAGTCCCCGGAACTTGCAAGCTGTGGACGCAGGGTGGCTCGAGCTTCCCAGCCAAGGCTCGGCATCTTGACGTCCGTCAAACTGGGTTCCTTCCTGACACAACAGCAGAGCTGCAAGACTTGGTGAACACTCGCCGCGTTCCTTCCTCTCATTACGTCCGTAGGCAGCGATCGCAGCTCAGGAGTCGACTGCCGTTGTCCGAAACGAATTGACAGCGGCAACCACGTCCTCCTCCTCCGGCAGACCCCGTACCCGCGCCATCGCCAAAACCTGAACTCGACCTGAATTTCAACGCTATCTCTGCAACTGCGAGCTGTCGGACTTTCAAGACGGAACTGCCTAGGTCGTTGCTACGGACGACTAGAATTTTCGGCAGCCTGTCAAACCCGAGCCTTCCGCTTCACCTTCCCTTTTCTGTTCTTCACGCGCTTGCTCGACACCAAGATGTGCCTTGGGCTCCAGGTGTGCGCGTTGTACCGTTTTACAGCTGCAGTTGGATTCTGTATGCCCAAAACAGAGACAAATCCAGCCGAGAACATCGGGCCCGGGCTTGACCCGACCGCCGTTCTGCCTCCGTCGCCGACGCGGATATGGACAAGGGCGTGTTGAGGGAAGCCAGGTCTACTCAAAGTCCACTCCACGGACTGCCAGGGCACCTCTCAAGGCATCATGAAACATCGCCTTGCCCATCCGCCTCCAGGACAGCCGCTCCCACACAAAAGAACCTACGGGTCTTTAGTCTCCCAGACCATGTGTCACACAACACCAGGGCTCTGCAGTGATTCGGGGAGGGAGCGTCGTTGTGAGAGGCCAGCTCAGAGCCCCTCGGGTTCCTTGGGCCATGCGGAGCACGTCCAAGCCTCCTGCAAGCAAGTGCTCTGGAAGATCGGGATGAGACAGACCGTTTGGCCACGCCCTGCTTTCGGGCTTCAGCTCCCGGAGCATATCGTCCGAATTAGCTTTGCGAGGCAGCACAAGCACAGCGCCGTGGACGGGAACCTTGTCCAACGGCCTCAGGGTTCACGATGTGCCTCCTTCCTCCGACTCCATTCGCGAAGTGCGGCCCACTCTTGACAGTGGCAGAGGGCGCTGCCGTGTGTTTCTTCAAAACGTGATACCGCCACATGCTTGGCCAGATCGCGGCTCGAAACGCAGTCAGCCGTCTTCGCGAGGCGCTAATGTGCATATCCGCCACGACACGCCGGGCCCTGCGGCTTCCCACTGCGCTTCTGACGGCTGCGTTGCCGGCTGGCTTAACGCTCCCCTGCTCGTTTGTAACCGCCTACCCACTGAGCCTGACGCCGTTGGGTTGCGCCCCTCCAGCTTCCTGTTTAGGCTACCAACAAAGCCACGGGCGAGCTGCCCCTAGTCTGCCATATCTGGGATGATCTGTCCGTAGCCTCTCCCGCCATCTTGCGGTGTGGTCTGAGCTCACAAGCGACAGAGTGCCGTGGGCGGGGGGCAGGGCGGCGTTGGTGATCTCGGTGTGCCGGCATGGACGCCATCGTCACTGGCTTGCTCGGCCCATCTGGCGGCCCTACATGTGGGGCATGTCCGTCATGACTGACAGGCAAGACAACCAAGACAGTCGAGACACGGGCCGTTGTTTGGCTGGACTGGATGTCCCAAGATCAGTCGAGCCTCTGGCCCGGCGACCATGGCACACCACCCTCGAATCAACGTCTCGGGCTCCATTCATCGGGGATCACTTAGCTGCTACCAGACTTGCTGTCCTGTCTGCTCCCGTCTCCCGTCCCGTTGTCCGGGGAGCACACAAACACGCCGGCTCGCTTTCTGCGGTGCTCTGTTCCTGGTGGGCCTTGCGCCTTCTCTGTTTGACTCCGGCCTGCAGGAAGTCGCAACCCGGGGCCGTCTCCCCACAACTTTCTCGGTAATCCTGCTCCAAATGAGGATAGCACACACCGACATGTTGACGTGTCGTCTCCCAGGACGCACCTGCGGTGCCTGCGGTGCCTGTCGTGGGCCCTTCCCGGCAAACACAGCCTTCTGCAACACCTTGTTCCACTGAGCTTATTCGCTGGGCTCGGCCGACCCAGCCCATTTTCGCTGGAGGGAGTCTTCACAGCAGCAACGAACTGCCCGAACTGCTCCTGGTCAGTCCTGGCACAGCGTTTGTACCAGGACGCTTCAGCTCGGGACGGATTGGGCCCAAGGTCTCCAGCCCGGGCTTCACCGTCAAAGACAGCCATTGAACATGGACACGGGAACAACAAACGCGAGGCCCCGCTGCAGTGCCTGTCCTAGACACCGTGAGTTTCTCCCGCTGTTGTCCCCTTAAGTGCGACAGATGCCAACCGTCTCTGTTCTCAGGTCCTGCCCAAGAGCATGTCTCACCGCTTGACATGTGTGTACCTGTGTGAGAAGCAAACAGCCTGCCGTCCGCGTACTGCCCTGATCCGAACTTACATTTCTCCGAGAGCCGGTGCCGTGGCGCCGGGTGCCAGATGGTGATGGCCTCATCACTGCCCGTGCACTCACCTCCGGTCTCAGCCCTTGAGGCCTCATTGCGCCCTCGGTCATGGCCACAGCTGCTTGAACGGCTCCGAGATACGCTTGTCGCTGTCACCATGGTGTTTGTCGCACAGTTGTTGATATCCGGCATCCAACTTGGCCTCGATCAGCAGGGGTCGGACTTTCCTGCCCCGATCTTGGCCATGGCGGTAGTGTTTTTGGTCTTTTCAATAACCGGGTGTGCCGTTCCCGGCCTCGAGGACTTCTACGGGAAGAGGTTGAAGCGTGCCGTAAGTTGTCCTCCGAACTTACCTCGATGCTGCTCTAACAAAAGCAGACGGAGCTCTTGAATCGCCACATGTCCATCGGGTTTACCATCCCAATTGTCATGCTCTGCCGCGGGCCGACTGCAGATGCTCGCGACATCGGAATGATAGCCATCAGCTTCGGTAAGCGGGATCGATCACCACACGCAAGCAAACCGAGTGTGAGCTAACACGTGTAAGTACTCACTGGCCTGCTCAACATCATTCTGGCTTACTCCCTCGCCTTTCCCATCCAATCCCTCCTGGTTCGCTACGACAAGCGGTTTCGGGTTGACAGAGATACCGACACCGATGTTGAAACCGGGAGGGAAACACAAAGCAACAAACTGCAAAAACCGACCAACCCCTTTTGCAAGGGTTCCCCCACGGCCAGCACCCTGACCATCGGCCTGGACTTTGGGGAATCCTCCGAAGCCGACGAGTCCACCACCTCACAACCACCCACCGCCGCCCCCGGCCCAACCCCCAGCCCACCCTCCCGGCGGACTCGCCTGCGTATCTGGATCCTCCACAATCCCCTTGTACTCCTCTGCTGGCTGTGCACCCTCACCCTCGGCCTCCCGCTCCGCTACTTTGAGGGCCACGACGTCCCCCTCGCCACCTCCCTCCTCTTCTCCGTTTGGCTCACCACCCTAGCCATGCAATCCAGCATCCAATCCAGCCCCTCCCTGCCCCCGCCTCTCCGCACCCTACTGTCCGGCCTCTCCAACGCCGTCCTGTGGACCGCCCTCGCCACGATCGCCTACGCCTTTGCGGACGCATCTCTTAGCGCCCGCCCATTGCCCGCCGTGCTCGACACCCTGCAGACCCGCACCCCGCTCTCCTCTCTCCTCTTCCACTCCGCCACCGCCTCCAGCGAGCCGACGACGATAACAGCAGGGGACCTAGCCACAACCCTCCTTTCCTCCGGCCTCGTGGCATGGGGCCTGAAGCTCTACGCTCACCGCGCCCACCTCTTCTCCCGTGCCGGCCTCGCCGTCTCCACCGTCAGCAGCGCGCTCGCCCTCGGCAATGTCGTCTGTGGCCCGCTTATAGTCGGCCGGCTCCTCGGCGTCGGCAGTACCCAGCAGCCCGGCGGCGCGGCGACCGCGCTGGCGTTTGCGGCGCGCAGCGTAACGATTGCTCTCGCGGGCCCGGTCATGGGCAGGCTTGGCGGGGACGCGGGCTTGAACGCGGCGATGGTGGTGGGGAGCGGTATTGGGTTCCAGATGGCGATGGGGTTGGGAATGGGGAGGTGGGCGGAGAGATGGGTTGTTCGCGGTATGGGGAGGGTTGGTGGAGGACGAAGGATAGAGCGGGAGGTGGAAGGGGGAGAGGGCGGTGGTGATGGCGACACAGAGACAGAGGGAGAAACACGGGAGCGAACACGGGAGCGGACACGGACAGGAACGAGGGACGATGTCGCGGCCGTAAGGACGGCGTCCCTGCGAGGGGTGAATGACCCGCGGACGGTTGCCGCTGGCATCACAGTCGGCATCAACGCTGCGGCAATGGGCACGGCGTATTTGTACGAGGTGCAGAGCGAGGCGGCACCACACGCCGCTCTGTCCATGATTGCCCTGGGCGTCATGACGGTGGTGTTTTCGAGTATTCCGCCACTTGCGCGATGGGTTGTCGCGAGTGTGGCTGGGTGATGGGGATACCACTCAAAACGGGCGTGTTAGACATTTGATTGGGTCGTTATCCTCAGAGGGAGAGTTGCCAGTTTGGGGAGGATGGATGTGTCCTTGTAAGATGGGTTAGGGCTCAGGCTCTTGAAAGCATGCGTGGTTGGGTGAACGGACAACGAGGGAGACACCCGGATTATACCCTTCACATTTGGCTGGGCAACCAGCCTTGCAGTCCATACAGGACCAGAGACTTTTACACGGCGAAGATGATGATCAAATGAATGCTGCTTTGCTCGCACTATGCACACTCGCTCTTGATCTGGGCTCGCTTCGAATGCAGAAACCCCTGTTACTTCCATCAACGCAACCGCAGTATCACCACAATGCCCCGTTTTCGCCTCGTTGAAAACTATAGATAGATGCGCACCAGAATTCGGTCAGCTAAAAGCGGTGGCCGCCTTGAGCCCCTTAGTAGACTGTGAAATGATCAAGTTGAGATTACTCGAGCCTGGCGCATCAGTCAGTCAGCCACGTCCCAGAAAATGCGACGAGAAGAAAAGACAAGAAACGGACCTCTCAATCAGATGCAGCCCGCTCGCCGTGTCAACAATGCCCGAAATCTCACCAGCACGCAGCGCAAAGGCGGCGTCCTCAAACTCCTTCTGCATGTCCCCTTGGCCGAAATACCCCAGATCGCCCTGCTTGCGCGCGCTGCTGCAGTCCGACTCGGTGAGCGCCAGCTGGCCAAGCGAGATCTCGCCGCTCTTGATGCGGCGCTCGTGAGCCTTGAGGATCTCAAGGGCCTCCTCCTTGCTGCGGGTGATCTGGTTCTCGCGCCAGCTCGAGGGCCGGCGGCTGTCGCGGTGCTTGACGAGCAGGTGGGCGGCGCGGATCTTGCCAGGTTGTCGGTCCTCGCCGGAGCCGGCGGCGAGCCCCTTGTTGCTGTGGTAGACGGCCATGTAGTTCTTGAGCTTCTCCGTGTCGGTCTCCGGGGGCGGCTCCCAGCGCGACACCTTCTCGGCGGCGTTGAAGTAGTAGGGCAGGTTCTTGGACTGGCTGTGGCGCACCTCCCAGTTTGGCGGGAGGCCGGTCTCGGTTTGCTAGAGGGGTATGTTTGCGTCAGCGCACGGGAGTACTTGAGAGATCTCGAAGGAAGCTCGTGGGGGGGTCACTTACGTCGGCCATGGCTGGGGAGCGTGAACAACAGAAGGACAGACAAGCTCTCGACTCTCGACTTGCGGTCTTGCACCACACTTGCTGGGCGTGCAACCACAAGACTTAAGAACCCGACGGGAAAATGGGAAATGGACGAGGCAAAAAAGAACAAGTCCCCGAAAACGATGGCCCTCGGCGCCTGATGACGCGCTTAGTCTTGATGTAGGGGTCGGCAGACGGCAGGGTTGCAATGAGGGCTGCAGTGATTGGCAATCGAAGCCTCTGGATGCGGAGTGCAGGGCGGAAAAGGCGGGGTGATGGGACTGTGGTGGGGGGTTGCGGAGGGCTGTTGGCTGCCTTGCAGTTCCTGCCCGTGCCAGGGCACACTGGCACAGCAACGCGGGTTGCACCACCGAACCCCTGTTGTTTCAGTGGTCCGCAGCGCCCCCGGGCTGCATCCCCCATCACCTGTTCATCTGGTCAAGCAATCTAGGAAATCGACCATCACGAGGCCCCGATCGGCGGCTGGCAAGCCGGTGGGTGTACTGGACTCGGGATCTTTATTTGCTGGCCCTGGCTCGCCGTGACCTGACGAGCCTGACAAGAGCCATCGGGTACAGAATACAGAATACACGTGGTGCAGAAAGATGTCCAAGTTGAATGCTTTGATCAAGTCAACCAAGGACTCTCACAAGCCCCAGCCTGGACAGCGAATTCTTTGTTCGAGACATGGAACCCAGTTTAGATTCGGGTGGCTTGCAATGACAAAAGGTATCGCAGAATAAAGGCTCTTGGCCTCACCCACTGGTGATTTGCATGTGCCGGGCAAGATGAACTTCCATGGGCGGAAGGCACCCGGAGCTGCGGCCAAATCGCGGGCAGATCACAGATGAGGGGCTCCTGCCTGCTTCCCTTTCCCTGTTCCGCCATGTGGAAGTGCAAGTGTCAAGTCCGGGCCCACTCTCCCAAGGCACACAGCCCCACAAGTCAAGGCAGGGAAAGCACAGACCCGATGGTGGGTTTTCGGTGGCGCTCCTGATCTTGGCCCTTGGGAACCCGGCGCCTGCTGTCGCCTGAAAGAAAGGCTTCGTGAGAACGTGGAAGGGATTCTTGAACCGAGCAGTCACCCCGCCGCCTGCCACTCCAACCTTGAACGCCCTCATCTCGCTGCAGTTCCGGCTTACTTCAAACTTCCTGTCCTTCTCCATAAACTGAAGGTAAAACTCCCCGAGCTTTCAGGACCTGACGACCTCATCTGGCAACACGTTTTCGGGCATCTTCCAGGCTTCCATTATCACCACAGCACCCCCCATCATCACTGCAAGCAACATTTCCTTCTGCCAGCCTTCCTCACAGACCGACTCTCATCAAAGCCCACGCTCCGCATCACCCTCCACTCCCGCACCTCAAGAGCAACCACTAACTCTTCATCGACGCCACCGTCGCCACACCGATCAAACAGCCAAAACAAGCAGCGGCTAACTCGTCGCCATCACAATAGCAATGTCGTCGCCGGCAGCCTCGGCCTCGGGCGACCGCAAGAAGCCGGTCGAACAGATCACGTTCCGCTTCTGCTCCGAGTGCAGCAACATGCTGTACCCCAAGGAAGACGAGGTCGACCGCAAGCTCATGTTTACATGCCGCACTTGCAACTTCTCCGAGGAGGCCACCTCGTCGTGCATCTTCCGCAACGCCATGAACAACGCCGCTGGCGAGACGGCTGGCGTCACGCAGGACGTCGGCAGCGATCCAACGGTGGGTATCCATTCTCTTTCTCTTGACGGGGGGCGCCGGGGCTCTGGTGCATCGGGCTTGTCGAGCCTGTCACGCTCGACGAACTCGTCGGCCTCGTGGCCCTCATCGGCAACCTCGGTGGCATCATCGGCCTGTGTCTCTTCGTGTCTCGGCTGCGGGAGCATGATCGTCTGCGAAACGTGCGGCGACCCGTTTTCGATGCTCCCTAGCGAGCCAAGTACGCCCGAACTCGAACTCGACGAGGCCAGCAGCGCCCTGGGCTTTGACAAAGACCTCGACATGATGGACGACGACGACGATTTGGACGTCGATCTCGACGATGTCGAGATCGTCTCCTGGACTGGCGAGAGCCTGGATGAGCTGGGCGCTTTGATGACTCGCACCGAAGACTTCTTTGGACTGCGGGACATGGATCTTGGGCTAGACGAAAAGGCCGAGAGCATTCTTGTCGGCGCCGCGTTGAAGTCGTCTGTTGCCTCGGCGCTCGCCCAGGGTTGGGCTTCCTAAGGCCGCGTCAGGGCCACGGCTCGAATACGGCTCGAATGCCTCGGGCGACTCGAACGACGGATGACCTTTACGACAGCGGATACCCCCACGATTCACGCATCTTCATGGATATTACGACATAGCATTTTTCGGGTGGCGACACAGCCCGGTGTCTTGGAGTCCCGGTCGGAGCAGGGAGGGTTGGATGGCGGTTTAATGTTGTATCAGGAGGATGCCCAGTGGCTGACAATGCTTCTTGCCTAGCTGCCACGGGCCAAGCGCAGCTGTCCTGCTTGCAACCACCAGGAGGCTGTCTTTTTCCAGTCGCAGCAGCGCAGCGCTGAAACGGGAATGGTGAGAGACGCCCAGCTTGAAGCCTCGGGAGGGCGACGGATTGCTGACCGCGCCAGAAACTGTTCTATGTCTGCTGCGATTGCGGCAACATCTTTCAATAGGCTTGTGTTTTCTTGCGATTAACTCCCACCTGGAGGAGGTTCATAACGGACATTGGCACACTTTGGCGTTCAGCGATAGGGAGTCTTTATGGTAGATCTGGGCTTTTGGGGCGCGGCGCAGCGTTTTCTCTCGAGGTCGTTGCACACTGTATGTACTCGACCGGCACGGGTCGCCAGACGGAAACAGGTTGTGGAGTTGACTGCTTGTCCCTATTGCATTTTCATTTGTACAAGTAGTATACACGACGCCTAATAACGCCGTCTCGATGCCAGCCATCAATGGCATGCCGGATGTGGTCCAGCGCCGGTCATGCCACGCTCTATCCGCCCCATCTATCCCTCTTCAAAGCCACGCCAACCCTATCGGCAGAACGGGTTGTGCTCTTTCTGATCCAGACCAGACCCATCGCCCACCTTACGCCTGCATGGGCGCCATGCTGAGAATCCTGCTCCACTTCTTTTTCCGTAGCTCCTGTCCCACGACACCGTTGACACGCGAGCCGATCGGGTCGCCAGCCTTGTTGATCAGAACACAGGCGTTGTCGTCGAATTTGATCACGCTGCCGTCTCTCCGCTGTACCCTCTGTCTTGTCCGCACGACAATGGCATGGCGGATGTCGCCGCGCTTGACCTTGGCGCCCGAGGACGCGGCCATACCCTCGGCCTGGGCACCTCGCTGTTTCTGGACCACCACCACTATCCTATCGCCTGTAGAGGGAGCGGTTAACGCAACGGACGGGACGGGTGCGCGGTGGTCGGGCTGGCGGGGCGGTCACGTACCGATGGAGGCGTGTCTCTTCTGGCCGACGACCATGGCGCACTCGACGATGGCGGCGCCCGAGTTGTCGATGCAGTTAAGCATCGTCTGGTTTGCCGCGTCAGCTGAATGCCCGATTCTCGACCGGAGAGCCACGCACCTTTAGTTGGATCATCTTGGCTTGTCTGGCTCTGACACGGCACCTGCCACGACTGCTGTTGACCGGGCTCTGCAACCTCGACGTTGAAGCCCACTCCAGCTGCCGACCAATGCCGGCGCCGCAAAATTGTTCGCGGCTGGGCTGGAAGAAGCCGGATTATGTAACCAGGGCGGTGTCTGCACCTGGTCCAATCGGGACTGCTGCAGGCGCTTGGGGGCTTTGTGGCATGGGGGAGGCTTGGCGGGGCGTCGAGCCAATGATGGTCGCTGCGCAAAGCGGCTGTCGCATGGGCGCTCTTCCTTCCCCCTGCTGCGCTCGCCTGGCCTCCCAATTTCCCGGGCAACAGCACATGAGGAGAAGGGGGGGGCCAACCATTCCAACCATTCCGACCCTTCCCATGCAATCCCGACGACCTTCTTCTCCTTTTGGACTTGCACCTGAACATCTCCCAACTCCCGACGGAGAAGGTCGCACCATCAACCCTCCAGAACTCTCACCACTCTCCGACCCAATCGCCAGCAACAGCCCCTGCACCGTTATTTGGGCGGCAGCTTAGGTTTGTTGTTGTCGCCCGGCGCTGATGACGGCACAACTCATCTGACGGACCCACGACGACAATCTCAGACGACAAGCCCTCAGGCTCGAAGGACGGCACCGTGCATCCGCCGATTGCCACCTCGATTGCATCTGGTGGAAGATCGCAGCGGAAGGATTACAGCAGGAGGCTCTTGGGTTGTGCATCTGTTTCAGCAGGGCGGCAGGTCCAGCTCGGAGCCCGCACACTTGGCTGGATCCCGAACCCGCAGCGAGGAGGCATTCTGCTACCTCACCTCAGCCTGCATACCGGAGTCTTGCTGGGGCCCGATTCCACGTGAAAAAACGGAGTTTCTGGGAATGGAACACTGAAGTGAAATCCTTCGCCGCTCTGCGCATCCGCTCCTTTGTAACCACACAAGCAGAGCTGGCCTCAACTCAAACCGTTCAAATCTTCTTTTCACACACACACCACCACATTTCCGACCTCACCTCACAACCACCACGACCATCACGATCAATTATCACAACAATCACTCAACAGAAAAACCACCTCACTCATCCGCAACCATGCCTCGGGTACCTGCGCCGGTCTCCAAAAAGAAGCAGCTGACCTTTGGCCAGCTTGCTGCTTATGATGACATTTTGACCGATTGCCTGGTTGACCATGTGGGTTCCTCCAAATTCGGCGAGGCGGCCGCCAAAAACTGACTGCGGGTGACAGGTCTACTACTGGACGACCATTCCGAAGAACCGGCCCTCATACCACGCTTCCCGCGGTGTTCGGGAAGAGGAAATCGCCAAAATCATTCAGACTCATCTCATTGTCGACCCGGATCTCAGCACCGCAGAGGAAAAGCTGCTGGCAACCGACGGCCTGAGGAAATTCGTCGGCTCCCTCAAAACACCCCGGGAGAGGGATGATTTTAAGGGCCACCTGCGGCGGTACATGTCCATCTACCTGCCCGACTGCCCGTTTGAGGTCAACGCCACGAACCGCTACGCCATCGGTTCATACGAAGCGAGCGTCACCGCACGACGGCTCATCCGACGCAACGAGACGATCAAGTACTTGGCCGGCAGTCAAGTTACGGTTACGCCCGAGGAAGAAGCGCAACTAGCGCTCCGCAAAAAGGACTTCAGCCTCGTGGTCAGCAGCAGGAGCAAGCTCACCAGTCTCTTCATGGGGCCCGCCCGATTTGCCAACCACGACTGCGACGCGAATGCCAGGCTCGTTACTCGCGGCCAGGCAGGGATCGAAATCATCGCATGCAGGGACATCGAGGTCGGTGATGAGATCACCGTGACGTACAGCGAGAGCTATTTTGGCGAGGACAACTGCGACTGCCTCTGCCAGACATGCGAGACGAACCTTGCAAACGGCTGGAAGCCGGAGGACGGCGCCGTGTCGCTCCAGAACAGCCTCGAAGCAGCACTGGCTGGGTCGATCGAGGGTTACTCGCTGCGCCGGCGGAGACGAGACCAGAGCATCAGCATCGCCGGGTCCCGCGCGTCGTCCGTCAATCCCGGCATTCGTCCCCGCATTTTGAAGACGCGGAGGAGTCACCGAACGCTGGGAGACAGGGCCTCGACGACTGATTCAGGCGATGCCGACCAACTGGGCATCTCCCCGGTGATGAAACGGAGTCTGGCTGCTGCGGGCCTGAGCTCGCCCCCAATGACACCGGCCAAGTGTTTCAAGACAAACCACTTTCGTGTTTCTGCCATACCGATGGACGCTGGGATCCCGAGAGCCCCCTCAGAATCCGAGTTTGGCCAGGGTTCTAGGGGATCCGAGGCGAGCATCGACATCGAGAGCAACGCCACCCTTATCGACGCGAGTTCGCCCGATTCCGGGAAGATTGGCCTTCCTCTTCTGTCGCCGGATCTCTCGCCCGTCAAGCAAAGCTTGGAGATGGACAACCACCTAGAAGTTGAGCATCTGCCGCGGATCTCTCCGGTTCCTGAACAGTTGAACGGAGCGGATACAATCCTTCCCACAACAGAGATGATTCCTCCGGACCGCGCGTTCGACACAGCAGCAGCTGGAGAGCTCTCGCTTCCCACCACCGGCGATGCGTCATTCGCCGAGGAAGGTGCATCGACGATGAAGAGGTTCCTAGTCCCTACGTCATTCTGGTCGCCTCAAAAGGGACCAGGCAAGGCCCGACACGACTCGGAAGAAACTATCTTGGATCCCGACACTGTTGAAGCAGAAGATCGGACTCGTCATGACTCGGATGAGACAATTCTAGAAGACGACGGCGCGGCGGATGTTGCCGAGCCTAGCGGTTGGTTGACGACGATGGCGCGGGCTCCTCCGACCAAGAATGGGGTCTCGAAACTTTCATCGGAGAGCAGCCTCGTGGCAAGCGAGTCTAGCCTCCCGAAGAAGTCGAAGAAGGGCCGGGTATCAGAAGTCGCTGCTGTTGAACCAGCCCGGCAACATCGAACCCCCGGCGACTACACCTTGACTCCACGCCTCCTCTCCGAACCCGACACGGCGTGGATCCATTGCACCAACTGCAACACGGCGTTCGTCCAGCGCAACGCCTACTACACCCAGGCCAACTGCTACCGGTGCGAGCGCCACTCCAAACTGTACGGATACATTTGGCCCAAGACGGTGCCGGCTGGCAAAGGCGACAAGGAGCAGCGGGTCCTTGATCACCGGACCGTCAACCGCTTCCTGCGCCCCGAGGATGAGGCCAAAGCTCGGGGGAGAAAGCACTGGAAGGATCGTTTGGGACAGAGTCAGGAATCGTCGGACGGCAGCACAGACGGCGGACCCAGGGGACGTGGTCGGCCGAGGGTGAGGAGTGTGTCAAACTTGCAGCGCGAGGCAGAAGAGGTCGGTCCTGACGGGCTGTTGCGCCGTAGTGGGCGGGCTTGTAGGGCGAGCGCGAAAGCCATGGGCGACGACTGAGTTGGGTTTTGGACCGGGTGCGGTGAGGCAGGTCTGGCCCGCATTGCTGCCGTGTACTATCGTACTATCTTGCTTTTCTGGTTGCTGGGTGGAGTTCTCTCGGCCTTGTGCGCAGTGCCGTGTCGACGGATTGGCAGGCCATCATTTGCTATACTAGGTAGCTTTTCGCTACGAGCACCTAATGACCGAAATGTATAATTATTTCTGAGCTCTGAGGAGGTGGAAGCATTCACCAGTTTTCGAGGCGGCCCCATTGTTTTGTTTCTTCCTCTTATGTCACACAACCCCCTGACGATCAATCCCGGCCCCTGCCCCTGCACTGAGCCGGGATCCGTCGACAGCTCCCCCCAAACAATCCAAACAAGGCTGCCGCTTGAGGGAACAACACCAAGGCTTCGTTCATCCAATTCCTTCCCCACCTTCCCTTGATAATTAATTTCGTACACAGCTCAGCCAATTGATTTTTCAATTGCGCATTCTCGCGCATTCCTTCTTTCTCCGCCAATTCGGGAATACCATCGCGCAGAACCCGGCGCATCAGCCGCTCGTTCTGTCCCCAACAGCCGCATCCGGGCGCAAACCGACCGACCGACCGATTCACCTTCGTTCTCCAAACCAACCCCATCTCAAAGAGAGACAAAAAAAGGGCAAAATAATTAGCAAAAGATGGCCGACTCATTCGACTCCTCCCTCCCCGAGGAACCCGTCACCGGCGCCGATGTCGAGATGGCCGAAGACCAGCAGCAGCAGCCGCAGGCCGACCTTCCCTTTGCCGAGGGCGGCCCTGACGACGACGGCGACGCTAACAACAACGATGTGGACGACGGCAAGCCGGCCCCGCCGCGCATCACGTTTGCGCAGTACCTGTCCACGCCGATTGTCACGCTGGTGATTGGGTCGGGCGGGCAGGAGACGCTTTTGAGCGCGCATCAGGGGTTGTTGGTGCAGAGTTCTTATTTTGCGGAGGCGTGCGGGGAGTTTGCTGATGATGGGAGCGTGAGTTTTTCTCTTCCTGGTGTTCCCCACCTCCCTTTCCTAGGAGGGGGGTTGTTTGAGCGTGAGGGGAGCTTTGGCTGACTTATGCTGGGGGTGTTGCTGTAGCCGCGCCAAATCGAGCTGCCCGGTGAAGACATCGAAGCCATGGGATGCTTCCTCGAGTTTCTGTACACTGGCGACTACTTCCCCAAGAAGGTGCCCGGGCAGCGCACGCTCGAGAAGGACCCGTCCATCCCCGACGTGGACCTGACAGGCGACCAGCTCCTCAAGCAC
>OUNM010369824.1_pt1 | contig 20443 bp, 20 predicted proteins | sample 1769961 | NCBI WGS metagenome assembly OUNM01 (sample SAMEA3914820, study PRJEB12502) | metagenome | biome: forest; material: soil | place: USA | collected 2012-03-12 | depth 0.3 m
CTCAATCTAACGAACCAGCGTCACCGTGGGCCACGGTCCTTTGCCACCCAGCCGCAGTTCGCGGGGGTTAAGATTCGCCAGGGTCCGGATATTGGTGGCATCCAGGCCGGCTTTGCGGACGCTGAGGGTGCGATCAGGAGCCACCACCAGGAGATCTTTAAGTTCCTGAAAAGTCAGTGAGCGTTTCCCTGGGGTATCCGCAAACCTGCGCCCTTTCCCTGGTTTTCCGGTGATTTTCTCGATTTCGTCGTCCAGAGCGCTTAATTCCGCCTCCAAAGCGGCCTTCCTTTCCTTAAGTTCGTGGATAGCCGTCTCCTTGAGGCTTTCGATTTGGGCCTGGAGCTTGGAGATTTCTTCGAGTGAGGAGGATGTAGTTTTGGTGTCGGCCATAATGATAAATGGGCACGAAATAAATTTAGCATAGCCTGGGCATCGACACCGATGGGTGTTGAAACTCCCCGCTAATTAGCTTTTTAAAGTTGCGGGGTAATTAGCAGGAGATTAGGCCTCTGGCTACGTATATTTTGCGTTATTTGCCCCTTTTTGCCTTCAAAGCGCAACGCCGAGAATATCTTGAGCAATTCCGAGTCAATCGTGTGCGCTTTGGCAAGGGCTGGCCTTGTTCAACAGTTTGCCGGACTCCTAGCAACTATCTATCCCCGAAAGATCGTGTCTTTTCGGCGACCGTAATGCCACAGAGGCAAGCCACCTTCACCGGCTGCCGAGATAGCCCCGCCATCCGCCAAAGCGTGTAATTTCTTCGGCGCCGGCGAGGGCGCAGGGCTCGCAGAGGAAGCCTTTGCACGGTGTGCCATCTTCCAAGTCAAGGGTGCCGATGACCATGGGTGGGGGAACGTTTGCAACGAAATCGCCGAATTGAGCAGGCTCGAGTTCCCATATCTCGATTTCGATTCCGGGGCCCGAAAAATTGGGGGTCCGCACCAGCCCCGGCTTTGGCGGGGTCGTATTGGCGAGTGCGAAAAGCCGGTAGTGAGCGGCTGTTTTACAGGCGCGCAACAGCTTCCCTCCACGCTCGGTGAGTTGATGGTTGAGAGGTTGTCCGCTCAGATGAGCACCCACGACGGCAATGGATATCATAAAATGTTACTTGTAATTTGGAGACGATGCATTCGCAAACGAGAGCGCCGAGGCGAATTCGCACACTAGCTCGTCTTGAAACGCAGGCGCAAGGCAGGTAATGCCGAACGGCAACCCATTCGATTTGCGAAAGCCCGCGGGAATGGCAATCCCGCAAAGATCCAGCAGATTCACAAAATTCGTATAGTAACCGAGATGGCTATTCAGGCGGATCGGATCGGAGGCAACGGCATCGACGGTGTAAATCGTGCCGGTCGTTGGCAGAAGCAGCGTGTCCATTTTTTCCCATTGCTGCGCGGCGTGCTGCTTCAGGCGTTCCAGTTCATAGATACCGCGAAAGGTCTCGACAGCCGAGATATGCTCCGCGCCGCCGATGATTTCGCGCACGACTGGGTTCATGGCGGCGGCGTGCTCCTGAAAGAAAGGCTGCAGCGCGGCAAGCCGCTCCGCGACCCACGGTCCGGAGTAAAGCAGCCGCGCTACGTCTCGAAAGGGAGTGAAATCGATCTCGACCAATGAATGTCCCAGAGCCTCGCAGTTTTCTGCCACGGTAAAATATAACTCCCTGGCTTCCTCATCGCCAAAAAACTCCAGCAGATCGCCTTGCGGTATGCCGATTCGGGCAGGGCGGACGCCGTTTGGCCTGGAAGCGTCCGGCTTTCGGCGCGAAAACACGTCGGCTTCGTCAAAGCCTTGAGCGATATCTAGGATTTCCCGGGCATCTTCAACGCATGCCGAGAAAATCGAGACACAATCTAGAGAGCGGCACGCCGGCACCACTCCCGCAGTGCTCACGAGTCCACGTGTGGGCTTCAGCCCCACGATTGAATTAAACGCCGCGGGCACGCGCCCCGATCCGGCCGTGTCGGTTCCGAGGGAAAATGCAGCCAGACCTGCTGCGACTGCCACAGCCGATCCCGAGCTTGACCCGCCGGATATATAGCGGCTGTCGAAAATGCTGCGAGGAATGCCGTACGGTGAGCGCGTGCCCACGAGTCCGGTGGCGAATTGGTCGAGATTAGTTTTGCCAATGGGGATGGCTCCCGCTGCGCGCAGAAGGGAGACGGCGGTAGCGTCCGTTTTGGCGATATAGCGAAATTCTTTGCAACCGGCAGTGGTCGGCCATCCCGCCACGTCGATGTTATCTTTGATGGCAAAAGGGATTCCGTACAACGGGAGCGACTGGTCCAAGGGAACACTTTTTAGCAACTCATCCAGAGGTGCGAGATGGATCCAGACGGCATCGTTTCCGCGTTCGGCGATGCGCCGATGGATTTCGCACAACACGTCCGCCGGTTGCTGTCCTCCGGAATATACTTCACGCAGGCTTGGTAAGCTTAGCCGGGGAAATCGCGGAGCGTGGTGTTGAGTCATGATGCCTCTTCGAGCAGGCAAAGGGCTTGCCCGGGCGTGACTAGTTTTCCCGGCGCGCAAAGGATGGATGAGACTCGCCCGGCTGCGCTGGCCGTGAGCGGGATTTCCATTTTCATTGCTTCGAGCACGACCAGCTTGTCGCCCGCAACCACGTGGTCGCCTTCCTGAACCAGCACCTGCCAGACATTTGCCGGCATCGGAGCGCGGACGGCGGTGACGCCGTCCGGCAGATGCAACGTTTCCGCGGAAGTGGCCGCTTCCGTTTCAGTCGTTGAGACCACGTCGAGCCCTGCTTTCACCCATCGCTCCCGTTCCGCTTCAAATGCCGTTTGCTGGCGCGATTTGCAGGATGCGGCTTCCAAGGCGATCTCGCGAAGGAATTGGTGATACTTGTTGAGCGAAAAGGTGGTTTCCTCGATCCGCAATTTGAAGCGGCCATGAATGAAATCCTCACGGAGCTGCAGGAGTTCCGCTTCGCCGACGGGGTAGAAACGAATTTGATCGAAGAAGCGCAGCAGCCAGGGTTTGCCGGGAGCGAAATCCGCGGTGCTGCGGAAGCGATTCCACATCTGAACGGTGCGTCCCACAAATTGATAGCCGCCGGGTCCCTCCATTCCATACACGCAAAGGTACGCGCCGCCGATGCCCACGGCGTTCTCCGGCGTCCACGTGCGAGCCGGATTGTATTTCGTGGTGACCAGGCGCTGGCGCGGATCGAGCGGGACGGCGACAGGTGCGCCGAGGTATACATCGCCGAGCCCGAGCACGACGTAGCTGGCGGAGAAAAGGATCTCCTTTACTTGCTCCACCGAATCGAGGCCATTAATGCGCCGGATGAATTCGATGTTACTTGGGCACCATGGAGCATCGGGCCGCACACCGGTTTGATATTTCTGTATGGCCAGCCGGGTCGCGGCATCATCCCACGAAAGAGGCAGATGAACGATGCGGGAGGGCACTTCGAGGTCATCGATGGCCAGCAGTTCGCTATCCGCGGACTTCACTAATTCGAGGAGTTGATCCCGGCTAAGTGCCCGTGAATCGAAATGAATCTGCAGCGAGCGAATCCCCGGCGTGAGATCGACGATGCCCGCCACGGCGCGCTTTTCAAACCATTGCATCAATGCGTGGACGCGGAAGCGCAGATCGAAATCCAGAGCGAGTTCGCCAAATTCAATCAGCAAATAACGGCTTCCCGCGCCGCGGCAAACCACGGTCGGCGTGCCTGATCGCCCGGGAATGGTCAGGACCACTGCCTTTTCGGGAGGATCGCTATATCGGAATGTGGGTTGCGGAATCGGCGCCAAAGCAGCCAGCGCCTCATCCTGGGTGCGCTCCAGGTCGGCTGCTTCCGCCGCAGTCATGGGCCGGAATCGCACCCGATCGCCGGGCCGCAATTGGCCCGCCTTCCACAATTCCGGTTGGACGATGCACGCCGGGCACACGAAACCGCCCAGGCTCGGCCCATCCGGGCCAAGGATGATCGGCATGTCTCCCGTGAAATCGATCGCGCCGATGGCATAGGCGTTATCGTGAATATTAGACGGATGCAGTCCTGCTTCGCCGCCGTCTTTGCGCGCCCATTCGGGTTTGGGTCCAATCAAGCGCACGCCGGTCCGGGCAGAGTTATAATGCACTTTCCATTCGGTCGCGAAAAAGATGTCGATATCCTTTTGCGTGAAGAAATCCGGCGCGCCGTGCGGTCCGTAAAGAACACCGATTTCCCAATCGTTTGTATATTCGGGAAAAGTAACATCTGCTTTTTCCGAAGATGCTGCGGAATTTGGATCAAGAAGCTTCAGCATGTCGCCAACGCGCAAGGCGCGTCCGCCGTGGCCGCCGAATCCACCGAGCGTAAATGTGGCCCGGCTGCCGAGATATTGCGGGACATCGAGGCCGCCGGCAAAACTCAAGTAACTACGGCAGCCGGCGCTCTCGATTGCTCCGAGGACGAGAGTGTCTCCTGGTTTTACCTGGACCGGTCGAAAGAAATGTACAGCTTCGCCGCGAAGTCGTGCCCGAATGCGAGCCCCGGTGAGGCAGATCACCGCCGCCGTGTGAAAATGGAGGGTCGGACCCGTGAGCGTGATCTCCAGCCCGGCGGCGTTTTCCGGATTGCCCAGAATGCGATTGCCGAGCCGGAAGGCCAGCGCATCCATCGGACCGGAAGGCGGAACTCCCACCGCCCAGTAGCCGAGGCGCCCGGGATAATCCTGCACCGTGGTCTGCGTGCCGCCATCGAGCACCTCGATAGTGCGAGGCTGGTAGGTGAAGCCGCGCAGAAAACCGGTGGAGACATCTCCGGATTGAAATTCCGGACTGACGATCACCTGCCTTAGATAGTCGCGATTGGTTTCAATTCCTTCGACTTTTGTCTTGGCCAGGGCATCGGATAGCTTCGCCAATGCGGCTTCGCGGGTATCTGCATGCACCAAGAGCTTGGCAAGTAACGGATCGTAGTACGGCGAAACTTCTGTCCCCGCCTCGATCCAGTGATCGCAGCGCGCCTCCGTCGGGAAGGTGGCCTCGGTGAGCAAGCCGGAGCTCGGTTGAAAATTCTTTTGCGGATCCTCCGCATACAGCCGCACCTGGATGGCATGGCCGCGCGGTTGATGATGATAACTAGCAAGATCCGGTGGCTGACCAGCCGCGGTGCGGATCATCCATTCCACGAGATCGATGCCCGTCACTAGTTCCGTCACGCCGTGTTCCACCTGCAGGCGGGTGTTTACTTCCAGAAAATAAAATGCGCTCGCGCGTCCATCGTAAACAAACTCCACGGTGCCTGCGGATCGATAGTTTACGGCTTTTCCGAGCTGCACTGCGGCTTCGCAAAGCTGCGCGCGCAAGTCATCGCTCAGTTCGGGCGCCGGAGTTTCTTCGATGACTTTTTGATTGCGGCGCTGCGTGGAGCAATCGCGCTCACCGAGGGCGATAACATTTCCGTTCCCGTCGCCGAAAATCTGCACTTCGACATGCCGTGCCACTTCGACGAATTTCTCCAGATACAAACCATCGTCTTTAAAATTGTTACGGCCCAGATTTCGCACCGTTTCAAATTTCGCCGCGAGTTCCGCAGGGGTGAGGCAAAGCTGCATGCCGATCCCGCCGCCGCCGGCGGTGCTTTTGAGCATCACCGGATAGCCGATCCAATTCGCCTCGCTTTGCGCTTCTTCAATGCTGGAGAGCAGTTTGCTTCCCGGTAAAAGCGGCACCCCATGCTTCTGCGCGAGTTCGCGCGAAGTGTGCTTCAGTCCAAATGAGCGAATCTGCTCTGCCGTCGGGCCGATAAAAGCAACGCCTTCCCGTTCACACGCTTCGGCAAAATCCGCATTTTCGCTCAGAAACCCATAACCAGGATGCACGGCTTGCGCACCGGTCTGTCGAATGGCCTCGAACACCCTCTCGGTGTTCAAGTAACTTTCCCGCGCCGGCGCAGGACCGAGGCATACGCTTTCATCCGCGGCAAAGACGTGTGCGGCGTGCCGATCCGCTTCGGAATAAACGGCAACACTCGCGATGCCCATCTTCCGCAACGTACGGATAACCCGGCACGCGATCTCTCCACGATTGGCAATCAGCACCTTCGAGATCATTGTGCGGCCTCCTGCGGTTCAACGGAGAGGGTAGGGATGGCACTCCGCGCCGTCCGGCTCGTGAGTTCAGTCCCCTGGCTCGAAACGAAACGAGACGTGTTCACGCCGCGGCCTCCCAAATAAGCAAACGCACGGGAGTCGGATTGTACGCATTGCAAGGGTTATTTAACTGCGGGCAATTGGAAATCAGACAAATTACGTCCATCTCCGCACGCATTTCCACATAGCGACCGCCTGCGCTCACACCGTCCTCAAAGGACAATCCTCCCTCCGGTGTCACAGGGACGTTCATGAAAAAGTTAATGTTATGCGTGATGTCACACTTGGTTACGCCGCGTCTCCATCGTGAAATCGCGAGCATAAAAGTATCGCGGCAACTATGCATCCATCGCTTCTCCAGCGCGTACCGTACCTGATTGCTCTCCGCAGCACACGCGCCCCCGATGGTGTCGTGACGTCCGCAAGTATCCGCGGTGATGGTTAGCAAAACGCCGCCCTCGCTCGATATGAGCTTCGTTCCGGTCGTGAGATAAAGACCGCCCTGCCCGCGAATCGTATCCTGCGCGCTATAACGATCCGTCATGTCGTGTGCGTTATAGAAAAGCGTGTCTACGGCTTGGTTCCCTTCCAGATCGACGATGCGAAACGTCTGGCCTTTGCGGATTTCATGCATCCAGCCGTCCCCGGAGGGCAGTGTGAAATCATAAATGGCTTTGGCCGGATCGAGCGGGCTTTCCGTATAGATAAGAGTGCTCATAAGCGTGAAATTCAGGCTCCGGCAAAGAGGCGTTCCGTAAGAGCAAGGGCGCGTCCATTTTCCGGGCGGAAGGTCCGGCAATAATCGTCCCCGCCGGGTGGCGCTGTTTTGATGATGTCCAGTTTTACCGGCTTGGGTGCATATTGGGGATTTGGATCCAGCGGATGCTGGCAAGTATTGAGCACGACGAGTACGTCCATTTCCGCACGCAGTTCCACAAATGCGCCAGCTTGGGAGTTGTCAGCATGAAAGCGCATTTGCCCGCGATCATCCACATTCAAGCGGCTGAAAAAGTTAACATTCGCAACCATGTCTCGTTTTCCCAATCCGTGCTTTCCGAGCTCGATGAGAAAGTTATCGTGAGCATTTCGATACCAGTCGTTGCGCCGTTCCTGATAGCTGGCCGTGCCATATTTTTGCCGGACATGCTCGGCATTTCCGTGGCCGCCGAGCGGATCGTGCCAGCCGATGGAGTCGGCGGTGATCGATAAAAGAGCGTGGCCCATGTCGCTCATGAGCACATGGCCGCGCGTCAGCTTCGCTGTGTATTGCGCTTTCAAAGTGTCGGGAAGATTGAGGCGGTCGAGCGGTTGATGAGCGTTATAGGCCATGAAGCCGACATTGGTGCCTCCCTCGAGATCGGTAATCCGGAGGCCGGTGTGCCTGCGCACGACCCACGACCACATCCCGCCACCGGGAATCCATTCTTCAAATAAACTAGTTTCAATGCTCATGGAAAAAATACAGGGATTGTCGCAAAATGGCGGTTAGTTGCCGTGCTTCCTTTCGCGAAGCACGTCGCGCAGATTCAGCGGCAGAGGAAAAAGGGGAGTCGGGAGTGATGAGGGAAGGAAATACGAAAAAGAACCTCATGCGGCGGCGGCCAGGGGATGCCCGGAGAAGCATTCTCGCAGCCGGTGAGCCATCCAGCTATTCACCTCGTCGAGGCTGGCGACGGGAGTCTGCGTAAATGGAATGGAGTGCAAGTAACCATCGGGGCCGAATTCAGGTGTCACCGTGGTGAAGCCGCGATTGGCGCGTTCCGGCGCTGACCAGATAGCATTCCACCAGCGTTCGTGAGCTTCCAGGGCCGGCTGGTTTTCAGGGGCAGCCGGATGCGGAACTTGCGGGCCTTGTTCGTAGCCCACGCGCGCGTGAATGTGATCGGCGCGCTTGGCACACATCGCGAGGAGTTCCGGTTCCGAGTCCAGAACGAATCGCTCGCACGCGCAGCACCAATGCGAAAAGTCGCAAGTGAGACGCAATGATTCCAATTGGAAGAGCAAGTCTCGGGTGATCCAGGGATTGCAAAGGGCGCGGCCACGGTGCGTCTCGAAAGTAACCGCCGCGCCGAGGTCGTCGGCCGCCTGAATGGCACGTCCCAGAAAATCAACATTCTTGGCCATGGGCCACGCATCGCTTCCCGCCAGCGAGGTGAGAAAAAGCGGCGCGCATTCGAGCGACGCTTGTGCTTTGCGGAGAAAATCGTCGAGGTGAGCTTCTGGCTTCAGCGCAGGATCGGGCAGATAGCTGCCGCCCGTGGTAATCTCCGCCACGAAAGGAACGCCGGCGTCACGCACTTTCGTCCGAAATTCGCGGCGCGCATTCGGTTCGCAGGGCACGGGGCCTTCGATTCCGTCGTATAAGCCATCGCGGCAATCTGCCAAAGCAGCGTCCAGATTATACCCATTGGTCCAAAGTGAGCGGAAAAGTAACAGGCGCATAGTTAGCAATCGTCCGGTGCGGTCTGGTTACAGGGAAAGGATCGTGGGCGGAGGCAGAAATGATTAGACATCATCGAGCCACCTCCCATTTTTGAAATTTGCGGGCGGGATCAGGTTGTATTCCGTCCAGCCGGCGGTAAGGCCGCCATCGATGGCGATATTCTGGCCGGTGATGTAGGCGGCTTCGTCCGATGCGAGGAAATGGCAGAGCGCCGCGACTTCCTCCGGTTCGCCGAGACGCCCCAGCGGCGTGCGTTTTTCCATGAAAGGCACCTCCGGGTTATCCGCGATGCCGGTCACGGCGGGAGTGCGGATGGTGCCGGGGCTTACGGCGTTGCAAGTGATGCGCCGCGGTGCGAGTTCGATGGCGCCGAGACGGGTGAGGTGAATGACGGCTGCTTTGGAGGTTGCATAAGCGGCCGCCCCGGGTGTCGCAAGCATGCCGACAAAGGAAGCGGTATTGACCACGCGTCCTCCTTCGCTCAGGACGCGCCCACCGTGCTTGATGCCATAGGCGACGCTGTGAACGTTAACCGCAAAAGTCCGTTCCAAAAGCGGCGGCGTAATCTTGTCGAAGCCCACGCCGAGCGGCTGGATGCCCGCGTTGTTCACCAGGATATCCACTTTTCCAAACTGCTCACGCGCCGTATCTAGCATTTCAACAACATCCTCTTCGCGAGAAACATCGGACTCGCAATAGGCGAAATCATCCTGGCCCGGACGGCGATCGGCCACAAGGACATCGGCTCCGGCGTCGCGAAAGCGACAGGCGATGGCGCGTCCGATGCCGGAGGAACCTCCAGTGACGACGGCCGATTTGCCAGCAAGTGAAAACGCAGGGGAGTCCATCAAGGTTTTTGGCTGGGTGCAGGTGGACGATCGTCCGTCGGCCAAACGCCGCGAATGCGAGCGGCTAGATAGCGATGGAATAGCCAGATGGGCATTTCGAGATGGCTGAGGCGGCCTGGCTGCCAGCCGGAGGCGTAGAGGCCGCGCTGCACGGCGGTGCAAACTTCCATGTCTTCCAGGTGAAACTCGATCAGCGAAGACGCGACCTGCTCGCGCAATTGTGGGAAATCCTCGCGTTTCAGCATCTCGGAAGAAATGAGCGCGGTGGTGAGAAGCTTGAGGCGATCCGGTCCAACGGGCTGCAGACGATACCAGATTACACGGTCCGGCGCGGCGGCGAAAAGAAAGGTGGGAAGGAGATGAAACAATCCCCACTCGGACTTTTGTTCCTCGCTGAGTCCAGGAAGCGGTGGCATCTGTTGGCTATAGTCGGCTTTTTCCTCCGTGGTCCGGCAGGCCTCGCGCACGGAATCTCTGTAGGGCAGATGCGCGCGAATGTAGTGCCGCCGCTCGTGTTCCGTCCAGGTCTGCCGCGCGGGCATGAGAGGCTGGAGCGTTTTGTGGTGAATTCCCAGGTGATGGTAGCTCTCCATGAAATTCTCCACGAGCACTTTCCAGTTAAAGTAACAGTCCCATTCCCGCGCCACCACCAGGCTCATTTCGTCGAGGCGGTAGGCTTTCAAATCCTCCGCCATGTCCCCGAGCGATTCGCTAAGGGGAGGGGCCTGGCTGTCGAGATTGACGAAGACAAATCCTTGCCACACTTCGCTGCGGAAGGGTTTCAGCCCCTGCGTGCCGCGTTCAAAATCCTCCGCCTGGTGCATTTCCGCGCAGGCTTTGAGGCGGCCATCGAGTTCGAAACTCCAGGCGTGATAAGGGCAAAGCAGCGTGCCGGCATGGCCGCAGGTACTTTCCGAATGGGCCTCCGCCGGACCGTGTCCCTCGTATCCGAAGCCCTCAGGCATGATGTCCATGCTGCGATGAGGGCAGACGCGCGAGAGGACGCGGATGATGCTATCTTTTCCGCGGATAACGATGAGCGGTTCGCCGAGCAGATCGAGATTGATAAAATCGCCGGTGTTGGGGATCTGGGAGACATGGGCCAGGCATTGCCAGCCGCCTCGCAGTAAGCAAGTAACCTCCCATTCGAAAAATTCCTCGCTAGTGTAGGCCTGCGCAGGAATAGTCCGGGCCCGGCCAAGCGGAAGTTCCGCCGCTTCGACGATTTCACGCTGGATGGTCCCGAGGTCCATCGGCGGTTGGGCCGTGCGCAGGCTGGTGCGGCTGGCATAGGCCAGCGGGGAAAAGGCGGGTTGAAAAGCGGAAGCGGAAGCGATCATAACGCGACGGATTCAGCAAGTAACGGAGTGGGGCGGCTTGGCGCCGGAGAGAAATCGAAATCTGTTTCGCGGCGTGCTTCCGGATGAGAGCGCACGTATTCCGCGATCTCATGGCCGCGCGCAAACCACACATTTCCTTTGGATTTGATCGCGTTGACGAGATCCTCCAAAAGACGCACGCGCGAGGGACGCCCGCTCAGCCAAGGATGCAGCGTAAGCACAAAGCAGCAGCCGAAATCGTACATGGCTTCGAATTCCCGCCACCAAAGATCGAAAACCTTTTCGCAGTTTTCGGGAACAAATCCCCATGCGGGATCGGCATTGAAAGCAAATTGCTCCCAGTCTTCGAGCATCCATTGACCGGGAATTTCCACGAGACCGTTGGGATGAAGATAGGGAACGTCGTCTCCCATCTCGCTGGCGTCATAGTGAAGGCCGTGGCGGGCAAGGAGATCAGATGTCCAGGGATTCGTTTCAAACCACGGCGCGCGATAACCGACTGGACGATCTCCAACGAGTTGCTCCAGCAAGTCGGCGCACCGAAGAAGAATCTTTTCTTCATCCGTCTCGTCAAGGTAAGCGAGTTTTTCGTGGAGATAGCCGTGCAGCCCGATTTCATGTTCACGCGATGAAATCGCCGTGACCATCTTGGGATGATGCTCTGCGATATAGCCGGGGATGAAAAATGTGGCAGGGACTTGCAAGTGATCCAGCAATCCAAGTAACCGCGGAACACCCACCCGCGGACCGTATTCGCACTGCGACATGAGCGTGCGCCGTTTGGCCAGCGCCATGTCTTCGCTCAGCGCGGTGGTTTCACCATCCACGTCGAAGCATAGCATGACGGCACAACGCGCTTCTCCCGGCCAGGAAAAGCGCGGTGGCGGCAGGAAAGGCTGCGGCGTGTGAGGTTGAGACGTCATCGCGTTAGCCGTGAGGCAGGAAGAATGACGAAGGAAATCCGAAGTCCGAAATCCGAAAATCGTGCGAACGACACGGAGCGTGCCTTTCGGATTTCGGGTTTCGGGATTGTTTCGTCATTCGTCATTCTAGTTTCGGGCTTCTACTCCACTTCATCTCCGGCATCGGTGAGCTTCACCATGGGCAGTTTTTCGTCTTCCACTTCCACGGGTGGATGGATCAGTTCCTCCAAACGCCGCTTCAGTGCCAAATATTCGGCGGAGAGAAATTGCGCGGCACTTCGCGGGCGCGGCACAGGGTTTTCGATCACTTCCACGATGCGGCCCGGATTTGCGCCCATGACCACGATCCGGTCGGCTAGATACGATGCCTCCTCGAGATCGTGCGTGATGAAAAGAATCGTGACATCGACCTTTTTCCAGATTTGCAACAAGTAACTCTGCATCTGGCACCGTGTTTGTGCATCGAGAGCGCCAAAAGGTTCGTCCATGATAAGAATGCGCGGCTCATTAGCCAGGGCGCGGGCGATGGCGACCCGCTGTTTCATGCCGCCACTCAGTTCATGCGGATAGGCGCTTTCAAATTTCGACAATCCCACCATATCCAGCCACTGACGCGCTTCGCTTTCCGCGGTGCCCGTGGCTTTTCCGCGCATCTCCAGGCCAAACATCACGTTTTGCTTCACCGTGCGCCACGGAAACAAGGTATAACCTTGGAAAACCATGCCGCGGTCAGGTCCAGGCCCGGCGACAGCTTTTCCATCGAGTAAAACTACGCCGGAACTGGCTTCATCCAAACCTGCGACGATCCGGATGAGTGTGGATTTTCCGCAGCCGGAGGGGCCGATCACGCAGATGAATTCCCGGCGATGGATCTCTAGCGACACATCGGAAAAGACGACGTGCGCGGAGCCATTCGCGCCGTATTGCTTGTGCAGATCGCGCACGCTGAGAATAACCGGACGCCGGCGAATCCGCTCGAAACGAGCGGCCACGTCCGGCAGCAACTGGCGATAATCAGGAATGTCCAGTGCGTTCATGCTTCAGCGGCGGCGAGCGCCGGTTTGGGGAGGAAGCCGCGGCCGTTGTTCGAACGGCGCTTCCACGGGAAAATGATCTGCCCGATGAAGCCCAGCGCGAGATCGGAGAAAAAGCCGATGATGCCAATCATGGCGATGGCGGCGAAAACGTTATCAAAATTACGATAGCGCGCCTGTTGATTGATGAAGAAGGTGATGCCTGACATAGTACCCACCACCTCGGCAACGATAAGATACGTCCAGGCCCAGCCAAGGAGGATGCGCATGTCGGTATAGATATCGCTGATCGATGCGGGGATGACGACTTTGCGCACCAGCTTCCAGCCGCCCGCGCCGAGTGTTTGCGCGGCTTCGATGAGCGAGGGGTCCACCTTGCGCACGGTGTTGGCAATCACGAGCACCTGTTGAAAAAATGTGCCGATGACGATGATAGCGATCTTGGGCCCGTCCTCGATTCCGAGCACGGCGACGCAAAGCGCGCCAAATGCGGGTGCCGGCAAGTAACGGAAAAATTCCACGAATGGTTCCTGTAGTCGCGCGAAGAAACGGTAGGTGCCGCAGAGAATCCCCAGCGGCAGGCCAAAAATGGACGAAATGATAAAACCGAGGACAATCGTGCGAATGCTATGTCCGAGGCTCTGGTGCAGCCACGGATCTCCCGGCAATTGCGGCTCGGTCGTAAATGCCGTGTAAAAGGCGCGCGCCACCAGGTGCGGCGGCGGGAGATACACGGGATTCACGCGGTGCCCCTCGGGAAGCGCCAAGCCCGCGGCCTTCATTTTGGCGAGCTGCTGGTCGAAATCCGCGCGCGCCACATCCATGTCCTCCACAAAATAATCCACGTCTCCCGGGACCGTGATGCGGACCAGCGGATGCCACAACCATGGGATATAACTAACTGCACACCACAAAGCGAGGGGCGCCACGAATGAGATGATCGTAAGAATGAGATTGCGCCTTGCGGGCAATTCTCTCTTCAGACCGAGCCAATCGTGATGTCCCATCGTTTTGCTTTTGGCGGAGCCCGCAGCCGCGCCGGACGCAGATGCGCCGGCAGTGGAGAGCTCGGCGGCGGGCGCCGGCGCGGTGGCGGGTTCGACACTCATTACTTCAGACCTTCGACGACTGTCGGGACGAGATAACTTTCTGGCTTCTGCGAAGTCTTATAGACCTTGTTATCCATGTTGAATTTGTTGCCAATCGTCATCGATCCATAGATGGAATCCAGGCCCGGCCCCTTCTTATAGGCGTCCTTGGCTTCAGCCAGCGTCAGGAAATGAGTCCCCGGGATGTTCTTGGCATAGTCTTCCGGATCGGCCTTCACTTTTGCAGCCATGATCTTGACGGCGTCGTCCTTGGTGGCCGGATCTTTCAAGTAATCCACACACTTATAGTAAATGGCAGCCACTTTCGCCCAATCATCCTTGTGCTTGGCATAGCTGGTCGGATCGACGGAGAGTACGTCAAAGATAAGCCCTTTGGCTTCCGCGCTGGTGAAGAGCTTCTTGGAACCGGGCACTTGCTTCAGGGCCTGGCCGGAAATGGGGTACCATGCGCCGATGGCCGCGACTTTTCCGGAGGCAAGCGTCTGCGGAGTGTCGTTGGTCGGGGTTTTGACGAGTTTCACGTCCGACTGCTTCATGCCGTTGGCTTCGAGGGCTTTGAGGAGGAGCAAATGCTCGACGAGCGTCACTTCGATTCCCACGCTCTGGCCCTTCAGGTCCTTGATCGATTCGACGCCGGGCTTGCCGATGATCATGTCGCTGCCTTCGCTATAATCGAGCAACGCAATGATTTTGCTCTTCGCGCCATTGGCTCCATTTACGAGCGCGTCCGTTCCCACCACCATGACGCTGTCAATTTTCTTTGCAGCAAAAGCGTCGAGTGATGGCAGGTAATCGAACCACACCAGATCGACGTCCACTCCCGCTTCCTTGAACCAGCCTTTTTGTTTAGCGATTTCGATGACAGTGTATCCGGGCCAGTCGGAATATCCGATCTTGAGTGGCTCGGCTTTAACAGACGCACCGAGCGCAGTGAGCGCAGCGAGTGCGGTGAGGAGCATTGGTTTTAGTTTCATGATATGGTGGTGTATGTTTGCTGGGTGATTGAAAGAAAGAGTCAGGCGGCAAAGGCGTTGGTCGTGCGGCTCCATTCGAGCGGCGGTTTTTTGGTACGAGCACGCTGAATGATTTCGACAAGAGCGTCGCCGATCTGGCGGAGGAGGAATTCTCCGTGCGCGGCATTTCCTTTGGAAGGCGAGCCCGTTACGCCGTTGGTGCTGGTGTGGGCGACCATATGCGGGAAGACGCAACCGGCGGTGCGATCGGGATCATCGGCGGTGGCCAGGCGATCCGTGCGCACGGTTTCCGGTGCGATGAACATGAGGAGCGAAGTCTCGGCTTCGTTCGCGTGCCAGTCCGCGGCGTCGTGCGTGAAGCGCTCGGAAATAGCGTTGTTAAGCTGCCAGGTATTTCTCGTGGCAACGAAGAGCCGGCCCGGAAAATCGAAGCGCAGCCGATCCACTGCACAACGTAGTGGAGCATCGTTTCCGAAGTGTGAATTGACAAGTAACAGGCGCTTCCAGCCTTCCGCCACCGCCCAGCGGGCGATGTCGCGCACAGTATTGATGAGTCCGTCGTGAAAGATGGCAAACGTGCCCGGCCACTTTTCCGTGTGGCCGAGCGAGACAGTGTAGTTGAGCGCCGGCATCACCGGTGCACCCGTCTGCGCCGAGGCGTAGGCGCACGCGGCGCTGGCGATAAGGGTATCGGTGTTCAGCGGAAGATGCGGCCCGTGCTGTTCGGTGGCTCCGACGGGCAGCAGCAAGACATCGTCCAGTGTTTGCTGCGCGTCGGGCCAGGCCAGGGATTCGAGCAGCACGGGTGCGCGGGGTGGGCGGAAGGAAAGCCGGTTAAGCCACTCGGGAATCATTCGGAGCGAAAATCAGAACAGCCGCGCATACTTATCTATCTCCCATTGGCTCACGGTTTGATGATACTCTTCCCACTCAGCCCGCTTGTAAGTGATGAATTCCTGCTTCAGTGCTGAGCCGAGAATTTTCTCGGTGAAAGGATCTTCCTCGAAAGCTTCTACCGCTTCGCCCAAGGTCTTGGGCAGCGCTTCGACGCCGCGCTTCGCTAGTTCCGCGTCGGTAAATTCGTAAAGATTTTCCACCTGCGGCTTTCCGGGATCGAGGCCTTCGCGAATTCCTTCCAGTCCCGCGGCCAGCGCCAGGGCGCCGGCGAGATAAGGATTGCAGGAAGAGTCTGCATTGCGCGACTCACAGCGCCCGCCTCCCATCGGCACGCGCACGGAATTAGTGCGATTATTGGTGCCGAAACTGTTAAATACTGGCGCCCAGGAATAGTAACCCATCGCCCCACGGCGAATGAGGCGTTTATAACTATTCACCGTCGGGGCAAAGGCCGCGCAGAGCGCACGGCCATGACGCAGGACGCCGGCGATGAATTGGTAGCCTGTCTCGGTGAGGCCGAGCCCGTAGCGATCAGTTTCCCCGGGCTTCGGCTTAAAGAGATTTGCGCCGGTTTTCGCATCTGCCAGCGACATGTTGAAGTGTGCGCCGTTTCCGGTTTTATCGGCAAAGGGCTTCGGCATAAAAGTCGCAAGCAGTCCTTCATCGGCCGCGTACTTCTTTGCCATGAAACGGAAGAAAATATAGCGATCGGCCATGGAGAGGCCATCGGTAAATTTGAAATCGAATTCGAACTGCGAATTGCCATCTTCGTGATCGAAGCTATACAAATCCCAGCCGAGGCCGTTGATCGTCGTGGCGAGCCGGTTAAGCAGGGGATAGGCGTCGAAGAAGCGCTTCACGTCATAGCAACTCTTCATCAAATCGTCGTCACTGTTGGGAATGAGCAGCTTCCCATTTTCCAATTTAACAAAGTACACCTCGCACTCGATCCCGAGATTAAAGGTGAAGCCCATGGATCGCGCTTCCTCGAGCACGCGTCCAAAGATCACGCGCGAGCTCACTTCGTACGGCGCGCCGTGAAAGGTGAGATCGGCCGGATACCACATCACTTCCTGGTTCCAGGGCAATTGCACCCCTCGATCGAGGTCGGGTACGCTGGCGATTTCATCGTCGTTGGGCGATTGTCCGAGCCCGTCGAGCGCGTAACCGGTGTAGAGTTCGGAACCTTTCGCGAAATCCTCGAAGTGCCCGACGGGAACCACTTTGCCTTTCGGCACGCCGTGAATATCCACATAGGCGCCCACGCAATATTTGATTCCTTTGTCGATGAGGTCCTGTTTGAAAGCGCTTAGTTCGGCATCGGTTCGCATGGTCGTGATGACACCGATAGTCACGAGCAGCAAAATGCGAAATAGGTCGTCGGACCTAGGGAGGTAGAAATCCGAAGTTCGAATGACGAATGACGAAGGAAGTCCGAAGCCAGAAATCCGAACAAGAGCGCGCAATCCACGCGCGGATTTTTTTTCGGGCTTCGGATTTCGGATTTGTTTCGTCATTCGTCATTCGGGCTTCGGATTTCCCTGAGTCCTTCGTCATTGGAGCTTCGGGCTTTTTTCAGTGGTTTATTTCCACGCCGAAGCCGTCTCATCACAGCTCGCGCAACCCCACCAGAGCCGCGGCATAGCGATTCTCCGCACCTAGCTTTGCGAGGACTCGCTCCACGTGGCGCTTCACTGTGTGCGTGCTGATTCCTAAAATCACCCCAATCTCGGAATTCGCCTTGCCCTGTCCCAGCCATTCCAGCACTTCGCGCTCGCGGCTCGTGAGGGTAGCTTCAGGAGTGGGAGCCGATGTTTCCTCGATGAAGATGACGAATCCTCTATTCTGAGGATGTCGTGCAAATTTCGAGCGCAGCACGGCGTGCCCACGACGGAGCGGCGGGAGGTCGGCCGTTTTACCCAGTCTGCGCAAGCGGTGAATATGGCCGGCGATCGAGGCAGGCAATTCCTGGTCGAGCTGGCACCCGATAAAACGAGCAAGTAACTCGCGTGTGCGGGCGCTCCAATACTTCACGCTGCCGCGCTCATCCAGGAAGATGAATCCGCGCTGCAGCGTTTCTTCGAGGCAGGACGATTCGGGACGCACAAAATCGTCGACGGCGATATCCACGCCGGCAGCGCCTACGAATTGTCCGCGGAAGAAAATGGGTGCGACCTGGCTGGTGATGAATTCCGGCCGGCCGGCAAAAGGAAACTCGTACGGGTCCATGACCGTTTCCTCACGGCGGCGCATGGGGATGAGATACCAATCGCCGAAACCCGGCACATCGTAGCCCACGTTTGGCTCGAGATGGATCGCACCGCCACCGCGATTCCAGAGCGGGATGAAGCGGCCCGTGTTGTCGTGTCCGGGCGCGTTGGCGAAATCGCGGTCGCGTCCATCGAGGGCGTTCGGTTCCCACACGGTCCACACGCCGAGGTACTGGGGATTTTGCGCGAGCGTTTCGCGTAAAATTCCGTCGAAAAGACGCCGATCCGAAACGCCCAATGCCCTCATAGTAGCGAAGGTATCGGCAAGCGCCTTGGCGGTGCTGACGGTGGCAGTGACGTTCATGAGCGACTGCTGCGAGGAGTCGCGCGCTCTTTAGCAGAAGCGGTGCCAGCGTGGGAAAATGAGGGTATTCAAGGGCGTGCAGCAGCAAGCGAATGGAGATCGCTGTTCAATCTCGCGCACGATGTGGAAAAATGACCACGTTTTTCGCTGTGCCCTATTTTTGGGTTCCGCGCCGGCGCTAAACCACGTGAAACGATTCCTTTTAACGCAGGGCGCGGAGGCGCGGAGTTTTACAGAGGTAGAGGTTAGATGAGTATTCACGCACTCATACGGAATCACCGAAGCCGATGGGCCGTCTGTCCTCAGACGGCCAATGTGCGTGGATCACACCGGGTATTCCGGTGAACGAACTGGCATGCTCCAACGAATCGTCTTTGCGTCACAGCGCGGCCAAATTGCCCGAGGTGTACCAGAAAAACATGCGTGGGATGCCGCGCTGGCTCGATATATCGGCAAAGGAAATGGGCCGGGTGTGATGATACGCGATGTCTGTTACTTGAAAATGCAGGTGCGGCATGAGGCTGTGGCCTACGTGCCCGCTGCGTGCGAAGATTTGTCCCTGCTCGACGTGCTCTCCCACCTTCACGAGGCTGCCGTCCTTCTGTAAATGCAGATACCAGCCCACGGTCCCGTCGCCATGATCGATGGCGATATAGTTATTGGGCATGTGCAGGCCGTGCCCATCGTGATTTACCACGACGCTTTTCACGACTCCGGCGCGGGCGGCGCACACAGGCGTGCCGACGGGCATGGCAAAGTCGTAAGCATATTCCTCCCAGTCGCGATGGCTCACGATACCGCGATTGCTTTGGCAGCAGAAGTGAGATTGTCCGGCCTGCCAGGGGAGACGGTAGGGAGAAGATTCACGCGGTGGGTAGAGATCGAGATTGTGTGGGCCAGTGAAGAGAAGATAGCCAAAAGTGAGCAACCCGGCCAAAGCGAGGCCGGCCCGTGGGAATCGCCGGAACTTTGAACCTCGGAGATCGACGGCGCCTTCCGTACCTCCGCATCGTTTTATGACTAGTTGTTTTCCGTCCACGCCTTTAGCGCCATGTTTTGCAGGTCCTTCGCGGCCTCTCCAAAAGCGTCTTCGTTAACTTGATCCATCGCGTCCGGCGCGAGCAGATCGATGATTGCGAGACGATTCATAATGAGTGGCAGATCATCCGCTGAAGGGTGCTTCGGGTCATCAAAGCCCTCTTCATTTAAATCTTCGATGAGATCCTGCCGTTCGTGTGCAGGGATCGTGGCATCGTTGATAGCATCGTACCAATAGGCTTCTGCCTCGGGATCGGCGCCGACCATGCTGAGAGCCACACGGGCCGTGGGATCGGCCAATTCCGGTTTAGCCCTGGCGGTGCCGGGAGCGATGGGATTGGGTGCACGATCCGATTGCGGCTTCGGATGAGGCGGTGCTTCGGCGGAAGCTGGCATCTCCGGTGGAGGCGTCGCTGCCGCTGGGCTTGAGGGATCTGCATTCAGTTGCACAGGCTCTGCAATGGAAGTCGCGGCGATGGTCTCTGTGGTGTGCGTTTTTTCCGCCGCCGCCAATGGAGGAGTGACGGTTTCGGGCCGTGGCTTGATCTGCTCGAAAACAAGATAGCCGGTCGCGACCGTGGCCAGGATCAAAAGAGGATAAGTCGCTTTCATGTGTGACGCACACATCGTGCACCAGAAAAGATGACGATCTGATGACGAGATCGATGTGAGTTTTAATGGAGTAACCCCTACAGCGGGAGTTTCATGGGGTTGGTCTGCATCGTACGAACCGATGAACCGAACTGCTGCTTCAGCGGCTCAGGCAATGGGTTGAGAGTCAGGAGCGACGGATGGGCAGCAGGGCACTGGGGATTTCGCGCGCCTCATCGTCCGAAACAGACCCCGAATTTTTGAAAAAATCCCCTTGCATGGCAAAACAGCCTCGATACTTTACCGCCCCTCTGCTACGCGGGTGTAGCTCAGTTGGTAGAGCACTTCCTTGCCAAGGAAGATGTCGCGCGTTCGAGTCGCGTCACCCGCTCCACTCTCCCTTCGAAAAGAGTGGAGATGCCGAGCCGAGGAAAAAGAGCAAAAGGGAGATGAAGTGGAGAGTTGATCGCTCGACCTGCCTGTCATAGCTGCCGGTTTTGCCTCGCCATCGCGCGGGGCTCGTGAAAAATGGAATCGCTTCGACGGACCGTGCTGTTTTTCAAAA
>OUNM010645797.1_pt1 | contig 20439 bp, 37 predicted proteins | sample 1769961 | NCBI WGS metagenome assembly OUNM01 (sample SAMEA3914820, study PRJEB12502) | metagenome | biome: forest; material: soil | place: USA | collected 2012-03-12 | depth 0.3 m
CACTTTTCAATGCGTTCGAATGAATCGTACGCCTTCCTCATCGCCGAAAGCATCGCTTCACGGTCGTATTCCAGGGAGTCGAGGGCTTCGGTGAGTGGCTTGGTCTCAGCTTTGGAAAACACTTGAATCGCCCACTTTTCAATGCGTTCGAATGAATCGTACGCCTTCCTCATCGCCGAAAGCATCGCTTCACGGTCGTATTCCAGGGAGTCGAACTGCTTCTTGGACATTGCCACGCAATCTTCGCCGTATTTGATTCTGGCTATCGAAACGTCTTCTTCTCCTCCTTGGAATGTGCCGCTTTCGATGTACTCGCACTCTACATATTTGATTTTATCGCTCATGCTTGTTGCTTGTTGAGTTCGGAGATTAAAGCATCGGCCATTAGAACACTGGCACTAGAGATGTCGTTTCCGTCGCTTCCGTCCTTCGCGGTTTGAGAATTAGCCATTAGCCCCTGCATGGCCATTGCTGCGAAGTATTCGCGCTTGGTGAGGCCGTCCAAGCTGATTCCTATGTCTGGCATGTCTAAGGGAAATGCTGAGTCTTGAGGTTTCGTCATATCGTTACTTGGTTCGAGTGGCTGAGGGTTAGGTTTGCTCGGATTTGGCGATTGCTTCTACTAGCTTCCAGAACACTGTTCTGCCCGGTTCAACTAAGTCCGGCTCTAGGTATTTCTTGGCAGCTTTGCACGCCGCCAGAAGGTCGGCATTGATTTCACGGGCACTAGGTTTCTGTGGCAGAAGATTCTCCAAGATGGGAGCGCGGTGTCCGCTTCGGCTCGCGTGGAATGCTGCATTATCGCCTAGGGTTGCCCAAGCAGAGCAATCCGGACAGCACCAGCGTTTTCCATCTGGGGCGTCATTATTCCAAGGTAACGGGTCTTGTTTCGATTCGCTCATGGTTCGGATGGGGTTAGTAGCCAGGAATCACGGAACGCAGCAGATCGTTGGCTGCATTCCAGCGCTGACGATGAGCCTTATATTCATCGAGGATTTGACGGCGGGTCCGTCCGCTTTGACCATATTCACTGTTCATTTGCTCTTGCGAGCATTTCGAGAATGCACGTTCAGCGCGTTCGAGGTCATCGCCGGCTGCATTGGCCATTGCGTTCTTAATGAATTGGATCTCAGGTGTCATACTTCTTTCAATTTCAGGGTTGTTACTTGGGTGAGGTTGTCATGGTTTCGAGGGTTTAAGTGGAAGTGAAAGTAGCGCGCGCTTGGCCTCTTCATTAATCACGCCACCGGTCTCGCGCTTAGCTATGGTCGTGCGATCCACGCCGAGCAGCTTCGCGACTTCCTCTTGTGTGCCGCGTTTCCGGCGTTCGGCGGCATATTGTTTGGATGTCATACTTGAGCGCAGCTAGAGCAATTCCGCTGTTTCGTTTGTTCCGGTCATATTTACGAACCCACTACAATTCGCGCAATAACTAGATGTAGATTTGTTCTACTTTTATTCTCACCACTTGGCACGCGTTATGCCGGGCATGGTTTCTAGTTACTTGTCCAGAATCTCTTTCGCCCGCGCAACCGCATCATCCCAGACGAACGCGACGAGTGTTTTGTCAAGCTTTTGAGTCGCTTTTACCACCAGCGCCTTGTCGGCTGCGTGTACCCTCATTACTACGTCCGCTGTTTTTGCTTTGCCCTCCGGAAGCGGAGGGCGGCCAAGGATAGGTTTGGCTTTTTTCATTCCTCGATGAAAATACTCTGGCCGTCAGCGAGTCCGAGTTTTATCCGCTCCTCTGGAGCAAGGATGTCTGCCCGCACAACCATTTCAGGGCCTCTTGCTTCGCGGATATATTGCTCCCATTCACCCTGGGTCATCTCGGCTTTTCCAACCACATCTCCGGTTTTGTAGTCGCTGATTGTTACGGTTTTCATTTTTTCTTCTTTTGAGGTTCCGGGTTCGGCCCGGTCCGGTCTCGGCTTTTTGCTTCGACGAGATGAACTCTACTCAGCTTTTCTTTCGTGTATAGGCGAAAATTGTATTAAACGTAAAAAGGCCGATTTCTCCTAGGTAAAAATCTTCTCAGGAAACGTAAAAAGTAGGCGTATCAAGTAACAGCATTGCCTGACGAATGCCGATTGACTCCGAACGGTGCTAAAAGAAAACCGCTCACCCTCCGTGAAGAGAATGAGCGGTTGGAGAGCACAAGGCCCAGCCCGACATTGGGCGGACTTTGCGACACAAAGCAGAATCGCGCAACAACTTGCCTCTGAAACAATCCCGCGTCATCAGTCACGCACGCAATCGCGCTCGCCAGCCCGACAAGACTGGAGAGCACAAGCGACAGCGCGCAAGAGCCCGAGATTACCTGAAATAAGGATCAACAGGCCAGAGGACGGGAGAGGGCTCAGCAGCTTAACCGGCTCAGCCCGCCACGCGATCCTCAATCATCTCGCAATGATGAACGCCCAGGCCGATCAGGAGCGCCACGGGCCGCGACGTCGCAACCGCAAAAGGACGGAACTGCGATCAGCGCACCGGAGACAGCTCGTACAGCACGAGCAATCAACGGGGACTCTGTAGTCTCCGGGTGGGTGCCGTGAGGTGTGTTCAGCCTTCCCCCTTGCGACAGCAAAAAAGTCAGCCAGCGGCGGCGCCAGCCGCGAGGAGCGGAGCGACGGCCCGAGCGCTAGCGAGAGGAGACGCGGAATGCAGCCTGCTTGCACACGCAACGATGATCCGCCGAAAGGAGCCGGTGATGGATCCACGATCGCCAGAGAGCAATCGCCTCTCTATGTTCTCTCGGACCATTTTGCCGACATCAACGAAATGGTTTTGGCTCTATGTTCTCTATGCCAGTCGTACGATTTTACCGTACAACTGAAAAACCAATGTCAGGACAGCGGGCAAATGCACCGCCGGAGTAAACGCTCGTCGTTGATTTCCAAGCACTTACAACGATTTCCAGCAAGCATCTCACGCCAAAAATACCGCTCTCCAGACCATCAAAACGCCTACACGGGGCTTTAAACGCGTCCGAATCGTGCTAAAAACCGAAAGAATCAGCCCTGCGCTGAATCGCCAGGATTTCCCGCAACGGGACCATCCGGAATAACCTTGACTGATCCGAATCGCAGCCGCTAAAATATTCACACCATGCCAGACGATGAACAACCCCTCGGGTTTCTCGACCAGCAACTCCGACACGAGATTGACGGCGGTTTGGCGGCGAGTGAAGCGCAAAGCGCAATCAATGAAGAGCAGGAACGGGAGATTGCGGACACGGTTGAGGTGCATGAAGAAAAAACGCTCGATGCTCAGACAGGCCAGCAGGTGGGTCCTTCGAAAAAGAGGATTAGCCCTCTTCCATCACACTTCACCAGTCCGCACGTGCGTGCGCGCAAGAACGCCTTTCTCGCAGCGTTTCGGCAGTGTGGAACGTGGAGGATTGCAGCGGCAGCAGCGGGAATTCACAGGGGCACGATTCGGCAGTGGCGTGAGTGGGATCCAGAGTTTGCGCAAGCGTGCAAGGATGCGGAGGAAGACGCTATTGACCTCATAGAGGCTCGAGCGCATCAGCTTTCGACCGAGGGCGTTTTGGAGCCGGTGTACTGCCAGGGAATCCACGTGGGCGATGTCCGCAAGTTCGAGCCGCGACTCATGCAGTTCATGCTCCAGTCAAGACGCCGGGAAGTGTACGGCCAAAAGGTTGGGCTCGAGCACAGCGGGCAAATTGCTGGTGGTGACAAGCTCAGTGACAGCGAGACTCAGGATGCAGTGCGCAATCTGTTGCCGACGCTTGCGATGCTCGGCCAGTTGGGCAAACCTGCTGCGTTGCCAGCGCCGGGGGAAGCGGTGTGAAGAAGACGATTTGCGATCACTGCGGAAACGAGATGACCGAGCGTGGCGTTCTGTTGGTGGGCGCAGTACGGAAAGATGGAAAAGGAATTCTGCTTCCTGAGAGATTTCAGGAGCGCGATTTCTGTGGACCTGCTTGCTTCTGGCTTTGGGCGAACGAGAAGTTGAATTCTGACTCAAATAATCCTCCCCTGAAAATCGGTGTTCCACAGACCGGTTTACTCTGAGGCTGAAAGTGTGGAAAGCGGCTCAGCAAATCACTTGATTGTTTGAGCCTTCCGAACTACAACCGAGGGAATGAAACCCGCCGTCCTTCGCGCCTCCTTTCTGTTCCTCGTCCCCATGGCCTTACTCTGGCTGTCGTACTACGGAGCGGAGAAACTTAACTGCGACTACAGCCCGCTTAGCCATAATCCCGTGCCATGGTATAACACTCCGTACTTCGTAACGTGCTTTGTGTTCGTGGTCGCTCCCCTCGTGTTTGCTATCGTCGCTGTAGTGTCCGCCGCTGAATCGGAGTCATGAAATTCGCACTGCCAATCCTCGCAGCCTACTCAGTTCCCGTCACCTGCGCGATCTTCGCTGGGCTTGGGATGCTTCACGGATCGAAGGGATGGGGAATATTTCTGGCCATCTCGATTGTCGCATTCTTCTTCGCACCGGAGGTCTCGGTGAAGAGCGAGAAGCATAAATGACCGACAAAATCCCCGTCTGCATTCTCGTGCGCGTCTCCACGATCAAACAGGAGACCGCCCGGCAGATCACCGAGCTACGGACCTACGCTGCGAGCCGGGGTTACACCGTGATCGAGGAGTGCAAGGAAACGGTCTCAGGCCGGGCCGACGAGAGCGAGCGCGCTGGCCTTCAGCGGGCAATGCATCTGGCGCTCAGCGGCCAAGTTAAAAAGGTGCTCGTGCACGAAGTGAGCCGGCTAGCGCGCAAGAACAGCGTGGTTCACCGGTTTGTCGAGCTACTCGACGACTCAGGAGTGTCGCTCTACTGGCATTCGCAGGGCTTCGAGAGCTTGCTGCCCAACGGAAAACCGAATCCTGCCTCGCGAATCATGCTGGCGCTACTATCCGAAATGGCCCGGGCAGAAGTCGAGACGCTGCGGGAGCGAATCAACTCCGGACTGGCTGAAGCGAAGAGAAATGGGGTGGTGCTCGGAAGGCCGAAAGGATCTGGCGCCATGACCTCGGAGGCATTTTTGCGAAAGCATCGCGACGTTGTACGGCTGCTGCAGGACGGCCAGAGTCCGAACCATGTTGCGAAGATCACCGGCAAAGGACTGGCGACCGTTAAGCGGGTGAGGGCAGCTTTAACCAAATCCAAATCATGAGCGAGCCAATAACATTCACCCAAATACCCGTTGAGAACTATGACAAAATGGTGGTAGCGATTCGCGCTGCGCAAGAGATTTGCCAACTCTTTGACACGCTCGACCCCATGATGCCGTTCAGTCAGTGGCGATTGCAGGCGATTAGAGTTAAGGCCGTGGATGATGGAGTAGCTGTCATAGACGCAATCGCTGAGCGTGATGCTGGCCGAGGCTACACTGATGGCGAGCTTGCCAACGCTGTGGACCGCTTATCAAAACTATGAACGAACTCATCACCTCTCTGAACGGAATCTCTTGGCCGGGAGCGATCTTCGGCGCTGTTGTCGCGCTGGCCATTGCATCGGTGTACATCGTCTTCATCTGGCGCAACTCGTGAATTATGCCAGGCACATGGCTCAACCCGAAGGAATACGGCGACGGCACGCTGGGCTGCGGCTACTGTTTCGGAACTGGCAGAGCGCCATGGACTATGCACTCAAGTTGGCTGGAAACGCTGCGCATCATTGCAGAAGTTGGATCAGTCACCACCAAATGCTTGGCCAAACGCCGGAAGATAACCGCAAACGGTGCTCTTCAGCTTTTGGAGGAGATGAGAGACGCCGGATTGGTGGTTGGCCACAGAGAAAGGCCAGGAAGCCGTGTAGGCGCAGCGCCATGGGTGTATCGCCTCCGAAACTGAAAAGTCTTGCAAATCTCGGTTCCCTCCGAAACGGAGCCGAGCATGTTACCAAGCGCTGCTCCCTACATTCACAACGGAGGACCGGGTTCGTCGGCATCCGTGGACGACTCGCACGGAACGACTGCGGTGCTGCCCTTCAACGCCAACCGGACGTACGCAGTGCTCTGCAACGATGGGTCTGCTGACTGTTACCTGGGACTAGGACAGGCGGCGGTTGCGCACAAGGGACCGTTCCTGAAGGCAGGCGTGGGCACGTACGAGATCAATGCCGACAACCTGACCAAGGTGGCTATCTTTGCGATTTGCAAGAGTGGCGAGAGCACGACACTGAGCATCCAAGAATCACAGTGAGGAGCCTCAATATGAAGTGGCTCTCTTCATTTTACGCTCTCCTGCTCAGCGTCACGCTGGCGGGTGCAGCGATTAACAACGGTGGCGGTGGTGGCGGAGGTAGTCCGCCGGACGCATCTAACGGCCTGATCATGGTTGAGACCCCGGAGAAGCACGGTGCTGCCGGAGATGGCACGACCGATGACACGACTGCCGTGCAAGCGGCGATCACCGCGGCGGGGAATGCAGGAGGCATCGTCTCGCTCGGCCCGCACACCTACAAGATCACCTCGACGCTAACTAGCACCAAGGCCTGCTCGATCATCGGGACGGCGTCTAGCACGCTGAAGATGACCGACGCCGGAACTGCGGATATTATTTCCTTTGATCCCGGGCTGACTCCCACGACGCTGGCACAAGGGCTTGTTGGCTGTGTCTTTCGTGAATTCACAATTTTGAGCACCGTGGCGCGCACATCGGGTTATGCGATTCACATAAAATATTCTCATGCTACCACAATCGAAAACGTGGCCATAGATACCGCCGCCCAAAGCGATGTGAATGGCGCGGTGAAAATGTGGGGCGGAATCTTTCTGGAACTTCAGTCTGCCTGCAAAATCTCGCACTGCGAAATAGCATCCAACAAGTTTGGCATCTCGGTGACCGGCACGGGCGATGGACTCGTCGGAAGCGGTGTTCCTTATTTTGGCTATGATGGCATGATTACCGGCAACACGGATTGCTGGGGTGGCAGAGGCAACGGGACGATTCAAAACTCGTGCGGACTCTACATAGGAGGCGGGTGCGGAGGTCTCCGTGTGGATGGCAACTGTAATTTCAGTTTCTACGACTTCGGAGTGTACGTCGATCATTCCAATCGCGAGCTGTGGCTCACCCATTCCTATGCCGACACGAATACGAATTGTGGGACGTATATAACGTCCGATGGATGCAGTATCCTGCATCTCGACGACTGGTGGGGATGCGGCAACGGCAATCCCGCGGTGATGTGGGAAATTATTGGCGCAGGGCTTTTTACGGAGGACGGCTTTGGTGCAACCGTGGTGATGACAGGTGGCGAATATGACAGGAACAATGGCGCAGGCGTTGACCTGGGCTCGGTTGGGCTGACAACGCTATCGGGCGTGACAGCGGACAGCATAATCTTGGAGAACAGCGCCACGGTGACCGGCTACGTAGGAAAGTCGCTGGAAATGGTTCAAGGTTCTTTTGCGGTTTCTGGGTGCCAGATTCGCACGGCGACCGGGGACATATCGGCGGTTTATTTGAAGGCGGATTCGGGAGTTTCTGCCGTTACCATAGTTGGCTGCGACATTTCTCCGCCTGACGTAGACTTGGGTTCTCGCCTCATGATTGACGGCGGCATCCCGATCATTCGCGAGGTAGGAAATCTTAACTATTCTGATGTGCCGTAACCATGCAAGAAACGACCAACACTGAACTTCTACAGGAAGCGAAGAGTGCGCGCAATTTGCTCAAGTGGTTTGGGAGCGGAATTCTTGGCGGGATATGCTGCGGGGTGCTAGTGGCGATAGGCGATCACTACGAGTTGAAGGCGCTCTCGGCGAAGATCGACAACCTCGAGAACGTGATTGCCCCGCGAGTGGACCGCATGTGGTACGAGGGCGGTTGGGAATCTGCTACGAGAGCAGCAACCGAGCGGCAAGGACGGCAAGCGTCCCGAGCACAAATCCCAGGCTCCAAGCCATAGGCGACGTGCTTTGAATATGAAGAGCCGTGCGCATGCTGTTTCATCGAACCTCAAGCCAATTTCGCGTCTATGAAATCTCTCTCCGACTTCCTCCGTAACCTCAGCGCTCAAGGGGCGATCATCGGTGCATTCTGCGTATGCATCGCGGCTATCACCGGGGCGCTGGCCGTGTGCATGATCTTCCATATCAAGCCTGACCCGGATGTGCTGGCGAACTCCAAGGAACTGTTCATCGCGCTCAGCTCGGCGCTCATCGGCTATCTGATACCGCGCGGCCAGCGAGACGTGCCGCCACCCGGCGGGAAGGCGACTACGGAAACAGTGACCACGACGAAGATGGAGACGCCAGCGTCATCCGAACTAGCGCCGAAATAATCGTGACACGGCATCCGAACGATGCTAAGGCGGGGTCGAATTAGTCAACCTCTCCACCATGAAAACCATCGTTCTCTCTCTCGCCTGTCTCCTCACGCTGCCCTTCGTCGGCTGCGAAAGTCTCAACCCCACTGTCGCCAAGGTCAACGCCTGGAATCAATCCGACTCCGGTAAACTCGTGTTGGACAAGGTGAAGACCGCCGCGTCTGCCTTTGGTCCGCAATACGCTGGGGTGATCGGCCTGGGGATTGATTCGCTGGAGAGTGGTGGGGCCGGTGCGGTGCCCGATCCAACGGCGATGCAGCAAACGCTTGCCTCCGTGACAGGCAACAGTGCTAACGCCGCGAAAATCCTCGCCTTGGCTGAAGCCGTGGATGCCGTGGCGCACAGCGCGCCCACGCCCAATGCTGGGTTGAATGCTGCTGCCGCGACTATCAACGCCCAAGCCGCGCAGAAAATAGCTTCCACTGCGAACCGGAAGGCGTACGTCAAAGCACAGACGCCGGCGGTGATAAAGCCGGTTTTCCGCATTGGTTGCAGCGCTCTCGATTTTCCGAATATCGAGCCCGGCACGCTGATCTACCCGAACGCGCATTTTGTTCCCGCGCTCCTGAATCTGGAATTTCAGCCAGGCAAGTTGCCGGTCATCACCTACGCGAATCGGTAAAATCTCAAAAACTTCACCAATGAACGCACTACAAGCCTCCAACTTTGGCGGAAATCAGGCGCAGCAGACCTCAATCGCCGCCGGACGGATGTCCGATGTCAGCATACAGCATAACCGGCTGGAATCTCTCATCCACCAAATCTCGGCTGAAACAACCAGCCTTGAGGAGCGCATTGGCTGCGTCCTTCGGCCCATCCCGCCAGCGTCATCCAAGGACTCGCAGTTGCAGGCGGCTCCAGTGCCCAGCGTTGCATTGGCCGGATCACTGAGCAACATCGCCGAGCAAGCGGAGAAGATTCTCAGTCACATTCAATCTCTGCGCGACCGCTGCGAACTGTGATTTTCAAATGCTCGGGCTAAACAGCATTGCGGCGGTGCTTGATTCACTGGTCATGCATAACGCTGGCCCCGTAACCGCATAAAAGCAGGGCACCCGAGCGCCTTTTTAATGAAACAGGTTTTCATCGCAAGCGATCTAAATATCACCGGGTTTGTAACCGTGATCTTAGCGGAGAGCAAAGAGGAGGCGGAGGCGATTGCGCTGCAATGGCGGAGGGATGCGGGCGTAGTTACCAATTTCGCGATTTCGCCACTGCCTGATGATCAGCCTTCCAGGGTTCTGGCATCGTATCAACGCTGGCCTTCCCCAGATGGAACAATCCGACAAGGTATCAGTTTTTGACTACCGCGATGACCGCTATCGTCACGCACCCATGCTCGCCAGCGGAGCCGTGAACGATTGAGCCTCAAACCGGAGAGCGTAAAGCGCATGGCAGAGATGGCGCTGGAAAATGGGATCACGCACGCTGAGACCGCTGGCAGCCTGCATCACTGGATGAGCCAGAAGTATCTGAGCCATGGCACGGCGAACAACATGAGGATTTACGGTGACCTCTTCTTTGTCTTCGACCGAAATTGCCTGATCACCTTTTACCAAGTGTCGAACATGTTTAAGCGGACGATTGCCAAGATCAGGGCGGCAAAACGGGCTACAGCACAACTTTCCAAATGACAATCTTCGCTGACTACAAAACCGCCATCATTACCGCGATCCTCCAAACGCGATTGAAGCGGATTGAGGAAATTCTGGGCCGGACGCCGACCGATGATGAGTTGGAGAACCGCGCGATTCAGATCACCGATCCTCGGGGTGGCGCGATGTTCTACTGGGTCTATGGCGAATATCTGGATAGCCGGGATTGCACTCATTTCGTGGTGGAGCGAAACGGTGTTAGTGGATTCGTGCACATGGACTGCGAACCGCTGTGCCAGTTTAACCCTGGCGGATTTGATCGGGAGGGAAAATGGAAGGATGCGAGCGTCGAGGAGTTTGTGAAGACACCGATCGGTGTCTCGTAAAAATTCGCTTGCATTCATTTTCTAGTTCCGAAACGGAGCCGTGAATCATGAAAAGATTTCTTCGCCTCGCTTTCATCGCTTCACTGGCTGCGTCCACGGCCCTTCACGCTCAGATTCCGAGCGGCTCAACTGGTAAACCGGGCGGCGCGATCCCCGCGCAGGCCGAGCAGATCGGTGGCGCTGACAAGAGCAATTTCCTTCGCACGCTGAAGACCGGTACGACCGGCGGACTGGTGCTCGGTGACCCGGATAACGCGAATACGGTGAGCGCCACGGCAAACCGCGCGCTGACCACGCAGCAGAATCTTCCGGTGTTCTTTCACACGGTCGAGGGCACGGCGCTCAACTCCCAGGTGTGGGTGACGTCCACCTCGACGTTCACCGTGGCCCAGGCGAGCGGGCTGATCACCCTGAACTCTGGTGCGTCCACTTCCACCTCGAAATACGCGATTCTCAACTCGATCAAGAGCATCCCGCTCTACGGAAATTTGCCTCTGGAGTTTCACGGGCAATTCAGCACGAATATCAGTCCCGAGGCCAATGCGACGATGGAATTTGGGATCGGCTCGGCTGCGACGACCAGTGCGCCCACCGACTTCATCGGCATCCGGTGGAGTGGTACATCGATGCTCGCGGTGGTCGCCAATAACTCCGTCGAGCAAACGGCTGCGATCACTGCTCCTTCGATCACCACAATTCACACCCTTCGCCTTTTGATCCGCACGAACTCCGTGACCTTCTTCGTGGACGGCAATCAGGTGGCGGAGATCGCCAATGGCAGCGGCGTGCCGTTTCCGACCAGCGTTGCGCGCCTCCCGGTGCTCGCCCGCACGATCAGCGGTGGATCGGCGCCCTCGACGGCTCCCGAGCTAAACGTGGGCAATGTGTGGGTACTCCAGAAGGATCAGAACGCGCCTAAACCATGGAGCACAACGCTCTCCAGTCTGGGCCGGGGCGCTTATCAGAATCCGCTCACCACTTTCGCGCAGACGGCGAACCATGCGAACTCCACGAGCCCGTCGAGTGCCACTCTCTCGAACACCGCGGCTGGCTACACAACGCTCGGGGGTCGCTATCAGTTTGCGGCTTTGGCTGGCGCGGCGACCGATTACGCGCTGTTCGCTTATCAGGCTCCCGCCGGTTTTCAGACATTTGTGACGCGCGTCCGGATCAGCGCCATGGTGACGGGCGCGGCGAATGCGACTACGGCGTCGATCCTCGATTGGGGCGTGGGTATCAACTCTTCTGCCGTATCCTTGGCCACCACAGACTCGGGGAATACCGCATGGGCGCCCCGGCGCATTCCGGTCGGTATGCAGGCGTTTTTGACCTCGGACGCCATCGGGACCACGGCCAAGGACATCGACGTCACCTTTGACCCGCCTTTGTGCGTGGACGGTGGCCGTTATTTCCATGTCATCCTGCAGGTGCCGGTGATGACCGCAACCGCCTCCGAAGTCATTCGTGGGGACGTGCTGATCGAAGGTTTCTCTGAATAAGGCCATGGACGGCATGGTCGATAAGAACGGTACCGCGCTGAAGGACGGAGACGTCGTCAGTGTCATCGGCGTCTTCAAATCACACGGCACGAACAAGCCTAATTCTACGTTCGTAAATTGCACGGTCACCGTGGCTCAACTGCCTGGGACGGCCAGCGGTCTCACGATATTCGCGAACGCCAAGCACTGCGAAAAGGTGCCTGACCCAGTTTCTCCGCCAACACCACCGGCAAGCTAAATCATTTCCTTGGGTGGGTTCATAGCAGACGCCGCGCTCGACAAGGGCGCGCGTTCTGCTTTTGTGCTCTGAACTGTTACCGAATATGACCGATCCTGATTTTTTTCCATCGACGATTGAGGAAGCGGTAAATCACATCGTCAAAAATATCGAGCCCGAGGAGGTAGGGTACATCAAATCTCAATCTTCGGCATCGGTGCACTTTTTTGGCGGTATGGCGATGCGAAACGATTGGTCCCTTTGGGAGCCGGACACGCCGCTGAAACGAGATGCTATCGCGACCTACAAAATTGCGCACGCCGACGATATTAGCGGGCTGATCATGGATTGGGTTTGGGCCAAGGTGCGCGGTGAAGAGTTTGACCCGGTGAAGGCATGTGACATTTACCACAAGCATTGGGCGGCATACGGCATGACCTCAATCGAAGCTGGAACTCCACAATCATGAACATCGACGGCTCTCTACCCACCACAGCGTTCTCCACCGTTCCGGTAAACGGAATCATCGCAGACACCACGTGCGGACCATGCGTGAAGATCGCGCCAATCGACGGCAAAAACATTTTCAACCTGACGCTCGGTGAGCTGGACACGATGGCCGATGACGACCGGGTGCTATACTATCCAAACGCGAAAATCACGCTCGGGGAGGCACAGGGGACGTGACGGACGATCCCGATATGCAGTTGCTAGATAAGGCGATTGAATCACTTGGTGAACATTTCGAGACCGTACAGATATTTTGCACGCGAAACTCCGACGACAATAATGGCACGATCAATGCCGCGCGAGGCACCGGAAATTGGCTAGCGAGATTCGGGCAAGTGAGGCTATGGATTGTCGGCGAGGAAGAGCGCACGCGGTCGCAAATGCGAAAGGAAAATGAAGCGGATCATTGACCGCCTTTTCATCGGCACGATCTCGGATCACGATGCCGAGGAATTCGCTATCGTGTGTGCCTGCCGCACGCCGTGCTGGGTGAAGGCGATTGAAGCGAAGCACAATTTACCTACGGTGCCGCCGACGCACGAGGATTCGGTGTGCCTGACGGAAGAGAACCGGCTCATCCTCAACATGAGCGACGGACCGCTACCCACTTTTCGCGTCGAGACGTTTAACAACTTTCTGGCGTTCGCGATCAAGAATTGGGAGGCAGGCAAATCTATCCTCGTACATGGCGTGCGCGGTGAAAGCCGACCAAACGCACTGGTCATGGTCTTTCGCGCGAAAATCCTCGGCGACATCCCGAACCATAGCTATCTGTCGGCATGGGAGGCAAGCAGACGACCGAAGATTGGCGAAGGCCTCACCAAGTGGTTCGAAAAGAAATGGCATGATCTCCCGCAAAGGTTAGTTGCGCACATCGAGGGAGCCACACCAAAAGAAGCGGAGAAACCGAAGATGGACGCGACGACGCAGGAGAGCGTGGACCTGCTGGAGGCGTACAAAAATGTCAGCGTGCAGACGGCGAACCAGTTGATTAAATACAGTCCGCTCGTCCATTTCGCGGCGTGCGCTCGGATCGTGGATAAGAGCAACGCGCTGACACCGAGGACCGCTGCAAACCAGCCGTCGCTATTCCAATACAAAGCCTGCCAGGCGTATGAGTGGCTGGTAGCCAACAATCAGCCGGTGCGCCTGCTACTCGGTCCGAAGCCGCGGCAATCGTACGGCAGCACGATTACGGCCGAGATTTGCCAGCATCACAGCCGCCGGTTCAAATATCCAGGGATGGTCATCGGCGACGAATCGAGCCGGACGGACCTGCTTTGGAAGATGTTCAATGACATGGTGAAGAACGATCGTTGGGCCGGATGGGACACGGTCCACGAGTCGAATCAGGAGCGTGCGGTCTTTCGCTATCTGGAGGACGGCAAGGAAAGAACGTTCGACTGGCTAAGGGATACAGCGTCCGACGACATGGCGGGCTCCTCTGGCACCCGGCAAATCCTTTGGCTGTCGGAAGCCGGGCGCTACGGCAAAGAGGGCAAGGTGACCGATTCGCAGGTGATCTCAAACGCCATGGCCTCGGTGCCCGCTGGGCCGGGAAGCCTCGTGATCATGGAAAGCGTGTCTGGCGGCCCATCAGGCTCTTTCTACGAGATATGCAGGGGTGCGGTTACGCTCGAGCAGCGCATGCAGGGCGAGTACGGCAACGGTTGGGTGAAAGTATTCTGTGCGTGGCATGAGGTGCCGGATTACAAGACCGCGCGCAGTCCAGAGACCGAGGCGCTTTTCACAGACCCGCTGGACGATGCCGAGCGCATCGGCGTGCAGCGCTACGGGTGGACCGCCGAACAGCTCGCCTGGCGCCGGAATACTATCGCCTCCGTCTTTCAGGGGAACGAAGCGCTGTTTCACCGGGAATTTCCGTCATCCGAGGAGGAGGCCTTTCACGCCGGCGGAACACCGCGCTTCTGCCAGAAGGGTTTGGCGAAGATCGAGAGCATGGCGCTGGTCGGCCATGCGACGGCTAAGCGGGCGGTCATCGAGAAGTTCCGCAACGGTGTGCATGTGCTCGAGACGGAGAATCCGTGGCTCTGGGAGCGTGAAGCGCCAATGGTAAAATGCCGGTACATCGTGTTTGGCGATTTCATGACCGGCGAACAGTCGAAGGGCTCCCGGGTGCGCGATGAGCATGCGGTCGGCGTCTGGCGCGACACATATATGGATCCATCGGGCAAGATTCATCCGATCCGGTTGGCTGCGGCGATCTACGTGCCGAAAGGCTGCCGATGGGATGAGGACATTATTGCCGATCGTGTGCATCTGCTGAGCCAGTATTACGGGAATTGCGTGATCGGTTTGGAGGTGAACGAGGCTCTTGGCGTATTGGCAACCTTGAAGAAGGCCGGGGCGAATATCTGGCAGCGGAAGAAGGATGACGACGTCGTGCCCGGTCAAACATTGATGATCCCAGGTTGGAAGACGACGCCGCAGACGCGGCCCATGCTGATTAATGAGACTGCGCGCCTGATCCGTGAACAGCAAATCCAGATCGAGTTCGAGCCGATGGCCCGGCAACTCCGCATTTTCCAGCAATACCCAGACGGCTCATGTGCCGCTCCTCCCGGCGAGCATGACGACTGGGTGCTCGGCGGTGGCATCGGCCTCAAGCTGCTCCCATTTGCCACCGAGTACGCTTTGCCCGCGCCAATCCAACCGCACAGCCCGTACATGGTCCCACGCACGCCAGAAGAGGAAGCAGGCGGCAAATACGGCACGCATGCCTTCGGATAATCCGAACCATGTTAAAAAGTTCTTGCACTCCGAACCGTTGCCGATAAGTTCGAAGCGTTCGCAGGCTGTATCTGCGTCGAAGACTTTCCAATTTAGTGCCGGGAAACCGGATAAGCTAAAGCCTTGAGCGTTGCTCAAACAGAGCCCCAGACCGATACAGCCGGTCTGGGGTTTCCGTTTGTCAGAATCCTTCAATGGGTCCGCAATGGTTGCTCCAACTTGCGACCGTTAACCGCGGCAGCGTCATCGTCGCGGCTTGTGCTATGCGGGGCAATGCCAGGCAGCTTGTAACCCCGGACACGTCGCAGGCTCTTGCGCCATGCATCGTAGCAATGAATGAAGGACACGAATGCCTAAATAGTAAAGTTTTAGATATACCCGGAGTTATTCAGCGAGCGAATCAAGAGGTGGTAAATATCGACAAAGAAATCAACAAGCTGTTGGAGGTTATTGAAAATCTAAATAAGCGTCGGACTAGATACATGGATCGTCTCCTAGAGGCCAAGCGTCTATACGCTATCCGTAAGGCCGAGCTTTACGAAGAGAGGCGAGTTGAGGCAGACAGGATTCTACGGGATGAGGGGTTCAGGAATCGGATTTTGAGCCGCGATGGGAATCAGTGCAGGCATTGCAAGTCCACCCAAGATCTTTCGATAGACCATATCGTTCCGATATGGTCTGGTGGCACGAATCGCGAATCCAACCTACAGGTATTGTGTCGTCCATGTAATAGTCGAAAAGGCACTCGCGTCGAATATTCCGAACCCGAGTTTGTTGTTGGCACTGTATAGGTTTCCCGAAGTCAATTTTGCGGGCCGAGTGGTCAATCTTGAAAATGGCGCTTGATCATTTTTGTGGCGGGTATACACACCGATACATGAAGACATTCTACCTGCTCATGCTCGTTCTATGCGCCTCACTCTCCTTTGGTGCATCCGCCCCTAAAAACAAAGGTCCTAAACCGACCACTTGCAGCACTTGCGTTGGCGCTGACCCGTGTACTGCTTGCCGGACGTGCACGGCGTGCAAGCATTGCGCTGTCGAAGGAGGAACGTGCGGGGTGAAGAAGAAGCAATGACTTCTTCAAATAAGTCATTGCGCATCACCCTGCTAATCGCATGGGTGGGGTACTTGATGTTTGGATCTTGGAGGCTTGGAAGGGAGGGGAATAATCCAACAGTGATTGGCGAGATAGCTGGTGTTAGCATTGTGGCAATTTTCTATTTCCTACGTATTAAATGGCCAAAATTCGCCTTGGGGTTCATGGCATCAATGATTTGCGCATTAGTAGGATTTTTTGTGCACATATACGTTGAGCAGCGGGATGCACGAGAAGCTTCGCGGATTGTAAATCAGTACGTGAAGACCGTTGAACTCACTCCCGAATCGGCCCGAATCGCACAGGAATTAACAAACCATAAATTGAAAGTAGGGGATGGGTATGAATGCGAGTTAATTCCGGGATGGGAGAGCAGTAAAATTGGTGTCGCTTCAAATGAATCTGAGGGTATTTATATAACGGCGTGCGAGGATGACGATAAAATGGGACTGAGCGATTATTTGGACGACGCAACAAAGTCGGCAGAACGTAGGAATGAGGAAGATGGATTTACCCGGTTTAAGGTTCAGGGAAAATGCGTACTTGTTTCAGACCATGCTGTGATTGCAATGGAGTCGTTTGTGCGCGCCAGCACTCCGAGCGGAGATATTAAGGAGTCTTGTTTTGTATTCGATTTAGGGGGCACACACAAAGGCGCCGCGCTATGCTACGGCCCAGACGATGGAAATTATGACAAGTACGAGGATGAATTCCGCTCCATCCTCAAAACCCTCCATCCGGTGAAGTAGCTGTAATCCGCGATTACGGCGTGTACGCCGAGAGGTTACCGATGCTCACTTGTCCTTGCACGGCATCCACACTGCCATCGCCGTTGAGCCTGATCAAAACGACGTTCGTACCCACGCCTCCACCGCCGTCATCACGCGGACCATCTTTGATCGGAGGAGTAACTGGAATCGGCTGAGCAGGAGGTGCCTGGGGATTTGATCCACCGCCGAGCGGGATGGTGCCTGTCGGCGTTTTCGGCGAACTAGGCGTGGCGTTTTTAAAAAGGTCCGTCTTTTGCTGGTCGGTTAGCGGCGCCTGAGGCTGTCGGTGAAACTCACGGTTCACCTGCTCTACTCGCCGGTCTTCTCGTGCCTCTTGCTTCGCGTCCTTCAAAATCTCGCGCCGTTCACGCTGTTCTTTTCCTGCTTCACTTTCAGTCTGTCCGTACGCGCCGCCGGGCGTGGAATATGATCCGCTCTGCAATGGCTTTAAGTCGTCCATCCCCACGCTCTTTCGGAGCTACGGACAAATTTCAAGCCTCGACTTCGCTTCGGATCAGTGATACCGATTCGGCATGAACGAGGCTTCAGCTATGCCCGATTTGCAAACCTCGCCTATTGAATGCGCCGTGTCCTTCCTGGCGCGCGTTTTTCCAATTCATCGAGCCATCGGAGCGCACGGTAGGCCAGAGCGGAATACGGCTTATCGGGTGTGGGTTCAATTTCTCCGCCAATATCCGGACTTACGTGAAATCGTTCAAACACTAGTAGTACGCACGCATGGAAGAGCTGCGCCGCTCCTTCCGGGTCCGCTGCTGCCAAATCCCTCATGTCCTGATCGTCGTTGCACTCCCACAGCCTCGCCGCATGACTGCGAGCTTGTGAATACTCTGGAGGTGGCTCTGCGAGAGAATAGGGATGTTCTACGGCTTGCCCGAAGGTTAATAAAGGAAAGTAGAAGTCAGTCTCTGACGCTGGGTCTAGATCCCGTTCATCTGAAATAATCCGCAGCAATTCCTCTGGAGTCATGTCTTACCAAATCCCAAAATCATCGCTGAAGGAAAGAACGTTCACTGTCGATCTGGACGCTGCCTCCGAGGAGCGGGACAGGGAGTTGCTTGAGGTGATCAAAAGCTACGAGGCGTACATGAAAGGCGATCCCGAATTGCCGGATCGCTCATGTCCACATTCTTGCTCTTCGCTCGGTTTGAAAACTCGTCAAAGTGCTCAGTCAGGCGATTAACCGACACAAGCAACCTTCCAGCAAATTCGTTAGCTTGTTGTTCGAGTGTGTATTTGTCTTTTTGATACTGCCGAGTCCATTCGAAGAATTCTTGGATGGAAGCAAATCCCTTTTGCGGAGCCAAGTGTCGATGCAGCACGATGTGGCCCAATTCATGAGCGATAGAAAACCGCAGTCGATTGAATTCGCGCACTGGCCTTCCCTCGATGTATCGATAGGAGTATTTGTCCACATAAATCCCCGAAAAATCAGGAATTACAGCTGCATCAACCAAGTAGTGACTCTGCAAATTCTGAAGCGGAACCACATCCAAACCCATCTCAATCTCAATTACTGTCAAAACATCAGCTGGAATATCACAAAGCTGTTTTGGAAATTCCCTCCGAAACTTTTCAACTGCTTCCCAAACGTCCGCCTTGTTGTGCATTCATAAGTCTGTAGTCGGGCTGTACGCTTCTTTCAAGTCTTGAATAAACGCATCAAGACGCTCTCCCTCTAGTTCCTTGCCGCGAACGGCTCTAAAAAATACGGGAAGCGCGGCGATTGCCCTCTCATCGGTCGCTACATCCATCGGAATCTCTTTGCGGGAAAGCGAAGCGGCATCGAGTAGGTGCTGCCTATCGGCACTCGGGACACCCAAGAAGTCCGCCCATTTATCGATAATTGAGGCGTCTTTAGGAGCCGGGCTTATATTTCGCTCCAGTTTGCTCCAGTTGCTCGGATCGACACCGAGTTTACCTGCGCAATCGCGGAGTGTTAGCCGGGCTTGAATGCGGGACCGCTTCAAAAATTCTCCAAATTTCATGTGGTATTTTTACTACCACGGCCTAAAATGCTCCACAGTCATTTCGCAATCACTTTAGAGGAACCTGTTTTTTGAACCAGCTACTTATCACAAATTACAATCAGATTCAGCACAACAGAAGCCGCACAGCATGTTAAGTGTCGATATCCTCAAAGCTGAAGCCGCCGAGATTGAGGCGGAATTGGCCAAGCGAAAGCGGTTAGCCTTGCTTCGAGAATTAATTCAGACTTACGCCGTCGAAAAGGGTCCGCGTAATCTTTTCGATCCCCCTGTTCCTCTTGCATCAAAACGATTCGCAAGCATGGGAATTACCGATGCAATCAGGAAGGCAATCTGTTTATCCGTCGGCTGCTGTGCCGTTCCTGCCTGATCCTGGGCGAAGGCCATGAGCCCAAGGAACATCCACACGAACACGAAGGGGGTCGCTTTCATGTCTGGGTGTGTACACCCGGTCAGAACGCTCGCAAGGATAAAAATTGGCATTAACGGGACCTTTCGCGGAAATGTCGTACGGGAGGGAGACAAATAGCCGCAATTCATCGATTGCAAGTCAGCGTGGCGCAGGCAATTAAGACGTAAAATCCCACGGCCTGAGATTTAAACTTTCTTTTTGTGACTTGTGCGCATAGTGTGATTTTGTGCACTTCCCAAACGACCAGCGAAAGGCGACGGATGCCGTGGCGAGGCTGATTCAAAAATCAGGTGCCGTGGATTATCTCCGAATCTCAAAGCTGATTTATTTGGCTGACCGGATCTCCATTTTGACTCGCGGAATTCCCATTGTCGGAGGCCAATATTTCTCCATGAAAAAGGGGCCTGTGATCAGTGAAATTATGGACGCCGTGAATCAACGAACAGCGCCAAAGTGGAAGGAAGTTATCTCTCCCAGACGAGGGAATATTCTTACGCTTTTGAGGCCGCCAGACTTGGACTCGCTCACAGCGGATGAAATTGCTATACTTGACCGTGTGGTAGAGGAGCACTTCAACCGAAGCACAGATGACCTTGTTCAGTGGTGCCACGATAATTGCGGAGAATATGAAACAGTGATCTGGTCAAAAAGAAAGCCGATTCAAGTAGAGACGATTCTTGAGGTGGAGGGTAAGTCCAAAGAGCACATAGAAAAAATTTCAAGCCGCGCCAAAGAGCTTGAAGAACTGCAAGAATTGCTAGGTTAGAGCATGGCTATGGTGAGGGCCGGAATGGCATTTTTGAGGCAGAACAACGGGAAATTTCATCCCTGGATTGTTTTAACGCATCCGGTGCCCAAAAAGGGAAAGGTAGTTTGTGTTAACC
>OUNM010322114.1_pt1 | contig 20434 bp, 18 predicted proteins | sample 1769961 | NCBI WGS metagenome assembly OUNM01 (sample SAMEA3914820, study PRJEB12502) | metagenome | biome: forest; material: soil | place: USA | collected 2012-03-12 | depth 0.3 m
CGTCAGAGGCAAGCGGCGCGACCACGGTCACCCGGGCGCCGGCGTCGAGCAGTCCCTTGGCGCGTCGCGCAGCCACCGGCCCGCCGCCCACCACCAGCACCGGACGGCCGAGCAGCCGCAGCGCTGTGGGGTAGATGTCCTGTATTGCCATGAAAAAACTGTAGGGCCGGGCCGTAACATGCTTCAAAGGTCCGGAAACACCAGTTCACGCTAGGTAACCCGGCGTCACATTACGCTTGCCGGGTGGGCGCCTCCCAGCCGATCGCCGGAGCCACGTATTTGGCGATGTTGCCCAACAGCTTGGCGTTGTATTCCACCCCGAGTTGGTTGGGCACGGTGACCAGCACTGTGTCGGCGGCCTGGACCGCGGCGTCCTGCGCGAGTTCCTTGGCCAAGGCATCCGGTGGTCCGACGTAGCTCTTTCCGAACCGCGACAGGGCACCGTCGAGCATGCCCACTTGGTCGCGGTTCTCCACCTGCGCGCGGAGCCCGAAATAGTGTTCGTCCTCGGCGTCCACCACGGGAATGATGCTGCGGCTGACCGAGACACGCGGCTCAAATCCGTGTCCGGCTGCTGCCCATGCCTCCCGGAACATGCTGATCTGTTCGGCCTGGAGCTGGTCGAAGGGAACCCCGGTGTCTTCGGTGAGCAGGGTGGAGCTCATGAGGTTCATGCCTTGTTCGGCGGCCCACACGGCGGTCTTGCGGGTGCCGGCGCCCCACCAGATGCGCTGCGGCAGCCCGGACGACGTCGGCTGGATCGGCAGGAGGCCGCGGCCGCCGCCCATGAAGGAAGGATCGGCTTCGGCCACTCCATGGCCCGCGATGGCATGCCGGAATACGGCGGTGTGGCGGCGGGCCATCGCGGCGTCGTCCTCACCCTCGGCGGGTGCGTAGCCGAAGTACCGCGCGCCGTGCAGGGCCGGCTCGGGTGAACCACGGCTGATGCCCAACTGGAGCCTGCCTTGGCTGATGAGGTCCGTGGCCGCGGCTTCCTCGGCCATGTACAGGGGGTTTTCGTAGCGCATGTCGATCACGCCGGTGCCCATCTCGATCCGGCTGGTCCGGGCCGCGATGGCAGCCAACAACGGGAACGGCGAGGCTTGCTGGCGCGCAAAGTGGTGCACGCGGAAGAAGGCTCCGTTGATGCCGAGTTCCTCGGCCGCCACCGCAAGGTCGATCCCCTGGAGCAAGGCGTCGCCGGCCGAAGGAGTGCGCGAGCCTTGGACTGGACCCCAATGGCCGAAGGAAAGAAAACCGATTCGTTTCATGCCCGCGTCAACCACGCGGCGAGCCGGGGAATTCCTTAGCGCGTGCTCCCGGCCAGCAACCCGCGGCGCAGCAGGAGGCGGCGCTCGATCGGGGCGAAGACGACGAGCTCGATCAGGATGCCCACAAACAGGATCGCCAGGATCGCGGACATGACCGTGGCCATGTCGGACAAGGTGCGGCCCTGGTCCAGGAGCGAACCGAGTCCGAAGCCGATCGTGCCGCCCACCGCGATGATTTCGGCGGCCATAAGCGAACGCCAGGAGAAAGCCCAGCCCTGCTTGAGCCCACCAAGGTACCCGGGAAGGGCCGCCGGCAGGACGATCTGCAAGGCCATCTGCAGCCGCGAGGCGCCAAGGACCTTGCCGACACTCCGGTATTGCGGCGGAATCTGGTCCACGCCGGAAATCAACCCGTTGATGATGGATGGGATGGCACCCATCAGGACGACGAAGTACACAGTGCCGTCCGAGAGCCCGAACCAGATGATCGCAGCCGGAACCCACGCCACCGACGGAAGCACTTGAAGCCCGGAAATTAGCGGTCCGAAGGCCCGGCGCAGGGGCTGCACCTGAGCAAGGAGCAGGCCCACCGGAGTAGCCACAGCGACGCTGATGAGGAAGCCGATCACGCCGCGCTGTAGGGAGGTCCAGATGGCTTCCTGGGCTTTGCCTTCGGCCCAAAGAGCACCAAACTGGCCCAGGACGTCGAGCGGTCCGGGAACCTGGTCGCGACGCTTGAAACCGAGGGAGACGTAGAACTGCCACGCGAGGATGAGGACCAGGAGCGCCGCGATCGGAAGGATGATCCGGGTCCAGTCGATGCGCGCCTTGCGGTGGGCATCCGATTGCAACTTGTCCAGGCCGGCTTCGAGGTCCCGGAGTTCGTCCGGGTTTCCCTTCAAGGACGGCGAGGTGATGTGGCGGGACTGCGGAGCTTGCTCGACAGTCTCACCCTCGACGAGTCGGGTCTCTTGTTCAATTGGCATGGCGGCGGATCTCCTCGCGCAGGCGGCGGGTAATGGTTCCAGTCAGCTCCCCGGCACGGCCGGCGTCGGTCCGGTGCTCCTCGGTGACGTTCCACTCGGCCACGACCCGTCCCGGACGGGAGGACAGCAGCAGGACCCGCTGGCCGAGCCTGACGGCTTCGCGCACGTTGTGCGTCACGAACACGATGGTGCGCCCGGTTTCCTTCCAGATCCGCTCGAGTTCGTCGTGCAGAAGGTCACGGGTGATGGCGTCGAGGGCAGCGAACGGTTCGTCCATGAGCAACAGCTGCCGGTCCTGGGCCAACGCGCGGGCCAGGGCGACGCGTTGCCGCATGCCCCCGGAGAGCTCGTGCGGGCGCTTGTCCCCCGCGCCACCCAAGTGGACGAGGTCCAGCAACTCGCCGGCCCGGGCAGCCCGCGACGCTTTGCTCAGGCCGCCGGACTTGTCGGCGAGCTTGAGCGCGAGTTCGATGTTGCCTCGGGCAGTGAGCCACGGGAACAGCGCCGAATCCTGGAACATGAAGGCGGCACCGTCGCTGGGCACCTCCAGGGCGCCCGACGTCGGCTGGTCAAGCCCCGCGAGGATGTTCAGCAGGGTGGATTTGCCGCAGCCCGACGCACCCAGCAGGGCGACGAACTCGCCCTGCTGGATGGTGGCGTTGACGTCGTCCAGCACCGGGGCGCCGTCGCCGAAGCGTTTACCCAGGTGTTCCAGTACGACTGGCATGGTCCCGTCCTTCGTTCGTTGCTTGCTTTGTTGTTGAATTCCCAACTAGCTCGCAGTTGTTGTCGTTATGAGGCCTCAAAACGACAACAACTGCGAGTCAGTTGGGGCTTGGCGGTTCAGTCTTGGCCCAGTCCTGCGGCCGAGGTCTTCTGCCCGGTGACGCTGTTGAGGGCGCGGAGGTCGAAGATGCCGTTGATGTCGGCCGGTTTGGTGATGCCGGCGTCGACGCCGTCCTGGAGGAGTTTCTTGTAGGTTCCGGCGAGCGGGTCCACGGTGAAGGTGATGTTCTTCAGCGAGCGGTCGATGACGTCGGCCGGGAGCGTGCTGCCCGCGGTCGCCTTCAGTGCGGCGTTGATGGCGCTGGCCTTGTCGGCGGCCGAGGCGGTGTTGAGCCAGTTGACGGACGCTTCGTGGCCCTGGAGCAGTGCGGTCACCGTCTGCGGGTGCTCGGCGGCGAACTTCTTGCTCACGATCAGGATGGTGGTGGGGAATTGGCCCTTATCCCACAGGTCCTTCTCGTCCACGAGGACCTTGCCTCCGGCCTGGAGCACCAGACGTGAGGCCCAGGGCTCGGGCAGCCACGCGCCGTCGAGCTTTCCGTCCTGGAAGAGCTTGAGGGTCTGGGCGTTGTCGGTCGGGTTGATGGCGACGTCGCCCCCGCCGTTCGGGTTGGTCTTCAGGCCCTGTTTGCCGAGCCAGGCGCGCAGTGCCACGTCCTGGGTGCCGCCGAGCTGCGGTGAGGCGAGCGTCTTGCCCTTGAGGTCCGCGGCGGAGTTGATGCCGGGCTTGACCACCAACTGGGCGCCGCCGGAGGCTGCGCCGGCGATGATGTTGATGGAGGCGCCCTTGCTCTGGACGAAGGAGTTGATGGCCGGGTTGGGGCCCAGGTAGGCGGCGTCGATCGCGCCGGCGTTCAGGGCCTCGACGGCGGCCGGTCCCGCGTTGAAGATCTGGGTGGTGAGCTTGGTGCTGCCCAGCTTGCCGGCGATGATGCCCTTGCTCACCCCGACCAGTGCGGGGGCGTGGGTGACGTTGCCGAAGTAGCCGAGCCGGAGTTCGGCGGCGGGCGTCGTTGCCGCCGCGGCCTGGGTTTCGTTGTTCTTCGCGACAACCGATGCGACGGCGGCACCGGCACCGATCAGCAGGACGAGTCCGACGGCGATGCCGATCTCGAGCGTGCGGCGGCGCTTGGGCTTGTTGCTCTCGCCGGCGACGATGCGCGTGGTTCCCGGGTTCGAGGCGGCCGGCGTGGGTTCTGGGGTGTTTGACATGGGGGAATCCTTGGGATGCGTTGCGGAAGGGGCAGGGCGTTTGTCAGGCCCTGCGACATCGCCCCGGGAGGGCAGGCAAGGACCAATCCGATGAGGTCATGGATTCACCATAGGGACTGTCATATTTGCCGTTCAATGACCCGGAAACCCGGGGTCACGCACGTTCACGCGGCGTCACAATTGGGGTGTCTCCGGCGCAAAAAACCGCAGCTTGTTTCCCATCCCCGGCCTTGAAGGCGGGGTTTGGGAAACAAGCTGCGGTTCCAGTAACCAAGAACGTCAGATGACGTAACGTTCGTCCTCATGGTCGCCCGGGTGGTCCTTCACCAGGCCGGCGGCCAGGGTGTTGCCGTCCACGGGATCGATCACCAGGAACGCGCCCGTCCGGCGGTGGTGCAGGTAGTTCTCCAACGGCAAGGGCGCGGCCAGTCGAAGCTGGGCGTTGCCGATGTCGTTCAGCTCAAGGCTGGAAGCAGCCTCCACGTTGAACGTGGCCAGATCCAGCTTGCCCGTCACATTGCGGACGAGCGCCTGGACGGTACGGGTACCGTGCTTCACGAGCACCTTGGCGCCTTCACGCAGCGGCTTGGGCGAAAGCCAGCACAGCGCCGCGTACAGATCGGCCGAGCTCTCGCGCACGGTCCCCGCGGCAGCGATGGTGTCACCGCGGGCGATGTCGATTTCATCGGCCAGGCGGATCGCCACGGACTGCGGAGCAGTAGCCTCGGCCAGCTCGCTGCCGGCGAAGTCGATCCCCGTCACGGTGGTGATCCGGGGCTCGTGGCCCGGGCTCAGGACAGTGACCTTGTCGCCGAGCTTCACGGTCCCTTCCGTGATCTGGCCGGCGTAGGCACGGTAGTCGCGGTACGCGCCGACGTCGAGCCCTGCGGCGACAGCGTCGGGAGCCAGCGCGCCCTGCGGGCGGATGACCAGCTGGACCGGGAAGCGGAAGCTCTCCAGGTGGCTTTCGAGTTCGTCGGCGGCCGGGAGGGTTTCCAGCACCTCGAGCAAGGCCGGACCGCGGTACCAAGGGGTACGGTCCGAGCGGTCCACGACGTTGTCGCCGTCGAGCGCCGATACCGGGATGACCGCGACGTCGGCAATGCCATCGCTGCCCAAACCAAGCTCGCGGGCAACCTTCTGCACGTCCGTCTCGATCTCGCGGAAGACCGACTCGCTGAAGTCCACGAGGTCGATCTTGTTCACAGCGACGATCACGTGCGCCACGCGGAGCAGCTGCAGTACCGACAGGTGGCGGCGGGTCTGCTCCAGGACTCCCTTGCGGGCGTCAATGAGTACGACGACGGCGTCCGCAGTGGACGCGCCCGTCACCGTGTTCTTGGTGTACTGCACGTGGCCGGGGCAGTCCGCGAGGATGAAGCTGCGGCGGTCGGTGGCGAAGTAGCGGTAGGCGACATCGATCGTGATGCCCTGTTCCCGCTCGGCGCGAAGGCCGTCGGTCAGGAGGGCGAGGTCAATCGCCTGGCTGCCGGTGGCACCGGCTCCGCCGAAGCCACGGTCCGCTGAGGTGCGGGCAACGGCGTCGAGCTGGTCGGCAAGGATCGCCTTGGAATCGTGCAGCAGGCGGCCCACCAGGGTGGACTTGCCGTCGTCGACGGATCCGGCCGTGGCGAAGCGGAACAGAGTAGATTCGCGGAGGCCGGTCTCCAGGAGTGAAGTCTCAGTGCTCATTAGAAGTAGCCGTCCTTCTTGCGGTCTTCCATGGCTGCCTCGGAGATGCGGTCATCTGCACGGGTGGCGCCACGTTCGGTGAGTGTGGATGCGGCAACTTCGACAACGACGTCGGCAACCGTGCGGGCGTCCGAAAGAACGGCGCCGGTGCAGGACATGTCGCCCACAGTGCGGTAGCGCACGAGCTTCGTGATGACTTCCTCATGGGGCTTCGGCATGGAAACCTCGCCGACCGCACGCCACATGCCGTCGCGCTCGTAAACCTCGCGCTCGTGGGCGTAGTACAGGCCGGGCAGCTCAATGCCTTCGCGCTCGATGTAGCGCCACACGTCCAGCTCGGTCCAGTTGCTGATGGGGAACGCGCGGACGTGCTGGCCCACCGTGTGGCGGCCGTTATACAGGTTCCACAATTCGGGGCGCTGGTTCCGGGGATCCCACTGGCCGAACTCGTCGCGCAGGCTCAGGATGCGTTCCTTTGCACGGGCCTTGTCCTCGTCGCGGCGGCCGCCGCCGAAAACGGCGTCGAACTTGTTCCGCTGGATCGCATCCAGCAGCGGCACGGTCTGCAGCGGATTGCGGGTACCGTCGGCACGCTCGGCAAGTTCGCCACGGTCGATGAACTCCTGCACGGAGCCGACCACAAGCTTGAGGCCCAGGCGCTCCACCGTGCGGTCACGGAAATCGATGACCTCGGGGAAGTTGTGTCCCGTGTCCACGTGCAACACAGGGAATGGAACCTTGCCAGGCCAGAACGCCTTGGTGGCCAGGTGCAGCATCACCACGGAGTCCTTGCCGCCGGAGAACAGCAGCGCAGGCTTCTCGAACTCGGCAACAACCTCACGGATGATGTGGATGGCCTCGGACTCCAACGTATCCAGAGACGAGAGGCGGGCCGAACGCAGCGCCGGGGCGGCAGTCGGCGTCTCCACAAGGTCCTTTTCCAGCACTGACAGCTCCGTGTCCTTGTTGGTTGTGTAGATGCTCATACGTGTAGTCCGCATTCTGTCTTGTCGGTTCCTGCCCAGCGGCCCGAGCGGGGGTCCGCTCCCGGGGCCACTTTCCGGGTGCAGGGCTGGCATCCGATGGACGGGTAGCCCTGGCTCAGGAGGGGGTTGACGGGAAGGATGTTGTCTTCGGAGTACTGGACCAGCTGGTCAAAGCTCCAGTCGGCCATCGGGTTGACCTTGACCAGGCCGTTGGCCTCGTCCCACGTGATCAGCGGGGTGTTGGTCCGGGTGGGAGCCTCGTCGCGGCGGACACCGGTGAACCAGACTTCGTAGCCGGCGAGGGTGCGGCGCAGCGGCTGGACCTTGCGGAGCGCGCAGCACTGGGCGGCGTCGCGGGCAAACAAGTCCTTGCCGAGAAGCCGGTCCTGCTGCTCAACCGTGTTCTCGGGGAGCACATCGACGATGTTCACGCGCAAGTTCGCGGCGACTTCGTCCCGCGTGGCGTGGGTCTCCGGGAAGTGGTAGCCGGTCTCCAGGAAGAGAACGTCGACGCCGGGAAACTGGTCCGCCACGAGGGCCGGCAGTACGGCGTCGGCCATGGAGCAGGCCACGGCGACGGCGGGCAGTTCGAAGTTGCGGGCCACCCAGGCGATGACGTCGCGGGCGGGCGCGTTCCAGCCGAGCTCCGCGGCACCGGATTCGGCCAGGGCCTTGAGTTCGTCGTGGGACCGGAGCTGGGTGGTGGTGGTCACTGGAGATCTCCTTCATCTGCGGAGTGTGCCCATTCGGCGAAGGTCTGGCCTTCGGCGCGGTCGGCCACGAACTTCCGGACTACCCGCTCTACGTAATCGGGCAGATCCTCGACGTAGACCTTGAGGCCGCGCACGGTGCGTCCGAGGCCTGCTTCTTCGCGGCTGGAGGAAGCCAGCCCGCCGCCCAAGTGAACCTGGAAACCCGGGGTGGGGTCGCCGTCGGGCGTTGGCAGCATCATGCCCTTGAGCCCGATGTCCGCGGTCTGGATGCGGGCGCAGGAGTTGGGGCAGCCGTTGATGTGCAGGGACAGTGCTTGCGGCAACTGACCGCTGTCCGCGAGGTCGGCCAGGCGGCGTTCCAGTTCGGCGACGGCGGTGGCCGCCGTGGCCTTGGTTTCCACGATGGCGAGCTTGCAGAACTCGATACCGGTGCAGGCGATGGTGCCGCGGCGGAAAACGGACGGGCGGGCGGAGAGGCCCAGGGTGTCCAGTTCGGCCACGAGCGGCTCAACCTGTTCCTTGGCGACATCCAGCACGACGATCTTCTGGTGCGGGGTGGTGCGGAGGCGGAACGAGCCACGGGCCTCGAGGGTGTCCGCGAGCTTCACGAGCTGGCTGCCGGACAAGCGACCGGCCAGCGGCGTGGCGCCGATGAAGAACTTGCCGTCCTTCTGCTCGTGGATGCCGACATGGTCGCCCGGTGTTGAAGGCTTCGGGGCTGCGGGGCCGTCGGAAAGCTTGAAGCCAAGGTACTCGTCCTCAAGGATCTGGCGGAACTTCTCCGGCCCCCAGTCGGCCATGAGGAACTTCAGGCGAGCCTTGGTGCGCATGCGGCGGTAACCGTAGTCGCGGAAGATGCTGGTGACGCCAAGCCACACTTCGGCGGCTTCTTCGGGCTTCACGAACGCGCCGAGCCGCTTGGCGAGCATCGGGTTGGTGGACAGCGCGCCGCCCACCCACAGGTCATAGCCGACACCGAGTTCGGGGTGGACCATGCCGACCAGGCCGAAGTCGTTGATCTCGTGGACAACGTCCTGCGAGGGGTGGCCGGTGATGGCGGTCTTGTACTTGCGCGGCAGGTTGGCGAGCTCCGGGTCGCCGATGAAGCGCTCCGCGAGTTCGTTGATCAGCGGCGTGGGATCGATGATCTCGTCCTTGGCGATGCCGGCAACCGGGGAACCCAGGATGACACGCGGCACGTCGCCGCAAGCCTCGGTGGTGGACAGGCCGACGGATTCGAGGCGGCGCCAGATCTCCGGCACGTCCTCCACTCGGATCCAGTGCAGCTGGATGTTCTGGCGGTCGGTCAGGTCGGCGCTGCCGCGGGCAAAGTCCACGGAGATCTGGCCGATAACGCGCAGCTGCTCGGTGGTGAGCGCACCGCCGTCGATCCTCACGCGGAGCATGAAGTACTTGTCCTCGAGCTCGTGCGGCTCAAGCGTGGCGGTCTTGCCGCCGTCGATCCCGGGCTTGCGCTGGGTGTACAGGCCCCACCAGCGGAAGCGGCCGTGCAGGTCCGTGCCATCGATCGAGTCGAAGCCGTGCTTGGAGTAGACAGACTCGATACGCTCGCGGACGTTGAGCCCGCTGTCTTCCTGCTTCCAGGTTTCGTTGGCGTTGAGCGGCGCGGTGCCGTCGACTTTCCACTGGCCGTGGGGTTTCGCGGCAGGACGGGCGGTGCGGGCCGGGCGCTTGGGTGCAGCCTCGTCCGCAGACGCTCCGGCTAGAGCTGTATCAGTCATGCATCGACTGTAGGGCTGGCCAGATTTCTCCAACAACGACGCAGAAACGAAGAGTCACCTAGGGAAACATTTCGTCACGAACCGCCGTCGGGCCTTGTTCACCCGGCCGCGCTGTGCATTCGAAAATCCCGCTCAGGAGCTAGCGGCAACCACCGCGTCGTAGCGTTCCAAGGCGATCTCCGCGAGGACCGGAGAGGGCAGCAGCGGTGCCGTCACGACGTCGGCCCCGGCCTTGGACAGCTGGTCGTGGAAGTAGCCCGTGGCCAGCAGGTACGAGGACACCACCACCCGGCCCGCTGCCCCGTCTTCCGCTTCCGCGAGTTCCGCGCGCAGGGCCGCGACGCCGTCGGGTACGTTCGGCTCGGCACTGGCGCCATAGGCGACGCGCACCTTGTTCGGCAGCAGCTCGGCGAGCTGGCGCGCCTGCTCTTCCGAATCGACGGAACCGTCCGGCAACGACGAGCCCGCGGCGGCGAGCAGGACGCCGTCGTCGTCGCCCAGGCCCGAGTCGCGCAACCGTGCGGCGAGCAGCTCCGCAAGTCGCGGATCCGGCCCCAGCGGCGGCGCCGCCGACACCTCCGGACGGGACTTGATCGCCTTCTGGATGTCCACCTTGACGTGGTAGCCCGTACTGAGCAGCAAGGGAACGACGACGGCGGGCGTGCCTTCCGGGAGGCCGGCCACCACGCCGGACAACTCCGGTTCCTGGACGTCGACGTAGGCCTCAACGACGGTCAGTCCGGGCCGCAAGGCCTCGATCTCGGCCATGACCTGGCGGATAGCGGCTTGCCCTTCGACGTTCCGGGTTCCGTGGGCGCACGCGATCAAGACGGGGCTGTTCATGCGTGCAAGCGTAACGTTGGGCGAGCACGATCGCCCGTCTGTGAACGAAGAATGGAGCTGCATTTGTTCACTTTTGACCTTGCGCTGGTATGGCTGGATCTGGCCGGCGTCTTCTTTTTCGCCGTGTCCGGATCCTTGCTCGCGGCCAGGAAGCAGTTCGACATCATCGGCTCAGTTCTCTTGGCTTCGCTCGTGGCCTTGGGCGGCGGTGTCATCCGCGACATCATCATCAACGCCGGCCCGCCCGCGGCGTTCACCAACCCGGTATACCTGGTGCCGCCCCTGTTGGCCGCAATCCTGGTGTACTTCCTGTTTTCGAGCATCCAGCGCTTCACGTCCCTTTTGACCCTGTTCGACGCCGGCGGGCTGGCCCTGTTCTGCATTACGGGCACGCTCAAGGCACTGGCCGCAGGGATGAATCCGGTGGCCGCGATCCTCCTGGGCGTCACCACGGCCGTGGGCGGCGGCTTGCTCCGGGACATCACAGCGAACGAAATTCCCACCCTCTTCAATGCCCGGGATCTCTACGCCCTGCCGGCCTTCACGGGAGCCGCGCTGACGGCCTTGCTCTGGAACATCGGCGCCTTCAACGGACTTGCAGCGGCCCTGGTTGCTGCCTGGGTTTTCGCCTTCCGGGTGGTGGCTTGGCGCTGGGGTTGGCGGGTGCCCTTGGCGGTCCGGGGATGGCACCGCGCCGGGGTCTCCTCGGGCGCCGATTCACGTGGCCGGGATTAGCTAGGATGGGAGCATGACTGACATGTTCCTCGAGAAATTCCGCGCGCTTGTACCGAAGTATCTCGAGGACGAATGGCAGGAAGAAGATGGGCTGTCCGCCTCTGAGCTGGACGAGGCCCTGTCCGCCCACACCTTCACCATTCCCATGGTGCTGCGCGAGTTCTACCTCGCGCTCGGTGGTTGCGAGGACCTCATGGAGGCCTACCACTACTTCTGGGACCCGGAAGAGCTCGAAGTGGACGACGAGGGCTTCCTCATGTTCCTGGAGGACGAGGAAGAGCAGTTCACCTGGGGCTTCCGCGTAGGCGACCTCGGCGTTCCCGATCCCATCGTGTGGCGCCGCAACAACGCCCGCGGCCAGTGGAAATCCGAAGAAGGCACGTTCTCCGAATTCGTGTTCGACATGTTCGACTGGGCTTTCAGCGACGAAGACTAGGGTTTGCTGGGGTGCTGCCGCGCCTTCCTGACCCTGTTTGAATTTCGAACAGCCGCGACACGCCTTGAACAGGGTGTGTCGCGGCTTATTTCGTGCCAAAGAAGGTCAGGACGGCGCGCTGTTTGCGGGATTACGACGGCGGCACCCACCCGGGCGCGTATCGTGCGGGGGCGAAGTGGCCGGCTTCCCGGTGCCGCAATACGGTCAAGATCTCGTTGACCATCGCTTCGGGACGGTAGACCACGTCCTCGTAGTAGTATCGCAACGCCAAGAGCCCAGCCCACACGCTGGCGTTGTCGCGGTAGCGGTCCTTCTTGACCTGACGCGCCTCAAGATGAGTCCGCCCGTCGAGCTCCACCACAAGGCACTCGTTGATCAGGCAGTCCACCTCACCCACCCCGGCCAATCCCACATGCATACGGACCTGGAGGCCTGCCCGGACGAAATGCGCGTGTGCGAGCACTTCGAGCAAGGAATCAGCCCTGGGGAGCACGAGATCCAGCACAGCCCTTGCTGCTCCGTTGCGGTTTCCCGGCAGCTTCTTCCTGAGGAAACCGGTGGTGATCAACCCGCGACTGACTGCAGACTGGACGATCACCAATGATTCCAGTTCGGGTCGGCATCTCAGGGCGTGGATAAGGACATCAGCCAAGCCTGCCACGGGAAGGTACGGATGCCGCGGGTGGGTACATCGTGCGTGGTCCACCACGCCGTCCCGGACAAGGCCGCTACCGCAGCTGAGGTGGAGGGCCTCGGGTATCGGGGAACTCAGCCGTCCTTGAACCCCTCCTGCCACCTGCACCTGCCACAAATTGTAGAAACGAACAGCCGAAACACAGGTCAGGACGCCATTCGCCTCGAACGCAGCAACGATGCCTGGATCGCCGCCCTCGATCGTGTAGATCCCACGACGCAATATGCTGATTGTTCCGTTTCGGACCCCGTTTGCCAACGCCGATTTAGGAAAGCCCGCTCTTAGCAGTTGCGCCGTCCGGGACGCACCGCCCCGCCTTCGGAGGAATTCCACTACATCCATGTGGACACTTCACCAGCATCGCTCAGGAGACAGTAGCTCCGGGTTCCCCTATGTGGACAACTTGCTGGCCCTTCCTGACCTTCTTTGGGCGCACGGCCTTCAGGACACACCCCTTCGCAGGCGTGTCGGGGCCATTCTGAATTCAAAGAGGGTCAGGAAGGAACGCCGAAGTCCCGACAAACTCCGGAAAACCCTTTGACCAAGAAAGTTGCACCCGTGACAAAGTTGTCATAGGCTGTAACCGGATTCACTAAATGCCTCCGGTGAGTCTGATGCGAACGGAGATTATGGTCCCGGTTCGTTGCAGCGCGAGACTCGTAGCGTTGCAAGGAACCGGGGCCATTGCATTTAAGCCCGTCCCTGCCCAACTGGCTACGGCGGTGGGCCCACGCCGCCACCCTGAGCCCAACTGACTCGCAGTTGTTGTCGTTATGAAGGGTCAAAACGACAACAAGTGCGAGTCAGTTGGGACTGCGGGTCGCGAAACTAGCTGGCGCGCTCCACCACGGCGTGGGCGAAGTTCGTGAGCGACTCCTTGACCACGCCTTCGGGCAACGGCTTCAAGGCTTCAATGGCTTCCGCGGACCACTGGCGCGCAATCACCCAGGATTCGGCGGTGACGGGATGCTCGCGCAGACCGGCGACGGCCAAGGCCAGGGCCTCGTCGGAGGACAAATCGCCGTCCACCAGCTTCAAGAGTTCGACGGCGGAGCGGTCACCATTGTCGGCGGCCTTGCGAAGCAGGAGGACAGGCAGGGTGGGTACGCCTTCGCGGAGGTCCGTACCCGGGGACTTGCCGGACTTGACCTTGACCCCGGTGACGTCGATGACATCGTCGGCAAGCTGGAAGGCCACGCCCACCTTCTCGCCGTATTCCACCAGCACGTCCTCGAAGGCTTCGTCGGCGCCGGCGAAGATGGCACCGAGCTGGCCCGAAGCGGCAACGAGGGAACCGGTCTTGTCGGCGATGACGGAGAGGTAGTGCTCCACCGCGTCCTCGCCTTCACGCGGGCCTACGGTTTCGTGCAACTGCCCGAGGCACAAGCGTTCGAACGTGCGGGCCTGGATTCCCAGGGCACGCGAACCGAGTTCGGACACCAGGATCGAGGCACGCGCGAAGATCAGGTCACCTGTGAGGATCGCTACAGAGTTGCCCCAGACTTCGTGGGCTGTGGGGGCGCCGCGACGGTAGGGCGCGGAGTCCATCACGTCGTCGTGATAGAGGGTTGCGAGGTGGGTCAGTTCAACCACGACGGCGGCCTGGACCACTTCCGGACGGGAGGCGTCGCCGAGGTGGGCGCACAGGAGGGTCAACAGCGGGCGAATGCGCTTGCCGCCGGCTTCCACCAGGTGACGCGACGTTGCGTCAGCCAGGGGGTCCGAGTTGGCAATTGCTTCGCGGAGCTTCTTTTCCACGCGGGCAAGGTTGGTGGTGATGGCAGGACCCAGTTCCACGTCCTTGGCGATAGCCGCGAAACCGGCAGGAAGCTGCAGGCCAGTGGCGATCGCGGTAGTGGTGGGAGCGGGTTCGACAGCGTCCGGCAAGCCGTGCCCGGCGTGCGTCCAACTGTGTTCGGCAGAGTGAGTCACGGGTTAACCCTAACTTTTCGCGGAGGAAAGCGTTGATTCGGTGCCGACGCGGGAGGAAGCGGCGGTGGACGTGGTGTTGGACGTGGCCGGGACCAGCATCTCAAGGACGCGGATCGCGCGGTCCTCGAAACCCTTGGCTGACGTATCCGTGAAGTTCGCAAGCATCCGGACCACAAAGCGCATCAGCACCGGGATGGGCATGCCGGTCCGTAGCGCGAGTTTCATGACGGCGGGCTTGCCGATAAGGGCAGCAAAGACGCGGCCCAGGGTGAAGTGTGAACCCCACTGGTCCCGCACGTAGTCCGCGTACCGCGAAAGGTGCGCGTCGGCGGCGTCGGCCGTCCATCCCGCCGAACGGGAACGCGAGGACGCGTCGATAATGAACTCGGCCGCAAAGCGGGCGGACTCCATGGCGTAGGAAATGCCCTCTCCGTTGAACGGCGAAACCATGCCGCCGGCGTCGCCCAGGAGCATGAGCCCCGGCGAGTAGTGCGGGGTGCGGTTGAAGCCCATGGGCAGTGCGGCGCCACGGATCTCCCCCACCTGGTTTTCGGGTGTGAAGCCCCACTCGGACGGCATTCCGGCGGTCCATTCGCGCAAGACCTGCTTGTAGTCGAGCTTGCCGAATTCCTTGGAGGAGTTCAGGATCCCGAGGCCGACGTTGGACGTGCCGTCGCCGACGCCGAACACCCAACCGTAGCCGGGCAGCGGCTTGCCGGACTTGCCGGGGAGCTCAAGCCAGCCTTCCATCCAGTCGTCGTCGTGGCGGGGCGAGGTGAAGTAGGTGCGGACGGCGACGCCGAGCGGGCGGTCGTCGCGCTTGTGCATGCCGAGCGAAACGGCGGTGCGGGTCGAGTTGCCGTCGGCGGCGAGCACGACGTCGGCATGGAAGTCGCGCGTTTCGCCCGTCTTGCGTCCGGACTCGTCGAGCAAGGCGGCGCGCGCACCGATCACGCGGCCGGCGTCGTCGCGCAGGGCTTCGGTGACGCTGTGGCGTTCAAGCACGACGGCGCCGGCCGACTGGGCGTGCCGGGCCAGCTCCTCGTCGAATCCGAGGCGCGTCCGGATGAGTCCGTACGTGGGAAAATCGGCGACTTCGGGCCACGGCAATTCAATCGTGCGGCCGCCGGCGATGAGCCTGAGCCCCTTGTTGCGGCGCCACCCCTCGTCCTCGGCGTGCGGGAGGCCGAGCTTCTGGATTTCGCGGACGGCACGGGGAGTGAGGCCGTCGCCGCAGACCTTCTCACGCGGGAAGGCGGTCTTTTCCAGAACTGTCACGGAAATGCCCGCCTGGGCAAGGTAGTACGCGGCGGTGGACCCGGCTGGCCCTGCGCCGACTATCAGTACGTTCACAGCGTCCTTGTTAATAGGCCCGTTAGCGGGACTGATCGCCGGTTTGGCGGCGCGGCTTGATCTGGCGGCGCAGCTTGGCCACGGGAACGCTTTCCCGGTGTTCGGCGCCGGGCTTCTGGGCACGGTGCACCGCTACGATGCCGCCGCTCAGGTTGCGGTAGTTGACGTCGGTCCAGCCGGCTTCCTGCAGCCACGCGGCCAGGTGGTCCTGGTCCGGCCAAGCGCGGATGGACTCGGCGAGGTACACGTAGGCGTCCGGGTTCGAGGAGACCTTGGTGGCGATGGCGGGCAGTGCGCGCATGAGGTATTCGGTGTACATGGTCCGCCAGAGGGGCACCACCGGGGCCGAGAATTCGGCGATGACCAGGCGTCCGCCCGGCTTGGTGACTCGGAACATCTCCGCGAGGGCCTTGTGTGGTTCGTTGACGTTGCGCAGGCCGAAGGAAATGGTGCACGCGTCGAAGGAGTCGTCCGCGAAGGGCAGACGGGTGGCGTCCCCGGCAACGAAGTTGATGTCCGGACGGCGGCGTTTGCCGACCTTCAGCATCCCGAGCGAGAAGTCGCAGGCCACAACGTCCACCCCGGCGTCGGCGTACGGTTCGCTGGATGTGCCGGTACCGGCAGCTAGATCCAGGACCCTTTGGCCTACCCGAACATCCATCGCATCCACGACGACGCGGCGCCAACGCCGGGTCTGCCCCATGGACAGGACATCGTTGACGACGTCGTATTTGGGGGCGACATCGTCAAACATCGTCGCAACTTCGTCCGGACGCTTTTCCAAGGATGCTCGGTTCACCCTGCAATTGTCTCAGACAAATATGGGAAGAACTTTCGGGCCACACCGGTCCGCACGGCTCCCGTTGCCCGCGGGAGTAATGTTGTTCCATCATGACGAGTACGCTCCGCACCTTGACAGTCCCCCTCGATGTTGATTCATCCTCCGGGGGACTGCCGTCATTTCTGGTCCGGGACGATGTCCTGTGCTGGTCCCGCCGCGAGAACGGACTGGTGGGCTTTGGCGAACTCGCGCGATTCACCGCTTCCGGTCCCGATCGCTTTCTCGAGGCCGATATCTGGTGGCGCCATCTCGTCATCGAGGCCGACGTCACGGATCCCCTTGAGATCCCCGGCACCGGCCCCGTGGCCTTTGGCTCCTTTGCCTTCTCCAAGACGTCCGCCTTTGAGTCCCGCTTGATCCTTCCGGAAATTGTTGTGGGGATCCGGGATGGGCAGTCCTGGCTCACCCAGTTGACGCTCGACGACGTCGAACTCACCGAAGCCGGCGCCCTCGCCGCCCTCGAACGCTGGCTCAGCCCCGCGGACGGGCACCCAACTAACTCGCATTTGTTGTCGTTTAGACGGCTCATAACGACAACAAATGCGAGTCAGTTGGGGGACGGGAAGGTCACGCTCGAGAGCGGTTCGCTGAGCGAAGCCGCCTGGAAGCAGGCCGTGGCGGAGGGCGTGGCGGAAATCCGGACCGGGAAGCTGGAGAAGCTGGTCCTCGCGCGCGACGTCGTGGCGACGCTGCCCGACGGCGTCAACGCCGCCAAAGTGCTGCGGCAGCTGGCCAGCCGTTACCGCGAATGCTGGACCTACGGCGTCGACGGCTTGGTGGGAGCGACGCCGGAAATGCTCATCCAGGTGGAGGGCCGCACTGCGCAAGCGCGGGTCCTGGCCGGAACGCTCGACCGGCGCGACGCCGAGGGTGTGGACGGTTCCCCCATGGAATACGCCGAACGCGTGCTGGCCGGTTCCGAGAAACAACGGCACGAGCACGAGATCGCCATCCAATCACTGACCACCCAGCTCGCGCCGTTTTCCGAGGCCATGAACGCCCACAGCGAACCGTTCATCCTGGAACTGCCCAATGTGTGGCATCTGGCATCGGACGTGAAGGCCGAGCTTGCCGATATCGAGGGACATGTCCCTACGTGCTTGGCCCTGATCAACGCGCTTCACCCCACGGCCGCAGTCTGTGGCACACCTACTTTGGTTGCCGGGGAACTGATCCGGGAGCTTGAACACATGGATCGCGGGCCGTACGCCGGTCCGGTCGGGTGGCTCGACGCCGCGGGGAACGGCGAGTGGGGCATCGCGCTGCGCGGCGCGATCATCGAGAGTCCTACCACCGTGCGCCTGTACGCGGGCTGCGGGATCGTTGAAGGCTCCGTTCCCGACGCCGAGCTGGCCGAGACCTGGGCCAAATTCCGGCCGATGCTCGAGTCTCTGGGCATCAGCAGCTAACAGTCCAAACCCAAGGATTCCGTTCCAAACCTACCCCCGTGGATGTCTGGGATGCGAGACAATAGCCCTGTTGGGGGTCTTGATTTTTTACTTGGTAGGTTATCCAATAGTAAAACTTAGTTTTCTGTGACGCACATCTCATGTTCGGCGCTACACTATGAACCGATTAGTTTCGCATCCACTGCAACAAAAGGTAAGAAAATGCAGAAATTCCGTTCGCTTCCGGTCAGTTCGACGCTCAAGGCTGCAACAATCATCGCAATCGGCGCCCTGGCACTGACTGCCTGCACCAACGCCTCAGAGGCGGGCCCGTCGAGCGCCGCTTCGCCTTCCGGCAGTGCCAATGCAAGCTTTGACCCCAGCACCATCACCAAGGACGACACCCTGGCCGCAATGGTCCCCGCGGCCATCAAGTCCAAGGGCACGCTGACCGTTGGCTCGGACACGACCTACGCTCCTGCGGAATTCCTCGGATCGGACGGCCAGACCCCAGTCGGTTACGACGTCGACATCGCCAAGGCGATCGGCGCCACCCTCGGCCTGAAGGTCCAGGTCCAGACCGCCGAATTCACGGGCATCCTCCCCGCCCTCGGCCCGAAGTACGATCTGGGCATCTCGTCCTTCACCATCAACCCTGAGCGTCTCGGCGCCGTCAACATGGTCAGCTACTTCAACGCCGGCACCGCTTGGGCCGTGCAGAAGGGCAACCCGAAGAAGTTCTCCCTGGACGACGTCTGCGGCAAGTCCATCGGCGTGCAGACCGGTACCGTCCAGGAAGACCCGGACCTCTCCGGCCGCAACAAGAAATGCGCAGCCGACGGCAAGCAGCCGATCAACATCGTCACGCTCAAGAACCAGACCGACGTCACCACCCGGCTCGTCAACGGCAGCATCGACGCCATGGCAGCCGACTCCCCCATCATCGGTTACGCCCTGACCCAGACCAACGGCCAGCTTGAGCGGCTCGGCGACGTTTACGACGCCGCTCCCCAGGGCATCGCCGTTGCCAAGTCGGACACCGCCCTCGCCGATGTCATCCAGAAGACGCTGACCAAGCTCATGTCTGACGGTTCATACAAGAAGATCCTCACTGGCTGGGGCAACGCCGAAGGCGCCATCACCAAGTCCGAGGTCAACCCGGCGGTCAAGTCTTGAGTATTCCCGCCACCGATAACAAATCAGGTGCACAGATGGATCATCATCAACCAGGCCACGCAGCGCCAGTGCTGAACGATGCGGTGCCGGTCAGGCATCCTGGCCGCTGGATCAGCGCCATCATCATCGTTGGCGTACTTGCACTGATGGTGCAGAGCGTGATCACGAACCACAACTTCCGTTGGGACGTTGTGGGCACCTACATCCTGGACGTGAAGGTCGTCCAGGGCGTTGGCTGGACGTTGCTCCTGACTGTAGCTTCTATGGTCATTGCGATTGTCCTGGCCATCCTGCTGGCCGTCATGCGCCAGTCCGACAACCCGGTCCTCCGCTACACCTCCTGGGTCTGGGTCTGGTTCTTCCGCGGCACCCCTGTCTACACCCAGTTGGTCTTCTGGGGCCTGATCGCTGTCCTCTACCCCAAAATCAGCGCAGGGGTGCCGTTCGGCCCGGAACTGTTCAGCGTGGACACGAGCACAGTCATTACGGCGCTTGTTGCGGCAATCCTGGGGCTGGGCCTCAATGAATCGGCCTACCTGGCCGAGATCTTCCGGGCCGGGCTGAAGTCAGTGGACAAGGGACAGACCGAAGCCGCCGAAGCCCTGGGCATGGGCAAAGGCAAGATCATGTGGCGCATCATTCTGCCCCAAGCCATGCGCGTCATCGTCCCGCCCACCGGCAACGAAACGATCGGCATGCTCAAGACCACGTCCCTGGTACTCGCGGTCCCCTTCACCCTGGATCTGACCTTCGCGACCAACGCCCTGGCCAACCGGATCTATCTTCCGGTACCGCTGCTGATCGTGGCAGCCATCTGGTATCTGGTCATCACCAGCCTGCTCATGGTCGGCCAGCATTACATCGAGGCGTACTACGGCAAGGGCGTGGACACCAACCTCGCGCCGGCGGTCATCAACCCCGCAGCCGCCAAGGCTGCTGCGGCAGTGGCACCAAGTGCCGAAGCAGAGCCGTCGTTGAAGATGGAATTCCCGGAGGATGAGGCAAAATGACGATCACCACCCAGAAACCGCTGGTGCGGATCGAAGGCCTCCACAAGTACTTCGGTCCCCACCACGTGCTCCGCGGCATCGACCTGACGGTCAACCAGGGCGAAGTGTCCGTTGTCATCGGCCCGTCAGGTTCGGGCAAGTCCACGATGCTCCGCTGCGTGAACCTGCTTGAAACCATCAGCGCCGGCCGCATCTCCGTCGGCGACCAGCTGATCGGCTACCGCGAAGTCAACGGCCGCCTCCACGACCTGAAGGTCAAGGAAATTGCCGCGCAACGCCGGGAAATCGGCATGGTCTTCCAACGCTTCAACCTGTTCCCGCACAAGACCGCCCTGTACAACGTCATGGAGGCGCCTGTGCAGGTCAAGGGCAAGAACAAGGCAGCCGCCAAGAAGGCAGCCCTCGAATTGTTGGACCGGGTGGGCCTGGCCGACCGCGCCAACCACTACCCGGCACAGCTTTCCGGCGGCCAGCAGCAACGCGTCGCGATCGCCCGGGCCCTGGCCATGGAACCGGAGCTGATGCTCTTCGACGAGCCCACGTCCGCCCTTGACCCCGAACTCGTGGGCGATGTGCTCAACGTGATGAAGGATCTGGCCAAGTCCGGCATGACCATGATCGTGGTCACCCACGAGATC
>OUNM011099509.1_pt1 | contig 20434 bp, 16 predicted proteins | sample 1769961 | NCBI WGS metagenome assembly OUNM01 (sample SAMEA3914820, study PRJEB12502) | metagenome | biome: forest; material: soil | place: USA | collected 2012-03-12 | depth 0.3 m
TGGTTGATGGGGTGATTAATGGATCAGGGGTGAGGAAAGGGTTGACGGTTGGTGTTGGCACGGAGATGAACAGGTAGGTGTAGCGTGGGAGAAGGGGTGGAGTGGGGTGAGATTTGGAGGGTTGGGAAATGGAGGCCGATCTGGCTGCTAGACGGCTTTATTAAACCACGCCTGCGGTCTATTTGCGTCGTGTGACGGCCGACACACGGAGCAAGGGGTTGAACAGACGGCTCCGACGGACAGCAACCCCCACCGTCGTTTTCTCGGCCGACGGACATATCCCTTCTCAACCCTTCCTTCGACAGTTTTCCCCCTCTGAATGGATTACCAACAACTCTCAAAGCAGTGAAAACACAGCCACGAAATCCTGTTCTCTCCACCGCTTCTCCGCCTCGTGTCTTGTCCCGACGAGCCCGACCATCCCACCGGCAATATCTGCACGGCCAAGGACCAACCGGAGTCCAGTCGCAGGCCAAGTCTCGATCCCCCGCTTAGCGTGATCCACAGAGACCCGCCGACCCTGCAGGCTCATCTTATCAGATCATCAGTGACAGGGATGCTGAATCCGAGACGAGAAAAGCCGGTGCTCTGCTGCCGATGCCGTGCTCGGGGATTCTCCGATGCCCGGCAATACTTGCCTGAATTACTGGCTCTTCACTCTGACTCTCGTTACGTTATACACCTCGTGTATTACATTGAAGATGTCATACCTCCTCATATCGGAGCACAGTCCCGGAAGTCAAGCTTTCCTCTGCGTCGTGCTTCCCAGACGACAGTCCTTACTTGATTCTGTTTTCTTCTTACTCTCTCCATGTCATTTTCTCATAAATCACATCAATACCACACCATCGTAAATCAAAACCCCGGAAAGTCAAACTTGACCTCCTCCGCGTAATACCCCCCCGGCGGCATCCCCGAATTCGTCAGCTCCCCCAGGAAGCTGGTATGCAGCGAGTACAATGCCGGATCCGCCTCCAGCGCCGCTCCCTGCGCAATCACGTCCTCCAGATCCTGCCCGACGTCAAAGTACTTCCCGCGCAGCACGCGCTTGCCCAGTCCCGTCGCGAGCGCCACGCACACCATGCCGTTGAGGTAGGGCGAGTCGTTGTAGACGTCGAGCGTGTTGCTGAAGAAGGCCTGGCCCGCGGGCGGCAGGTTGGCCACCGAGTCCTGGGCGTACTCTGTGCTGTCTGTCAGCTACTTCGGACACAAAAGACGGGTGGGCAGGTGGACATACTCTTCAGCGTCATGGCGCTCTTGATGCCCCCCGGATGCAGCGAGTACAGGTGCACGTCGTCCAGCCCCTCGACGTCCATCTCGCGCTGCGTGCACGCCGTCAGGTTGATCAGGGCGGCCTTGCTCGCGCAGTAGCTCGTGCTGTACGGGATGGTGACGGTGCCGGCGCGCGACGCGATGTTGAGCACACACCCGCTGCGCTGCGCGCGGAACTTGGGCAGCAGCAGGCGCATGAGGTAGTACGGCCCGTGGAAGTTGACGGCGAGGTCGTGGATGAAGTCGCGGGGGTCTTGGGCGTACATCTGGCGCTGTTAGTCCAGGCGTGAAGAGGGGTGCTGGGCACTTACCGGTCCCAGCCCGTTGGCACCGGCGTTGTTGACCAGAATGTCAACTCTTCCGTAAAGTTCCAGTGCCTGTTAGCATCTAGTTAACGCCTCTTCCTCCCAGCAATCCTTATTTGCTCCTATTTCTCTCATCAACCCCTTTTTCATTGCCCCTTTCTCGTTACCCCTTTATCTCAGGACCTCCTCTTCGCAGGACCTACTCCTCCCAGTACCCCTTTTCATTACCCCTTTTCGGTACCCAACTACTTCTACCCATCGCCTCCGTGTCCTTCAATTCCTCTTTTCTCTCATAAACCATTTCACATCCCCTTTCCCACCAGCCCCTCTCCCACCCTCAAACCCCAACCGCCAAACCACCCCCCCAAGAATAAAAAGAAGTCAACTCACCTTCCGAACAAGCTCCTCACACCCCTCCAACCCCGAAACATCACACCTCACAAACTCAACACCTCCCGCTCCAAACTTCAAACACCTGTCTCTGAGCTCGGCGGGCGGCATGGTCCGGTTGTAGGTCAGCACCAGCTTTGCGCCGGCCACGGCAAACGATTCGGCGAGGGCGCTGCCTATCGCTCCTGCTGCTCCTGTGATTTTTGGGGGGTGGTTAGTATTGTTTTGTTGTTTAGTTGTCAGCTGCTCGGTTTGGGATGGTTGAGGTACGGTGGATTGGGCTGGGTTTGTGAGGGGTGTTCAGGGGTTCAGGGGTGGGTGGTTGGGGTTTGGTTCTTTTGACAATGGTAAAAGCGGTGGTGTGGGGAAGGTTCTTGAACAGACTATACCCGTGATCATAGCAACCTTGCCCTGGAGAGCCCCGCGAAATTTGGAGGGCTCAATGAAGGGATAGATGTCGGTGCGGAAGCGGGGGGTGAACTGCGCCGGAGCTGTCGGGGGCACTGGGTTTGTTGCGGCCATGGTTCGAGGTGTAAGTGCAACCTGTTTGTTAAATTTGAGAAGCAATGGTCGACGATCCGTTGAGGATCAAAAACCTAGTTGTTCGTCAGAGCCGTTCTCGAAAAACAAGAAGAAGTAGGTTGGCAGCGGGGTCGACAGACGGACGGCTTACCGCGAGACACCTCGCCCAACGACGCGGGATCGGACCCAGACATGAGATGCTTCGTGGCCTGCCGCTGGATAAATACAGCCGGGCGCCCTCACGTAGCACCCGTCCCGACCCGTCCTCACTTACACGCCCGCATTTCCTGCTCTCAGACACATTTGCACGAGCATCACTACCTCGCTTTTAGGAACCAGCTTAGCTCGGTTTCCCCTCGCTTTACTGAAACCACCCAAGTAACGATGCTATAGTTGTATTGATGCGCCGCTGTATTGCTATCTCTTACCGCTATTCTCGCCCCTTAACGCTATTCCCATGCAATTCTGTCTGTGTAATGTATGACCTCTCATACCCGCCGATCCATGCACCACCCAAAAGATATCAACCGCCCATGTAATGTAATCTTTCCAACGCCGACGTCTACCACCCAAACAAACCCTCCCCCTCCACGCCAGGACACCCCAACCCTCCACCCCCAAATCAAGACTGCTCATACCGCAACTTAGACGGCCCCTCTCGCTTCCCCGACCCCCCCACATGGCCGCTCGCCGGCCCAGCATACGGATCAGCATCACTGACCACGCCATCCGAAGCCGACGCCTCCGACCCCCCCGCAGCAGTAAACACCAACCCGACCGGCGAGCCCCGCCCCTCCAACGACATGCCCTCCTCCTCCCCCGTGGTGGTAGCCGTATCCTCGCCAGCCCCTCCCACAGACGAAGTCTCGGTTCCACGCTCTCCAGAGGACCAAAGCAACAAATCGCTCCGCGCAAACGACGCAGACGAGTCCGGCCTCCCCCCGCGCATATGCCCATGGCTCTTTGCATTCCTTCTCAACCTCGGTTTTCCCTTGCCATTCCCACTCCCATTTCCACTTCTGGCAGCCGCAGCGGCGGCCCTCGACGAGCGAACCATCAACTCCAACCTGCCGCCCTCATCGTCTTCGTCCGACAGGCCGAGGTTGTCGTCCTCAGCGTCCTGGAAAAACGGCTTTTTGTGTCTTGCCGCAACAAGCTGGATACTGGCGCCCGACCCTCTGCGGCGGCCAAAGGAGCGGTTTTCTTCTGACGAGGGTGTGATTTCGCCCGATGTCAAAGTTGAAGGGGATAGTAGCGCGCCGCGGGACGAGGAGCTCGACTCGCTGTTCTTGTGGTGGCGGCCCGAAGAGAGCATGGGCTTAACAGCCCCCATGGCGCGGCGCAGGTCGACCTGGCTCTTGGAAAACACGACGCGGGTGCGCAGGGTGTGCACGGCCTGGTCGAGGGCCAGCTCGATGGCGACGCGGTCGCGGATGCGGCTCAGTTTCGGCCAGGTGGCGCGCTCGCCGATGAGGCAGTTGCGGAGCATGAAGGAGGGCGTGGGGTTCTTGAGCATCAGCGGGAGGTCCGTCATCTGGATCTCGGGCAGGATGTTGATGTCGCCCGAGTAGGTCTGGCTGACGACGGCGAGGAGCTTGGTGAGGGTGTTGGGGAAGACGCCCATCTCGGCGAGGAAGTGCATGCGGTGGAGGACTTCTTCTTTCGCGAGCTCGGTGAGGCCGTCGAGGAAGGCGGAGCGGTTCTTCTTGGCTGAGTCGCGGCAACGCGCGCCAAAGATCTGCTCGTCCTTAGCGAGGAAGGGGACGACGTGCGGGTTGACCTGCGAGACGATGAAGTGGTTGACGTTGAACATCTCGGCGAGGCGCGTCATGGGGAGGTCGTTGTCAACGGAGCCGTCGATGAACTGCTGGGGCGTGGGGATCCACGGCTCGTGCTCGCCAGTGAGCGGGTGCTTCATCAGCAGCGGGTGGCCCTGGAAGATGAGGGGCACCGAGCATGAGGCCGCGACGGCCGACCATATGAGCACGTTCGGCGCGGTGATGTAGTTGAGCAGGCGGGGCACGTCGTAGATGGAGGCCGACGACACGCAGATGTTGCATATCCGCCGCGTGCGGTTGTAGGCCTCTAGGAAGGTGACGTCGCCGAGCCAGCCGCGCATGACGCGCGTGAGGTGGGTGATGTCGGACCAGCTGCCCTTAGTCAGCAGGTGGCGGACGTGGTCGGCGATGCCCTCGTCGACACCCTCGAAGACGCCGAGGTCGCCAAATGGGAACGCCTTAATAAGGGAGGGGACCTCGTCGTCCTTGCGGGTGCACAGCACGGAGCAGACGATGGAGCCGGCCGACGCGCCCGAGATGATGCGCGGGAGCAGGTCTTGCTCGAACAGGGTCTTGAGCACGCCAATATGCGACATGCCGAACGTGGCTCCTCCGCTGAGGAGCAGGGCACTCCTCCCAAAGCTCTGCCGGGCGTAGACCATCTCTTCGAGCATCTCGCGCGGGTCCAGGCACGACTGGACCGTCATGTCGACGACGGCCTGGATGGTGCGGATGGCCGAGTCGACGTAGCGCTCGACCAGGGCCTTGGTCCCGATGTACGAGTGGCGGTAAAGCTCCTTATTTCCCATACCGCCGAGGTCGCGCGACAGGGCAGTCCTGATCAGATAGACCATGGTGCTGGTGTCACAGTTGGTGCGGGCGGTGTCGAGGGCTTCGAGGCTAGCGCGGATCAGCTCGGGGTTGTATTCGTCGACGCCGCCGGTTGAGTCGTCGCGCTTCCATTCGTCGTTGCCCTCGAGCTTGTCGAGCTCAATGGCGGAAGCCTCCCACTCTTTGAGGGTCGCAGCCTGGGGATGGGTCAGTAGGTGCCATGGGGCGGGTCCAAGGGGTTGTGTAGATGCTCACATTCAACATGCGGCAGAGGAGGACCTGCCGACGGTCGGCGTCCCTCCATCTTTTCGCGCGCTCCGGCCCAGAGAGGCCATCCCGCAAGGCCAGAGCGAGACTGCTAGCCCCCTCGACAAGCCGGGCGACCGGCGAATAGTCATTGTCCCGGCACTGTTGTTTCCTGGGCGACTTGGGGCTGAGCAGCGGCAGCCTAGAACCAGACTCGGAAGCGCTGACGTGGATGGCGTGCGAACCGGAGAGGAGCAGGTCGGGCATGTCGACGGTCATGGGGAGGGGTCGAGTGCGGAAGCGGACTGCGACACACTCATAGCGCTGCTTCGGATGCCTCGGGGGGTGGCAGTAGGGAGATCCGGGCCACCTGGCGACCCGGGAGCGTCAACGCTGAGCTGGCCAGCGCTGGTGATTGCGGTTTCTGATTGAAGCGGGGGGAGGCGTGACGTATCGCTGGCGGGAGCACGGTTCGAGAGCCCGAGGCGGCGATGCTGGTCGGGTCGTGATGTCGTGATTCGAGGTTGTCGTATTGGTACAAGCAATCGATGTATGCAGGCGGGTTGGCTTAGGTTGGGAGAATGAGTGAGTTGGAGGAGAGAAAGAAGGCAGAAAGCAACGCTGGACCCGGTGCGGGCTCGACGCGGGCTGCCGAGATGGTGTTCTATTTGTGCTTGGTTGTTGCAACTTGTCTGATGACCGGTGACCGGACGGGAAGAGGCCACCTGACGACATGCAATGCAAGCCTCGGGGTCCATCGCACAAACCCCAAACCGGGAAATGGGTAGCGTGGGGCACCCCACCGCGGGCATCCACCCCGCCAGCACGCTCGCAGCATGAAATCGTGGGGAAGTCCACGGCACGGGCAGCGATTGGCGGTCTGGCAGGGCGTTCTAGGGCGTTTTAGGGCGTTTTAAGGCGCTCGGGGGATTTGGGGTTCAGCGGGCCGGTCCACAGCCAATCCCGTGGCGGGGATGTGCAAGCGAGGCAGTGCCCCTGCTGATGATGAGCGCCCGTGGTGTTGCAGCGCATTCCCGTCGTCGCTTGAGCGAATGCCGAGCACGCAGGACTTGGAACCTTTCACAACTTCCCAGTCTGTCTTCCGCGCTTCGCGACAACAAACAGGTCTCTGGACGGGAGATGATGTCAGTTTCATCTGATGGTAGAATCTGGCCGCGACAATCGCAGTCTAGGTACCTGCAGATCGCAGACAGCAGCGCCGAGGTCCTAAGCCTTCCAGGCTGTTGACCACCTAATAATTGTACGTAGCTCGTGTGCAGCCCAACCACGACTGCAGCAGCATCGCGAGACCGGCGTTGGTTGGGCAGCTGAGCAGCTGACGCGCATGCAGAAAATAACGCAGATGTATAGGTACAGTACCATCAATATGTAATAGTTCTCAGTCAGCCACCCTCTCAATGCTGAAAGAGGTGTGCCGTCGACATGGCTGCCAGGAATCCATCATGTTTCGCTGCCGGCCGCCCTCTCTCGAGTCAGGCGCTGAAGAAACCTTGACTCGGCGACGGCCCGATCAGAAGCAAGGAAATGGCCGGCGCAGGTCTGGATTTGCAAGGCACGGGACTGCGTCGTCCGCGTTTCACATGTCGAAGTGCTGCGCTGCGGGGTCCTGTTGGGGGGGGGGGCATTTGGGGCACCTGGGCCTGGGGTCGCTTCGTGGGGGTTGCACAGAGCGCCCTGAGCCGGGTCGGGCTGCAGCCAATGGCACCAACCCTCTCAGGTAATTTTCAGCGTGCGCGTCTCTCTTTCGTCTCTCTCACATGCCCAGACCTGGATCCCACAACCCACATCCAACACACCGACAGACAACCCACAACCCACACCGACAACCCACACCGACATCACACAACCGACCATCGACATCCGGCATGACTAGCTGACCGCCATCTCCATCTCGCGCGAGATGGCAGCACATCCGGGGTCGCTCCCCAAGCCGAGCCTGACGTTTTCGGTGCCCAGCGTGCACGACGGACTCGCCCTCGACTGCCGCGTCTACCACCCCCCCTCGCTCGCCGCCTCTCCCCGCCCCGACACGCCGTCCTGGCAGAAACACGCCGCCGTTGTCGCCCATCCGTATGCGCCCCTAGGCGGCTGCTACGATGACCCCATAGTCGACATTGTGTCGGCCACCCTGCTGCGCCTCGGCTTCCTCATCGTCACCTTTAATTTCAGGTTTGCGTCCACCGTCCACTGCCACAAGCTGATATGGCCTGATCTGATATTGTGCCGTGTTCCAGAGGTGCCCACGGCTCGGCCGGTAGAACCTCATGGACAGCCAAGGCCGAGCGCGCCGACTACATGTCGGTTGTCGGCTTCGTCTCGCATTACGTGCACTTTCTCGACCCGTTCAAGCAGCACGCAAGCAGGCCTGTGAGCGCGAGCCTTGGCGAGGGCGAAGGTGGCGGTATCAATGAGAATGGCATTGACGCCGATGGTGATGAGCAGGGGTTGTCGCCCATTCGCGTCCGCCCACCCACTCCACTTCCCACAGAACCGCCATCAGGGGCCGGCCCGGTCCTCCTGCTTGGAGGTTATTCGTACGGCTCCATGATCACGTCCCAGCTCCCGCCCCTCGAGGCAATCCTCGCCGCGTTTAGCGCCCCAGAGTGTGGGACGCACGCCGCCGAAATCCGCCTGCGCGCCCAGCACCTGGCCGAGATGCAGACCGTCGTGCTGGCCAGCGCGAGGGAGGCCGCCGCGGACCACGACCACCTCCGGCCCCTGTCCCCGCGGAAGCACGTCGGGCTGCGCGTCGGCGGGGACGAGGAGGGCCGCAAGAGCCACGAGTTCCGCCGCTCCCTCTCGGCCGAGTTCGAGGAGACCATCCGACACGGCGTTGCGGAGATCATGGCGCGGACCAGGAAGAGCCACCGCCGGACTCACAGCGGAAGGGCACTGCCGCGAGGCTCAGAGCATGGCCCTGGCCACCTGCTCCCCGTTTCCGAGCGGACTTCCTTCCGCCCCGCGTACTTGCTCGTCTCGCCGCTGCAAGGCGTCGTCTCCAACCTGGCCACCATGTCTCTTCCGGTGCTGAGCATGCCCGGGAAGGGGTGGCCTCGGTTTCCGAGTCGTGGCAAGGCGGCCGTGGTGGACGAACCGCCAGAGGCGGCCACCCTCGGCAAGGCCGCGGGAGCAGAAGACAAACTGGTGCAAAACCCCACGCTTGCCATTTACGGCGATCGCGACGGTTTCGTCCCCGTAGGCAAGCTGCGGGCCTGGGCCGCCCGCTTGGAAGGTGTGCCGAGCTCCCAGTTCCGCGCCCACGAGGTGTCGAGCGCCACCCACTTCTGGGCGACGCGCAACGTCGCCTCGACCCTCCGAGAAGCAGTTGCAGCGTTTGCAGCATCCCTTTTAGACAGCAAAATAAGTTGAATTGCTATCTTCACTGCACACCTCCCAACCATGCGTGCCTATCGATGCAGCAGCGGTTCAGTTTCCTCCTCTAAGCATGTCCGGTCACCACCCTCTTCTAAGACTGTCGAACACCCCTACCCCTAAAGATCCTTCAATGCCCTCACCCGATTCTCCATGGCCCTCTTCGTCACGGGAGCGTTCTTGGCCATCCAGTCCCACGCATGCGGCACCCCGGGATACAAATGAAACTCGACCTCGACACCAGCCCTGGCCAGCCGGCCCGCAAACTCAACACACTCGCCCCGAAACAAATCCAAGCCCCCAACCTCAATATACGTCCTCGGCAGCCCACTCACATCCTCCACCCTCGCCGGCACCGCATAACACCCTTCCACCCGTTCCATCCCACCACTGCCATTCCCACTGCCATTCCCACCGCCATTCTCACCCTTCACCCCCTCCTCCTGACTCACACCATGACCCCGATGATGCCCCGTCAAATACGCCCCCCACCCAAGCACATTCTTCCTCTCCGTCCACGACAAAAACCCCCTCACCCCTTCCTCCCCCTTCCCCAATTCCACAGTCCGATCATCCAACATAGGATAAACCAACACCAGTTTCCCCACCTCCGGCGTAAGCCCCTTATCCCTTGCCATCAGCGCCGCCGCAACCGCCAGCCCGCCGCCGGCGGAGATACCCAATATTGCGATGCGCGACGTGTCGATGTTGAGCGTTGCCGCGTGCGCGTGCATGTGCAGCAGGGCGGAGTAGATGTCTTCGAGCGGGGTGGGGTAGGGCCACTCTGGCGCGAGGCGGTAGGCGGGCGCGAAGATTTGGGTGGTGGTGTTTGCGGAGTAGGTTTGGATGTCGGGGGTGAACAAGGGGACGGAGCCTGACAGGAGGCCGCCGCCGTGGAGGTAGAGGATTGCGGGTTGGGGCTGAGCATTCGCAGGGGTGTCGGGGTTGGTGGTGGGGGCGGGGAAGCGGTGCAGGATTAGGGGGGTGCCGTCGGTGGAGGTGTAGTGGATTTGGGAGGGAGTTGGGGTGGAGGGTGTGCTGCGCAGGAGGGTGGCGATGGCGGCGTCGTTGAGGCGGCGGAGGTCGGCGGCGTCTTTGGGGGTTGGGGGGACGATGCCTGCGAAGGGGGCGGTGGCGCGCTGGTAGTCGGGGTCGAGGCGGAGGGGGGGCATTTTGACGGTGTATTTGGGTGCGTTGTGTTGCTTGAGAGATGATATGGTTGGTTGTTGAAGGGTAAAGAGCTGTACTGGTGGAATGCTGGTGTTGTTGTGCTGGTGAATCGGGGTTGGAGAAGGTTGGAGGGGGGTCAGAGGAGGTTGGACGGGATGGATATAGTGCCTGCTCGCGTACAGGCACCTTCTGTTCCATTTCCCCGGTATTATCCATCCACCGTGCCTTCTGACAACAACGACGGCACCGGGTAGGCACAATCTCAGGAGTCGGCAGCAGCCGATTGGGTGTTCTGTGGCGTATCATCGGCTGTTATCACCCGGGCCGTCCTTTCAGGGGGCACGTTGAACGCAGTAGCACTCAGCTGCAGCCCATGGAATATATCGCCATCTCTGTTGTCTCGCGTTGCTGAACCCGAAAATAGGTAGGAAAAGAGAACCCTCCAGATATCCCCTGCACTCACCAGTCCCGACTCCACGGCACCTCCAACGCCCCGTCCTCCCACCCCGTCACCACCTGCACCCTCTTAGAGCCCACAAACCGAAAGTACACGGTCCACGACTTCTTCTTGTACGGCCACGGATCGCCGCCCCAAAACGCATTCGTCATCCTCACCTGCCTCCTCCTCCCCTCAAAATACTCCCCCAGCTCCACCAACACGGCCGGATCCTCGATCCTCCTCGGCCCAAACACCGCCGCCACAACCTCCACCTCCCCCCTCTCTCCTGCCCGCCACGCCCGGCCCAACTTCCCGTGCAACACCACCCCCCTCCCACTCGCCCCGCGCCCGGGCACGATCGCCGCGGCCGCCGCCCCGCGATCCACCACCACCCGCGCGGTCTGCGCGTCCTCCGACACGACAAGCAGCCTCTCCTGCCCGGCCTCGTCGTCGCCAAAGCGGTACAGCACCGTGAGCACCTTGACCGTGCCCGGCGCCGGGTCCGGGGAGAGGATGCGGTGCAGCGAGCGCAGGTCGAGGGTCAGCGTGTCGTTGTCGAGGTCGCCGATCAGGGCCTGGATGTCTGGGGTGACGGTCACGCCGCCCCAGGTCGCGCCGAGGATTTGCAGGGCGGTGGGGCGCGGGGCGACGAGCGATTCTTCGTAGGTTGGGATGGGGGGGAGGTGGGTGAGGTGGATTTGGGGGGAGGGGCCGGCTTGGAAGGGGGCGTTTTTGAGGTTGGTCATTTTGAAGGTGGTGGTGGTGGTTAGTGGTTTTGGTGTGGGAGTTGAGAGTGAAAGAGAGATGACTCGTGAGGTCGAGGCGGAGAGACAGCTCAAGGATGGAGGGCCTGGGGCTGTGTTGTCAGCCGAGGAGCGGGGATGGACAAGGTCGGACGGCCGTTGTCATTGGATCCCGCGTCGCACGGTGCCATTGGCTGTGTTGCCCAGGCCCTCCGAAAAGGGCATTGGCTCACGTTATCGTGGTTGTGGTTGAACCCACGATCAAGGTCGGGGTAGCGTCGGGTGACGGAGATGTCTTCTTTCACTCTCTTTGAGTCGATAAGGGGGACATACTCCGAGTATTGCCCATACTTGCATATCGGACTTTTCAAACTAATCTGGCTTTCAAAATGGCCTTCTTGCTTGCATTGGTGGTGATTGCAGTCATGGTTGTGGCCGCAATAGCCTGTCGCCGCCGCGAGACCGCCCCCTCTTCCTCCAGGGGGGACTCCAAAGTCCCTCCGGTCAAGAACGAGAAGATAAATGAGAGCAACAAGATCTCCAAATGCCGACCAGATATCGAGGCCCTTCCGGACTTTGACTGGCAAGCCACACCGCCGATGAAGCTGCGGCCATTCAAGCCAACCTACAACATCACCATGGGTATCTCAACTTCTCAAGACTCTACTATCTTCATCCCGCTCCACGCAACCCAAACCAAACCCAACTAACACATCCCAGCCATCCAAACCACCACCCCCTCCGACCTAATCACCATAGACAACACCTACCTCTCCACCATCACCGCCCGCCGGGCCATCATCAACTCCCACACCCCCACCGTCCTCGGCGCCATCCCTGCCGGCCACGCCCCCCTGACCGAGCTCTACACCTACCTCCTAGGCGTCTACCTCCCCACGCGCTATCCATCCATGTTTGCCCTCCTCCCCAGTGCCAGCACCAAATCCGAGACCCTATTTCACAACAAAATCACAGGCCTGCAATTTCCACTGCATCCGCCACCCTCAAACCCATCCGTCATGCTACGCATACTCGGCGAGACAGTCGAGGATGATTTGTTTCTCCTGATGCAGGACCCAGAGGAGAAGGGCGGGGAGCATCGGTCGGTGGCGGTGGTGTGCTGCCACCCGGCGGGGTTTGATCCGTCGGAGAAGCTGGGGAAGAGGCTGGTGGACATCCATGGGCCGGTGCCGAGTTATGAGAAGATTGGGAGGAGCATGGAGAGGTTCTTTGAGAGGTTGGAGGTGGGGAGGGGGGTGAAGAGGGTTAATGTGAGATTTCTTTTTTCCTTCGCTCCTTTTCCCGTTCTGTTTCCGGCAATGCCAGTTTAAATGGTCGAGTTTGCGACTGATCCACACGAAATAGTGGTCTGTCCAGACACACACAGACCTCTTCGCACCAAGCGGGAACCACATCCACGCCGGCGAGCATGTCGAGGAAGAGATGAATATCGACATCGACAAGGCGCGGCTGAGGGTGGAGCTGCAGACGCTGACCCGGCTGCCCGAGACGCAGGCCATCCTGTTCAGCTTCAAGTCGTATCTGTACCCGCTCGCCGACATCAAGGCCGAGGGGCTCGGGCCGCAGCTTGCCGATGCCATTCAGGGGCTAAAGGCGGGGAATGCGCCTGGCATGTGGGTGTACAAGGGGGGTGTGCTGTGGGGAACCGCCGCGTGCGAGTATCTGCGGGAGTAGGTGGAAGCTTCCAGGTTCTGTGTGGTTGTTGCTCTGGTTGTTGACTTGAAGCCGGGAAGGGGTGGTTGGGAAGGGGGTGGTGTCTCTGAGCTGCTTCCATGGACGGTTCTTTCAGTGGCTTCCTCAAACGAGCTCCATGATATCCATTGATTCCACTCTCACCACTGGAAATCATCGCGTTATTATAGTAATTATCATCTGTCCAAGTCCGTTGCTGGCTGCTTCGATTACATCCGAGTCTTCCAACCTCCCACTCCCGGCCCAGCGACGACCGCACCCAACCGCGCAATGAAGCATCTCCTCGAACTACGCGCGGCGGAGGACAATGAAGATTCGCCATCGCAGGTGGCCGCGAGGGCCATGGCCCAGCGGCTGCTCACCGACCCTCGCGCCCGCGTCGACGCCCTCCGGGCCCGCATCGATTCCGTCAGGCGTGACGAGCTGGCGCCCGGCAAGTTTGTCACCAAGGCCGCGGCCGCCAAGTACAGGCAAATACTCTCGCGCTGCATGCTCGTCCTAAGCGCATCCGAAGTCCCGGACGTCGACGTCGGCGTCATCGAGCCCATGGTCTCGTCCATGATCGCGGAGATGAGCCTGCAGGAGACCTACCGCCCCGCCATCACACGCCTGCAAGGGATGCGAGCCATGGTCTTCTACGTCCGGTACTGCGGCCCCGTGAACAGCATAGGCTGGCAGCTGTCCTGGCAGCCTCTCAAGGAACTGGTGGACCAGCTGCCCGCCTTCAACCCGGGTGCGCTCGTTCCCCCAGCGCCGACTGGCGTGGACGGCGAGGCATGGGCCTTCTTCCTGTCCAAGCCCTGGCCCGACATCTACTTACGCCTGCTCGACGAGTACACCGCCAGCCAGGAGCCCGACAAGCCCGCGGCCGACGCGTCGAGCCTGCCCCCGCTCCTCAGCTTGGTGCACCGCCTCGCCGCCTTTGCCGACTGGAAATTCCCCCGCGTCTGGTTGATGATGACGATGTGCACCCGGCCGCTCTCCGTCATCAACCTGGACGAGCTCGCCGCGCAGGACCGGCTGGACGAGGTCAAGCTGAGGCTGGAAATCGACCTGCAAGACCTGGCCATCCTGCCGCCCAGCATCTCCGACTTTGTCTCCTTGATTCAGACGGCCATTCGCGATATGGGCGAGAACAGGTACTTTTCCGGCAGGAATTGGTTGAAATACTGCGACTCTGTCATTGCAGCTGCGGCACCACAGCTGGACTGAGGATAGGATGGAGTGCTGCATCATTTTTTGGGAAGGGCATAGACTGCAGAAGCTAGAATGCAGCTGGTTACGGCGGACTCGAACATGTTCCAGTCGAACACACCTCGCCTTCAAACTCTTCAACCTTGACATCCAGACATGGGAGACATGATATTGCGTCCAGGTGGTTGTAAATTCCGTGATGCCCGCCCCGCCCCGACCACGTCAACTGCGGAGTTGGAGTTGACCCCTTAACGCCGGCCCGAGCGGACATGCGTCATGTCGGCCGCGCGTTCCGCAGCCCACAGGCTCAACCTTAATCCTGGCCCCCGCGCTGCCGGGCCGGGTGCTCCACGCCGAGCTCGGAGACCCACCGGTAGCGCCGAGACCCGAGGGGCAAACCTTCAGGGGTAACATCCTCCCGCAGGAGTCAGGGGCAAGTTGACCCGCAGTGGGCAGATCTGATGATCTGATAAAAGCCTGTCTGTTCTACGCTATAAGTCCTGATCTCGAAGAATGGTGCTCCACATCTTGGGATTTCTCATTCTTCTTATTTCCTGCTGCTCCGCTGTCTACTGCATTGAACCTCACAAGCTCTTGGCTTTAGACGCTTGTCATATCCTCGAACAGCCCCTTATCGCCTCGCTTGAGTCAAACGACACAGGATTCGCTACAGTCAACATGGCTGCAGCACTTCGGAATGTGGTTGTAGTTGGCGGTTCCTACGTCGGAATGGTGGGTGGTTGTGCTGCCATTGAGTCGTGCTGTGACAAGCCACTTACACGATCTCACAGGCCACCGCCAAAGAACTGGCAAACCTTCTCCCGGCAACACATCGTGTAAGTGTGCCCATCCGACCCATTATCTGGTCTCATCTAACTCTAATTCCTACACAGGTTCTCCTGGTTGAGCCACACAGCCACTTCCACCACCTGTTCGCCTTTGTATGTTTTCCTCCTGCCTTCAGTCCCAAGTCCTCCACTAACACAACCTAGCCTCGCTTCGCCATCAGCCCGGGACACGAGCACAAAGCCTTCATCCCGCTCACCGCCGTCTTCTCCGAAGCCCCCGACCCAACCCGGCACCAGGTCGCCCGCGCGCGCGCCGTGGCCCTCCACCCGCACAGCCTAATCCTCGACCGCGAATTCCAAGGCTCCCAAACCCTCCCCTTCGACTACCTCGTCGTCGCAACCGGCACCCGCCTCGCCGCGCCGGGCACCATGCCCTCCGACGACAAGCTCGCCTCGGTGCGCTACCTCCAAACCTACCAATCCTCCATCCGCGCCGCCCCCTCCATCGCCATCATCGGCGGCGGCGCCGTCGGCGTGCAAATGGCCTGCGACCTCAAGGAGCTCTACCCCACCAAATCCATCACCCTCATCCACTCCCGCGCGCAGCTCATGCCCGCCTACCACCCGGCCCTCAGCGAGCTGATCAAGACCCGCCTCGCCGAGCTGGACATCGCCCTGCTCACCAACACCCGCGTCGCCCTGCCCCCGGCAGGCTTCCCCAACGACGGCACCCCGACCACCCTGTACCTCCAGTCCACCAACGCCCCGCTCCTCACCGCAGACCACGTCATCACCGCGACGGGGCAAACCCCCAACACAGCCTGGCTGTCTACCCTCCCTGCGTCAGCGCCAGACTCGCTCATCAACCCGGCAAACGGCTTCATTCGCGTGCGGCCGACGCTGCAATTTGCCGACGCACAGTATCCGAATCTGTTTGCGGTGGGGGATGTGGCCGATACAGGGGCGCACAAAGCGGCGCGGCCGGGCGCGGTGCAGGCCGGGGTGGCGGCGAGGAATATCCTTGCCGATGTTGTTGCGAAGGCGGCGGGTGGTGCTGGGGGGGAGGGGGAGGGGTTGGTTGTTGGGGCGGGGGGGATACATTTGACGCTTGGGTTGGTGAGTGCTTATTTCTTGTTTCTTCTTTTTGTTTCTGCGAGAGGGCGTGTGCTGCGTTGGAGTCTTGGTCGGGGTTGTGTTGTTGTGGTGGTTTTGCTCAAGCCCCTTTTTCAAGGGGGGACTAAAGACGCAAGCTAACTCCGCAATCCAGACACGCAATGTCATCTTCAGGAACCCGGACACCGCTGCCGGGGCTACCGAGCCGGTTATCAAGCTTAAGGACGAGTAAGTTTTCTAGATTCCCAAAACTTCTTGAAGTTGGATCTGACATGTCTCGTAGTGGCCGGGACGACATGGGGATTGAGGGAGTCTGGGTGAGGCGCGGCGTGAAGGTGAACAGCCCGCAAGAGTACCACCTCTAGGGAAGCCAGCGATTTCATGATAAGAGCCCATGTGTGGCTTGAAAACATCAGGGGTAGCGATCATTTCGGTTCATGTAGTCCTAGAATACCACGCGTTGTCATCAGCTTCGAGTCTACGCCTTAGACACTGTTGCTCACCGCGTCCATCACGGTGATTGTCTGTACGATACGGGCCACGGGCGCACCATTGAGCATGGCTGCTCAAAGATACCTAATCTCATACCTGGTGGGTACGTGTAATGGACCACATGGCGAGGTTGGACAGCATGGTCTTGAGTGATGGGACAAGGAAGCCAAGATCCTTGTTTCAGTGCGCTGCCCGTTTGGCATGACATCTCAGAAAAGAAAGGGAAGCGACTGCGGTATATATCTACTACCGAGACCCTCCTGCGCTCTCGTAAGCGGCGCCGAACTCTTAAGGGCTTCGCAGCCACTATCAGCCACCTCCTCTGGCTGTGAGATCTTGTGATTCTAGGGCATCGAAAAACACATCCTCATCCTCATCGTCGTCCTTGCCACCACACACCGCATCGAGTAGCCGTGCAAATCCGTCCCTGGGCTCCGGCGAGACATCGGAACGGCTGTGGAAACACTGCAGAGCCGTCATGCCCGCATTGTTTTTCAATGATACGTCCAGCCCGCGAAGCCCATGAGCTGCCAGGATGTCCATAGTCTCGAGGTCGCCGCCCGCGGCGGCATAGTGAAGCAGTGTTGAGCCGTCATACCGGGGCACGTGCAAGTAATTAGCGCCGCGTTCCAGAAAGAGCCGGGTACAAGCGTGTGAATTTCTCGCTGTGGCGTTCGTAAGTGCGGTAAACCCAAGGGTCGTAACGTGGTTGATGTTGGCGCCCTCGCGGAGCAAGAAGCTGGCAACATCTTCGGCGTCTGTGGTGCCCGAATTGGTGAGGCCTGTATATCTGCACGGCTCTCCCTGGCTGTCGACGGGCACACCAGCTTCGATCAGTGATTTGACCGCCTGAAGATGACCGTTCTCGCAAGCCAAGTGCAGCGCCCCTCGGCCCATCGCATCCTTGTAGTGCGGATTTGCCCCGTGGGAGAGGAGGATTTGGAAGCACTCGGTCAGCGTGCGGGACATGACAGAAGCCATAAGCGGAGTCCTTTTGCCTGTGGTGGGCTTGTTGATGTCGGCGCCACTGCTCAGGAGCACGCGGGTGGCGACCGCATTTCCACACCTCGCTGCCCAGTACAGAGGCGTCCAGCCGGCCCGGTCGTGCAAGCCAAGGCTATCTGCCTGGGCGCTCGACGACTCAAGATTGCCGAATCGCCACCCTGTAATTATTGTTGTGATGCGGTAGCTCCAGGTCTTCGATATGACGTGGTATGGAGAAGAGACTGCGCAGGCGATCGATGCTTGGCTTGGGCGCCGTTTTGGCCAACACGGTTATTGCAGCGGCCATGCCGGGCGTCAATCCATCGTCGTGGGGTTGTTGCGCCCGTTTACTGAGTTGACACGGCACATATTTGCGGCTTGGGATGGGCAATTGGCTCTGATTGCACTGCGGAAATGGCGTGCATGAAAGACACGATGCAGGTGAAAAGCCTCTTGAGATATGCTAACCTGATTGAGCCCGCGTTTCCCCAAACTGCAGGAAAGGTGGAGCCGCCTCTGAGTCCGCTAACTCGTTCGAGATTAGCGTTATCTTCCAGTTCTCAACGCCACGTCGCCAAGCCTAGCATCACAGTTACACAGCACGGAGTACCCAACACAAAACAGATCCAGCAAGCCCGGTGAACTCTCGTTTATGCAAGATCCAACCAATCCCAAGAATCGAAATGCCGGCATCCCCCTGTCAGAGGAAGCTACACAGAATGTAATGCAGGAATTTCTGGGGGCTGGAATACCGGGGTTTCGTCCCCAGGTTCGTGAGCAGGACGATGGGCATCACCGCACGGTCTTTCAAAGATTGTTGATGAGCTTGTATAAATAAGGGCGCGCGGTCGCCATCAAGGTCATTGAGTTGCTTGCCGCACAGCCTTAACCAAAGACGATCATCCACTTCTCTCCTCGTCGCCTGGCCGAGCCAACCCATCACCTGTCGTCTTCCAGTCTGCTACAATGTTGCCTTACCGCCCCAAGCCTGCACAAGGTACTGCCGAAGCAAACCAATCGGAGTTGGCCGCACCCCAGAAAGTAAGTCAAGTGGGTGATTTCGAGCCACGGCTGGCCGTGAGTTATCGTGCTGACTGATTCTCTTGACTCACAGCAGCTTCATCGCGACGGTTCCCGAATTAGCCTGGCCGATGATGCAGAGAATGGGAGCGAGGCCAGCACGGCTCCGGCAGTCCCCGTGATCCCGGACCCAAACATGCCCCTTGCAGTCTACCGAGCACCTTCATTCCTGCCTTCGGAGGCCATGTCATCATCTGGAGGGCCATCTCTCATCCCACCAACCCTGACCACCTCGGATAACGTGCCGATTCCGCAACCGGCGAGGTCGGTGGAGTGGCCCGAGTTGCCTCTGCACCTCGAGGTAGACGACAAGATTCGAAATGCCCCATTCGAGATCGAGGCAGAGGGGCTATCCTTGTCATCCGCCACTGTTGTGGTGGGGGGGGAAGAGAATCCATGTCTTTTCCCATGGAGATTTGAGTTTCGGTGGGAAGGCGGAGTTCTCCACTCTTCGTCGGGTTCTCTTGAGTCCGCGCTCGTCTACTTTGCTCGACAGTCCATCAGGATTAGCGCCGCGACGGCAGGCGGCAGCGATGGCTTTTCAGAGCCAACTCACGTCTCGACCGTGCGGGTGGCGAGATCCGACGTCTCCCTCCACACTGCCGTGTGGTTAGAGGACGAGGGTTATTGGGCCATGAAGCGGCGACGTGGAGAGCTGCTTAGAATCCTCATCGATCACTATTTGAAAACCCACACTTCCCAGGGAACCAATCGACGCAATAGGGTGGCTGGCCGGGGCTTCGCTGGCTTCCCTCGCTCCGCCCCGGATACCACAACCACGTCGGTGCGGCCCTCCACAGTAGGGGGTTCTTCGCGGCGTCTTGTCAGCGGTGGAGGGTCTGGAGGCGGCGAGGACGATGACCCGGGGGATGGTGATGATGATCGATCCCGTCATGGAGAGGGCCCCGTGTTGTCTCCGGTCCGCCATTTTGCATGCCCTTTCCAGAAGTGGCGGCCCCAGCTGTTCAAGCAGTGCTTTTACCGTCACGTCCATGTCTGGAATGTGAAGCAGCACGTACGCAAAAAGCACTACGTTCTCCGGTGTCCCGAATGCCATAAGACCGTCGAAACACCGCAAGGCCTTGAAGCACATAAGAAGGACACGGGGTGTGGCGCCAGGCCGACTCCGAACACGAGACCCGGCATCATCAGCGAGGAACAGCTCGCCATGATGTCGAGGCGACCATATAAGCGGACCGTTGAACAGCAGTGGCGGGACCTTTTCACGATTCTCTTTCCGAATGAACCCCAGCCCCGGGACGTATACGTCGACCGCGAAGCCGACGAAAAAATGCAACACATCGCGCATCACTATGACACCTGTTGCATACGCCTCCTCCACCTGCACCAGGCAGAACAGGCGCGTGACGACCCCTTCTTCTCCCAGTTCGATACCCCGGAGGCCCAACGCCAAGCAGTGACGGAACAGTTCGTCCCTTCAATGATGCCTGAACTTGATGGCCAGGCAACATCCGATTGGTCCCCGCCCTTCGCTCTGTCCGAGGCCAGAAACGATGCCTCTGACACAGTTTCCATGGGTTCCAGTTTGTTTCCCTCCAACTACAACCAGAACCAGAGTTTAGCACATGATTTCCCCCACACGCTGGATTCTTCTCTAAGACAAAACTACAGCGAAACTTCAAGACTTTACAACCTTCAAGCGCTGGAACACACTCGTGTCCCTCCACCTCTCCCCGCCTGGAACCTCGGTTTGCAGTTCAGTATCCAGCCCACCAACCTATCCGACGCAAACCATACTGCGCTAGACTGCCAGCCGATGACCACACACGTGCCCATGGAGCAACAAGCCCCTGTGGTTCCCCAACAACTGGGACTGGATTTCGGTGCGCAGCTCCACCACCTACCCAACGAAGACCTTTTTTCGATACGCCCCCAATGTATGTTCCAGCCAGACCCCCACAGCAACAACAACAACAACGCCAGAATGAACCAAGCCATTCAACCTCCTGTGGTTTCCCAA
>OUNM010659447.1_pt1 | contig 20418 bp, 14 predicted proteins | sample 1769961 | NCBI WGS metagenome assembly OUNM01 (sample SAMEA3914820, study PRJEB12502) | metagenome | biome: forest; material: soil | place: USA | collected 2012-03-12 | depth 0.3 m
CGCTGGCGGTGGTGGAGGGGCATAGGGGTTGGTCGAAGTGTTCGACATTCCCGAGGCCGGCCGCACGGGGTACTGTCCCGCCGGGGGTGGCCCGACGTTAGGCGGGGACACCATGCTGCGAGGGGGTGCTGACCCCTTAGGGGGCGGTGGCGGAGGAGTGGGCGCGCTCCGCTGATAAGGCCCGGCAGGCGGGGGGGCTTGGAAGCCAGTCTGGCCAGGGAACGGGGCCGTGATGGGTGCCACGCTTGGAGTAGACCTGCGCGGCGGCGGCTTTGCGACCATGGGCACATCATTCCATTGGCCAACGTCCTTGTGAATCTTAGGCGGAGGACCCGTGCTTCTCGGAGGAGGCGGCGCATGGGCTCCGGCCTGGCTAAACGGCTGGGGCGGTCCGTATCCACCAATAGCCGAAGGCGAAGGTCCATATCCGGCGGCCGGTGCGTAAGGAGATGCGCCGGGGGGCTGATAGTGAGAGGTTGCCGGAGGAGCGTAGGGATTCAATGCCGGAGCAGCCGCCTGGGCCTGGACTTGCGCCACATAGGGGTTCAGGGGGGTGGCTCCGACCGGAGGGATAGCTGCCGCCTGGTGATAGCCTACCGGTGCCGCCGCGCGGGAAGCCGAGCGGGAGGTGGGAGCAACCTGGCGCGCGGCAACCTGGGGAGCCGCCTTCTGCGAAGCGAGCTTGACGCGGTTCCTGGCCACCTCGGCGGCCGGGAAGCTGTTCGGGAGCAGATCCAGGTATCTCTGCGCGACGGCCAACTGGCCGTGCGCGGCAACAATATCCGCGTACTCGGTGTACTTGGCGTACAGGGACGCGAGCTTCCAGCCCTCGGTGAGGTTCTTCTCGTTGTCGGCAAACTTAGTGACGTGACGGAAGACCGTGACCTTCTCAATGAAGTGCTGCAGCGACCTCGCGTGGACGGAAAAGTTGGAGTCGTTGCTGGTGTCCTGGAGCCCGGCCTGCTCCGATTCCTGAAGCTCGGCGATCCAGATATCCACCACCTTCTCCAGCTTGGAGCCCACGAGGTAGCAGAAGGACGCGTCCTTCCTCGAGCCCGATTCGTAGACACGGTCGCCAAGGGCCTCGCAAAGGTCGGGGAACTCGGACGGGTCGGCAAAGGTGCAGAGCGTGACCATGGTCTCCCTCCAGTTGTCGAGGTCCGCGTTGTACACGACATCCCACAGGTTCTTGCCGATGACCGAGTTGATGAGACGCAGGTAGCTCGGCACGCCTTTCTTCTGTGAGAGATACGCCGTCTGGACCTTTTCCACGAGCTCCTTGCCGCCGCAGTTAGCAAGAATAAAGGCGTCCGCGATTCTGTCCTCCTTCAGGCAAATATTGACGGCCTTTTCAAAATTACCAAGAATAATGGCCTTGGTGATCTGGTCCTCGGCCGCACCCTCACCCAGGAGCTGGAACGGGTTGTCCGTCTTGGCACCCTTGGCGGCAGCCAGGTCGGACAGGAAATCGTCACCCTCATCGACGTCACCCCACATGCTCGTCACACGCTTATGCTTCTTCTTAGCAGCATCGCTACCGTTGAGCTGCGGCGGGGCCAGTCCGGACTCCTTTGGCTCAGAAGCTCCGGCCTCCTCGGTCGGGCTGGTGACCTCGTCGTCGGCGCTGTCGTCTTTGGCGAAACCCAGATAGTTGAGAATGTTGGTGCGCCCATCGGACTCTCCAAGCGTCTTCAACACCTCCCAGTCGGCCTTCTCCTCGTCCGTCTTGGCATCGGCAATATGAGCCTCGCAAATGGCAGCGATATCTCCCGTCTTGAAAGCCTCCTCAAATTTCTCGGTGGCCGAGCCAATATCGGAATCCACCGAGAAGCTCGAGATTTGGATCTTGGAAGATCGGGGCTGGCCCGCCGGCGTGTCGTTCTGCTTGAAGATGACAAGCTTGCCGCCGTACCCAAAAGAAACACCGACGGGTCGCTCGAGCCACACAGGTGCCCTGGCAAGGGAAAACGACGCGCCCTGGAGCTGAGTGGGGGCCTTGGAAAAGAAGTCATCGTCGTCCAGGCTGGTCTGTGCTGCCGGCGCCGCCGAAGGGTTCGTGTTTTGCAGCGTCTGGATGGTGATCTTCCCGTCAAACGACGCGGTGGCCGTCAGGCCCGGGTTGCCGGGGTTGAAGCGCGTCAGGAAGGTCCAGTTGGTAGCTTCCGGGAACTCGCCGTAGCGCTCGCCGGTCTGTGGGTTCCAAACCAACGTCCGGTTGTCCTTGCCGCAAGATACCAACAGGCCGGGATCCTGCTGGCACCAGGACAGGGACAGGATGCCCTGGTCGTGGCCCTGCAGGGTCTTCTCGGGGGCCTGAGAGTTCCTGAGGTTCCACAGCAGAATGACCGGGGTGTTGTCATCCGACGTGGCCGTCAGGAGGTTTGTGGAGTTGGTCGGGTCCCAGGCAATCGAGCTGACGGGCTTGCGGTTGTTGTTCAGGGTCAGCGAGGCCTTCTTGGTCTTCAAATCCCACACCGTCACGAAGCCGCCGGCGCTGCCCGTGGCCAAAATGTTGGAGACCTTCCGGTTCCAGGCCACGCAGTCGATGTCGTGGGCGGCGGCGGTGCCGAGGCGGAAGGCCGTCGAGGTGTCGTTGATGTCCCAGACGAACAGCTCGCCCTTTGCGCCGGCGGTGGCAAGCACGTGTGGCCTCAGCGGATTGAACTGCAAGGCCTTGATCGGCCCAGTATGCTTGACGTCGCGCGAAAGGAGAGCCTCCTCGCCAGCAAGAAGCTTCGCGGCGTCCCACAGCTGGAGCGAGCCGTCCTCCATTGCGCCGGCTACGACGCCCCGCGGGTGCTCGTCGCTCGGGGCACCCCATGCGATATCGTAGAATCTGGAACATTGTGCACCGTCAGCATTGCCGAGATACGACCATCAATGGGCTGCAGTAATTGCAATGTGGTGCATACCTGGACTCGGTGCTGATGCTGGCTGCCGGCTGCAGCTCGAGGCCTTGGTCCTGGGCGTCGAGGTTGAGGTCCCATAGCTCCAGCTTGGTCTCGTCTGAGAAATCGGCATCAACGGCGCCGGACCTGGTGCCCGTGACGAGGGCTGGACTTGAGCCGGGCGACCAAGCAAAGGCCGCAGTCCGCGGAATCTCTCTCAGCCGGACCATGGCGTCGACTGTGACTGTGGAACGGCTTCGAGGAAAGATGACGGAGGGGGAGAGGAGGGGGGTCGAGCGGGGACTGTTTCGGGCTGCTGGACCAGGGCTGGAAATATTTGGACGGCTTGGGATATTAAACAAGCACCAGAAACCCTACGGCAAAGGTGTTGGGCCGCGAGAGTGGAGGGTTGGCGGTGCGATTGGGGATGGATCAAGTCGAATCGAAGAGCGGCGTGTTGCCAGATTGCCTCGCCCTCGACCGCTGCGACTCCTGGCATGCGCCCACAGCGCACTGCAGGGGATGCCGCCCCAGAAATTTGGAGCTGTCTAACCACAACTGACAAGGCCCACGGACAACCCTAACCCCTGTGACATCTGTGGGAAAGGAGATTGGACGGCTCCGAACGCATGCATCTTTAGAGATGAGATGAAACTTGACATATAGCTTCTAAAGCTACGTGGGAAAAAACTTGAGGTAAACTTTCGAAGTTTATAAACCAAAAAGTGCGGCTTTGTAGAAGGGGGAATGACGCTGAGGCTTGGTGGCCCCAAGCCAGCAATAGGTGCCATGCAAGCATCAACACTTGCACCAAGCTCGTGGTGGGGCAGCCCTCAGCTTCTCCCAGATTCAACCCACCAGCCAGCCAGGACAGCCTCCTTGAAAGCACGTGATACCCATCTTCTTCAACAACGGCTGAGTCTTGCCTCCAAAAAGCACCTAGGACTGGGCGTGCCTATTTCACGAGCTGGAACAAACTTGATCACAATATCTCAAGCCCTCGCCCCGTGGACAACAACACCTTTCAAAGATCCCAAGAACATCAAAGGTCACAAAACCACATCAGCCCAACACTCCAGAGCCCAAAAACGACCAAAACATGTCCGACACAACCCGCTGGAAAGCCACCGTCCACGTCGGCGGCCTCCCCCCCGCCGTGACTGTTCAGACGCTGCAAGAGGCCTTCCTGCCCTTCGGCGAGATCGCCGACGTGTCGCTGCCGCGCAACGAGAACCCGCGCACGGCGGCCGACGAGCCGCACCGCGGGTTCGCCTACGTCGAGTTTGAGGACGCCGAGGACGCCCGCGAGGCCGTCGACAACATGGACCAGGCCGAGCTGTTTGGCCGCGTCATCAAGGTGTCGGCCGCCAAGGCGCCTAAGACTGCTGGGCAGGGGCTGGGGGGAAAGACGGCTGTTTGGGAGCAGGTGAGTTGTCATTATTGTTATCCGTTTTCTTGTTGTCGTTCTCAGTCTTGTTTTTGTATGTCTGGGTGTTGACTGTGCCTGCAGGAAGGTTGGCTCGCTGAGCACGCCGTCAGTGAGGAGGACAAGCTGGCGACGGAGCAGGCGCAGAACAGACCCGAAGACCCGATGCAGGGGCTTGAGGGGTTGGATCTCGCTGGACCTAAACCAGAGTGAACATGTTTTACGGGTGAGCAAGGTATGCTGTATCTGGGAGGGATATCTCAAACCCCTAAGGGCCACCTGCAAAATCATTTTGCGAGACGAGGAAAAAGGGGCTCCGTCGATATCCAGGAAATTGCATAGCTGCGGCGTTGGGGCGGTTTCTCAATAAGATGTTCGGTAATTCAAGGAAATCCGTGTTTGTGTGCACGTCTTGGGTAAGTGTTGAGACACGCCGAGGGCAGACGACACCCCGATTCCTCCCAGCAGGGGTCCATCTACCCTTGATATACAAGTTCCGGTCATCTACGTCTAAAAAACCAGTTCCCACCTCCACCAAATCCAGCCCACGGCTACCATCCCTTAGTGGTGCTCGCCGTGGCCCTCCTGGTGGTGGGCGGCGTCCGCGGCGCGGTTTTGTCTCTTGAGGCGGATGGTCTTGTCGACGAGGAAGTGGCGGGTGCTCGAGTAGATGGCGGCCGAGACGGCGAAAGCAACGACGACGCCTGGATTTTTCATGAGCATGAGTCCCAGCAAAACGGAAGAGGGCGCGTCGCGGCGGCTCACCGAGGGGGATCAACTCGGGGGGGATCGACTTCAGACGGCGAAGGCGCTGCGAAACGGTGTGCGCTGCGAGTCGACGAGATCCGAGTCAGCCTTCACATCATCCACAGCCACAGCCGCCCAATGCATTCGAGTTCGCCGATACTCTCGTCGGGGTTGTTCGCGGCCCCAATGGCTCCTTCACGTACCAGACTGCTCCTCCTTCTGCGCCCTCGGGTTAGCCCTGACGCAATCCATCTAAAACTGGCGCATGGCGCTGATTCACGTACCGGGATCGGCCGCATCATGCGAGCCGTGGGGCGGAACGCCCGCAGAGCCCGAGTAGCATACATCTTGGACGGGATTGAGTGGGGAGGTTCCTGTGGAGGAGTGGTGGTGGTTGCGCAGCAGCCGGTTCGGGTGTTTCTGGAGAGCTTCGGAAAGTTGAGGTCACGATTTGGCTGGCGGCTTGCCGCAGAGAGGAGCTCGGTTCCCTGACGGCTGCCCCCCCCCACAAGCCCACAGCACGATTTGGCCAGTGAGATCAGCCCACCGGCCAAAAGGTCTGCCTGCAAAAACGGGACAGGGAGCTCGATCTCAGGCCGACAGCCAATCAACCCACGGCAAACTCCAATTCGACCCACTATTACGCATCACTCTGCAGTGTGTGCAGCGAGAAAGGCAGCGGACGCCCGAACCGAAACTGCCCTACCTCGCTCTCCCGAGCTCTGACCATTCCGACGACGACCTCCGTCAATCAACCCGCCACGTCCCATTGAAGCCGCCTCGCCCCGTGAGACCGTAGACTCGCCCAACATGTCCGACGACGACCGCGTTTCCAAGCCCTTCAAGTTCGTCACAGGTACGGGCCGCCCAAGCTCCCGCCCGCAAATTCCCGCGGCCAGAAAAACATGGCCTGATGCCGCCGTTGCTGGTGCTGCAACCTGTCACTAACGCTCTCGGCAGCTGGTATGCACCACCGATCCCATCCTGCACATATGCCGCCTTGAATTCGAATTGGCCGTTTTGCGAACGAATTGGGACCGAGGGATCGAAGAGGGAACGGATTCGAGAAGGCGCGGGAGGAGAGGCCGGGATGAATCGGCGATGACGAGTGCAACACGATCTGACGGCATGTCTACACTTCTAGGTGTCGACGCCCGCTTCCCGAACGTCAACCAGACCAAGCACTGCTGGCAGAACTACGTCGATTACCACAAGTGCATCATCGCCAAGGGCGAGGACTTCGCTCCGTGCCGCCAGGTTAGCGCTTCGCCCGCCCCACCGCTGTTGGAGCTCTCGGAGCTATCTTGAAGGAGGAAATGCTTCCCAAAACGCGGACGGATGCTAACACAAAGCACGCATACAGTTCTGGCTCGCCTACCGGTCCCTGTGCCCCAGCGGATGGTATGAGCGCTGGGATGCGCAGAGAGGTATGATCCCATTCTCGCTTCTCAGCCTCGAAGGAGGATAGGTTACTGACACATCAACAGAGGCTGGCAACTTCCCCGCCCGCCTGGATCAGTAGAGCGATGTAGTGAGACGGCGTGGTTGGTGCGGGGGATGAACCCGGCCGGACATTGTTACACTAGACTCGCGGCAGACGGGGAATTGCACATAGAGTTGGGGTACTCGTTCTTGTACACTTACGCAGTGACAGCAGGTGAGGCAGAAGAAGGGGATTGGTGTGGCTCGCTGTGCGTATGAAGTGAATGGCATCGACAATTTCCGTAAACTGGCTCCTGGACCATGAACGCCATCCCCCACGCTGTACATGTACCCAAACCCAACAGTCCTTTCGAAATAATACAATGTTTGAGTGTTGCCTCGCTTGCCGGTCATGCCTCGGCCGTCTCGCTTCAACTTTCGTCATCATCGGAGCTCATAAACTCGTCGTCCTCATCAAAACCAAAGAACTTCCTCGCCGGCCCATTGTCATTCGCACTCGCACTCGCAACCTCCTTTCCCTTTCCCTTCCCCTTCGGTTCCGGTTCCGGCTCCGAAGGCGGAGTAGTCGCCTTCGACCCACCGCTCTCCTCCTCCCCCTCCTCCTCTGCTGATGACGACGAACTCCCCGCCACGACCTCCGCACCTCCAACCAGATTATCCCGATACACTCCCGTCTTCATAACCCCCAAGACTGCCTCCCTCGTCCGCTCACCCACCTCCTCCTTATCCTCCACCCACCGTCCATCCAGTCCCCCCTTCCCCTTCCCATGCCGAATCTCCTCCTGCCTCCGCTCCGCCGTCTCGACAATCTCGGTCCACCGCTTCCGCCGGATCTCCTTCTCCCGCTTCTCCATCTCGGGCTTGACCGCCAGGTACTCGGCGAGCGCCTTGGCCTCGGTTACGGTGCGCAGCCGCCGCCCGTCCAGGTTCCGCGACGAGCCGTTCTCCTCGGCGCCGTTGGCGCCCCGCTTGCGCTTGGACATGCGCCCGCCCGCCGCGCGGAGCTGCGAGCCGAAGCCGCCTTTTCCGCCCGGCAGGGGGACGTGCAGACGGAGGGGTAGGATGTCATCGTGGCTTTGGAGGAGGGAGGAGATGGGGAGGGGCGAGGAGAGGGCGATCGGCTGGCTTGAGAGGGTGGAGAGGAGGAGGCGGGTCGTGAGGGTTGTTGCTGAGGGGGGCAGGCGGCTGTCGAGCTCCTCGAGGAGGGTCGAGATGGGTGTTGTGGGCGGGAGGGCGAGAGAGAGGGTTGGCGGGAGACCAGAGCCGGCGAAGCTCGTGATGAGCACGTTGATTTTGTTTGGGCTCATTGTGTTTGATGTTGCAGTTGGGACTTGGCGACTCTGGGCGGAGTGGCGATCGCAGGAACAGTAAAGTCGACGAAAGACGGTTTGCGATACGCTCGGGTTGCTAACGACCAAATCCGCAGGGCGATCCGAGTGTGCAAAACGGCAATCGATGGCGCGCGACTGAAATCAGCAGGAAGTGGCGCTGAATTGTCGGCTGCGTGTTGAGTGTCGCTGTTGAAGTTTGAGGCAACGCAAGCGCCTGAAGCTGCATCTCGACCAGTCGGAGTCCGGTGTCACGGCGAAGCCAAGCCAAGCACATGCAGATGAATGACTAAGCATCGCTGCCTTGCGCCCCGCGTCAGGGAGCCTCAGAAGTGGGTCAGCACCAGCCCCAACTGCAACTCCAGCTGCGCCAAGATCATTCTTTGCCAAGACCGCATGTGGCTGTGCGCCCCGCTAATCCCGAGCCCTACTGGGAATTTCGGCGCCTCGAGCCCACAAATCACTACGGTCTTGAATTTTGAAGAGCTCGCCTCCCCAACGCCGACACTTCACCCGACCAAGATCACCAATTGTGTCGACACAGGTCCAGCCGCCAAGATGCTTATTCCCAAGGCTGATCGCAAGGCGATCCACGAGGTATGGCTAATTCTGACACTTTTCGTCGCGGGGGAACAACAGCAGAGCTGGGAACGGGGGATGGGACTATGGGCAAACTCGATGTCGGGATCATCAACATGGGAAAGAAAACGGGAGCTAACATTCGAGACAGTACCTCTTCCGTGAGGGTGTCATGGTTGCTGCGAAGAAGTAGGTCCACCGATTTCCGTCAAAAAATCACGTCTCCGATTCCCCTGCGAGCGAAGAAAGTGCTGCGTCGTTCCAGCCACGACTAGTCGACATTTCCGATCGCCAACCCGAACATTCGGTTCCGACCAGACCCACGGATGCTAACCCGTCGTTCTTGCAGCTATGAGACGACCCACGAGACCGGCATCCGCAACCTCTTCGTCATCAAGGCGTGCCAGTCCCTGACCTCGCGCGGCTACGTCAAGACCCAGTTCTCGTGGCAGTACTACTACTACACCCTGACCCCCGAGGGTCTCGACTACCTCCGGGAGTGGCTGCACCTCCCCGCCGAGATCGTCCCGGCTACCCACATCAAGCAGCAGCGGTCCCACGCCCCTCCCCGCGGCATGCTGGGCGGCGATGAGCAGCGCGGCGAGCGGAGGTTCGGTGGCGGCCGTGGCCGTGGCGGTGACCGTGGTGACCGGGAGGGCGGCTACAGACGCCGTGATGCTGGTGAGGGTGGCAAGGAGGGCGGTGCGCCGAGCGACTTTGCTCCTCAGTTGTAAGTTTGCCCGATGGGATGCGATGCGGGGGTTGGTTTTTGGTTTGCGTGTTTGGTATGCTGACCCGAGTTCTACAACAGCCGTGGCGGTTTCGGTCGTGGCCGTGGCGGCCGTGGTGAGGCCCCTCCCTCGTAAAGTGGAAGGCGGATAATCTCTCTATCTCTTGGGTTGCCAGCAACGGCATAACGGCATGGCACGACATGTACTCCACGTCAGAGTAATAGCGTCGGCCGGCAATGCACCTACTCGCCTGGACCGTGAGTGGTTTGCGCGTGGAGTTGGTGGTTAGAGATCATTCGGAAAAACTTCTGCATTCGGGGTCATCATTTGCGGTCAATGCGATTTTTACTCTCTCTCGGTTGCTCGTGGTGCTGCAGGCGACAGGCGACGGGCCGGTCGCCGGAATTGATGAGTTTACGAACAATCTGAGGGGAGTTTTTTATCGTTCAGCTGAACGCACTCGGCCGGTGATAGGAAGCTGTGCAATCGAGAGGTGTTTGTCGTCGTTTTGGAATCCCATCGAGGTGACGGAGCTGCCCCTCCATCCGGCTGCTCGCTCGTCGAGTCAAACGCGCCTCGTATACGAGTCAGCGGACATCTCTTGAAACCCGCATCGTGTTGCCAGCGCCTTGCAGGCTCGAAACCGCCGTCCATTTTCGGGAAAGAGTTTCGCAGGCTGAGTCTTCGCCAACTCCACTTGATGTGCTTGAGAACATCGGATGGGGCGGACGAGCTTCGAAACGAACAAGGAGGTGGACCACCAGGGCCAGGAATATGGCATCCTCTCCCCGAGCTCTCCTTGGTGCAGCGCCGAGAATGTGTAAGCCAGCGTCGATCCTTGACTCTTGAGGTTTCGGTCGTTCCCTCGACTCCATACCACCCAACCTCGGCCTCCCTCCAGGCGTCCCGGGTTTATTCCCAATTCCAACCTTCGATTCATAGTCTTGGGGCTCCTCCGCTTTCCTGGGCCTTGTGAGATCCGGCTGTAGTCTTCTTGTTTTAGCGTCCCCTCCTGTATCCTCGCTTCCAACTTGACCTCCTCACTTCCCAGCTTCCATCGGCTTGGCACCCCCTCTCTCACCACCAACAAAATGGGTTCCATTTTGAACCTCCCAAAGGATATGAAGGCGTTGAGGTGCGTGCATTGCCCGGGGTCATCTAGTCACTTGCTCCTTGGACATCTACGTCTCATCGCCCGTTATTAGTGTCATAGTAAGGGTGGCTTGAAGACTGACGAGAGCGTACCTTGTGCAGGTACAACAAACCCGAGGACTTCGAGATTGTCCAAGTTCCTCTGCCTCTGCTACGCGATGATGACGTTCTCGTCAAGGTGAAGGCGTGCGGTGTCTGCGGGACAGGTATGCAAATTCCAATCCTCTCCTGAGCAAAAGCACTTGCAGGGTCAGTGTGACTGATCATCTCTTGCAGATCTGGTACGACTCCGGGCTCCCTTCATGAACTTATCGATGGGCTAACGTGGCACGCTCAGCACATCCACGAAGGCGAATTCATCGCCGAGTTTCCCCTGATTCCAGGCCACGAGACTGTCGGCGTCGTGGCAGCTGTGGGCTCCGGGGTAGTGGGCTTTAAGATCGGTGACCGCGTCGCAGCAGACAACTCGGAGCTGTGCAACCACTGCTTCTACTGCCGGCGCGGCGAGGGCCTTCTCTGTGAGAACGTGTGTATACATCTCACTCGTCCCGCTCGATCCCCACAATGTTGGTATTGACATAGCACTCCTTAGTGGAACGGTCATGGCATCAATCTCCCTGGCGGGTTCGCCGAGTTCTGTGCCTACCCTCAGGCGAAGGTTTTCAAGATCCACAACCTCAGCGACATTGACGCAACTTTGATTGAGCCAGCCTCGTGTGCTGCTCACGGCCTAGACAAGATCCGCCCCCGTCTCGGCTCGAGTGTGCTGATGTTCGGCGCCGGGCCAACCGGTCTCGTGAGCCACCCTCCCTTCGCCTCCGCTGTTTGCCCTTCCCCGATATTGACGATAATGATGTAGATGCTGGCTCAGCTCCTCCGCCAAAATGGCTGTTCTCAGGTGACCATTGCCGCACCAGGGGGGCTGAAAATGGACTTGGCCAAGCAGCTCGACGCAGCAGACCACTACGTGGAGCTGTCACGATCCAACGCGGCACCGCAGTTGGAGCAGATCAAGAAGGATAACCCCCACGGCTTCGATATCGTGGTCGAAGCGACGGGGTCTGTCAGACTTCTAGAAGACGCCATCAACTACTGCCGTAGGGGCGGGACGTTGGTCGTTTACGGGTACGTTCCTCTGCTCCCTCACCAAGAGCAGCCTTGAAGAGGACGAGCAAAGCTGACCGAACACCTAGCGTCTACGCCAAAGCGGCCCGCGTGAGCTGGCCGCCCTCCAAGATCTTCGGCGACGAACTACGTATCATCGGTTCTTTCTCCGAAGTCCACATGTTTCGTACGTCCCATCTTTTACTCCCTCTTCTTATCTCCGCCTGCCAGAAGTCTCAAAACGACTGACTAGAGCTGAACAGCACAAACGGTGGACTACCTTGACTCCGGCAAGATCAAGACGAAGGGTATCGTCAACAAGGTGTTCAAACTGGAACAGTTCGGCGAGGCGCTCGAGAGCATCCGGAACAAGACGGCCATTAAGGCGGCGATTGTATTTGACGACTGACTTGGGCTTCTTCTTGGATATGTATAGGCCGTTATGCAGCATTATCCAGAGCACAGATGTCCCTTCCCCATGCTCTACTTGAAGCAGTGGTAGCATCCCACAATATTCCACACGTGCCTTGGAACCGCACATATCGAGAGTAGATCAACCCAATTCGATTGAACTACTGGGCCCATTGCCGAGCCCTCCCAGCCTTTCCTCTTCTGTCTATATAATAAACCAACTACGTGTAAATGCAAAGCAAAGAACCAACCAAAACCATTGGCGGCTAATGAAAACACGCCATGCAGCGAACGTGTCCGAGGTTGCATGTATGTACATGCGTGCGATATATACAAGACACGACAAAGATACAACCCCGGAAAGGCAAGATGGATGGATGGATGTGAGAGGGAGGTCATCATCAGGGGCCCGGGAAGAAGGATTTAGGCCTGCTTTGCCCACGTCGCCTGCTCATGTTCGTTGTCCAAAAGAAACGAAGAACCAAAAAGGGAGAGGGAGAAAAGGAGACCAAAAAGCGATTGTTTGATTTGACGCCGGATACATGCTGTGATGATGATGATTTTTGGCCTGAAAGGGCACCGATGCCGTCCGTTATACCGAGAGAAAAAAGAAGACCCCGGCCGGCTCCGAACGATCGTGATTAAAGATGATGCATCAAGGTGGTGGAGTGGCGGGTTTAGTCACGCATGCCCCACTGCGGCTTGAGCGTCTTGGACATGGCCACTTGGGTGAAGACTTGATCGCCGGGAAGGCGACTGACGCGTCCGGCACCACCACGGATGGCGTTGGCCTGAGCCGCTGAGAGACCGCTGCGGTTGCTTCGGATCGAGCCGGCGTCACTCTGGTTGTCTGCGTCGGCAAACTTGCGGGGCGGGGCGAAGTCGAGGCCTGTGAAGGTGCTTTCTGTGCGGAGGAGGTGACTGGAAATGTTGTTAGTGACAATGTGGGTCTGAGGTATGAGCCAAGGCATCAACTTACGGGCTGGGAAGAACGGGAAGTTCTTCGTAGGCGTTCACTAGGGGCGAGTGCGCAGGGACGTTCATCTTGTAAGGACGACGCTCACCAGAGGGACTCTGAGATCGGCCGCGAGCCCGGTCGGCGAACCTCTCGGGCGGGGCAAAATCAGCAGCGTTGAAGATGGCGAAGGAGTCATCCCTGAGCTTGGATGGGGTGGGAAGCGTCGGGAGGTCCGCAGGCGGAGGCATCGGTTTCCGGGGAGCACCGAAACGGCTGCCAGAGCGGCTTCCCGACATGGCCGAACCGGCGCGGGGACGACCGTAGGCTCCCGACGCCGACGATCCTGGGCGCGACTGGCCACCCAGTTGGTTGGAAACAGATGAGCCGGGCCGAGGCGGGCCACGCAGATTCTGCGGATACCTCATGCCGGCCTGAGATCCATGAAAGGCACGCGGGGGACCCCTGGGGCCAGGGAATCTCTGGCCAGACGGTGGAGGCGTCATGGCCCTGCGAGACACGGGCTGAGAATAGGGCATGACAAACGAGTTGCTGGCAGGATCGAAATACGGAGCGTCCTGAGCGTAGCTAGGGTCGTAGTCCTCATAGTAGCTCGTGTTGCTCTGGTGATGCTGGTGTTGCGGATACTGCTGGTGTTGGGGATATTGCTGGTGTTGTTGCTGCTGCTGGGGCGGCTGCTGTTGCTGTTGAGACATTTGAGGCATAGGCGGCCTATCCTCGGGCTTGGTGTCCTCAAAGTACTCCTTGTAAAACGAGCGAATGCGGTTCGCCCTGTACTCAGGGTCCTCGGTTTCCATAATCTCATCCGGCGGCAGGGGGCGGAAGCCAACCGAAAGGCGGCGGTTGTCTTGCTGGGGAACCCCCAATCCGCTCTGGCGGGCTGCATTTTGCTGTTCAAACAGATGAGAATTCCTCTGCATGTTCCGGCCCCTCTGCTCGTCCACCTCAAGGTTGCCGTTGCGGTTCGCGGGTGAAGGCGAGCGCTGATCGCGAGGGATTTCTGGCATGTCGGCAAAGTCAAAGTCATAGTAGTCGAGGGGCTCGGGCTCCTCGATGATGGGTGCCGTCGTCGAGGCAGGGTGCCCTCTGAACGGACCCGGGCTGGTAGCTCGGCTGTCGTACGACGAGGTCGAGGTGCGGATTGATGCTCGGTGAGGTTCGGGGTGGTTGCTAAACCCAAGACCCACGGTGGAGGGCTCAGTCGGACTTTCCAGTTCCTTGACCGCAGGCTTCTCGGACGGGCTGCCCATCTCCCCATATCCCAAGCCCACTCCAGAATCAGCCGGGCTAGGCTGCGAGGGCGATGGCAGAGGCTTCGAGGGGGACAATTGCGCAACAGCAGGCGGCTCTTGAATCGCGGTCCCAATGGCCAGATGATCGTCCTCGCCACGTGGCGAAACTGAAAACGCAGTTCCAATGGCAGGCAGAGGCCCCTTAGGAGGGGCAGTTGGCGGGAACATGCCAGGACCCTCGGACAGAGGCGGCTCGGGCTTCATGTGGCTCGGCTCAGGAGGATGGAGGGGCGATCTCGGCATGTTCTGCCGGGGAGGAGAGCCATATAGTCCGGGGGAAAGAGGCGAGGTGTCCGCACGGCTCTCGGACCGAGTGTAAACCGAAGCAGCGTCAGGTCCCCTGCGGACCGAGCGGATCGAGCCCACGTCACTGCCGGCGTACTGAGCAACCGGTCGGTAGGGGTCCTCAGCCTGGTGAATCGTCTTGGCCAGGGAATTGAAAGATTCGCGGGACGTGTGAAGCTCCGGAGGCAGGAGGTATGGGCTGGAGAGATTCATGTCCATCGACATCTGCTGCCGGTTGAACCGCGACTGACCATCCTTCTCCCTGCTGATCAAGCTCTTGCGGGAGCCTTTAGTAGCGCCACCTTGTCCCAGGCCAAAATCCAACGACTTGTGGGGGTCGTTGAGATCTTCCCTTCGCTGGTTCTTTACGCTCCTCCGGTGAAGGTAGAGAAGGACACCGACGATAACTGCCACGGGAATGCTGACGAGGATGTCAGCTCAGTATACCGGCCAGTCACCGCAAATCAGCACACTTACCAGACTCCCAAGGCAATTGGCAGGGTCAGAGAGGACCCGCCGACAGGTTTCTCGCAAGCGCTTGGGTCCGAACAGTCGGCGGTCGTCGTCTGGGCCCTCGCAGCAAGGATCCGAGACGGAACCCTGAATCCCGGAGTTGATGTCACGATGTCCACCGCGTCGCGCTTTCTGGCCGGCGGAACCCTAGGACCCATGGCGTAAACGCCCCCAACGAACCCACTCTCCATCCTGAATACCCGTTATCCTCCACAACGCACGTGCTCTCGCTGAGACAGCAGTTTTCAATGTCAGTAGAGCCGGAGTTGAGTGATGTGGAGAGAAAATCAGCGGGTTTGGCGGCCGGAAAGGCGTGTCGTCATAACAGTCGTCGCGGAACAAGAAATGGCGTATAAAGAGATTCTAGGCGAGCTGGGGGGGACGAAGCAGTGCTTGGAAACAATTGCGTGGTCTCGGGACCAAATCTCCAGGACAATGCGATTGATCGACGACTCGGAAAACCGCGCTGGCGCGTTGTGCTGAGAAATGAGCGGATTTTTTGGGGTGAAGTCACCGGGATTCCAAAGCCGCAGGGTGAAGAAAATGAGTGTCGTGACGAGGCAGGTTGTCGTCGGGGTTTGGTGAGGTTAGAAAGGAGTGGCACGCCCGCTGGCAGGCTAGACGGAGTAAAGGAGCGAGTGTTATCACACGTCCAAGGACGGTGTGAGGTTGGGAGCCGTCTGGCCTCGGGGTCGTGATCGGTGATCCGTCCGGAGGAGGGATTACAAAAGGAGCGGAAGGGGGTGAAGGAGTGTGGTGGTAGTGAATTAGGGATTAGGTTTTACGTTTTCCTCGTCCAAGGTTGCGGAGGGAGAAGAGAGGGAGCAGCTTCTGCAAGCCCCGGCCCTGACGCGGCTGCACGATCCAGGCACCCTGACCCTGGACTCTTGCGTTGGTCCCCAAATCTCCGCCGTTGAGGGGGCAGCCTGGGCAGGGAGGGATTGATGATTGATTGCTCAGGCACCACTGCCACACCAGGCACTGGGACCGGGGCGGGCCAGGCTCGCCAGGCCAGGCCGGCCAGGAAGGTTCTGCTTCCAGCTTCCACCGCTTCTCCTGCCCTGGAAGCCTGGCTCACCTGGCTGCCCCGGGTGCGCTGGCTGCGCTGCTGCAGAGTGGCCATGTGGCATGGAGAGTGGCAGAGAGGGTCTTTCGCTCTGTTGACCCAGTGGACGAATAGAAATTGCTAATTTCGTCTCAATCAAAAAGGGGCAGCATTGCTGGCCATCGGGTGGAGCCCCGTTCAGGTACGGGCGGGGCTCGAGATTCAGCCCATCCAATCACGACGGGGAAGCCCGTTTTTGGTTGCAGGGAGCCCGCGGCCGCAGCTGCAGGCGGCTTCCACAGTCGAAGCCATCCGGCCATTCAGAGCCTGCAGCCCCCTGCAAGGAAGGCCCGCGGCCGCGACGCAGGAACAGACGACAAGCCCAGCGAGCCCAGATGGCCCCAGATGGCGCTAATTTCGCCTGCCGGAGAAGGCGTGGGTGCGGTGGAAACCTGGACGGCCTCACGGTCTCATCAGAGGGTCTCTAGAGGGTCCGCCGGAGGTACCGGGGCACGCAAATGGAGAGGGGAAGTACTTTTTTGCCGAAATGAACCCGTCTCACCGACCCGTGGGACACCTGGAGCGGAATGCGTTCTGTGTTTTCCGGTTCGCGAAAAGCTTCACTTGCAAATGCGTTGGCGAAGTTGGTTGTTTGTTTTGGCATTCGTCCCATGTCTTCTGTTTCCCCGCGTCCGTTCATGCCGTCTGAAGATCCGGAGGGTTCGAAACAAACAGGGCCTGTGACCGGTTGACTTCCATTGCCTCGAGCAAACTGGGGTCCAAACAATGGGGAACTGTTGGCGTTGCACGACAGACACACAAGTCGTGTAACGTGAATCGGGCACCTGCTTACACAGTACTTATACTTGCACAGATCATGTGCAAACCCAACTCTATTTTAGCCTCAAGTAAGCAGTGGCGCTCGCTCCCCCGTCTTGTTGGCGAGAAGCTCGCGTGTGCGCGTCCAGCAAACAGCGACAAAATCTCGGCTGTCTGTCGCCGCATGACCGCAGCAGTTGAGCACGGTCGAGGTGCTGCCTCAGCCTGATTGGTGGTGACATGAGGTGGATTGGATCTTTCGCCGGCGCTGCACCCGTTCAGACCGCTGGCGACGCGGTTGCTGAGCCGAATTCAACAGCGTTGTGCGAGAGTCTAATCATCACGCTGTCCGATTGTGACAGCAGACGGTAGTTCTCTGAGAGGGAACATCACCCGCACGGATTGGCACACTCTGCGCCGCGTTCCACGCTCGGCCCGATTCCCCACACCGGCCTCGGGCTGGATCGCCGCCGTCGTCACCCCTCAGCTGGTCTTGTAAAACTCGGGCGCATACTCCAGCAGCCAGGACTTCTCGATCCGCGTGATGTCGCGTATGAACGTCTTGCTTCCCGTCTCCATAACCTCGTGGAAAACAACCCAGTCGGCCTTGCGGTTGAACATGATGGAACTCGGATGGGCGTGGAGCACCATCGTCCCCGAGACATTCCGGAATGTCCCATCTGGTTGCATCCTCGCGGCGTGCGCAAAATAGCCTGCCGTCAAGCACCGTCGAATCTGCTCTGCTTTGTTCGCCCCCGAGGCCGACTGTGTTGCCAGGGACTCGTCGACATTGAGCCCAAACCGTTCGAGGTACCGCTTGAGCTGCGCCCGGATGCTGACCGCCCGTGCCATCGCCTTGAAGTTGAGGAGGTTTTCGTGACAAAAGCGGGATTCTTTGCGGCCCTTGGTCACAAATGCTTGGTAGACGTTTAGGAGGGTGAGGTGGTCGCCTTCTTCAGTGGCGAACTTCCTCCTTGCGCTTTCCGTCTGTTTCTTCTCCCCTTCGTGCTGTATCCAAATATTCCCGCCGAGACTGGTCATGGCTGCTATTGTCAAGATTTCACTCAAGCAGCCAAAAGACGGGGCGGAGAGAAGCGTTTTAGCCATCATGGGTTCGACTGCCAGCTCGGCCATCCTCAACCCCAGCGGTTTCGTCAGCTTAGCATAGTCGTCCAGCGCGCCGAGTGAGTAGAGCAGCTCGAGCGCCCTGATCATCAGCTCTGCCGGGGGCGGCGTGAGAAAGTCGAACCTCAGGACATTATCTATGCCTAGAGCCTTGAGTTGAAGAATAAACGGCGCCAAATTCGACCTTTGTATCTCGGGGACGTTGGCGTCTGGGAGAGAATGGTACGCATCCTCGGTGTAAAGTCGGAAACATTTCCCGGGTTTTGTTCTGCCTGCGCGCCCTGCACGTTGCGCGGCAGAAGCTTTGGAGATGGGCGTCGCGGTCAAGCTCTCAATTCCGGTGGTTGGATTGTACGCCCGGAGTTTGACAAAACCCGAGTCGACGACGTAGACGATGCCGTCTATTGTCACAGACGCCTCGGATATGTTTGTGGAGAAGATGACTTTCCGGAAGTTCTCTGGCGCTTCTTCGAACACATACATTTGTTGATCCGTGGGCAGTCCGGCATAGAGCGGCAGAGGGAGGATGGACTGGGACCCTGAACCAAGCTGGGCTGAGCGTTCTGAAACGGCCTGCACCGCTTGGTCAATCTCCTCCCTGCCGGTCAAGAAGACCAGGACGTCGCCCTTGGATTCGTTTGCGTGAATGTCAAAAACCGTCGAGACAGCCTTCTCGAGGTAGTCCTCGGCCGGTGTCTCGAGGTAGAGGATGTCGATGGGGTAGGTTCGGCCTTCCAGGCTGATTATGGACGCAACATCCTCTTTCTTTTCGCCGTCTGGTGTCGGGTGGTCGTTGGACTCGGTGAAGAAACTGCGAAAATCCTCAGCCTGCAGCGTTGCACTGCTGATGATGATCCTCAACTCCGGCCGCTTCTTGAGGATCTTCTTGAGCAGGCCAAGCAGAATATCAGAACTGATAGACCTCTCGTGGGCTTCGTCAACCATGATGACCGAATAACGAGAGAGCAGAGGATCCACGAGGGCCTCCTGTATGAGGAGACCATCAGTGAGGAACTTGATGCGGGTGTTCGCAGACGTAACATCCTCAAAACGGATTGAATAGCCGACCTCCTTCCCAACCTCGCACCCGAACTCTTCGGCAACTCGGATGGCCACTGTAGTCGCAGCGACGCGGCGAGGCTAACAAGAAAACACGTGGTATTAGTTATTGGCATTCGTCGTCGGGAACTTGCATGTTTGTCGGAATTAGGTTTTATGAGCACACACCTGAGTGACGGCGATAATCTTTCCATCAGCACACCAGCCCGCATGCTCAAGAAACTGGGGGATTTGCGTACTCTTGCCGGAGCCTGTCTGGCCCACAACAACGAGGACTGGGCATGTCTCGACGAGATAAAGGAGGGCCTCGCGGTGTTTGGCGATGGGCAGGAGAGCTGCTGGTTTGTGAAGAGCGGGAATAAAGGCTGCCCCGAGATCAAAGTCGGCCATTATGGGTATCCAACCCCCCCAGAATGAACGAGAGGGACAGGAAGGGAGGCGGGAAGTGAGACAATCAGAGGGAGAACCAGAAAGTTCGGGTTCTGGGCGTGTTTTCCGTTCTCGTCACCGATTCAACGGTTCGTGACTTGCGACTCTTGCCAGCACCGACAACATCAAGAGACAGCGAAGTTTCGGTCGGGTGCTAAGGTGAAGCCACTTATCCAGAATCACCTTTCTTACACGCAAGTTTGCCTTTCTGTGTTTTCTGTTCCGAGTTGATGAATGAGTCCAAGTCGATTGGTTGAGGTCAACCACCTGTGACAGTTGGCGTACAGGTGGCAGAGGCCGGCTGCTGGCTCAGCATCGCCACCTGCTGTGGCGGGCTGTGTTGATGCCTAAGCCCCCAGCCACACCAAAACCCGATCGGGCGCCGGCTTGATCACACCCACACCCTCCTTGCCGCCTGCTCGCCTGAGTCGCCTTCTGTCGTTAGACAAGTGAGAGGCAGGACTCCAGCTGCCACCACACTCTCCGTTTCAAAGTTGTGCCCGGCCACGGTGAGAACTGAACAGGCCACAACGCGATTTGAACCCCTCGCCCCGCCTCGCCGCCGACACGAAGTTTGTCGCCCTGGCACAGGCCGCAACGGGCAACCGGGAAACTGCGTGCATCGCATCGTTTTACTTTTGGGAGACTCTTTTCCTGGTCAACGCCAGCTACCACACACCACACCCTTCCACAGGACCGACCACAGGATCTACCACCGGGCCAACCGTCCAGTGTTGCATTTTCTGTTTTCTTTCATCTTCTTCCATTTTCTTTCTTCGGCCTTTCGCTGCTGCGCGTTCCCTGATTTCCTTTCCCTCCCGCGATTTCTCGGTCGGCCTGCTCCGGGGAACAGTCAACGGCCTGACTGCCCAACCGCCTAGTCTGCCTTTCAGAGGAGCCCGCCATCGTATCAAACCGCGCTTGGTGTTGCTCTGGCAACTGAACCTGCGTCGGATACGGCTTCCTCCTGCCTGGTCCCGACTCCGGCCGAGGCTCTTCCCTGCGTCCATGTCCCTCTACGGTGAACTGATGATCTACCGGTCGAAATGGGAAGGGAAAAACGAAC